>Ga0307300_10000111_pt1 | contig 19925 bp, 20 predicted proteins | sample ER_DNA_181_FD_194492 | JGI IMG/M metagenome (GOLD analysis project Ga0307300, IMG submission 194492) | Bulk soil microbial communities from the East River watershed near Crested Butte, Colorado, United States - ER_DNA_181 | ecosystem: Environmental > Terrestrial > Soil > Floodplain | place... | reverse complement strand
CTGATCTGGGGTGTAGTAGGTAGTGTTGTCCTGGGGATAGCCGGTTTCGTTGTAGCGCTTGCGCTGGGTCACTGCAGCTGACCGTGGCACCGATGTCGAGCCGGCCCAACTACAGGTACGGACTTGGGGTTACCAGCCAGTTCTACTTCTGCAGTCTCCCGCTGCGGCTCGATCCTTACTCCCAATGCAGCTTTGGCTGCCGGTACTGCTTTGCGGCCGAACGAGGTGGGGCTAAACGTGGACGTGGGTTGCAGGCCATCGATGTCGAGGCCCTGAGGCGCAGGCTGAGTCGGATCTCCGAAGGTCAGGTGCGAACGGTGGTCGATGAACTGCTGGCCCGGGGTCAGCCCCTTCATATCGGCGGAATGAGCGATCCGTTGGTTAGAGCAGAGGAAGCCGAGGGCACTACGTTGCGAATCCTCGACCTTCTCGCCGAAACCGGTCATCGAGCGGTTGTTTCCACGAAGGGAGTCGAGCTTCTAGACGATCGCTACCTCGAAGCTTTGGTCCGGGGTCGCTTCATCGTGCAGATCTCCTTGAGCTCGGTCGATGAGTCGCTGATGCGGAGGGTCGATCTTCGCGCCCCCAGCCCGACTAGACGGATCGAAGCAATGCGTTACCTCAGCGACGCCGGCGTGCCAGTATCGGTTCGAGTCCAGCCCCTGCTGCCGACTCGCGAGCGGGATGCGGAGGACGTGATCCAGGCGAGCGCCGAGGCTGGCGCCCGGCACGCGTCCTTCGAGCATCTGAAGCTTGGTGTTGAGTCATGGCCAGGGACCGACGGTCTCTCGGCTGCTCTCGGGCTAGACGTCGTTGCCGACTTCCGCCGCCGCGGAGCCAGGCGCGTAGGTCGGAAGTGGATCCTTCCGGTAGACGAGCGCCTACCGCGGCAACTGCACTTGCGTGACTGCGCCCACAGGAGCGGCCTCTCCTTTGCAGCCGCGGACAACGATCTCCTGCTGCTCTCGGATGGAGAGTGCTGTTGCAGCGGCGCAGACCTGATCGCCGGCTTCAAGGACTACTACCGCTTCAACTACGTGGAAGCGGTTCGCCTGGGCCTCGCCAGGAATCGAATCTCCTTCGATCGCCTCTCTGACGTCTGGCGTCCTTCCGCGACGATCTCCAGTCATGTGAATTCGCGCTCTCGAATGCCGGTATCGGACGGCCGAGGAGCAGGCGTCGAGTCCTATATACGGCAGAATTGGAATGGCAGGCCCAACGGGCATTCGCCACTGGCGCTTTGGGGCGTCACCGAGACCGGGGATTCGGATCGACATGGCCTTGCCATCTACGAGCTGACCGCTGAGGCGTGCTCCCTGTACCGGCAGTCTCAGCAAAACAATTCGGCTACCCCTGTCTGAGTGATCGCCTAGCCTTTGAGAGATGGGACGAGGAAGCCTGCTCCGAGGATCGATCCTTCCAGACCCGCAGCCGCGCCGGTCGCGCCGGTCAAAGCAGCCGGTTGTCCTGAGCGAGAGGTCGCTGGAGCATTTGCACGCTGTCCTCTCGGAATCGGCCAAGCGCCGCCAGAACCGCGCCGCGTGATTATCTCTGTCGATTTCCGCTCTGTTCGTTCGTCGGCTGTTCGCGCGGATGCTGGCTGAGAGCGACGAGGAGTCGGAGGTTCGCGATCCCTGGGTGGAGCGGATGCGGAACCTGCCGGCGACGGTGGTGTCGACGACGCTGGAGGAGCCGCTCTGAGGCCGGACTGCGGACTGTCAGTCATCTCCTGGTCGCCTGCCGGATGGTGGCGATGAGGGCTCCGCCGCAGATCGAGAGCAGTAGACCTCCCAGGGTGGACCAGAAGACCAATTCTTGGGAGCGCGAAGTTTCTGCGTCCTGCGGTTCCAGGGCGACCGCCGCCCGACACGAGGAGGCCTGATAGGCGATTCCACCACAGTGCCAAGAGGCCGGCTCGATCGTGCTGGGAGAAGGGATCGAGGCCGAGGGGTTGACCAGCAGGCCGCCGTCGCCGTCCTTGTTCACATAGGTCGCCGCGCTATAGAGAGGCTGGCCGAGATAGCTTCGAGACCACTCTTCATGGCCGAGCGCGGCGTTCGCCAGCGGAATTGCCTCCAGTGCATCGTCCAGCTGACCGGGAACGGCCAGCCAGCAAGAGCCGGAGGTCCGAGCAGAGACCCAATCCGTTTCCAAAAAGACTTCTAGATGTCGCTGGGTGACGGGGTTGAAGTCGAACGTGTAGACGATGGAAACCTGCTGGCCGGTCGAAGCTTCGCGCCTGATTTCTCCATGGAGCGGAAGCGGCGGGGGCAGGGTCGGCTTCGATTCGTACGCGTGGCGAGGGTCGCCTCTTCTCCTGGCTTGGCGGCCCAGACTCTCACGTCTTCAGGGCGGATACCGGGATCTCCGACGACCGCCAAGGCCACCTTCCCGGGACGAAGGCTTTGTCTGTATTCAGGTTCCGGGGCGAGCCCGGTCCGGTAGAGGTCAAGCAGGGCTCGTACCGGCTCCCCGCAGCCTTCCGCCGAGATGTAGGTCGTCTCCGAGTACCCGCGCAACTGCTGTCCCGCCCAGGCGAGCGCGACACCGGCGGGTGGAGTCACGGGCGCCGCCGAGAGCGGCAGCACCCTGATCAGGTAGACGCCTAGTGCGGCGAGCGCCGAGATCGTCAGCAATCCGACCTCGAAAGCGAGCCAGCGCCTGAGTCGCCGCTCGCGATCGGTGCTCCATTCGAGGTACTGGCTCCTCCGGGAATCAGGGGAGGATCTTCGTCTCATGCGGGCAGCCTATTTACGTCAAAAAGGTTCTCCCGTGGGCCAGTCGATTCCTTGGCCGCCGGGGCGGGGCGCTGCGACGGCTACCGTTTCTGAGGTGCTTCGTCCCACCGACATGCTGTCGCTGATCCCCGGGCTCGCGCCCGAGCGGACGCCGACGGCTGAGGAGGTCGACGGGTTCTTTCCGGCCGACTCGATGGTGCGGCGGCTGCACCGGGAGCGGCTGGTGCTGTTCTCGGGGGTGCGGGCTCTGCTGATGCAGGCCTGCGACCCGCTGGCCGTGGTCGGGTTCCAGCGGCACTCGATCATCTTCGACGACCCGCAGGCGCGACTGCTGCGGACCGACGAGCGGATGTCGCGGATCTACTTCGGGACGAGGGCGGAGGCGGAGAAGACCGGCCGCGTTGTGCAGGCGATGCACAAGCGCGTGAAGGGGAAGACCCCGGCCGACTACGGCCCGGTCCCGAAGGGGACGCCGTACGACGCCACCGACCCCGAGCTCGGCCTCTGGGTCCTCGTGACTCTGGCTGACTCCGCGCTCGTCTACTACGAGCGGATCTTCGGCTCCCTCGACCCCGACGACCGCGAACGCTACTGGCGCGAATACCGCCAGGTCGGCAAGCTGCTGGGGCTCCCCCCGGACTCGATGCCCGCCACGCACGCCGGGCTGAAGGATTACGTCGACGGCCGCCTTAACGACGGCAGCCTCTGGATCTCCGACGATCGCCGCGAGCAGGCCGAGGCGATGATCCTCGAGCCGCCGTACTCCGGCTGGCAGAGGGCCGCCGTGATCCCGCTGACGGAGACGATCAGGCTGATCTCGGTCGGGCTGCTGCCGCCGGAGATCCGCCGCCTCTTCGGTTTCGGCTGGGACCCCGGTCGCGAGGCCCTGCTGCGCTCGGCCCTGCTGCAGTTGCGGCTCGGCTCCCGCTTCTGGCTCGACGCGGTGCGCCTGCATCCCGCCGCTCGCCTGCCTGCCGGTAAGCGCTACGGCGCCCTCGCAAAGTAGCGCCGGTGCGCGCGTAGGCCTGTCCGGAGCTCACCGCCTGGCGACGCCCCGGCCGACGAGGCTGACGCCGAGGTTCGGCTGGGCGCCGTCGTCGCGGGCGATTTCCAGCATCGCCGCCTGTTCCCCGGCGACGGTCGGCCGGAAGGAGACCTTGAAGGCTCGTTTCTGCCCGGGTGCGAGGACGAAGTGGATGCCGCCGGCGGGCGCGCCGTCGAGGCTGAAGGCGGGCGAGCCGAAGAGCCGCGCCGTCGCCGCCACCGGTTCGGCGCCGCGGCGACGCAGGTTGCGGACGAAGACGGTTTGCGTCTTTTGCTTGCCGACCGCGACCTGGCCGAAGGCGCGTTCGAGCGGCGAGACTTCGAGCAGGCCGGTGCTGGGCGGCGGCGGGGGCGCTTCGACCGTGATCGTGCCCGCCAGGGCGCGGCCCTCCTGGCCGATGTCGTCCTGAACCACGACTTCGACCAGGTATTCGGCGACCAGCGGGCCGGTGTTGGCCGGCACTTCGTAGCTGCCTTCGAAGCGGCTGGAGCTGACGCCGTTGAGCCCGACTTCCGTGGTCGCGCCGCCGCTTACCGGCGTGATCGTCGCGTAGACGGCGGAGAGGCCGCGGTTGTCTCCCGCTTCGGCGGCGATCGTCACCGTTCCGCCGTCGGCGGGCAGGAACTGCGGCCAGAGTTCGGTCGTCGAGATCCAGGGCGCTTCGTCGAACTGCGGCTGGCCTTCGACCTGGACCTCGCCGATCGCGCTGGAGTTGTAGTTGTTGAAGAGGTCGTAGGCTTGGACTTCGACGCCGTAGCTGACCGTGCCTTCGGAGTAGTTGGCGGGCGCTTCGAGGGTGCCGTAGTAGGTGTCGCCGGAGCCCTGGTAGAGGCTGATCGCCTGGTAGCTCCCGTCGGAGCCGTAGACCTGGGCGGTGGTGTTCTGGATTCCGCTCTCGTCGATGATGTCGACGCTGATCTGGGAGTTGCCGCCGCTGGAGGGGAGGGTGCTGGGGCTGAGCACGCCGTTGGTGATGACCGGCGGGGTGCCGTCGATTTCTTCTTCCTCGGCACTGGCGCCGGACGCGGCAACCAGCAGCGCTCCTGCTATCGCCAGCAGCACGGCCAGCATCCGGTACCGCCCAAAGCTCATCGTTCGCTGCGCCATCGGTCCTCCCCTGTCCTGTAAACGGCCGTATCGACCCGCCCAGCCTAAGGCGCCGCGGCCCACCGCGCCGGCCAGTTGGAACTTTCGGGAAGAAGATCGTGTACCGGGCCGGAAGGAGGGGTACTCCGGCCAGTACAGCGCCCTTCCCAGTCAAGGAGGTTCCCCCCGATGAGCAGCAAGGCTTCGATCACCGTGCTGGGCTCCCCCGAGGAGGTCCAGCGCCGGTGGCAAGACGACCAGTACCGCCCCGACTACATCGACTCCGCCGACGCGGCGGTCGCCTTCAGGGAGGCCCCCCGCGACCGCGGGACCGAGATCCACGTCGACCTCGAAAAGAGCGCCCCCGGCGGCAAGCTCGGCGAGAGGCTGATGAAGCTGACCGGCAAAGAGCCGCTCGCCAAGGTCAAAGACGACCTTCGCCGCTTCAAGGCGCAGTTCGAGACCGGCGAGATTCCGCGCTCCGATGGCGTTCCGGAGGGAGAGCTGGCCGAGCGCAAGCTGAAGCAGCGCCCGGCGCAGCCGCTCGAGGAGTCCGAGCTGCAGAAGGTGGGTGCCTGATGCGCGCCACCGTCTGGTCGGGCCGCAACGAAGTCGCGGTCGAGAACGTCCCCGACCCCACCATCCTCAATCCCCGCGACGCGATCGTGAAGATCAGCTCGACCGCGATCTGCGGCTCCGACCTCCATCTCTACGACGGCTACGTGCCGACGATGAAACGGGGGGACATCCTCGGCCACGAGTTCATGGGCGAAGTCGTCGAGAAGGGCAAAGGGGTCGGCAACCTCGAGGTGGGGGACCGGGTCGTCGTCCCGTTCCCGATCGCCTGCGGCAACTGCTGGTCCTGCAAGAACGGCCTCTTCTCCGTCTGCGAGAACTCGAACCCGAACTCGGGCATGGCGGAAAAAATGTTCGGCCACTCGACCGCCGGGATCTTCGGCTACTCGCACCTGACCGGCGGCTACGCCGGCGGCCAGGCCGAGTACGCGCGGGTGCCCTTCGCCGACGTCGGCCCGATCAAGGTCGACGCCGACCTCACCGACGAGCAGGTGCTCTTCCTCTCCGACATCTTCCCCACCGGCTGGTTTGGAGCCGACCTCTGCGACATCGAGGGCGGCGAGACGGTCGCGGTCTTCGGTGCCGGCCCGGTCGGCCAGTTCGCGATCGCCAGCGCGATCCTGATGGGGGCCGAGCGGGTGATCGCGATCGACCAGTACGAGTACCGGCTGCAGATGGCGGTCAACAAGGCCCGGGCGACCGACACGATCAACTTCAGTGAGGACGCCGACATCGTCGAGCAGCTGAAGGAGCTGACCGGCGGTCGCGGCCCGGACGCGGTGATTGACGCGGTCGGGATGGAGGCCGCGCACGGCCATGGGGCCCTGCACGCGGTCGAGCGGGTGAAGCAGGCGAACCGGATGGAGACCGACCGCGGCCACGCCCTGCGCGACGCGATCATGGCCTGCCGACCCGGCGGCATCGTCTCGGTGATCGGCGTCTACGGCGGGCTGATGGACAAGTTCCCGACCGGCGCCTTCATGAACAAGGGGCTGCAGCTGCGGACCGGACAGGCCCACGTCCACAAATACCTGAAGCCGCTCTACGAACACATCCGCAACGGCGACATCGACCCCAGCTTCGTCATCACTCACCGGCTTGGGCTCGACGAGGCCTCCAATGCCTACGAGACCTTCAAGCACAAGCAGGACGAGTGCGTGAAGGTCGTCCTCAAACCCTGAAAGGAGCCCGCTGATGCCCTTCCCACCCAGGCCCGTCGACTCGACCCTCCACGGCGTCGTCGACTACATGGCGGGCGCGACGCTGACCACCGTGATGCCGAAGCTGGCGGGCGTCGAGGGCACCCGCTCGGCGCGCCAGATCCGCACCGCCGGCGCCGTCCACGCCACCTACAGCACGATGACCAACTACCCGCTGGGGATCGTCAAGCTGATCCCGTTCAAGGCCCACCTCGCGCTCGACGCCCTCGGCGCTCTCGCTCTCGGCGCGACCCCGTTTGTCACCGGCCAGTACAAGCAGGGCCGGCGCCAGTGGGTTCCCCACGTCGCCCTCGCCGCCTTCGAGCTGATGTCGCTGGCGATGACCGACCCGACCGGCGACGGCGACTACCACGGCGACGTCGAGGCGGTCCGGCAGGCGAACCAGGAGGACCCGCACCGCAAGATCCACGAGGGCCCACCCGCGGTGAAGGCGCCGAACGGCTCCGCGCCCGCGGCGGAGGAGGAGGCGGCGGCCCAGCCGGCCTGAAAGCGGCATATGGTTGCCGCATGGACGACGCCCTGCAGCGGTACCGGGTCGCCACCGAGGCCAACGACGTCGCCGGGATCATGGCCGCCTGCGCGCCCGACGTCGAGCTCGTCTCGCCGATCTCGGGCCGGATGGTCTTTCGCGGCAGCGACGACGTCGAGCACCTGATCGCCGCCGTCTACGGCACCCTGAAGGAGCTGCACTGGTTCGAGGAGATCGGCGACGGCGACCGCCGCGTCCTCTTCGGCGAAGCGCGGCTGCTGGGCGTCCGCATGACCGACGCGATGGTCTTCGACCTCGACGGGGAGGGCCTCATCCGCCGCATCGGCCCGCACCTGCGGCCATGGCTGGCGCTGACGCTGTTCGCGCTGGTGCTCGGCCCGAAGGTGGGGCGGCGGCCGGGGATGGTCCTGCGGGCCCTGCGCGGCTGAGCTAGTAGCGGGTGCGGCCGGCGTCGGAGCGCTCGCGCAGCTTCCGCACCAGGTAGACCAGCCCGACCGCGCAGATCACCGAGAAGAGGAAGCCGGGGCCCTCCTTCTCGTCGAAGGCGTAGTAGGCGATCAGGCCGGCGACCAGCGAGGCGGCGATGCCGAGCATGATCGTCTGGAAGATCGACATCGGATCGCGTCCGGGCAGCAGCAGGCGGCCCAGGGCGCCGACGATCAGGCCGGTGAAAAGGAGGCCGATGATGAAGAGGATCACGTCCATGCGGCAGTTATTCCCGTCAGGTGGGTAGAGGAAACGCGTGGCCGCAACGATCGGCACCGGGGAGCTGCTGAAGGACCGCTACCGGCTCGAGCGCACGCTCGGGCGCGGCGGCATGGCCGCGGTCTGGCTCGGGCACGACGAGGTGCTGGACAGGCAGGTGGCGGTGAAGGTGCTGGCCGACACGATCGCCGCCGATCCCGGCTTCGTCGCCCGCTTCCGCCGCGAGGCCCGAACCGCGGCCGGGCTCTCGCATCCCAACCTGGTCGGCGTCTACGACTTCTCCGAAGAAGGCGAAAGGCCATACCTGGTGATGCAGTTCGTGCCGGGGGAGAGCCTGGCGGCGCTGCTGGAGCGGGGGGAGGAGGTCGACTGCGACAAGCTGGCGCGGGAAATGCTCGACGCGCTGGTCCACATCCACGGCGCCGGCATTCTCCACCGCGACGTCAAGCCCGGGAACATCGTCGTCGAACCTGGCGGGACCGCGAAGCTGATCGACTTCGGGATCGCGCGGCCGCTGGACGCGACGGCGATGACCCGCACCGGGCTGATCATGGCGACCGAGCGCTTCGCCGCGCCCGAGGTGATGGAGGGGCGGCCGGCGAGCGAGCGCTCCGACCTCTACTCGCTGGGGGTCGTCCTGCGCGCCTGCGGAGGCCACTGCTCGCGCGCCCTGGGGGCGCTGGTCGCTGACCTGACCGAAAAGGACCCGGCGGCGCGTCCCAGCTCCGCCCGGCAGGCGCTCGCCCGGCTCGAACGAGCCGAACCGGGCCTGGAACAGCCGACGCAGGTGTTCGAGCCGACGCCGCTGCCGGTGTCAGAGGAGGCGCCGCCTCCTGCGCCTGCATTCGAGCGCAAGAACGGTTCGCACCGCGGCCGCTGGGGCGCGATCGTCGCTCTGGTCGCCTTCCTCGCCGCGATCGGAGCAATCGCCGCCGTGGCTCTCAACGGGGGCGGCAGCGACGGCGGGCAGCCGCGGCAGGCGAAGGCGGGCAAGGCGAAGAAGGGGAAGCAGGAGAAGCCCAAGGACTCCGGCGCGGCCGCGGCGAGCGAGCCGGCCAGCTCGTCCCCGGCGCCGGTCGAAGAGCCGAGCGAAAGCGAAGCCAGCGAAAGCGAACCGACGGAATCCGCTCCCGCGCCCGAAAGCGGCGCTTCCGCCGACGGCGCCTCGCTGAACGAACAAGGCTTTGCACTGATCCAGGCCGGTGAATACGAAGCCGCGGTGCCCGTGCTCGAAGAAGCGGTCGCCGCCTATTCGGAAGGCAGCGAAGACCTCGACTACGCCTACGCGCTCTTCAACCTCGGCAACGCGCTGCGGCTCAGCGGCCGCCCCGAAGAGGCGATCCCGGTGCTGGAAAAACGGCTGGAAATCCCGAACCAGACGGGCACGGTGGAAGCGGAGCTGGAACAGGCGCGCGAAGAAGCCGGCTGATCTGCCCTATTAATTCGTTCGGTCGTATGCGAACATATGTTCGTGTTCGTGATCGCGAGAGACCGCCCCCCTGAAACGGGTCCTCGCCTGCGACGCGGCGGTGAACGGTTGAGCCTGCCTCTATGGACGCGGGGGCGGGAGGCAAATTCCCTTCCCTAGATGCCTCGCCAGGAAGAACCCCAGATCGGTCTCAGCAAGGCGATCCGCCAGCTCCGCCACGAGGTGAAGATGAGCCAGGAAGCGCTGGGGCTGAACGTCGGCATCCACCCGACCTGGATCTCTCACATCGAGTCGGGCAGGGTCAACCCGACCTGGGGCAACGTCCGCCGCATCGCCCAGGGCCTGCGGGTCCCGCTGCCCGAGCTCGCCGCTCTCGCCGAGGATCTCGAGGCCAGACACGGAACCGCCCCCCGATCCGACGGCGGTGGGGGGCGGTAGAAACGACCTTGGGGTGGTTGCGCCCTACTCTAATACCCTGCCGTTCCCAAAGAGATTCCAGCCTCCAGAAGAGCGGTCGCCGGCCCAGAAGGTAGGGTTTCGCATCCTGCCGCTGCCCCAGCTCCGATGAAGAAGCCCCTCCTCGCAATCGTCCTGCTCGCCTTCCTGGTCCTCGCCGGCTGCGGTGGTGGCTCCGACGAGACCGACACCGGCGCCGCTACCGCCGCCACCTGCAAGCCCGGGCAGCTGCCGACCCAGCAGCAGGGCGTGCTGACGGTCGCCACCGACAAGCCCGCCTACCCGCCCTACTTCGAAGACGACGACCCGGCCAACGGGGAAGGCTTCGAGAGCGCCGTCGCCTACGCGATCGCCGACCATCTCGGCTACCCGAAGGCGAAGGTGAAGTGGACGGTGGAGCCCTTCAACAACTCCTTCGCGCCGGGGCCGAAAGACTTCGACTTCGACGTCAACCAGATCTCGATCACGCCGCCGCGCGAGAAAGCGGTCGACTTCTCCGGCCCCTACTACACCGCCAACCAGGCGGTGGTGGCGCTGAAAGACTCCGACGCGGCCAAGGCCACGTCGCTCGAAGACCTGCAAGGCGCGAACCTCGGCGTCCAGATCGGCACCACCAGCCTCGAAGCCGCCGAAGCGGAGATCGAACCGAGCAGCAGGCCGGAAGTCTTCAACAACTCCAACGACGTCGTCCAAGCGCTCAAGAATGGGCAGATCGACGCGGTCGTCGTCGACCTGCCGACGGCGCTCTACCTGACCGCGGTCCAGGTCCCTGAGGCCGCAGTGGTCGGCCAGTTCAGCGCTCCCGGTGGCGACCAGTGGGGCGCCCTGCTGGAAAAGGACTCCGAGCTGACCGGCTGCGTCTCGCAGGCGGTCGAAGCGCTGGAAGACTCCGGCGAGCTGGAAAGGATCACTCAGCGCTGGATGAGCCAGGCCGCCGGCGCCCCTGAATTGAGCTGATGCTGATCAGTCGTCGCCTCGAACGAGAGGCGGCGAAGCGCCGCAAGCAGCGCCGCGGCCAGGCGATCGCGGCCACCTCCAGCATCGTCGTGCTCGGCGGCCTCGCGGTCCTGATCCTCACCAGCCCCGGCTGGCCGGAAGTTCGCGAGACCTTCTTCAACTGGGACGTCTTCAAGGACTCCTTTCCCGACGTGCTCCGCGCCTTCTGGCTCGACGTCAAGCTCTTCGTCCTGATCGAGCTGGCAGTCCTCGCGGCGGGGCTCGTCGTCGCCCTGGTCCGGCTCGCCCGCTCGCCGGCGTTCTTTCCGCTGCGGCTGCTCGCTGTCGCCTTCGTCGACCTCTTCCGCGGGATCCCGACGATCCTGCTGATCTTCCTGATCGGGTTCGGCGTCCCCGCTCTGCGCCTGGAGGGAGTGCCGACCGATCCGGTCGTCCTCGGCGCCATCGCCCTCGGGCTCTCCTACAGCGCCTACGTGGCTGAGGTGTACCGCGCCGGGGTGAACTCGGTCCACCGCGGCCAGCGCGACGCCGCCCTCGCCGTCGGGCTGACCGAGGGCCAGGCGATGCGGCACGTGATCCTGCCGCAGGCGGTGCGGCGGGTGGCGCCGCCGCTGCTGAACGACTTCGTCGCCCTGCAGAAGGACGTCGCCCTGATCTCGATCCTCGGGCCGCTGGAGGCCTTCCGCGAAGCGCAGATCATCGAGTCCCAGCTGTTCAACTTCACGCCGCTGGTCGCCGCGGCGCTGCTCTACCTGGCGGTGACGATCCCGACCGCCCGCATCGTCGACCGCATGGGCGGCCCCGAGGGGGCGGTGCGGTGAGCGCCGGCGAGGCGGTGCTGGAGGTCCGCGGCGTCACCAAGGCCTTCGGCGCCCGCGAGGTCCTGCGGGGGATCGACCTGACCGTGCGCGAACACGAAGCGGTGGCGCTGATCGGCGCCTCCGGCTCGGGCAAGTCGACCCTGCTGCGCTGCGTCGACCTGCTCGAGGAGATCGACGACGGCGACGTCTTCCTTGACGGCGAGCCGATCACCGACCCCTCGGTCGAGCCGGTCTCCGTCCGCCGCCGGCTCGGGCTCGTCTTCCAGGCCTACAACCTCTTCCCGCACATGACCGCGCTGGAGAATGTGATGCTGGGAGAGCGACGCGCCCACGGCGCCTCCCGCGCCGAGGCCGAGGAGCAGGGCCGGGCGCTCCTCGCTCGCTTCGGGCTCGCCGGCCGCGAGGACGACCGCCCCGACAACCTCTCCGGCGGCCAGCAGCAGCGGATCGCGATCGCCCGCGCCTTCGCCGGCCGCCCCAGGGCATTGCTTCTCGACGAGATCACGAGTGCTCTCGATCCCGAGCTGGTCGGGGAGGTCCTGGCGGCGGTGCGGGACCTGAAGGGGGAGGGGATGACGATGCTGATCGCCACCCACGAGATGGCCTTTGCCCGCGAGGTAGCCGACCAGGTCGCCTTCCTTCATGACGGCCGAATCCTCGAGCAGGGCTCTCCTGCGCAGGTCCTCGAGTCTCCACAGCGGGTGGAGACCCGCCGCTTTCTCAGCCGCCTCTTGCAGGCCGGCCGCGCCTGACACACTCGATTTCCAGGCGTTTAATCAAATAATTTGACTTAGCGCAGGGATCGTGTTTATGCTGCCGCTGCGCTTGAGCAATCAGGGTTTGCTCTCGGGCAGGGAAACATAGCTAGCACCTGTGCCTTAATCGGTTAAAGGGTCGGCGTTGTAAGCCGAAGATCCGGGTTCGAGCCCCGGCGGGTGCATTTCGAACAAATCAATTCGAAGGCAGAAGGTTCGGAATCACGGCTATGGGCGAGAACATCTTCAACAGGTTCGACGAGGTCGCGGCGGGGGAGAGCGGCACGGCGCTGTGGGCGGCGCGGGCGCCGTACCGGCCGGAGCCGGGCTTCGACCTGATGCTGATCCCGCGCCTGCCGAAGGGCAGCGACTGGCGCGAGAGCGAGGAGGCGAAAGCGGCGCTCGACCGGATCGAGGCCGAGCCCTGGGTCGCCTCCATCGACCGCGAGGGCAAGCAGCCGACCGCGAAGCTGAGCGACGAGTGGATCGAGTCCCAGGGCGAGGCGATCGGCTCCGGCTCCCAGGGCGAGGCCGACCTCGCCGACATGGCCGCCGAGAACCGCTACGCCGTCTACTTCTGGGGCGCCAACACGACCAAGGCGCTGCACATCGGCCACCTCCGCAACCTCGCCGTCGGCGCCGCGATCGCCGGGGCGCTGAAGCAGGCCGGGGCCCGGGTCGAGAACCGCAGCCTGATCTGCGACGTCGGCCGCAGCATGGGCGAGGCGATGGCCGGCGTCGCCACCCGCGCCGGCGAGGACTCCGGCCCCGACGCCGACGAGAAGAGCGACCACTTCGTCGGCTTCTGTTACGCCGACTACGTCACCGCCAGCCGCAACGGCGGAGGCGGCGACGACGGCGCCGAGGACTCGGTCGCGCGCGAGTCGACCCAGTACGACGACAAGGCCGACGAGCTGATGATGCGGGTCCTCGAGGGCGACCAGAAGGCGCTGGAACTGTGGTCGCGGACGCGCTCCTGGGTGGTCTCGGGCCAGCGCAAGACGCTCGCCAGTCTCGGAATCACCTTCGACCGGGTCATCTACGAGTCCGACTTCCTGCCGGAGGTGCGCGAGTTCACCAACCAGGGCCTCGCCGAAGGCACGCTGACCAAGCGCTGGGGCGACGACATGGTCATGTACGAGACCGAACGCGAGGAGCTGGAAGAGATGCCGCTGGTCCGCTCCGACGGGCTGCCGACCCAGCACATGCGGGCGCTCGCCTACTGGGCCGCCGCCGACGAGCTCGACGACGTGATCTCGATGCAGGTCTGCGGCAACGAGTGGGTTGCCCACGTCACCTGCCGCCGCAAGCTGATCGACGAGATGGGCCTCTCCAACGGCAACGGCAACGGATCCGCCCGCGGGGGAGGCCCGCCGACCTACGACATCTTCCACGGCATGGTCGCGCGGGAGAACGAATCGATCAGCTCTTCGAAGAAAGGGGCGCTGCTAATCGACGAGCTGGTCGAGTGGCTCGAGGACGAGCTGAAGCAGAACCCGGAGCTGGCCGAGGAGATGTCCCGCCACCCGCACCCGGAGGCGGTGCCGGCGCAGGTCGCGCTTGGCTACTTCCTCCTGCAGCCGACGACCAAACAGGTCAGGTTCGGCAAAGAGAAGCTTCTGGTCGAGGGAAAAGGGAGCCTTGGCTGGGACCTGGCGCGCGCGCAGGCCCACCACGCCTCGGCCGAGATCGAGGGCGAGCATCCGGCCCAGGACCCGGACTACCGCTTCGCCGTAGTCCAGTCCGAGCACTACCGGGTGCACCTGCGCAGCGCGGTCGAGGAGTTCGACGTCGCTCCGCTCTCCAAGTACCTCTCCCACTTCGCGCGCTGGTACCGAGAAGACGAGCGCGCACCGGAGGTCGAGGCGGTCGTGCAGCCGGTGCTCGAGCAGGGCCTGCGCGGCCTGGGACTAGAGGGAGCCTGACGTGAAAACGCTTTTGGTCGACAACCACGATTCTTACACCTACAACGTCTTCCACCTGCTGGCCGCGGCCTCGGGCGAGGAGCCGATGGTGGTCAACAACGACGCCGTCTCCTGGCGGGTGCTGACACGGATGGACTTCGACGCGATCGTCCTCTCGCCGGGCCCGGGGCACCCCTCGCGCTGGCACGACTTCGGCGTCTGCAGCGACATCCTCCGCAAGAGCGAAGTCCCGGTCTTCGGGATCTGCCTCGGCCACCAGGGGATCGGCAACCTGCTCGAGGGCACGGTCAACCGGGCGCCGATGGCGATGCACGGCCGCCTCAGCCGGGTCATGCACGAAGGCAAGGGCCTGTTCAAGGACGTGCCGCAGGGCTTCTCGGTCGTCCGCTACCACTCGCTGGCGATCACCAGCCCGCCCGGCCCGGAAGGCAGCATCGTCGCCTGGTCCGACGACGGCGTCGTGATGGGGGTCGAGCACACGAAACGGCCGATCTGGGGCGTCCAGTTCCACCCGGAGTCGATCTCGACCGAGTACGGGCTGAAGATCGCCCAGAACTTCTTCGAGCTGGCGGCGAGCTACAAATGCCCGGGGGAGAGGCCGGCGGGGCGGGCGACGATCGCGCCGCAGGTGTCGAAACCGGCGCCGCGGCCCGCCGTCCGGGACGAGGGGGAGGGCGAGCTGGAGCTGCGGATGCGGACGCTGGAGGGGCAGGCGCCGACCGAGCACGTCTACGAACAGCTCTTCGCCGAGCACGATCCCTCCTTCTGGCTCGACAGCGCCGACGCGCCGACCTGGCTCGCGCAGTGCTCCTACATGGGGACCACCGCCGGCGCCGACCGCTGCTTCGTCACCTACGACGTCGACGCCGGCGAGGTCTCGGTCGACCGCGCCGGGGTGGAGACGGTCGAGCAGAAGTCGATCTTCGACTACCTGCAGCGGGAGCTGGACCGGATCAAGATCGACCCCCCGGCGGGCGTGGATCGCGGCCTCGTCGGCGGCTACGTCGGATACCTCGGCTATGAGCTGAAGGCCGACTGCGGCTCGCCCAACGTCCACAGCTCCGACCTGCCCGACGCGGCGCTGATGCTGGCCAACCGCGTCGTCGCCGTCGACCACACGAAGGACAAGACCTACGTCTTCGCCCTCTGCCGCGGCGAGGACCCCGAGGCCGAGCTCTGGCTCGACGCGGCGGAGGGGCTGATCGCGGAGGTGATCGCCGAGGCGCCGCCGGAGCGGGCGCTGGCGCCGCCCAGTGAGCCGGGCGGCCACGTCGCCTTCCAGTCGGGCCGCGGCCGCGAGCGCTACCTCGCCGACATCGAGAAGTCCCAGGCCGAACTGCTCGCCGGCGAGTCCTACGAGGTTTGCCTCACCGATCAGTTCTCGACCACGGCCAGCCCCGAGCCCTTCGACCTCTACCGGCAGCTGCGGCGCAGCAACCCCTCGCCGTTCGCCGCCTTCCTGCGCTTCGGCGAGTACGCGGTCGTCAGCTCCTCTCCCGAGCGCTTCATCTCGGTCGACCGCCAGCGCCAGGTGATGGCGCGCCCGATCAAGGGAACGATCTCGCGGGTCGAGGACCCGGCCGAGGACACCGCCCGCCGGCAGGAGCTGGAAGGGGACGAGAAGACCTACGCCGAGCACCTGATGATCGTCGACCTGCTCCGCAACGACCTCGGCGTCGTCTGCGACGTCGACAGCGTCCACGTCCCGGACCTGATGGTCGTCGAGCCCTACGCGACCGTCCACCAGATGGTCTCGACGATCGTCGGCCGGCTCGAGGACGGCCGCAGCGCAGTCGACTGCGTCCGCGCGACCTTCCCCGGCGGCTCGATGACCGGCGCCCCGAAGGAGCGGACGATGGAGATCATCGACACCCTCGAGGAGGAGGCGCGGGGCGTCTACTCGGGCTCGATCGGCTACTTCGGGGCCGACGGCACCACCGACCTCAACATCGTCATCCGCACGATCGTGATGCGGCCGGGGCGGACGACGATCGGGGCCGGCGGCGCGATCGTCATGCAGAGCGACCCCGAGGAGGAGTTCGACGAGATCCTGCTGAAGGCACGGGCGCCGATGGCGGCGATCGCCCGCACCGTGACCGGCAACGGCGCCCAGGGCGAGGCCTGGAGCGTCGAGCTGGAGCCGGTCGCCCGCCAGGTGGAGGCGGCGTGACCGAAGCGGCGGCCAGCGAGCTGACGGTTCGGGAGGCGGATGCCGGAGACGTCGAGGGGGTTGCCGCCGCGGTCGGCAGCCTCCTCGACGAGCTCGGCGGCCGCCGCCCCTCCTCGGATGAGCTCCAAACTGAGGTCCGCGCCCTGCTGGAGGAACCGGCAGGAGGCTCGGTGCTGATCGCGGAGGCCGACGGCAGCATCGTCGGCGTCCTCAGCGCCAGCTGGCAGCGGGCAATACACGTTCCCGGCGTCTACGCGACGATCCAGGACCTCTGGGTCGATGAGGGCTGGCGCAGTCGCGGAGTCGGGGCGGAACTGGTCGAGGCGATCGCGTCCCAGGCGCGAACGCGCGGGGTCAGCCGGCTCGAGGTCGGCCTCCCGCGCGAGACCTTCGCGGCGATCGCTTCGACCGAGTCCTTCTACGGGCGCAACGGGTTCGAGCATCTCGGGCCGCGGATGCGGAGGCTGCTAGATGAGTGAGCTGCTGATGGTCGAGCAGCGCCAGGGCAGCGGCGACGCCGCCTTCTGGGTGCGGGAAGGGGAACGGCTGATCGAAGGCCAGGACTCGAACCTGCGCCTGGTCGAGCTGCGCGCCGGCCTCGTCCGCCACTCGGGGGTGCGGCCGGTCGAAGCCGACGCCGCTGACGAGGAGGTGCAGCGGACGCTGGAAGCCCTGCACGAGAGCGAGTACTTGCGAGCGCTGGCCGAGCTGAAGAGCGAGGAGCCGGTGGTGATGCCGGACTTCGCCCCGCCCGGGCTCGACCCCGACATCCCCGTCAACAAGGCGCTGGTCGCCGCCGCCCGCGAGGGCATCCGCACCTCGATCACCGCCGCCGAGCGGGTGCTGGAAGGGGCGCGCTTCACCTACGCGGTCTGCCGCCCGCCCGGCCACCACGCCGGCCCCGCCTTCCACGCTGGCTACTGCTACCTCAACAACGCGGTGGCGGCGGTGCGCCGGCTCACCGAGGGCGGCGTCAAACCGGTCGGGATCGTCGACCTCGACCTCCACTACCCGAACGGGACCTCGGCCCTGGTCGAGCGGATGGGCCCGATCGCCGCCCTGCACTCGCTGCACGCGTCGCCGGTGACCAACCTGCCGCCGGGGACGCGGCTGCCGCGGATGGCGGGCGAACGCGCGGTCGCCTTCTCCGAGAGCCCCGACGAAGACACCTACCTGGAAGAGGTGGCGCACTCGATCCACGACCTCTCGGAGATCGCCCGCGCCCTCGTCGTCTCGCTCGGCTACGACACCGTCGCCGGCGACCCGCACGGCGGCTGGAGCTTCCGGCCGGAGATCTTCGCCGAGATCGGCCGCCTGCTGGCCCGCTCGGGCCTGCCGGTCTGCGTGATCCAGGAGGGCGGCTACGCCCTCGATGAGCTCGCCGACTGCAGCCACGCCTTCGCCACCGGCCTCCTGGGAGGGGAGTGATGGGCGCCCCCGACAACGGCTTGGAGCCCTTCCGCCGCCGCCTCGACGAGATCGACGACGCGATCGCCAAGCTCTTCGGCGAGCGCCTGCAGATCTGTCGCGAAGTCGCCGGTTACAAGAGCGAGCACGGAATCCCGATGATGCAGCCCGACCGGGTGAAGCTGGTGCGCGAGCGCTACCTCGCCCGCGGCGCCGAACACGACCTGCCGCCGCAGTTCTCCTCCGAGCTCTTCGAGCTCCTGATTGGCACCACCTGCCGGCTCGAGGACGAGCTGATGGAGGAGCTGGCGGCGCAGGACGGGAGGGATGCCGCATGAGCGCGCTGCCGCCCGGGCCGCGGCTGCCCCGCGCCCTGCAGGCCGTCGGCTGGACGCAGCGGCCGCTGCCCTGGCTGGAGAAGTGCCACCGCCACTACGGCGACACCTTCACGCTGCGGATCCGCCACTACGGCGATTGGGTGATCCTCGCCGATCCCGACGACGTGAAAAAGGTCTTCACCGCCGGCCGCGCGGTCGGGGTCGACGTCGCCAACCCGCTGCTGGGCCCGTTGCTCGGCCCGCGCTCGGTGATGCTGCTGGAAGAACCCGAGCACATGACCCGCCGCAAGCTGATGCTGCCCTCCTTCCATGGCCAGGCGGTCCAGGCCGACGCGGAGATGATGGCGACGGTGGCGCGGGAGGAGATCGAGCGCTGGCCGGTGGGGGAGCCGTTCGCGCTCTGGCCGCGGATGCAGGACATCACCCTCGACGTGGTGATGCGCGCGGTCTTCGGGCCGGACTCGCGGACGCCGCGCCTGCAGCCGCTGCGCGAACGCCTGCGCACGCTGACGACCTGGATGAACGAACCGCGCAACCTGGCGATGCTCGCCTTCCTCGGCCCGGGGTGGGTCGTGCGCAGCCGCGGCTACCGCGAGGCGATGGGCGCGGTCGAAGAGGCGGTGATGGACGAGGTGCGGCGGCGCAAGGCCGATCCGGAGGGCGGCTCGATGGGGGTCGTCTCGATGCTGGTCAGGGCCGAGTACGAGGACGGCTCACCGCTGTCTGACCAGGACCTGCGCGACGAACTGGTGACGCTGCTCTCCGACGGGCCGACCTCGAGCACGCTGGCCTGGACCTTCGAGCGGCTGCTGCGCCACCCCGAGAAAGTCGAGCGGCTGCGCGAGGACATCCTCGGCGGCGACGGCTCCTACCTCGACGCCGTGGTCAAGGAGACCCTGCGGCTGCGGCCGCCGGTCCCGGTCGTCGTCCGCAACCTGCTGGAGCCGATGCGGCTCGGCGACCACGACCTGCCGGCGGGAACGACGGTCGCCCCCTGCATCCACCTGATCCACCGCGACGAGCGCCACTACCCCGAAGCCCGCCGCTTCCTGCCCGAGCGCTTCCTCGGCAAACAGCCCGGCACCTACACCTGGATCCCCTTCGGCGGCGGCGTCCGCCGCTGCCTCGCCGCCAGCTACGCGGAAATGGAGATGAAGCGGGTGCTGCGGATCGTCCTCGAGACGACCGAGCTGCGGGCGGTCGAGAACGACGCCGAGCGGGCGCGCAAAAGCGCGATCTCCTTCGCCCCCGACCAGAAGGGGCTGGTGATCGCAGAACCGAGGGAAACCGAGCCGGCCGGCCCGCGGCCGCTGGCGCCGGTCTGAGGGAGAGAGATGAGCGAGAGCGACATCCTCGTCGTCGGCGCCGGGGCCAAGGCCGCGGCACTGGCGGCCAAGATCCACACGATCAACACCCTCGGCCTTGGGGAGATCTCGATGACCGTGATCGAGAAAACCGAGCCCGCCGCCTCCTGGCTCGGTCGCAACGGGATGACCTCCGGCGAGGAGCCGCTGGCGATCCCGCCGATCAAGGACGTCGGCTTCCCCTACCAGAGCAGCCGCCAGTTCGGCGAGGTCGGCGACGAGATCGACGCGGCGCTGCTGCCGTTCACCTGGCAGCGGTTCGCGATGGAGCGGCACGAATACGCGGCCTGGGTCAACTCCGGCTCGCCCTCGGTGATGCACCAGGACTATGGCGAGTACCTGGGTTGGGTCCTGGAACGGGCGACCAACGGGATCAGCATCTACGACGGCCGGGTGACCGAGGTGTCGGTCGCCGACGGGCACGACAGCTGGCAGGCCGAGGT
>Ga0307300_10000105_pt1 | contig 20472 bp, 16 predicted proteins | sample ER_DNA_181_FD_194492 | JGI IMG/M metagenome (GOLD analysis project Ga0307300, IMG submission 194492) | Bulk soil microbial communities from the East River watershed near Crested Butte, Colorado, United States - ER_DNA_181 | ecosystem: Environmental > Terrestrial > Soil > Floodplain | place... | reverse complement strand
CTTCAACCGCTCGACGTCGACCCCGACCTCGCGGTCGCGGGCGACCGCGACCAGCGCCAGGCGGCCGGAGTGGCTGAGGTTGAACGCCAGGCGCTCCGGCTCCCGGGCCAGCCGCGGCTTGCCGTGCTCTCCCGCCGTCAGGTCGATCTCCTCCGGCGCCTCGCCCAGGTATGCGGCAAGGACCTGGCGCAGCGTCAGCTCGGCGGGAACCGTCTCCAGCTCCGCGCGCCACACGTGGACTTCGCCGCCGCGCAGGTCCGGGTTGTCGGGGGTCGCCGCGAACTCCAAGCGAGCCGATCCTAGGTGATAACTTCGCCACCCTTGAACCGCCTGTTGATCACCGGCGGCGCCGGCTTCGTCGGCTCCAACCTCGCGGTCTCCCTCGCCACCCGGCACCCCGACTGGGAGGTGATCGCGCTCGACAACCTCTACCGCAAGGGCTCGGCGCTGAACCTGCCGCGCCTGGAGGAGGCGGGGGTCGAGTTCGTCCGCGGCGACGTCCGCGAGCCCGACGACCTGGCGGCGCTGCCCCCGCTCACGGCCCTGGTCGAGTGCTCGGCTGAGCCTTCGGTTATGAGCGGGGTGGATGGAGACAGCTCATACCTGTTCGAAACCAACCTCACCGGCGCCTACAACTGCCTCGAGTTGGCCCGGCGCGACAGCGCCCTTTTCCTCTTCCTCTCGACCAGCCGGGTCTACCCGGTGGCGCCGCAGGTGGAGCTCAACCTCGAGGAGGGAGAGACCCGCTTCGAGATCGCCGCCGGGCAGGCGGTGCCCGGCGTCTCGCCCGCGGGCATCTCCGAGGACTTTCCGCTGGGAGGAGCGAGAACCCTCTACGGGACGACGAAGCTCGCCGCCGAGCTGCTGATCGAGGAGTACCGGGCGGCCTTCGGCGTCCCCGCCGTCGTCGACCGCTGCGGGGTGATCGCCGGCCCCTGGCAGATGGGCAAGGTCGACCAGGGGGTCTTCACCCACTGGATGCTCGCCCACTGCTTCCGCAACCCTCTCAGCTACATCGGGTTCGGGGGGCATGGCAAGCAAGTGCGGGATCTCCTCCACGTCGAGGACCTGGTCGACCTGGTCGAGCGGCAACTGCTCGACCCCGCCAGCTGGGACGGCCGCGTCGTGAACGTCGGCGGCGGCCGCGAGTGCAGCCTCTCGCTGCGCGAGACGACCGAGATATGCCAGCGGCTGACCGGGCACGAGGTGGCGATCGAACCGGTGCTGGAGACCCGTTCCGGGGACGTGCCCGTGTACCTTTCCGATTGCGCGAGGCTCTTCGGTCTCGACGATTGGCGACCCCGACGCAGTGCCGAACAGGTGCTGGCGGACATCCACCAGTGGATTGCCGCCGACGAGGCGCGGATAGCCGATGCCCTCGAAATCAAACCCCAGTGAGAGGAAGGAATACACGCGTATGCCGGTGGCGATCATCACGGGTGCTGGAGGCCTGATCGGGTCTGAGGCGGTCGAACACTTCGTCCGCGAAGGCTTCGACGTGGTCGGGATCGAGAACGACATGCGGGCCCGCTTCTTCGGCCCCGAATCCTCGACCTCCCACGTCACCCAGCGCTTGATCGAGGCCTACCCCTCCGAGTTCCGCTGGGAGAACGCCGACATCCGCGACGCCGACACCGTCGACCGCATCTTCCGCGAGCGCGCCGGCCAGATCGAGCTCGTCGTCCACACCGCCGCCCAGCCCTCGCACGACTGGGCTGCCAGCGAGCCGCAGACCGACTTCGGCGTCAATGCCAACGGCACCCTCAACCTGCTGGAGGCGGCACGGGCCCACTGCCCTGACGCCCCCTTCGTCCACTGCTCGACGAACAAGGTCTACGGCGACACTCCAAACAAGTTGCCGCTGGGGAGCCTGGAGAAGCGGCTGGAGCTGCCCGAGGACCACCCTTACTACAAGGGCATCGACACCTCGATGTCGATCGACTCCTCGACCCACTCGCTGTTCGGGGTCTCGAAGGCCGCGGCCGACCTGCTGGTGCAGGAGTACGGCCGCTACTTCGAGATGCCCACCGTCGCCTTCCGCGGCGGCTGCCTGACCGGCCCCCAGCACGCCGGCGCCAAGCTGCACGGCTTCCTCGCCTACCTGATGAAGTGCACCGTCACCGGCACGCCCTACACCGTCTTCGGCTACGAAGGCAAGCAGGTCCGCGACAACATCCACAGCGCCGACCTGATCGCCGCCTTCGACGCCTTCCGCAAAGCGCCCCGGCCGGCCGCCGTCTACAACATCGGCGGCGGCCGCTTCAGCAACTGCTCGATGCTCGAGGCGATCGACGCCTGCGAGCGGATCGCCGGTCGCGAGCTGCAGTGGGAGATGGGGGAGGAGCCGCGGATCGGCGACCACCGCTGGTGGATCTCCGACCTGGCGCCGTTCAAGGCCGACTACCCGGACTTCGAGCTGCGCTACGGGATCGACGACATCCTCCAGGAGATGTACGAGCAGAACCTTGATCGCTGGACGGTCAACGCGTGAGGCTGCGGATCCTCGCCGCCTTGGTGCTGGCGAGCGTCCTCTCGCTCCTCGTCTTCACCGCCTGCGGCAGCGCCAAGCCGAAGCCGCCGCTGCCGCGCGGCTTCTTCGGGATCGCCCCGCAGACGCCGCTCAGCGACGAAGACGTGCGCTACATGCGCGCCGGTGGGATCGAAGCGATGCGGATGCCGATCGCCTGGTCTGCCGTGCAGCCGACCCGCAAGGGCGGCTACGACTGGTCTTCGATCGATTCGACCGTCGAAGTCGCCAGCCGCGGCGGGCTGGAAATACTCCCCTTCCTCGCCGGGACCCCGACCTGGCTGGGGAAGATGACGAAGCTGCCAGTCCACAACGCCCGCCAGCGGGCCGCCTGGACCGCCTTCGTCAAGGCCGCGGTCGAACGCTACGGCCCCGGTGGGCAGTTCTGGCGCGAACACCGGACCGAAGGGATCAACTACGAACCGGCGATCACCTCGCCGAAGCCGATGCGGACCTGGCAGATCTGGAACGAGGCCAACTTCTTCTACTTCGCCTTCCCGGTCTCGGTCAACGACTACGCGAAGCTGCTGACGATCAGCCAGCAGGCGATCAAGTCGGTCCAGCCGGGGGCGAAGATCCTGCTCAGCGGCCTCTTCGCGCGACCGAACGCGCGCGGCAGGAAAGGGATGCCGGCGGCCAAGTTCCTCGAACAGCTCTACCGCAAGCCCGGGATCAAGAGCAGGTTCGACGGAGTCGCCCTGCACCCCTACGCGATCGACAGCGGCGAACTCGAAGAAATGGTCGAGGAATTCCACGAAGTGAGCAAGGAGAACCACGACCGCCCGAGCTTCTACGTGACCGAGATGGGATGGGGCTCGCAGGACAACTTCGAGCACGACGCCTTCGAGCAGGGAGTTCGCGGCCAGGTTCGCCAGCTCAAGAGTGCCTACGGCTACCTGATCGCCAACCAGCGGCGGCTGAACCTGAAGCAGGTCGTCTGGTTCTCCTGGAAGGACGCCTCATTCCTCTGCGACTTCTGCGACTCGGTCGGTCTCTTCCGCCAGGGGCCTCGCTTCAAGCCGAAGCCCTCCTGGCACGCTTTCGTGAAGATCACCGGCGGGCGGCCCCGGCCCTAGCGCCGTGACCGGCACCGACCTCGGAGGCCCGGCCTGGGTCGTCCTGCCGACGTATGAAGAGGCCGAGAACCTCCAGCCCTTCGTCGCCGCCATCCTGCCCAAGCTCCCCGCCGACGCGCGGGTCTTGATCGTCGACGACAACTCGCCTGACGGGACGGGGAGGATCGCCCGGCGCCTCGCCGAGGAGGAGGAGCGGGTGCGGTTCCTCCACCGCGAGCACAAGGAAGGCCTCGGCCCCGCCTACATCGCCGGCTTCCGCGAGGCGCTGGCCGGGGGCGCCGGGCTGGTGCTCGAGATGGACGCCGACTTCTCCCACGACCCCGCCTACCTGCCGCGCCTGCTGGAGGCGGCGAAGCGGGCCGACCTGGTGATCGGCTCCCGTTACGTCGCCGGCGGCGGGGTCCGCAACTGGGGCCCGCTGCGACGGGCGATCAGCCGCGGCGGCAGCGCCTATGCCCGCTTCATCCTCGGGGTCGAGGTCAAGGATCTGACCGGCGGCTTCAAGTGCTTCCGCCGCGAGGTGCTGGAGGCGATCGACCTCGACGCCGTCGACGCCCGCGGCTACGCCTTCCAGATCGAGATGACCTACCGGGCCCTGCAGGCCGGCTTCGAGGTCGCCGAGGTGCCGATCGTCTTCCGCGACCGCGAGGTCGGCAGCTCGAAGATGGACCGCTCGATCGTGCTCGAGGCGATCTGGCGGGTGCCGCAGCTGAGGTTCGGGCGCCGGTGAGCGCGCCGATGCGCAACGAGCGGCTCGCCTGGGCCATCCTGGCGGCGGGGGTGGCCGTCTCGGCGACCTGGCTGCTCCTCGCCGGCTACGGGCTCAGCTTCGCCTCCGACGACCTCTTCTACTACGCCCACTTCGTCACCAACGACGGCGTCAACGTCCCCACCCACGGGCTCGAATACCTCTTCGCCCCCAGCAACGGCCACCTTCAGGTGGTCGGCAAAGCGATCTACGAGGTCCTCTTCGAGATCGCCGGCGGCGGCAACTACTGGGTCTTCCAGGCCTTCAACGTCGCCGGGATCATGACCTGCGTCGTCCTCTTCTTCGTCTTCGCCAAGCGGCGGATGGGGCCGATCCCGGCGCTGGTTCCCTGCCTCTCCCTGCTCTTCCTCGGTTACGGCTGGGAGGCCTTCCTCTGGGCCTTCGACATGCACACGATCTACGCCCTCGCCTTCGGCCTCGGAGCGCTGTTGCTGCTCGAACGCCGCGACCTGCGCGGCGACGTCGGCGCCTGCGTCCTCCTCGTCCTCTCGGTCGGGACGATCGAGCTGGGTCTGGCCTTCGTCCTCGGCGCCGCCGTCGCGATCCTCCTCGCCCCCCGGCGCTGGAGCCGGGTCTGGATCTTCCTCGTGCCCCTGGTCCTCTACGCGATCTGGTGGCTGTGGTCGCGCCAGTTCCACCAGACCTCGAACTTCTTCAGCAACATCCGCCTCTTCCCGAAGACGGTGACCGACGCCCTGGCGGCGATCGCCGGCTCGGTCTTCGGGCTCAACCCGACCGGGCCCGGGGTTCCCCAGCCGATCACCGAAATCACCGCTTGGGGGGCGGCGATCGCGGCGATCGCGGTGGTGGCGCTGGTCTTCCGGATCAGCCGCGGCAAGGTGCCGACGGAGCTCTGGGCCTTCGCCGCCGTCGCGCTCGGCTACTGGGGGCTGATCGCGCTCGGCGCCCGCGGGGCGGATTCGTCCCGCTACATCTTCACCGGCACGACGCTGGTCTTCTTCGTGATGGCCGCGGCGCTGCGCGGGGTCTCGATCCCCTGGAAGGCCGTTGCCGCCGCCGCCTGCCTGGTCGCCGTGGCGATCCCGGCGAACGTGCAGAAGCTCTACGACGGCCGCCTCCCGCAGCTGGGCGACGGCAAGATCGGCCGCACCGAGTACGCGATGCTGGACCTCGCCCGGGGCAACGTGCGTCCCGACTACGGCCCCGGCAAGGACCCGGCGGTGACCGACGTCGGCGGCGCCACCTTCACCCCGCTGGAAGCCGGCGACTACCTGCGCAGCGCCGGCGAACGCGGCCCGATCGGCTTCTCTCCCCAGGAGGTGGCCGAACAGAGCCCGAGCCTGCGGAGGATCGCCGACGTCTCCCTGATCCGGGCGCTGCGGCTGAAGGGGGTGCCGGCCTCGCCGCCTCGCGACCGGAGCAGCTGCCAAATGCTGCGCCCCGATGGCGGCGGCGCGATCGCGGAAGCGACGCTGCCCCGCGGGGGCGCTCTGGTCGGTGCCCCGGGAAGCGGCTTCGCGACCGTTGGCCTGCGGCGCTTCGCCGACCCCGGCGCTCCCAGCTTCGAACTGGTCCGGCTCGGCGAAGAAGGCTGGGTGGAGCTACCGATCCCGCCCGACGCCGCCTCGCTCCCGTGGCAGCTGACCGCCGACGGTCCCGTCCTGGTCTGCCCGCTCCCTTAGCCCTTCAGATCAGGCTGGAGATGGGCGGCAGGACGTTGGCGTCGAAGACGATCACTCCGGCCAGTCTTCCCGCAGCCGCTCAATCGCATCGGGTGGATAAACCCCGGTGAAGGCGCCGGCAGTCTCTGCGATCGCCTTCCTGCGCTCCTCCGCTTCGCGCTGAATCGCCTTTTGACCGGCGGCGGTCAGACGGAGCAGCAGCTCTTTCCTGTCCTCGACATCAGGCCAGCGTCGCTGTGCCTGATCCAGCTGTTCCCGCAGGGCGCCGGTGTCCGTGAGTGTGTATCGGGCCGGCTTGTCGGCATCGGCGCAGGGTAGGATTGTCGGTCGGGCTGCTGCACCTAGTTGATCCGGCTGCAGACGGTGACCGGAGCCTTCGTGACCAGCCGCCACGGCTCGGGGACGGCGTCGGTGGGGAGCTGGAGGCTGCCCCAGCTGCCCGCTTGCAGGCGGGCGACGGGGACGCCGGGGCCGGAGCCGGCGAAGCGGCGCAGGCCGATCAGCGGCGTGCCCGCGCCGTTGACTCGCAGCAGGGTCGTCCCCGCGCGCAGCGGCACGACGGCGGGACCGGCCGCGGGAGGGCTGGTCGTGCGGCACTTCAGGCCGGCGGCCGGGGGGGAGGCGGCCCGCAGCTGCAGGCCGAGCGAGCCGGCCAGCGCCGCGTCGGCGATCACCCGCACTTCCTCGGGCTGTTCGCGCAGTTCCGACAGGGTGAAGGCGATCGACCCGTTCTCGCTCGCCGAGTCGAGGTAGGCGCCGGCCGGGATCGCCTGGAAGAGGCCGCCGCCGACGTCGCTGACCCAGGGGTCGGCGGAGACGACGTAGGCGGGATCGACCCGGTCGGCCGCCAGTTCCAGCATCGCGAACTCGGCCCGGCTCTTGGGGATGTCGGTGCGCAGCACGTTCGCGTCCTTGTCGGCGAACATCGCCCCGACGTTGGCCGGCAGCGGCAGCAGCGCGAGGACGACGAGGACGGCGCCGACGCGGTTGGAGAGCGGGCGGGGGAAGCATTCGACCGCGATCAGCAGCACGAGCACGGCGCTGACCAGCAGGTAGCGGGTGCTCTGGGGCGCCCGGTCGCCCACCGCGAGCAGGGTCCAGTAGGCGGCAGCGGCGGTCAGCCAGACCCAGAACGTCCGCGGCAGGCCGCCGCGGAAGATCCGCGCCGCCAGCGCGATCAGGGCGAGGACCGCCAGCACCCTGCCCAGCGTCGTCACTTCGGTCGCGAAGGAGGAGGCGAGGGCCGAGTTGGTGCCGGTCAGCGAGCCGAGGACGACGGCGATCGAGTCGAAGGCGGTCTTCGGGACCTGGACGACGTTGGAGAGATCCGTTTCGGCCTGGCCGAACTGCTGCGCCCAGAGCCACCAGAGCGCGTAGAGGACGACCGGCACGACGACGATCCAGGCACGCCGCCAGCGAGCCGCTCCGAACGCGATCGAGAGGGCGGCGCCGGCGACGAAGGCGAGGCCGACCTCGATCATCGAGACCGAGCAGACAAGCAGGAGGCAGGCGATGATGTCGCCCCTGCGGTCGCCGCGCTCGAGGCTGAGCATGCCCCCCAACCCGGCGGCGAGAGCGACGGAGGTGTGCAGGTCGAAGGGCCAGAGGAACTGCTCGCGGGCGATCCCGAGGAAGAGGATCAGCAGGCACGGCGCCAGCGCCGCCACGTCGCCCACTCGGCGCCGCGCGAAGACGAAGAGAAGCCCGGCGCTGGTGCAGATCGCGAGCCCGTTGACGAGGACGAAAGCGGTGTAGTGGGCGCCGATCGTGGCGAAGACGGTCTCGTAGATGAAGCGGCCGCCGACCTGCAGGTGGCCGTTGAACGGCGCCAGCAGGTAGCCGGGGTCGAAGGGGGACTCGTAGTGGAGGATCGCGCCTTCTTTGGTCGCGAGGCGGGCGTAGTAGGGAAGTTCATCGATCGCGAACCCCTGGCCGTTCGTCGCGGCGACGATCAGGGCCAGTGAGGCGGCCATCGCCACCCCCAGGAGCAGCTCGGTGCCGCGCCTCGCGGTCATGCCCCGGGCGCCAGGCAGACGGTCACTTGCCCTTCGCCGCGCAGCTGCAGCTTCCACGGCTGCGGCGAGAGGTCCGGCGGGATCCGCAGCGTGGTCCAGGACCCGGGGCTCAGCTCTCCGACCGCGACAGGGAAGGATCCCGAGAAGCGACCCAACGCCAGTTGCAGCGGCTTCGTCGCCATCAGGGCAGCGCCGCCGCGGTCGAGTGGCAGGATCAGGACGCCTTTGTCGATTGGCGCCGGGTGGCAGCTCTTGCCGATTTGACCGGGCGCGATCGAGACGCCCAGCGCCGCCGCCATCACCTTGTCGCCGGGGACGCGGGCGTGTTCGGGGGCCTCGGCCAGTTCGGCTTCCTCGTATGCGGGTGAGCCGTCCTCGTCGCGGGCTTCGAAATAGGGGCCTGCTTCCAGCGGGACGTAGCCGGTGTCGGCGTCTTCTTCTTCGATCCGGAAGGCCGGGTCGACTCGCGGCCGGGTGAGTTCGAGCGCCGCCAGGTCGGCCCGCTCGATCTGGCTGGTGCGCCGGTAGCTCTCGTAGGCTTCGTGGAAGAAGACCACGTTCGGCACCACCGCGGCGGCGAGCACGACCAGCGCCGGGATCAGCAGGCGGCGCTGGAAGCGGACGCCGGCGAGCAGGCCGGCGGCGATCATCAGGACGAAGGCGCCGCTCGTGTATTGGTAGCGGCTGGCTGAGGCGTCCCGTCCCGTCTTGACGTCGAAGCCGCCGAGGAACCAGTAGACGAGGGCGACCGCGATCACCACCCAGAGCGAGCGCGGTACCCGCGGCATCTTCCAGAGCCGCCAGAGCGCCAGCGGGATCAGCACCGCCGCCAGCGGCCGGCCCCAGTCGAGGCCGTTGGGCGCGGTGATCCCTTCCGCCGGGATCGCCAGCCCGAGCAGGGCGGCGATGGCGCCGGCGATCGAGTCGAAGACCCAGGCAGGGGAACGGACCACGTTGTGCAGCGAGAGCGCGCTTTCGGCCTCGTGCCCCCAGCCGATCCACCAGGCGACGTAGATCAGCGCCGGGACGGCGACGACGAAGACGCGCCCGGGCCAGGGGCGCTCGCGGCGCCGCAGGAGGATGTCGAGCGCGGCGCCGGCGGCGAAGGCGACCCAGAGGCTGGAGAAGACGAGCGAGACCGTCAGCCCGAGGCAGGCGAGGCGGTCGCCGGTGCGGTCGCGGCGATCGAGCGCGACCAGCATCGCCAGGCCGCCGAGGGTCGAGCCGAGGAAGGTGATCGAGGCGAACCAGAGGAGGTCGTCGAAGGCGGCGCCGCAGAAGAGCAGCGCCACCATCCCGATCAGCGCCGCCCACTCGCCGACCCGGCGCCGGCACCAGAGGAAGAGGAACCAGACGCCGGCGAGGAAGAGCGCGGTGGAGACGATCTTGTACGGGAGCATGGAGTCGATCCCGAAGGTCGCGATCAGCAGCTTCCAGATCGTCACCGGGCCGGCGACAAAGTGCTCGTTGTCCGGCCGCACCCAGTTCTCGAAGCCGCCGCGGCGGAGGACGATGTAGCCCCAGTCGTCGAGCAGGAAGCTCAGTTTCTGGCCGAGGACGACGATGTAGGCGCCGGCGGCCGCCATCGCCGCCAGCAGCAGCGGCGTTGCGGTGGGGCGGCGCTCGGTCACTTGCTCACCGGGCGCCGGCGGTAGTCGCCGCGGCTGAGGTGGTGCTCGAGGAAGACGTAGAGAACGATGAAGAGGTAGCGGCCACCCATCTCGTTCAGCGCCAGCTTCGAGACGCCGGCTTTGCGGTTGGTCCAGGAGATCGGGACGACCCCGTAGCTGTAGCCGCGGACCACCGCCTTCAGCGGCAGCTCCACGGTGAGGTTGAAATGGTGGGAGAGGAGCGGCTGGATCGCCTGGATCGTCTCCCGCCGGTAGGCCTTGAAGGCGTTGGTGGTGTCGTTGTAGCCGTGGCGGAAGAGGACGCGGATGCCGAAGTTGACGATCCGGTTCATGATCAGCTTCGTCCGCGGGTAGTCGATCACCCGGGCGCCGCGGATGAAGCGGGAGCCGAAGGCGCACTCGTAGCCTTCCTCCAGCAGCCGGTAGTAGGCGACGAGGTCGTCCGGGCTGTCGGAGGCGTCGGCCATCATGATCGCCACCGCGTCGCCCTGGAACTGCTCGAGGCCGCAGCGGACCGCGAAGCCGAAGCCGGGCGGGAGGTAGGAGGTGAGGCACCGCACCCCCGGGTCGGCCGCCCCGATCGCCTCGACGATCTCCTTGGTGCGGTCGCCGCTGTTGTCGTCGATGACGAGGATCTCGTAGTCGATCCCCTCCTGCCTGAGCTTGGCGACGACGCCTTCCACCGTCGCGGCGACCGAGCCCTCCTCGTTGTGGGCGGGGATCACTACCGAGAGCTTCATTCGTTCCCTTTCGCGTCAGAACCGCAGGCAAGCGCCGGGGCGGGGGTGATCAGTCGCAACTTCCAGGGGGTCTTGGCCTTGTCCGGTGGGATCGCCAGCCGCCCCGCCTCTCCAACACCGATCCCGGCGATCAGGACCGGGGCGGAGCCGGTCGAGAAGCGGCTGATCTCGAAGCGCTCGATCGGGGCCTTGCCGGCGCGGATCGTGATCCCGCCCGGCGGCACCCGCAGCAGCTGGGAGGAGGTGCCGTCGCTGGGGACGCTCTCGCAGCCCGCGGCGGGGACCGCGGACGCCGGCAGCGTTTCCAGTTCGATCCCGAGGGCGCCGAAGAGGACCTTGTCGGCGGCGTAGCGGACGAACTGCGGGCTGGCGGCGATTTCCGCCTCGGTGTAGGCGGGGGAGCCGTACCTGTCGCGAGCGGCGAAGTAGGAGCCGGCGTCGACGTTGACGAAGCCGGTGTCGACGACGTCTTCGCTGAGCACGAAGCCCGGTTCGACCGTCCCTTCGGCGATGTCGAGCGCCCCCAGGCCGGCTTTCTCCAGCTGGCTGATCGGGTGGTAGGTCCCCTCGTAGGCGTCGTGGAGCTGGTCGAGGTTGCTGGCGACGGAGAAGACGGTGACGACGGCGATCGCCGCCAGCGCCGCCCTGCCGATCCGCAGCCCGCGTTCCAGCTCCGGCCGCAGCACCTCGGCGGCGAGCATGAATCCGAAGACGACGCCGAGGTACTGGTAGCGGCTGGCGTCGGCCTCGCGGCCCGGGATCTGGTTGAACCCGGCGAGGACCCAGAAGGAGCCGCCGACGGCGAGCACCACCCAGAACCAGTGCGGGACCCGCGGCAGCCGGTAGAGCCGCCAGGCGGCGAGGAAAGCCAGCACGACCGTGAGCGGGCGCGCCCAGATCAGGCGGTCATGGACGGTGACGCTGTCGTTGGTGAGGCCGGTGGCGGAGCCGACCGAGTTGGCGAAGCCGTCGAGGACGTAGAGCGGCGTCCTGACGATGTTGTGGAAGGCGATGTTCGACTCGGCGGTGTGCCCCCAGCCCATCCACCAGAGCGCGTAGACGGCGAACGGTACGAGGAAGACGTAGAGGCGTCGCCGCCGTTCGCCGAGCAACAGCACGTGGACGGCGGCGCCGAGCGCGAAGGAGACGCCGAGGCTGGAGAAGAGGATGGAGACGACGAGCAGCCCGCAGGCGACCGCCTCGCCGCGACGATCTTCCCGTTCCAGGGCGAGCAGCGCCCCCAGCCCGGTGGCGACCGAGCCGAAGTAGGCCATCTGGAAGTCCCAGAGCAGGTCTTCCCAGGCGGCGCCGAGGAAGAGGACGATCGCGGTCGCCGCCAGCGCCGGCCAGTCGCCGACCCGGCGCCGCAGGTAGACGAAGAGCAGGGCGGCGCTGAGCAGGAAGAGGCCGACCGAGACGACCCGGTAGGGGAGGGCGGAGCCCATCCCCACGGTCGCCTGCAGCGCCTTGTAGATCAGCACCGGCAGGGCGCTGATGTGCTCGCCGTGCGGGTCGAGGACCGAATCGAGGTTGACCCCGTGGCGGTAGAGGAGGAACTCCCAGTCGTCCAGCAGGAAGGTCAGCTTCGAGCCGAGGTAGAGCAGCAGGCAGGCCGAAACGCCGAAGAGCCAGGTCAGCAGCAGCAGGACGGCGTTGCCAATCTCCCCCGCCGCTGCCGGCGGCGCCGTCGCCCGCTCCTCTCGGAAAGCATCTGCCCCGACGGCCACGGCCGGTAAATTATCTGGATCGGCCCCGTGCCGGCGAGCCTCCAGGAACCGGATGCTCCAAGATCTAGAGCTGATGGCCGTCGAAATCGAGCAAGTCACGGCCGGCGCCCCCGCCGGCTCCGAGTTCGCAACCGCGCCGGTGGTGATCGAGGCGCGGGCGCTCCACAAGTCCTTCCGCCTGCCGACCCACAAGATCGACTCCCTGAAGGAGCGCTTCACCACCTTCACGAAGGGGGAATACCGTGAGCTGCGGGCGCTGCGCGACGTCTCCTTCGACATCCACCGGGGAGAGTTCTTCGGCATCGTCGGCCGCAACGGCTCCGGCAAGAGCACGTTGCTCAAGATCCTCGCCAGCATTTACGCCGCCGACGCCGGTCGCGTCAGGATGGCCGGGAGGCTGGCTCCCTTCATCGAGCTCGGCGTCGGCTTCAACCCCGACCTGACCGCCCGCGAGAACGTCGAGTTGAACGGCGTGATGATGGGGCTCGACCGCACCGAAGCGCGCAAGCGCTTGGGCTCGGTCCTCGAGTTCGCCGAGCTCGAGGAGTTCGTCGACATGAAATTGAAGAACTACTCCTCTGGGATGCTCGTCCGGCTCGCCTTCTCGGTGATGATCCAATCCGACGCTGAGATCCTCCTGATCGATGAGGTCCTCGCCGTCGGCGACGCCTCCTTCCAGCAGAAATGCGCCGACGTCTTTCACGAGATGCGCGACTCCGAGCGCACGGTCATCCTCGTCACCCACGACATGGGTGCGGTCGAGCACTACTGCCACCGGGCGATGCTGCTGCACGACGGCGGCGTGCGCGCCAGCGGCGACCCGGAGGAGGTCGCGCGGGAGTACCTGCGGCTCAACTTCGAGCAGGCGCCGACGGCAGCGGGCGAATCGGGCGGCACCGCCGACGTGGTCATCGTCGCAGCCGAGCTCCAGAACGCCGACGGGGAGCGGGCGACCACGGTGGAAGCCGGGAAGCCGTTGCGCCTCTCGGTCGTGCTTGAGGCCCGCCGTGCGGTTGAGGGGCCAAGCTTCGGCCTCGCTCTGATGAACGCCGATAACGTCCAGGTCGCCGGCATCGCCCTGCCGCTCGCGCCCGACATGGGGGATCGGCTCGAGGCGGGCCAGCGCGTTCGGGTCAGCGGTGAGATCGAGAACCGCCTGGCGCCGGGCCGCTACGTGATGCAGTCCTGGATCCACCGCAACCACAGCTTTGCCCAGCTTGTCCTCCACTCTCCGCACGTCCTCGACTTCGTGGTCTTCGGTTCCGACGTCGACGGGGTGGTCTCGCTCGACAACGACCTGATGGCGGTCCCCGAGTGAAGGCCGATCCCGTCCGCCTGCAGCTGCAGGAGGTGCAGGGCCCATCCGCGCTCGGCGGCGGTTCGCGCCGCTTCTTTGATCTGCTGTGGCTGGTCTCCCTGAACGAATTCAAGAAGACGTTCTTCGGCACCTTCCTTGGCTACATCTGGTCCTTGGTGCGGCCCCTGATGCTGTTCGCCGTCCTTCTGGTCGTCTTCACCAAGGTCATGAAGATCGGCGGCGAAGTGCCCCACTACCCGGTGCTGCTGCTCTTCAACATCGTCCTCTTCGGCTTCTTCCAAGAAGCAACCGGCTCCGCCGTCACCTCCGTGCTCTCCCAGGAGGGAATCGTCCGCAAGACCCAGTTCCCCCGCCTGGTGATCCCACTTTCCTCGGTCCTCATCGCCCTCTTCACGCTCGGGCTCAACATGATCGTCGTCCTCGTCTTCATCCTCGCCAACGGGATCAACCCGATGTGGACCTGGCTGCTGCTGCCGGTCGTGCTGGTGCCGCTGATCGTCCTCACCTCCTGCCTCTCGCTGCTGCTTTCGGCCCTCAACGTGCGTTTCCGCGATGTCAACATCATGTGGGCCGTCGCCGCCACTGCGCTCTTCTACATGACCCCAGTCCTCTATCCGATCACGATCGCGACCCTGCCGCACACTCTGCGTCGCGTCCTCCTGGTCAACCCGCTCACGCCGATCCTGGAGCAGGCGCGAGCCTGGGTGATCGACCCCAGCGCCCCCGGTGCCGTCGCCGCCGCCGGTGGGTGGCTGCACCTGCTGCCGTCGATCGTTGTCTTCCTCGTCGTCTGCGTCCTCGGCGTCTGGGTCTTCAAGCGCGAGGCGCCGCGCATCGCCGAGCTGCTCTGAGGTTGGTTCTTCCCTATGGGCATGGTGTGCGGGGAGGGAGGGTGCCGCTGGCTTCAGGTGCCCGAGCGCAGGCCCAGCGAGATCACGCGGCGCAATCGAGGTAGCGCTCACAGGGCACTTCGCCGCCACCAGCGCTTGGGGGACTCGGCGGAGACGGAGAAGGGTGAGGGGCCGAGCGCGCACCGACCGGAATGACCTGGATCCCGTCGTCGCGTCGGTAGCCCGTAGCCGCCGGCGGTCATCACGGCGAGGGCGGCGGGCCTAACCGAACGACTCGCATCCACCCGACCCGCGAACTTGCGCAGGGAGGCGGCCGCTTCCTCGATCGCCGTCGGGCCGCCCAGCTAGATAAGCAGCCCTGCGTCTCAGGCGCCGGAGAACAGGTTGACCGAGACGATGCGGCGCATCGGGTACTGGTCGTAGGGGAGGGCGCCGCGCCAGCGGTTGTGGGACTCGGCGGAGACGAAGTAGGTCTCTGGGTCTTCCCTGAGCTCGGCCAGGGCGGCCTCGAGTTGGGCGTCGGCGACGCCCATGCCGCTGGCGATGCGGCGCAGTTTCTCCAGGTGTTCCTCGGCGCCCCAGCCGGCGAGGACGTGGTCGACGGCGTGGATGCTGACGCCCTGCTGCCTGGCGAGCAGCTCGCGGGAGCGCTCCATCGCCGGGTCGATGACGTCGAGGGGGACGTGCTCAAGGACCGAGATCGAGTAGATCGCGGCGAAATCGTCGCCGACCGGAGTCTGCGGCGGGAAGTGTTCGCGGACGAAGGTGAGGTCGGGGTAGGCGGTGCGGAAGGTCTCGAATTCTTTCGGCCCGTTGCCGCTGCCGTCGTAGGCGTCGACGACGGTGACGTCGTAGCCGATCCGCGAGAGGGCGCCGGCGACGAGCGGTTCGCCCGCGCCGATCTCCAGCAGTCGCGATCCGACCGGGACGTTGCCGAGGATCGCCTTCAGCATCCAGCAGCGCTGCAGGTCCTTCATGTCGAAGTTGGCCCCCGCCAGGTTCGGCATCGTGTCGACGCTGTCGGCGAAGTCCTGGACGGTGCCGTAGGAGGCCGCGGGCAGCGGGAAGTTCCCCCCGTAGCGGTCGACCAGCGTTTTCAGCGGCGCGTCTTTGATCGCCCAGGCCGAGGCGTTCTCGCCACCGGGCGGGGCGACCCTGCCCAGGACTTTGCTCGCCGCCTTGCGCACCGTCGGTGAGCTCGCCGCAATCGCCCGCGCCCGCGCCGCCTGTTCCTTCAGCTTGCTCATGCCGCCTGCTCCGCCGGCGTCCCGCTCGTCAGCTCGCGGTAGAACTCGCCGAGGGCGGTGGCGTTGTCGCGCCAGCTCAGCTCCTCGAGGGCGAACTTGCGCGCCCCGGCGCCGAGCCTGCCGGCCAGCTCGTGGTCGCCGAGCAGGTCTTCGACCCGCGCCATGATCTCGATTGCGTTGCCCTGCTCGAGCAAGAGTGCGTTCTCCCCGTGGGTCAGGTCGTGGCCGATGTTGCAGTGGGGCACGATAGTCGGGCGCCCCATCGCCAGGAACTCCGGCAGCTTCGAGGGCAGCCGGTAGCGGTTGAACTCGTCGCAGGCGCCCGGCTGGACGAAGGCGTCGGCCAGGGCCAGGTAGTCGGGCATCTCGCGCCAGTCGACCCGGCCCAGCTCCAGCACCCCGTCGCTGACGGCGCGGAAGGCGCGCGGGTCGACGCCGCCGAACTCGCTGTGGCCGAGCCGCACCAGCCGCACTGGGTGGCCGCGCCGCCGCAGCAGCTGCACGGCGACATACAGGCTCATCATCTCGTGCTGGTTCGCGTAGTGGATGGTGCCGTGGTAGACGAGGACGAACTCCCCGGGTCGCAGCCCCAGCTGCTCGCGGCTCTTCCGTGTCGGCCGCTCGGGGCTGAAGCGCTCGCTGTCGATCCCCGGCCGCGCCACGTGGTGGGGGCGGCCGCCGAAGTTGAAGTCGTTCAGCTCCTCGGTGATCACGGTGATCCCGGCGGCGCCGCGGAGGAACTCCTCGTAGTGGGTGGGGTGGATCGTGTCGAGGGTGCTCATCCGGTCCTGCGCCCGCAGCGGCAGCCGCCGCAGCTGCGGCAGGGTCATCCCGGTGATCGTTTCCAGCAGGTAGTTCTCGTTGTCCTCCAAGTGGACCACGTAAGGGGCCCGCAGCTGCGAGGCCAGGCGCGTGGTCAGCCGGTTGACCCGCTCCCGCGGCGTCCAGCCGCAGACGATCGTCCCCTCGCGCGGAATCGACCCGGCGCGCAGTCGCTCCTCCAGCGTCTCGTGCGAGACGCACTCGAAGTTGGGATGTCCGACCGCCTCGATCCGGCTTGGGTCGCCGACCCCCGCCAGCGTCACCTCCCATCCCTGCTCGGTCAGCTCCTCGCCGAAGTGGAAGGCCTGGATCGCACTGTTGACGTCGAGCGGCCCGTACATGACGAAGATCACCCGGTTCATCGCGACCTCATCGCTCCCACCGCCCGGTGCACCGGCTCCAGCCAGCCGGAGGGGACGTAGTCGGCGCGCTGGCGGGCGAAGCTGAGATTGAAGTACGGGTCGCCGGCGGCGAGCCGGTCGTACCAGGTGTCGACGAAGAGGGCGCGGTCGACGATGTCGCTGCCGGCGCGGCGAGTGACCTCGCTGCGGTGGGTGAGGAGGACCGCGGTAGCCGCGTAGACGCACTTGCGGCCGCTGCGGGCGAGCCGCTGGCAGAGGTCGAGGTCCTCGTACTCGCAGGCATACAGCTCCAGGAACCCGCCTTCGCGCTCGAAGTCTTCCCGGCGCACCAACATGCACTCGGCGCTGAGGCCGGAGACCTCGCGCGAGCAGGGCAGGGCGCCGTAGTAGCCGTCGCCTTCGGCGTCGGCCCCGGCCAGCATCGGCGCTGCCGGGTCGCGCAGCCCGACCGCCATCCCCGCCTGCTCGACCTTGCCGTCGGGGCGGACCAGCTTCGGCCCGACCGCGGCGACGTCCGGGAGGGAGGCGTGGAGGACCAGCTGCGAGAGCCAGGCCGGGTCGGCGACCTCGGTGTCGGGGGCGAGGAAGAGCAGGTACTCGCCCGAGGCCTGCCGCGCCCCCTCGTTGTGGGCCTCGGCCCGGCTGCCATCGGCGACCACGATCGTCTCCAGTTCCGGATAGGCGGTCCGCTCCAGCGAGCGCCGCAGGCGCTCCAGCTCGGGGCTGTTCTCGCGGCCGCGGATGACGATACTCACCCGCGGCTGCGGCGCGGCGCCGTTGGCCGGCGTCAGCACCGCCCGGTGCGGGATCGCCGGGTGGGGCTCGGCCCGCGCCGGCAGCCCCAGCCGCTCCAGGTGCTGGGAGACCGCCCGCGCCTGCAGCTCCTCGACGCCGCTCTTCTGCTCGGTGCCGGCGGCGATGCTGCCGGGGATCGCGCGCCAGTGGTAGAGGATCTGCGGGATGTGGTGGATGCGGTCGGTCCGCTCGGAGACCCGCAGCATGAACTCGAAGTCCTGGATCTTGTCGAAGGCCGAGTCGAAGCCGCCGGCGTCCTTCGCGACCGCGGTGCGGACGACCAGCAGGTGGCCGATGTACATCGCCCCCAGCGCGTAGACCGGCGACCAGTCCGGCTTCAGGAACGGGTCGGCGCGGACGCCGCCGACCGTCAGCTTGTCGGAGTCGGAGTAGACGGCGTCGAGCCCGGGGTCCTCGGCCAGCGCCTGCGCGACCCGCAGCAGCGCGTCGGGCGTGAGCGTGTCGTCGTGGTCGAGGAAGCCGGCGAACTCCCCCTCGACCAGCTCCATGCCGGCGTTGGTGGCGGCGGAGATGCCGGAGTTCTCGGCCAGCTGCAGGTACTTGATCTGGGCGTGGGCGCCGTCATAGGCGCTCAGCGCCCGCGCCAGCTCCGGGTTGCCGGAGGCGTCGTCGACGACGATCAGCTCCCACTCGGGGTAGTACTGGCCGAGCACCGAGTCGACCGCCTCGCGCAGGTACTTGAGGTCGGTGTTGTAGGTCGGCATCACCAGCGAGATCAGCGGCCGCCGCGGCAGCGCTTCCAGTTCCTGCAGCGCCGCTTCGCGCCGCGCCCGCGGCGTCTGCAGACGCAGCTGACGGCCGCGCCGGAGCAGCTCGCGGAGCCGGCGCAGGAAGGCGAGCGCCCAGGGGGGGAGGATGCTTTTCAGCACGCGCAGGTCGCGTCGCATCAGCGGCGGAGGAGCTTCTTCAGCGTCGGCTTGAGGCGGCGCACGGGCCGGGTCAGCCTCCAGCTGAGGCTCTCCTCGTAGGTGCGGGCGACCTCGGCGACCTCCTGTTCGAGCTCGCCGATGCGGTAGGTCTTGCGGACGAGCTCGCGGTGCAGCGCCTCGCGCTGCTCGCGGAGCGCCGTCAGCTCGTCCCGCGGCTGATCGGTGGCGGCGACCATGAGTTCCCAATCCTAGGCGAGGTACGGCTGTGATCCGCGGGCGAGGTAGGGTTCGAGCGCGATGGAGGCCCTGAAGGGATTGATCCTCTCCGGCGGCGCCGGAACCCGGCTGCGCCCGATCACCCACACCTCGGCCAAGCAGCTCGTCCCGGTCGCCAACAAACCCGTGCTCTTCTACGGGATCGAGGCGCTGGTCGACGCCGGCGTCAAGGAGATCGGGATCATCATCGCCCCCGAGACCGGCGACGAGATCCGCGAGGCCGCCGGCGACGGCTCCCGGTTCGGAGCCGAGATCACCTACATCGTCCAGGACAAGCCCGCCGGCCTCGCCCACGCGGTGCTCACCGCGGAGGAGTTCATCGGCGGCTCGCCCTTCGTCATGTACCTCGGGGACAACCTCCTGCGCGACGGGCTCCGCGGCCTGGTGGCGACCTTCAACGAGCACGGTCCCGATGCGCTGATCCTCCTCACCCCGGTCGACGACCCACAGTCCTACGGCGTCGCCGAGCTCGACGACCAGGACCACATCGTCCGCCTGATCGAGAAGCCGAAAGACCCGCCCTCGAACCTGGCCCTGGTTGGCGTTTACCTCTTCAGCAGCCTGATCTTCGACGCCGCCCGCTCGCTGGAGCCCTCCTGGCGCGGCGAGCTGGAGATCACCGAGGCGATCCAGAAGCTGATCGATGACGGCCGCGCGGTCCGCTCCGAGGTCGTGCGGGGGTGGTGGAAGGACACCGGCCAGCTCGCCGACATGCTCGAGGCCAACCGCCTCGTCCTCGAGGAGCTGGTGACCGAGATCGAGGGCGAGGTCGACGAGGCTTCCAAGATCGAGGGCCGGGTCGTCCTCGGCCCCGGCGCCCGGCTCGAGCGCTCGGTCGTCCGCGGCCCCGCGGTGATCGGCGCCGGCGCCTGTGTCGAGGATGCCTACATCGGCCCCTACACCTCGATCGGCGACGACGTCCACGTCCGCCGCTCCGAAGTCGAGAACTCGATCGTCCTCTCCGGCTCCGTCGTCGAGGACCTCGGCACGCGGATGGAGGCGAGCCTCCTGGGCAAGGAAGTGAAGCTGACCCGCAGCGAGGGGATGCCGAAGACGCTCCGCCTCCTGGTCGGCGACCGCTCCGAGATCAAACTCGTCTAGTGGCGGTGGGGTCGTGAAGCTCTTGGTGACCGGAGCCGCCGGGATGCTGGGACGCGACGTGATGCTCGCCGCCGGCAACGCCGGCCACGAGGTGGTCGGCTACGGCCGCGTCGAGCTCGACGTCACCGACCCCACCCAGATCGGCCGCCGGCTGGAGCTGGAGCGGCCGGACGTCGTCATCAACTGCGCCGCCTGGACCGAAGTCGACGGCGCCGAGACGGCCGAGGAGGCCGCCTTCGCGGTCAACGGCAAAGGGGCGGGCAACGTCGCCGCCGCGGCCGCCGACGTGGAAGCGCGGATCGTCCACGTCTCCACCGACTATGTCTTCGACGGCGCCAAGGGGGCGCCCTACGTCGAGAGCGACCAGCCGGCGCCTCTCTCGGCCTACGGCCGCACCAAGCTGGCCGGGGAGGAGGCGGTGGCCGCTGCCAACAAGCGCCACTTCATCGTCCGCTCGGCGGGCCTCTTCGGCGTCGGCGGCCGCAACTTCGTCGGCACGATGCTGCGCCTCTCCGAAGCCCAAAACGAGGTTACCGTCGTCCGCGACCAGGTCGGGTCGCCGACCTACACCTGGCACCTGGCCTACGGGATCGTCCGCCTGATCGAGGGGATCGAGTACGGCATCCACCATATGGCGGCCTCGGGCCAGTGCTCCTGGTACGAATTCGCGCGCGAGATCTTC
>Ga0307300_10000104_pt1 | contig 20524 bp, 15 predicted proteins | sample ER_DNA_181_FD_194492 | JGI IMG/M metagenome (GOLD analysis project Ga0307300, IMG submission 194492) | Bulk soil microbial communities from the East River watershed near Crested Butte, Colorado, United States - ER_DNA_181 | ecosystem: Environmental > Terrestrial > Soil > Floodplain | place... | reverse complement strand
ACCTTCGCTACCGCAAGCAGGGGTTCAGCCGGGTGAACGCGGTCGACTACGGGCCCGACGCGTTCCACCGGACGATCGAAGGGCGCCACCCGCACCTCTACGGGAACCGGGACGCGATCAAGGCCCGTTGGGCTCCGGCGGTGACGTTGGTGCTGCTGGATGAGGAGGACGGCTCCTGGGATGCCGAGGACCTGTCGGCGGCATCTGCACAGAGTTGCCGGGACTTCGAGCTTGTGGCCCGATCGGAGCTGAGAGAGGGTGTGCGGGTTCCCGCGGACGACGCGGGCTCCCCCATCGCGCGCCTGCAACAGGCGATCGATTCCGCCCGCGGCCGTTGGATCGTCCTGCTCCCGCATTCCGCGGCCGCCCTGCTGGAGAAGGAGACGTTCGTCGAGGAGCTGATCCACGCGTTTGCGGCCAGCCGGAGCACCGCTTCGATCGTCCTCGGCGGCGCGCCGGAGCTGGACCGGCCGGCGTTCTCGCAGTTGAGCAATGCCGAGCGGCAAGGCCTCTGCCCGGCGGCGGTCGCCTTCGAGCGACCGGTATGGACCCGCTCCTCGCCGCTCTCGCTCGGTGGCGAGGAGTCGCTGCTGGCCGACGTGGTCGTCGGGCTGCAGATCGCGGCGCCCGCCCAATGGCGGCTGGCACCGACGCGCGGGGCCGGCAAGCCCTGGTCCGATCCGGCGGCACCCGACGATTCGGCGGCGCGGCGGCTCGACCTGAACCTGCCGGAGGAGCTGGATCCGCCGCAGGCGATGGTGCGCGAGATGGTCGCCCGCCAGCCGCCGAGGCTGCCGGAGCTGACGCCGGGGACGGTCCGGCGATGGAGCCGAACGGAGCAGTGGGCGCCGCCGGCAAGCCAGCTGATCTGCCGCCATCTGAACCCGAAGACCGGCTTCCGAATGGTGACGGCAGGGCGGGAACCCCCGCCCGGGTGCAGGCTCGAGCAGGTGTTGGGATCGACCCGGCTTGAACCCGCTCCGGGGGCGAAGCGGCTGGTGCACGCCAGTCACAGCTTCGAGCTGACAACCGAGGAGGGCGGGCTCCCCGAGGGGCACTTTCCGCTTGGCTACGTCGAGCAACAGCCCCTTCCGATGCTGGTGCCACTGGAGCTCAGGCGCGTTCCTGGGAAGGGACAGGAGATGCTCGTTGCGGGGCCCGGCGACGAGTTGGTCTACGACTCCGAGCCGTTGGCCGTGCTCGGCTGGATCGAGCCCTACCCATTGCTGCCGCGGGCCGAGGACGTGCTCCAGATCGGCCCCTGGCGCCTGGATGCGCTGCGGCGGCGAATCGATCGCGCCGACTGGCGGACCCGCTACGAGGTCGGCCCGTTCGGAGAAGAGGATGACGGGGTCGTGCTGGGGTACCTGCACCGACATCCCGCCTCGGGCCTGGTTGCCCTGCGCCTGCGCGAGGACGGGCGCCTCGTCAGCGACCTGGTTGTCCCGGGCCGGGCGACCCGCGATCCCCGCAAGATCGCTCGCTGGCTCGCAGAACCCGCCGCCTTCGGTGGAGATCTGGCGGCGCGGGCCAAGGGAACGGCGCAGCGCCTCCGGAACCTCGCCCTCCGCTCCCCATCGCGGCGCCTGAGCCACGAAGGGACGGTGCTCGGCTATCTCCTCCAGGAGAACGCCGCCAACACCAGCACGCTGTTCAGCATGATCCACTCCGTGACCGGGGACCAGCTCGCGACGCGCAGCCCCGAGGAGGGGGCGCTTCGGGGTTACGTACCCGACGGGGTCCTGGGCGCGATCATCGACCCTGTCGGCGAGGAGACGCCGAAAGCGGAGCCGGAGCCTGCTCCCTGGGCGCGGTTGCCGCGCCCGGCCTGAGTCAGCGCCCGCGCAGAGCCGTGATCGCCAGGCTCACGCCGAGCTTGGCGGCGATGCCGGCGTAGACGGCGGCGTTGAGGAGCGGGTTGTTCCGGGGGCCGTCGAAGCGGCGGTAGAAGCGGGCCATGCCGCGGTGGAAGGCGATCTCCTGTTTGGGGGCGCGGCGGCGGCCGCTGGAGGCGCCCTTGATGTGGAGGGCGACGCCGGCGGGCTCGTAGATGACCTTCCAACCGGCGTCCCAGAAGCGACGGCACCAGTCGAGGTCCTCCATGTAGAGCCAGTAGCCCTCGTCGAGGAGGCCGACCTCGTGGATTGCCTCGGCGCGGCAGAGCATGAAGGCGCCGTTGACCGCGTCGACCTCGCCGGGCTCGTCGTCGCCGAGATGCGTCGCCCGGTACTGCCCGCCGCCCAACCCGGTGAAGTGTCCCAGTGCGCTGCCGGGAGTGGGGAAGGAGCGCTTGCAGGCGTGGTCGAGCTCACCGCTCTCGGTCACCAGCTTCACGCCGACCATCCCGATCCGCGCCTCGCTCCGCAGCCGCGCCAGCGCTGCGTCGAGCGTTCCCGCGTAGACCTCGGTGTCGGGGTTCAGCAGCAGCACCGCCTCCGCCTCGCTCTCGCGCAGGACGAGGTTGTTGGCGGCCGAGAAGCCGATGTTGCCGCGGCGCAGCAGCCGCACCGCCGGGAACTCCTGCTCGACCATCTCCGGCGTCGCGTCGGGGCTGCCGCTGTCGACGACGGTGACCCGCATCTCCCCGGCGGAGATGGGGTGCTGCTCCAACGAGCGCAGGCAGCGCCGCAGCAGCCCTTCGGCGCCGTGGCTGACGACGACGATCTCGAGCGCGAGTGCGATAGTCGGAATCCCCTCCTTGCCGGCTTGCCGGCGCTGTTAGTAGGCGCCCTCGCCACGGACCATCGCCCGCGGAGTGCGCAGCAGGATCTCCAGGTCGGTCAGCAGCGAGAGGTTGTCGAGGTAGTCGCGCTCCATCGCCAGCCGCTCCTCGAAGGTGAGGTCGCTGCGGCCGTAGACCTGCATCGGCCCGGTGATCCCCGGCTTGATCGCCAGCCGGCTGCGCTGGCGCTCGTCGTAGAGGGCGACGACGCTCTCCTCCTCCGGCCGCGGCCCGACCAGGGACATGTCGCCGCGCAGCACGTTGATCAGCTGCGGCAGCTCGTCGACGCTGGTCCGCCGCAGGGTGCGGCCGGCGCGGGTCACCCGCGGGTCGTCGGGGATCTTGAAGGCGGGCTGGTCGAGGGTCGCGAGGTCGACAAGCTCGGGCAGCCGCTGCTCGGCGTCGGTGACCATCGTCCGGAACTTCAGCATCGTGAAAGGGGCGCCGTCCCTGCCGGCGCGGCGCTGGCGGAAGAAGACGGGGCGGCCGTCGTCGAGCAGGATCCAGACCGCGACCGCGAGCAGGAGCGGTGAGAGCACCAGCAGCATCGCCGCCGAGAGGACCACGTCCATCGCCCGCTTCATCGCCACGGTCGAGCGCGGCGGGTCGCTGAAGCGGAAGTCGAGCACGGGCAGCTCGGCCAGCCGGTTCAGCTCGATCCCGGGGCCGAGCAGGCCGTAGTGCTGGGGCAGGAAGGTGAGCGCCAGCCCCGCCGCCTTGCACTCCGCGATCAGCCGCTCGGCCCCCGCCTCGCCCATCTCGTGTTCGGTCACGACCACCCGCTCGATCGCGTGTTCGCCGGCGACGCGGGAGATGTCTTCGACCGAGCCCAGCCGCGGCAGCTCCCGCGCCGGCCGCTCCTCGGAGGCCGAGAGGTAGCCGACCAGTTCCAGCCGCGCCTCCGGGTGGGTCGAGATCCGGCGGGCGATCAGGTCGGCGACGGCCGAGGGGCCGACGACGACTCCCGTCGCGACTGGGGTCAGACGGTGCCAGACGATGCGAATCGCCCCCCGCAGGACGAAGCTGACGGCGAGGGTGCCGACGCCGACGGCGATCGCGCTCTGCGGCGAGAGCGGGCCGACGGGGCTCAACGCCAGCAAGCCGTCGAGCAGCAGCGTCCCCAGCGTGCTGGCCGAGACCAGCGAGGGCAGCTCGTCGAGAGTGCTGTGGCGGATCCGGCGGTGGTCGTTGTCGTAGAGGCCGTGGAGCTTTACGACGAGGATCCAGGCGGGGCTGAAGAGGGTCGCCCAGAAGAGCGTCGCGATGTCGGTGGTCGAGGTGGCGCTGGTGACCACGCACAGCGTCGCCACCAGTGAGATCCAGTCGCCGGCGGCGAGCAGGCGGCGCAGGATCATCCCGCGCCGACGCGAGCCCCACGGTCCCTGCTGGTCGCCCAGCCGCGGTTTCTCGGTGTCCACGCGAGCCGGCTGCGGGGGCTTGGTCGTCATCCGCATCCGTCCCACCCTTCTTGCAGGCAGGGCTCCAGCGGGTTCAGTTCCAGCGCCCGCCGCCGATCGGCCCGGGCCGCCGCTTCGTCTCCGCCCTCGTGCTCGATCCGGGCTCGCAGGTCGTAGAGGAGCCAGTTACCTTCCTCGCGATCGATCGCCTTGCCGATCTGCGTCGCGGCGGCGGCGTAATCGCCTTCGACCTCTGCCAGCAGCCCCAGCTGGACGTAGGGGCTGGCTGCCCAGGGCTCGATCGAGCGGGCGGTGTCAGCCCTTTCGACCGCGACGCCGAAGTCGCCTTCGGCCGCCGCGGCCTGGCTGGAGTCGATCTCGCGGTCGACCAAGAGCGGGCCGATCAGCGCCAGCGCCGTGATCCAGGCGACGGCGAGGCCGCCGATCGCAAACCCGATGCCGCTGCTCTCGCCGCGCCCGTTGGCGCCGGCGCGGGCGCTGGCAAGCTGGCCGCAGCGGGCGGCGAGGAGGGCGCCGCTGGCGAGGAAGAAGACGGCGCCGAGGGCGGCGATCTCCCAGAACCAGTCGATCCCCATCCCGACCGCGACCGCCAGCGCCGCCGCCAGCAGCGCCGCGTTGCGCTCGCGGGCGATGCCGCTGGAGTGGCGCCAGGCGGAGAGGCCGGTCCAGAGCAGGAAGCCGACCATGCCCAGCACCAGCAGGCCGCCGATCAGCCCCAGCTCGGCGAAGGCCTCGAGGTAGAGGGAGTGGGCGTTGTGGACGGGGGTCGCGAGCGAGCGCAGCTTCACCCAGGAGAACTGGTAGGCGCCGGCGCCGTTGCCGGCGAGCGGCTCTTCTTCGAAGGCGTCGACAGCGACCCGGTAGAAGTCGTGCCGGCCGGCCCCCGTGAAGTCGCTGAAGTGCTTCTGGGGCTGGTTGGGGAATTCGATGTCGGAGCTGGAGAACTGGTCCCAGGCGCGGCCGCCGACGGCGACCGCCGCGACGAGGGCGAGCACGGTGAAGCCGATCGCGACCGCTCGCAGGGCCTTGGGGTCACGCGAGATCGCAACCGCGCGGCCGGTGAGGGCGCCGCGCCGCCGCGCCAGCCGGCGCATCAGCGCGAAGAGGCCGAGCGTCAGCGCCGTCCCCGCCAGCAGGATCAGCAGCACGGTCAGTCCCTGGTCGACCGCGGCGGCCTTGTCGACGTTGTCGGCGAGGCTGTCCCGCGCCTGCACGGCCAGGACCGCGGGCGCCGCCCCGAGGACGCCGATCGCCAGCGTCCCCAGCATCCAGAGGCGGTCGTGGGAGAGGGCGACGAGGCAACCGGCGGCGACCAGCAGCGCCAGGACGCCGCCGCGCGAGTAGGTGAAGTAGAGGGTCAGCAGCATGGCCGGCAGGCAGGCGACCGCGAGCCACCGCAGCGCCGGGGTCAGCGAGCGGCGGCTGAGCCAGGGGATCAGCGCCGCGGCGATCGCGCAGGCGACGCCGTTGGCGTTCCAGTAGCCGAGCGGGTAGCGCAGCCGCGGTCCGCTCCCCAGGCCCTCGGCGACGGGGAAGACGTGGGGCAGGAGGCGGGTCGCCAGGCCGAGAACCCCGACAAGGATCAGCGCAAAAACAATTCCTTCAGCGAAACGTTGGCGCCTTTGGTCGGTTTGGGCGATCAGGAAGGCAGCAAGGAGGACGCCGAGGTAGACGAGAACCCGATCGGCCTCGGCCACGCTCAACTCAACCGACCCGGACCAGAAAGATGAGAGGCCAGAGAAAACCGCAAGCGCAAGCACCAGTCCCGTCCCCCAAAAGAAGGGTTTCTCCAATGAGGCACGGCCAGCGGCGCCCAGCGCCAGAAGCGCAGCAACCAGCAGCCATACGGCCAGACCGGCGATGTGGCGATCGGCGAGCTCGAAGCCGCCGCCCGTCAGCGCCAGAGCGCCGATTAGCAAAATTGGGGAGAAAGCCGCCGCGCTTTCCTCTAACCTTGCGCGCCATGTTTGGGAGCCGCCACCAGGGCCACGCCTGGAACCGATCCGTTTTCTCGCTTCTGTCAGTGCTTGCTCTGCTGGCATTTGCCTGTCTCCCGGTCGCCGCTAACGCCGATTCGTCCGGCGTCGAATACGGGACCGAAACGCCCAATGCCTATGGCAACCACTCGACTCCGACGGTAGTCGGGGGCGGTGGCGACCAGGGCGGCAAGGCTCATTCCTCCAACGAAGCCGGCGGGGCCGGCGGCGGTGGGGGCTCTGGGTCTGGCGGTTCATCGGATGGGGATGCTGGCACGGGCGCCGGAGGCGGTGCCGGCGGGGTCAAGGCTGGAAACGGTTCCACCAATCCTCAACACGTGAACGGTGGCGAAGACGCGGCCGGCAAGTTGGCGCTGCAGGAAGCATTGCCGCCTAGCAGCCAGACCTCCGAAAGCGGCGGCGGTTCTTCCCCCGTGGTGCCGATCCTGATCGTGCTGGTGCTGCTGGCGGCGGTCTCGGCCGGGATCGTGATCATGCGCCAGCGTCGCCAGCCGGACTCCTCCGCTGCGGACTCCTCGGCCGCCCCGAAGGCGGGCTGACGATGTCGAGAGCAAGCGGTGACAGCGGTCTCGGCGTGCGCCTGCAAGTCGCCCTGGTCGGGCTGCTGGCGCTGACGGCACTCGCCTGCACGGCCTCGGCCGCCCAGGCGCTGCCGGCCAAGTTCTGGGGCGCCGTGCCGCAGTCCCCGCTCAGCGTCGAGCAGTACCAGCGGGTTCACCGCGGCGGCGTCGACACGACCCGGGTCCCAATCAACTGGGGCGCCGCGCAGCCGAGCGAAGGCGCTGCCTTCGACTGGAGCGCCACCGACTCGCAGATCTCCGAGGCGGCCCGCACCGGCATCGACGTCCTGCCCTTCCTCGCCGGGGTCCCGGGCTGGGCCGAACGGCTGATCCCGGTCGGCGGCGGCGTCGAGGTGCCGGCGCACCTGCCGGTCAAAGGCACCGCCAAGGCCGGCTGGGTCGCCTTCGTCAGGGCCGCGGTCGCCCGCTACGGGCCGGAAGGCTCCTTCTGGAGCGAAAACCCGGGGATCCCGTTCCGGCCGCTGCGCAACTGGCAGGTCTGGAACGAGCCCAACTTCAAGTTCTTCGTCTACAAGCCGAACCCGGCCGAATACGCGCAGATGGTGAAGATCACCTCCTCGGCGATCAAAGGCGCCGACTCCGGTGCCAAGGTGATCCTCGCCGGCCTCTTCGCCTGGCCGAAGGGCGCCAACGCCAAGAGCGGCAACCACAACTGGTTCGCCTCCGAGTTCCTCGAAGGCCTCTACAAGATCCCGGGGATCGCCTCCAAGTTCGACGGCATCGCCCTGCACCCGTACTCGACCAAGTACCAGCTGCTGACCCCGCAGATCGAAGAAGTGCGCGACGTGATGAAGAAACGGCACGACGCCGGCACCGGGATCTGGATCACCGAGCTCGGCTGGAGCTCGGAACCGAAGACCCCCGGCAACTCCTTCGCCAAAGGCCCGGCCGGCCAGGCCCAGCAGCTGCGGGGCGCCTTCTCGCTGCTGAAGAAGAACCAGCGCAAGTGGCGGATCCAGCGCGTCTACTGGTTCTCGATCGACGACTACGGCGCCGCCTGCAACTTCTGCAACGGCTCCGGGCTCTTCGGCGCCGGCTTCACGCCGAAGAAGTCCTGGTTCGAATACGTCAAGTTCGCCGGCGGCAAGCCCTAAAGAGGGCTGGCCGCTAGGGCCAACCCACCGATCTGCGTAAGATCGGTGGGTTGGCTACCAAGGCGAAAGGCACCGCCAAATCTGACCCGTTGGCGCCGTTCAGCGCCCCGGTGCGGCGCTGGTTCGAGGCCTCTTTCGAGGGCCCGACGCCGGCGCAGGCCGGCGGCTGGGAGGCGATCTCCAGCGGCGAGCACGCGCTGATCTGTGCCCCGACGGGGTCGGGGAAGACGCTGGCCAGCTTCCTCTGGGGGATCGACAAGCTCGCCCGCGCCGAGGACCTCGGCACCGGGGTCAAGCTGGTCTACGTCTCGCCGCTGAAAGCGCTCTCCTACGACATCGAGCGCAACCTGCGGGCGCCCTTGCGGGGGATCGGGGCCGAGATCTCGGTCGGGCTCCGCACCGGCGACACCTCGCAGAAAGAACGGCGGGCGATGGCCAAAGAGCCGCCGGACATCCTGATCACGACCCCGGAGTCGCTCTACCTGATGCTGAGCTCCAGCGTGCGGGAGATCCTCACCGGGGTCGAAGCCGTGATCGTCGACGAGATTCATGCGGTGGCGCAGACCAAGCGCGGGAGCCACTTGGCTTTGACGTTGGAGAGGCTCGAGTGGTTGGTGAGGGAGTCGGGGGAGGGGTCCCCGGACAAAAAGCGGGGAGGGTCCGGAGACCCCTCCCCCGACTCCCTTGTCCAGCGCATTGGCTTGTCCGCGACCCAGAGGCCGTTGGAGCGGATCGGGCAGTTCCTAGTGGGGTCGAAGCGGGATTGCCGGATTGTGGATGCGGGGCAGAAGAAGGCGCTGGATCTGGAGATCGTGGTGCCGGTGGAGGACATGGCGGATCCGGGGGCGCCGGCGTATCCGAGCGAGGACGGGCCGCCGCCGACGGAAATCGAGCCCAGTGCGCATGTGAGGTCGATCTGGCCGGCGATCTATCCCAAGCTGCTGGAGCTGGTCCAGGAACACACCTCGACGATGATCTTTGTCAACAACCGGCGGGCAGCGGAGCGGCTGGCCAAGCGGCTGAACGAGCTCGCGAACGGACACGGGGAAGAGGAACTGCCGGCAACCGAGCATGCTGGGCACCACGAGGACACCGGCGAGCCTTTGGAGGAAGTGGAGATTGCGCGGGCCCACCACGGCTCGCTCTCCCACGAGGAGCGCGCCGTGGTCGAGGAGATGCTCAAGTCCGGGCAGCTGCCCTGCCTGGTCGCCACCTCTTCGCTGGAGCTGGGGATCGACATGGGAGCCGTCGACCTCGTGATCCAGGTCGAGTCCCCGAAGTCGGTGACCCGCGGCCTGCAGCGGATCGGCCGCGCCGGCCACCGCATGGGCGAAGTCTCCAAAGGCCGGATCTTCCCCAAATACCGCGGCGACCTGCTCGAGTGCGCGGTGGTCGCCCGCCGCATGCGCGAGGCCGAGATCGAGGAGACGACGATTCCGCAGAACCCACTCGACGTCCTCGCCCAGCACCTGGTCTCGCTGGCCGCGCACAAAGAGTGGGAGGTCGACGAGGTCGAGAAGCTCGTCACCTCCACCCAGTCCTTCCACGACCTCTCGCGCGAACAGCTGGAGAACGTGCTCGACATGCTCGACGGCCGCTACCCCTCCGACCGCTTCGCCGAGCTGCGGCCGCGGATCGTCTGGGACCGGACCGAAGGCACGATCCACGGCCGCAAAGGCGCCCGCCAGCTGGTCGTCACCAACGCCGGCACGATCCCCGACCGTGGCCTCTACGGCGTCCACCTCCCCGACGGCCGCCGGGTCGGCGAGCTCGACGAGGAGATGGTCTACGAGGCCCGCGCCGGCCAGACCTTTCTTCTCGGCTCCAGCACCTGGCGGATCGAGGAAATCACCCGCGACCGGGTGATCGTCACCCCGGCCCCCGGCGCCCCCGGGGCCGTCCCCTTCTGGAAGGGCGACGGGATCGGCCGCCCGGCCGAGCTCGGCAAGGCGATCGGCGCCTTCGCCCGCGAGGCGGTCTCCCGCGACCCCGCCGAGCTGGCGAAGGAGTACGACCTCGACGAGCGCGCCGCCAACAACCTCGTCTCCTACCTGCGCGAGCAGCAGCAGGCGACCCGCGTCGTCCCCTCCGACGAGACGATCGTGGTCGAGCGCTTCCGCGACGAGATCGGCGACTGGCGCCTCTGCATCCTCAGCCCCTACGGCGGCCGCGTCCACGCTGCCTGGGGCCTCGCCCTCGCCGCCAAGATCCGCGACGAACGAGACCTCGAGGCCGACGCGATCTGGTCGGACGACGGGATCGTCATCCACCTCCCCGACGCCGACGAGCCGCCGCCCGCCGACCTCGTCCTGATCGACCCCGACCAGATCGAAGACCTCGTCGTCGGCGAGCTCTCCGACTCCGCCCTGTTCGGTGCCCGCTTCCGCGAGAACGCCTCGCGCTCGCTGCTGATCCCGCGCGCCTACCCCGGCAAGCGCACGCCGCTCTGGCAGCAGCGGCTGAAGAGCCAGAGCCTGCTCGAAGTGGCGCGGGACTTCCCCCGCTTCCCGGTCGTGCTCGAGACCTACCGCGAGTGCCTGCGCGACGTCCTCGACCTGCCCGCCCTCGCCGAGCTGCTGGAAAAGCTGCACTCCCGCGCGCTCAGCCTGGTCGAGGTGGAGACCCCGACCGCTTCGCCCTTCGCCTCCTCGCTGCTCTTCGACTACGTGGCGACCTACATGTACGAGGGGGACACGCCGAACGCCGAGCGGCGGGCGGCAGCGCTGGCGCTGGACCGCGACCTCCTGCGGGAGCTGTTGGGACAGGAGGAGCTGCGCGAGCTGATCGACCCCGAGGCGCTGGAGGAAGTCGAGGCGCAGCTGCAGCACCGCACGGAGGTCGGGCGCGCCGGCGATCGCGACGCCCTGCAGCAGCTGCTGCGCAACCTTGGCGACCTCACCCTGGAGGAGTGCGAGGCGCGCGTGGCCGAGGGCTACTCGGCGAAGTCGATGCTGGAGAAGCTCGTCGCCGAGCGGCGGGTGGCGCTGGTGCGGATGGCCGGCGCCGAGCGCTACATCGCCGCCGAGGATGCCGGCCTCTACCGCGACGCCCTCGGCGTCCCCGAGCCGCCCGGGCTGCCGGAAACCTTCCTCGAGGAGCACCCCGACGCGATGCGGGCGCTGGTCCGCCGCTACGCCCGCACCCACGGCCCCTTCCCGACCCAGCAACTGGCCGACCGCTACGGCGTCGACCCCTCGCCGGCCCTGCGCGAGCTCGAGACCGAAGGGGCGATGGTCCGCGGCGAGCTGGCCCCGGGGGGGACCGAGCGCGAGTGGTGCGACTCCGAAGTACTGCGTCGGGTCCGCCGCGCCAGCCTCGCCCGCCTGCGCAAGGAGGTCGAGGCGGCCGACACGCGGGAGCTCGCCCGCTTCCTCCCGAGCTGGCAGAACGTCGACGCCTTCCGCCGCACCGGCGCCGGGCTCGACCGCCTGCGCGAGGCGCTGGTGCCGCTGCAGGGGGTGGCGCTGACGCCGAAGACCTGGGAGGCCGACGTGCTGCCGCGCCGCCTGGGCGCTTACTCGCAGAACTGGCTCGACGAGCTCTGCACCAGCGGCGAGCTGGTCTGGATCGGCGCTGGCGCCCTCGGCCGCAACGACGGCCGCGTCGCCCTCTACTTCCGCGAGGACGTCCGCCTCGCCGGCCCGCCGCCCTCGAACTCGAAGCTGGAGTCGCCTGAGGGCGAGGTCCACGACGCGATCCGGGAGCGCCTCGCCGCTGGCCCATCCTTCTGGCTCGACCTCGTCGTCGAGCTCGACCATCCGGCCGAGGACATCCACAACGCCCTCTGGGACCTGGTCTGGAGCGGGCAGGCGACCAACGACGCCTTCGCGCCGCTGCGGGCGCCGCGCCTGCGCGCGGTGCCGCCCTCCGAACGCCCCGGCCGCCGCTTCGCCCGGCGTCGCAGCACCACCGGGGCCGCGGTCCAGGGCCGCTGGTCGCTGACCGAGCCGCTCTTCGCCAACGCCCCCGGTCCCGGCGCGAAGCTCCGCGCCACCGCCGAGCTGATGCTCGAGCGCTACGGGATCGTCACCCGCGAGACCGTCCTCGCCGAGGGCATTCCCGGCGGTTTCTCGACCCTCTACGGGGAGCTGGGCAACCTCGAGCTGCTCGGCACCGCTCGCCGCGGCTACTTCGTCGAGGGGCTCGGCGGCGCCCAGTTCGCCCTCCCCGGCGCGGTCGAGCGTCTGCGCTCGCTGCCCGAACGCGACGGCTCCTACCTCGTCCTCGCCGCCACCGACCCCGCCAACCCCTATGGCGCCTCACTGCCCTGGCCGAAGCTCGAGGGCGGCCGCCGCCCGGGCCGCACCCCCGGAGCCCACCTCCTCCTCCGCGACGGCGAGCCGCTCGTCTTCGTCGAGCGAGGAGGCCGCGGCCTCCTCCGCCTCAAGACCCTGGACGGCCCCGTGCTGGAGGAGGCGATGCGAGCCCTCGCCGACGCCGTCCGCGATGGCCACCTGCCGAAACTCTCGGTCGAGAAACTCGATGGCGAAGCCGTGATCGGCTCCGGCCACGAGGACGCCCTCGTCGGCGCCGGCTTCAGCCGCGGCCCGCGCAAACTGACGGCATCGGTCTAGCGAATGACCCACCACTGACATAATCGCCTTGGTGCCTGAGGCAGATCAGAGCGCGGTCGAGCTGCTGAAGAGCGTCACGCTCTTCGCCGACCTGGAGGAGGGGGAGCTGGAGCGCTTCTCGCACGTCGCCGTGCCGCGGAGCTTCCCGGCCGGGACCCGGGTCTTCCACGAGGGCGACGATTCCGACGCCTGCTACATCGTCAAGGAGGGGAGCTTCCGGGTCACCCGCGAACACTCCGACGGGCGGGCGATCACGCTGGCCACGCTCGGCCCGGGGGAGATCTTCGGCGAGCTGGCGATGCTCGACGGCGACAAGCGCTCCGCCAGCGCCGAGGCGCTGAGCGAGGGGGAGCTGCTGGCGCTGCCGGCCAACGACGTGCGGGCGCTGCTGGCCCGCCACCCGGAGATCTCGCTGAAGCTGGTCGCCGGCCTCGTCCGCCGCCTGCGCGCCGCCAACGTCCGCCTCTCGCGCCAGTCCTTCCAGACCGTCCCCAGCCGGGTCGCCGGGATCCTCGCCCAGCTCAGCCGCGAGGCCCACGACGGCGACGGCGAGCCGACCGACGAGGTGACGATCAACATGAACCAGACCGACCTCGCCCAGCTGGCCGGCACCTCGCGCGAGTCGGTCAGCCGCTTCCTCGCCGAGCTCGAGCGCGCCGGGGTCGTCCGCTCCGGCCGCGGCCGCGTCACCGTGCTGGAGCCGGACAAGCTCCGCAACTACATCTACTAGCCGTGCGGATCGAGTTCGAGCGCGCCGGCCGGGACTGCGCCGTGGAGGTGGAGATCGGGGTCAACGACGATCCCGCCACGCTGGGCTGCCCCGAGATCGCGCGGGGATACCCGGTCTGCCAGGCGACGGTCTCGCCGCTCTCGCGCGGTTACGCCGGCTTCCTCGGCTGGGTGCAGCTGGTGGACTCCGATCGGCATGGAGAGGGGTTTCACTTCGACCACTTCGAACCGCTGGGGCCGGTCCCGCATCCGTTCGCCATGTACGGCTTCCCGGGGTCCCTGTTCGACGCTCCCCACTCGGACTTCGAGTCCTGGAGCTTCCTCGCCCACAGCTTCCTCTGCGGGTGCGGCGCCGATCTCCTCGACGGCCCCAAAGAAATCGACTCCGTCCTCGGTCTCAGCTGGGGCTTCCGGAAAAGCCGCAAGGGGATGGAGATCCTGCAGCCGTCGCTGCTCACCCCGGCGGACTGGGATCGCCACCACCCGTTCCTCGAAGAGGCTTTCCCGGACTGGACCTTTCTTCCCGGCTTCAGCGGCCGCGCCGCGGAGCGGTGAATGCCGCGGCCGCACGCAGGCGCATGGTCGAGCGCCAGCTGCGGGGGCGGGGGATCGAGGACGAGCGGGTCCTGGCGGCGATGGGAGAGGTGCCGCGGGAGGACTTCGTGCCGCGGCAGCTGCGCGATCGCGCCTACGACGACTCGGCGCTGCCGATCCGCGAAGCGCAGACGATCTCCCAGCCCTGGATCGTCGCCGCGATCTGCCAAGCGCTGGCGCTCGAGGGCTCGGAGCTGGTGCTCGAGGTCGGCACCGGCTCGGGCTACTCTGCCGCCGTGCTCTCCCGCCTCGCCGACCACGTCGTCACGATCGAGCGCCACGAGGCGCTCCTGCGGGCGGCAGGGGAAACGCTCGCCGAACTCGGCTTCGACAACGTCGAGACGCTCCTTGGCGACGGCAGCCTCGGCGTTCCGGCGCGGGCCCCGTTCGACGCGATCGCCGTCCACGCGACGGCGCCGGGGCCGCCGCAGGCGCTGTTCGACCAGCTTGCCGAGGGCGGCCGCCTCGTCGTCCCGCTGGATGCCGGCGACGCCGACGTGCTGACGCTCTACCGGCACCGGGACGAGCGCTTCGAAGCCGAGCCGATCACGCCCTGCCGCTTCGTGCCGTTGATCGGCGAGGGCGGGTTCAGAGAGGGTTGAGCCTCAGCAGCTGACGGCGACGTCGACGTTGTCCTTGGAGATGTCGTCGCCGCCCCCGCCGCAGTCGATCTTGTCGCGCTGCCCGTCGAGGGCTTCGATGAAGTCGCTGCCGCCTTTGCCGATCAGCGTGTCCTTGCCGATGTGGCCCATGATGCTGTTGGAGCCGTTGTCGCCGACGAGGACGTCGGGGCCGTCGGATCCCTCGAGGCTCTCATTGTCGGCGAGGACCTGGTCCTCGTTGCCGCAGCCAGGGGGTCCGCCGCTGCCACCGAGGGCGACGCGGAGGTTGTCCTTGGAGCGGGCGTAGGAGACGGTGTCCTCGCCCGGGCCGCCGTCGTAGACGTGGCCCTGGCAGGTGGGAACCGAATTCACCAGGAGGTCGTTGCCGGATCCGCCGAGCAGGTTGTCCCCGCCCGGGTCGGCGTAGAGGACGTCGGAGCCGCCGCCTCCCTCGAGGCGGTCGTGCCCGTTGTCGGGGGAGTTGTAGTTCTCGCCCGCTTCCAGCACGTCGTCGCCGTTGCCGCCGGCCAGGTCGTCGTCGCCGGAGTTGCCGTTGATCCGGACTTTGGCGCCGGCCGGAACGCTCCCGTCGACGACGATCGTGTCGTCGCCGTTGCCGCCGGTGACGACGATCAGCGGGACTTTGCCGCCGGTGTCGGGGCAGACCATCGCGTTGCCGTTGGAGGGCGGGGTTTCGCAGCCGTCGCCGGAGAAGATCGGGATCGTCGAGGAGACGACCCAGGCGCCGTCGCCGCGGGAGATGCGGATGTCGTCGTTCTGGGGGCTGCCCTGGACGATCAGGCTGGAGCCGTCGAGGCCGAGGTTGAGGGTGCCGTAGGCGAGGCTCGGGGGCGGCGACTCTTCGGGCCCGCAGGAGGTCTCGACGCTGAAGCCCTCGCAGCTGTCGGTGCCGGGGCCGCCGAAGGCCTGGCCGCCCCCGCCGCCGCTCTCGAGGTCGTCGTCGCCGACGCCGCCGTCGATCCGGTTGGCGCCGCCATCGCCGACGATTTCGTCGCCCTGCGGCGAGCCGACCACGTCCTCGAAGCCGTTGAGATCATCGTGGCCGTCGCCTTTTGCCTTGCCGGCGCCGAGGCTGACGATGACGCCGCCGCGGGTGGCGCTGGCGTAGGAGACGATGTCGCCGCCGCCTTCGCCGCCGCGCAGGTCGTCGGTGCCGGCGTCGCCGCGGGCGATGTCGCCGTCGCCGGGCCCGCCGTCGACGTGGTCGGTGCCGGCGCCGCCGAAGACTTCGTCCGCGTCGCCGCCGCCCTGGAGGTCGGCGTCGTCGCCGGGCCCGCCTTCGATGTGGTCGGAGCCAGGACCGCCGTCGATCTTGTCGTTGCCCTTGTCGCCGAGAAGTTTGTCGTCGCCGCCGTCGCCGTCCATCTGGTCGCTGCCCTGCTGGCCGTCGACGTAGTCGTCGCCGGCGCCGCCGTCGATCTTGTCGGGGCCTTTGAAGCCGACGAGGACGTCATTGCCGCCGCCGCCGTGGAGGCCGTCGGAGCCTTTCGAGCCGGAGAGGGCGTCGTCGCCGTCACCGCCGTCGATGTTGTCGGAGCCGGTGTCGCCTTCGAGCTTGTCGTTGCCGCCTTCGCCGTGGAGGGAGTCGAAGCCGCGCCCGCCGTCGATCTTGTCGTCGCCGGGACCGCCGCAGATCGTGTCGTTGCCGTTGGGGCCGCCGGTGATGACGTCGCCGCCGCCGCCGCCGTAGATCACGTCGCTGGCCTTCTTGCCGACGATGTGGTCGTTGCCGGCCGTGCCCTTGATCGTCACCTTCTTGCCGTCGCACTTCATCGCCTGCGCCTGGCTGGCGAAGAGGAGGAGGGAGAGGGCGGCGGTCAGGCCGAGCAGCGGCAGTCGGAGAGCTTCGAACTTGGATGGCATCCCTGAGCACATCGGTCCCGCGGTGCAGAACCTTCAGAGGCGCCGTAAATCACCCAAAACTCGTCCAGATCGCTCAAACGAACGTCCAGTTCCCGCACGCAACCACTCTCCTATACGCTCGCTGCGCGAATGAAGGGCGGCATCTACGTCTTGAACTTCTACTCGGCGGTCTTCGTCGACCAGCTGAAGCGCGGCCGCAAGACCGCGACGATCCGGCTCGGCGACAAGAGCAACAAGTACGAGCGCGGCCAGGTCGTCTGGATCACGGTCGGGTTCCGCCACAGCCCGCGCGAGAAGATCTTCACCGCGGTGATCGACGACGTCGAGGTCAAGCGCGTCGGCGACCTCAGCCGCCGCGACATCGAGCACGACACCCCCGAGTTCCGCCGCCTCGAGGAGACCAAGCGCTTCCTCGAGCAGATCTACAGCCGCCCGGTCTCCGACGACGACCTGGTGACGGTGATCCGCTTCTCCCAGATCGTCGAGCCCCCCCGGGCTCACCTGGGCAACGGGGAGACGCCCCACCACAACTGAGGGCGATGGCCGAGTATGCCTTCCTCACGACCTGGCTGCTCGAGTCGCCCCGGGAGCCGGTCTGGGAGACGATCCACGCCCAGGAGAAGTGGCCGAGCTGGTGGCGCGGGGTGGAGGAGGCCACCGAGCTGCGGCACGGCGAGGACGGCTCGGGTCTCGGAAGTGTCTCGCGGATGGTCTGGAAGAGCCTGCTGCCCTACCGGGTCTCCTTCGAGGTGACGACGACGCGGATCGAGTACCCGACCCTGATGGAGGGCCGGGCGGTGGGGGAGCTGGAAGGCACCGGGCGCTGGCGCCTCTACGAGCAGGACGGGGTGACCGCGGTCCTATACGAGTGGAACGTGCGGACGACGAAGCCGTGGATGAACCTGCTGGCGCCGCTCCTGCGCCCCGTCTTCGAGTGGAACCACGACTGGGTGATGCGCCGCGGCGGCGAGGGAATCTCCGACCTCCTCGGCTGCCGACTCTTGGCGATCGATTAGCGCTGCGCTATCTTTCAGGTCGTTGGCACTCTCACCCTGAGAGTGCCAAACGTCGCAAGGGTCGAGATTTGGCTCTGCAGCGACGTTTCTCAACTTTCACACCACCCACACCTATTACGGAGGTTCACGGATGAAGCTGAAGCCCCTCGGGGACCGGCTGATCGTCAAGCCGATCGAGGAGGAGGAGACGACCGCCAGCGGCATCGTCCTCCCCGACACGGCCAAAGAGAAGCCGCAGAAGGGCCAGGTCGTGGCTGTCGGCGACGGCAAATGGGACGAGGACGGCGAGAAGCGGATCCCGCTCGACGTCGCGGAGGGGGACGAGGTCCTCTACTCCAAATACGGCGGCACCGAGGTGACCGTCGAGGGAGACGAGCTGCTCGTCCTGCGCGAGTCGGACGTTCTGGCCAAGCTCGGCTGAAGTGCCCCAACCGGACTTAACTAAGGAGGACTAGGAACAAATGGCTCACAAGGAGCTGAAGTACGCAGAGGATGCAAGGGGGGCCCTGCAGGCCGGCGTCGATTCCGTCGCCAACGCCGTCAAGGTCACCCTCGGCCCGAAAGGCCGCTACGTCGTGCTCGACAAAAAGTTCGGCGCCCCGACGATCACCAACGACGGCGTCACCATCGCCCGCGAGGTCGAGGTCGAGGACGTCTTCGAGAACCAGGGCGCCCAGCTCGTCCGCGAGGTCGCAACCGCGACCAACGACGTCGCCGGTGACGGCACCACCACCGCCACCCTGCTGGCCCAGACGATCGTCCGCCAGGGCCTGAAGAACGTGGCCGCCGGCGCCAACCCGCTGGCCCTGCGCCGCGGGATCGAGAAGGCGGTCGAAGAGGTCGTCGACAACCTCCGCAACAAGCAGAGCAAAGAGGTTGCCGGCAAAGACCAGATCGCCCGCGTCGCCGCGATTTCCGCCGGAGACGACGAGATCGGCAACGTGATCGCCGATGCGATCGAGAAAGTCGGCAAAGACGGCGTCGTGAACGTCGAGGAGGGCCAGACCTTCGGGATGGAGCTCGAGTTCACTGAGGGGATGCAGTTCGACAAGGGCTACATCTCGCCGTACATGGTCACCGACCAGGACCGCATGGAGGCGGTGCTGGACGATCCCTACATCCTCATCGCCAACCAGAAAATCGGCTCCGTGCGGGACATCCTGCCGGTGCTCGAGCAGGTGATGCAGGGTGGGAAACCGCTGCTGATCGTGGCCGAGGACGTCGAGGGCGAGTGCCTCGCGACCCTGGTCGTGAACAAGCTCCGCGGCACCTTCACCGGGGTCGCCGTCAAAGCCCCGGGCTTTGGCGACCGCCGCAAGCGGATGCTCGAGGACATCGCGATCCTCACCGGCGGCGAGGTGATCACCGAGGAGATGGGCCTCAAACTGGAGAACACCCAGCTGGCTCAGCTCGGCAAGGCCCGCCGCGTCGTCGTCGCCAAAGACAACACGACGATCATCGACGGCGGCGGTGAGGGCGAGGACATCAAGGGCCGGATCAAGCAGATCAAACAGGAGGCGGAGAACACCGACTCCGACTTCGATCGCGAGAAGCTCCAGGAGCGCCTCGCCAAGCTCGCCGGAGGCGTTGCCGTCGTCAAGGTCGGCGCCGCCACCGAGACCGAGATGAAGGAGAAAAAGCACCGCGTCGAGGACGCGCTGCAGGCGACCCGGGCCGCCCTCGAGGAGGGCGTCGTGCCGGGCGGAGGCGTGGCCCTGCTGAACGCGCAGGCCGGTCTCGACCCGGAGAAGCTGGACGAGCCGGACGAGGTCACCGGCGCCCGGATCATCCACCGCTCGCTGGAGGAGCCGGTGCGGCAGATCGCCGAGAACTCCGGCCTGGAGGGCTCGGTCGTGGTCAACAAGGTCCGCGAGCTGAAGGAGGGCGAAGGCCTGAACGCAGCCAACGGCGAGTACGGCGACCTGATCAAGGCCGGCGTCATCGACCCGACCAAGGTCACCCGCTCAGCCCTGGAGAACGCCGCCTCGATCGCGAAGAACATCCTCGTGACCGAGGCGATCATCGCCGAACCGCCGGAGGAGAACGGCGCCGGCGGCGGCATGCCCGGCGGCATGCCGGACATGGGCGGCATGATGTAGCCCACCCCCAATGGGGAGCAGTTTCGAGAGGCCCGGGAAACCGGGCCTCTTTTTTGCGCTGCGGCACTTCCACGCACCTTCCGCCCCCGCAACGTCTCGATTTGCGCACCAAATGTGCGCTGCGACCCGCCACCCTCCCTGCCTATGAGCGTCGCCGCCGCTCCTCCCCCCGCCGACGGGACGAAAACGTCCCTATCGGGGACGAAATCGGCCCATCGGTGGCTTCGAGGTGTCGACGACCACCCGATCGCTGCCCTAGCTCGGGAGCAGCATGGGGTGATTGCTGGGTGGCAGTTGGCCCGGCTTGGCTTCGGTGAGGGAGTCGCTCGCAAACGGAAAGCTGTCGGCCGTTTCCATCGGGTCCATCAAGGCGTCTATGCCTTCGGTTATCCCAAACTGAGCAGGAAGGGACATCTGATGGCGGCGGTGCTCACCTGCGGACCCGGCGCCGTGCTGTCTCATCGTTCAGCGGCTTTCCTCCACGGGATTCTCGATGACAATCGAGACCGGGCCGACGTGATCGCACCCAACCGCCGCGGGCGTGCCCCGAAAGGTATTGCCGCGCACCGGGACGGCACCCTAGCTCCAGTCGACCGGGTGGTGATCGAGGGAATCCCGTGCACCAGTCTTGCTCGGACCTTGCTCGACATAGCCGCCACCGAGTCATCCCGGGCCCTTCGGTTCGCGGTCACTCAGGCAGAAGTCGAAAAAATATTCGACCTCGCTGAAGTCGTCGAGTTGCTGAAGCGAAGCAAGGGTCGCCGAGGAGTTGCGCGTCTCCGGTTGGCCATCGAGCTTCACGATCCCGCCGAACAGGAGACCCGGAGCGAGCTCGAGAAGAAGCTCCTGCGGATATTCAAATGGGGTCGCCTTGATCTTCCGGAGGTCAATGGCCATCTGGTCGTCGACGGGATCTCGATGATGCCGGACTTCCTCTGGCGCGATGCGCGCCTGATCGTCGAAGCCGACAGCCGTCGTGTTCACGGCACTGCGACCGCTTTCGAGAAGGACCGGCAGCGCGATCAGCGACTGGTGGCCGCCGGCTGGACGGTAATCCACGCCACCTGGCACCAGGTGACGCAGGAACCCATGCGTCTCCTGCAAACCCTGCGAGGACTCCTGGCTCGCGGAACTGAACGCTGACGGGACGAAAACGTCCCCATGGGGGACGGAACCGTCCCGTCAGCAGCTGGACAATGATACGGCGACCACCG
>Ga0307300_10000103_pt1 | contig 20580 bp, 21 predicted proteins | sample ER_DNA_181_FD_194492 | JGI IMG/M metagenome (GOLD analysis project Ga0307300, IMG submission 194492) | Bulk soil microbial communities from the East River watershed near Crested Butte, Colorado, United States - ER_DNA_181 | ecosystem: Environmental > Terrestrial > Soil > Floodplain | place... | reverse complement strand
GCCCTACGAGTCCGGGATCCCGGTCGAACCGAGCACCGGGCTGCGCTTCGGCATCAGCTTCTACCTGATCGCGATGCTCTTCATCCTCTTCGACATCGAGGTCGTCTTCCTCTACCCGATCGGGGTGATCCTGAAGGGAGCCGACAGCCTCCTCGTGCTCGGCGAGATCGTCACCTTCGTCGGCCTCCTCCTCGTCGCCTTCGTCTACGTCTGGCGGAAGGGGGCCCTGGATTGGAGGTAGAGCGCCGCTCCCTGCGCGAGAAGCAGCTGGCCGCCCACGACATGCTCCGCGGCGACCTCGAGGGCGAGGACCTCGAGCGCTACGTCGAAGAGCGGGTCGTCACCACCACCTTCGAGAAAGTCCAGAACTGGGCCCGGGCGAACTCGATCTTCCCGCTCACCTTCGGCCTCGCCTGCTGCGCGATCGAGGCGCCGATCTCGATCGTCACCGCCCGCTACGACCTCGCCCGCTTCGGCGCCGAGGCGCTGCGCGCCTCCCCGCGCCAGGCCGACCTGATCATCCTCTCGGGCCGGGTCAGCATCAAAATGGCGCCGGTCGTCCGCCGCCTCTACGACCAGATGCTGGAGCCGAAGTGGGTGATGGCGATGGGCGCCTGCTCCTCCTCGGCGGGGATGTTCGCCAACTACGCCGTCGTCCAGGGCGCCGACAAGTTCATGCCGGTCGACATCTACGTCCCCGGCTGCCCGCCGCGGCCGGAGGCGGTCCTCTACGGCTTCACCAAGCTGCAGCGGAAGATCCTCGGCAACCCCGACCAGGGCTGGCGCCGCCGCTACGACGCCTACGGGACCGAGGAGTGGGCGCGCGGCGGCCCGCGGAGCGAACCGAGCCCGGAGGCCGCCCAGGCCTACGCGGAGGCGAAACGCTCGGTCGAACGGGTGCGCGAAGAGACCGGGGAGCCCTCCGTTGCCTGACGCCCCCGGACTCGAGCTGATCCGGGGTGAAATCGAGCGCGACTGCCCCGGTGCCGTGCTGGCGACCTCCTACGACCGCACCCAGGCGGCGCTCAACGTCGACCCCACCCGGGTCCTCGACGTGCTGCGCTGGCTGAAGGAGCAGCCGGGCCACCGCTACGACTTCCTCAGCTCCCTCCACGCAGCGGACTACCTGCCCAACCAACCCCGCTTCGCGGTGCACTACGAGCTGATCAATCGAGACCGAGTCGAGCGCATACGCGTCAAAGCGATGCTCGCCGACGTTCCTCCCGCGGGTGGCGACGATGCCGAGGACTCTCCCGGCAGGGAGAGCCCGGCATCGGAGACAGGACCCGCGGGCCAGCAACTCCCGTCAATCGACTCATGTGTTGAGTTGTTTCCGACCGCCGACGCCCAGGAGCGCGAAGTCTTCGACTTCTTCGGCATCGTCTTCCGCGGCCACCCGAACCTGACCCGGATCCTGATGCCCGACGACTACGTCGGCTGGCCGCAGCGCCGCGACTTCCCGATCGGCGGCGAGCCCGTCACCTTCACCTACTCCGAAGAGCGATATGGCTGAGCGCCAGGCAGAAGTGGGGCTGAGCACCGACATGCTGGAGACGCCGGATCGCGGCAGCGAGATCATGACCGTCAACGTCGGGCCCCACCACCCGGCGACCCACGGCGTCCTCCGCCTCGTCGTCGACCTCGAAGGCGAGATGGTGCGCGAGCTGCGGCCGGTGATCGGCTACGTCCACACCGGGATCGAAAAGTCCTGCGAGGACAAGAGCTACTGGAAGGTCATCCCCTTCGTCGAGCGGATGGATTACGTCTCCTACTTCTTCCAGATGGAGGCCTTCTGCGGCGCCGTCGAGCGGCTGATCGACCTCGAGATCCCGCCCCGCGCCAAGTACCTGCGGACGATCTTCCTCGAGCTCAACCGGATCCACTCCCACCTCGTCTGGCTCGGCACCACCGCACTCGACCTCGGCGCGATCTCGATGCTCTGGTACTGCTTCCGCGAGCGCGACAAGATCCTCGACCTCTTCGAGATGGCGACCGGCCAGCGCATGCACACCCGCTACTTCCAGGTCGGCGGCGTGATCGAGGACATCCCCGTCGGCTTCGAGGCCAAGTGCCGCGCCTTCGCCGAGGAAATGCCGGTCCGGGTCGGCCAGTACGAGGACCTGCTCGACCGCAACGAGGTCTTCCTCTCGCGGACCAAAGGGGTCGGCATCGTCCCCCGCGAGCGGTTGCTGGAGCTGGGCGTGACCGGGCCGCTGCTGCGCGCCGCCGGCGAGCCCTGGGACCTGCGCAAGGCCTTCGACTACCTCGCCTATCCGGAGATGGACTTCAAGATCCCGGTCGGCACCGTCGGCGACAACTACGACCGCTACCGAGTGCGGGTGGCGGAGATGGTCGAGAGCAGCCGGATCATCGGACAGGCGCTCGACGCCCTCCCCGAGGGCCCGTTCATCGCCGACGACCGCAAGTACGTGCTGCCGCCGCGCTCGGAGCTCTCGACCTCGATGGAGTCGCTGATCCACCACTTCAAGCTCGTCACCGAGGGCTTCCGGGTCGACCCGGGCGAGGTCTACTACTCGATCGAGTCGCCGCGCGGGGAGCTCGGCTGCTTCGTCCTCGCCGACGGCTCGGCGAAGCCGGCGCGGGTCCACTACCGCGACCCTTCCTTCGTCAACCTGCAGGCCTTCCGCGAGATGGCGGTCGGTTCCTACGTCGCCGACATGATCGCCAGCCTCGGGATGCTCGACCCGATCCTCGGGGGCGTCGACCGATGAGCCCCGTCGACGGCGCCGGCGCCTTCAACCCGAACCTCCCCGTCGACCCGGCGGTCAATGAGGGCCGCGTCCCGGCCCGCGCCGAGGAGGAGATCCCGGAGCTGCACGAGGTCGACTGCCCGCCGGAGCTGCGAGAGCGGATCGAGACCCTGATGGGCCGCTACCCCGACCGCCGCTCGGCCTCGATCCCGGCGCTGTGGGCGGTCCAGGAGCGCTACGGCTGGTGCACCCCGGAGGGGATCCGCCAGGCCGCCGCGGTGATGCGGGTCACCCCCGCCTACCTGGAGTCGGTGGCGAGCTTCTACGACCTCCTGCACACCGAACCGGTCGGGACGCACCGGATTGAGGTCTGCACCAACATCAGCTGCTGGATGCGCGGCGGCGACCGCCTGCTGGACGCCTTCAAGGCGGCCGCCGACGGCGACGACACCCACTTCTACGTGACCGGCTTCGAGTGCCTCGGCGCCTGCGACATCGCCCCGATGGCCTCGATCGACCAGCGCTACTACGGTCCGCTGGAGGCGGCCGAGGCCGGCGTCGCGATCGAGCAGCTGCGGACCGGCGACGAGGTCCTCCCCGAGAAGGCGCTGGCGAAGCGCGGTCTGGCGGGGGACGACTGATGCCGCACCGGCTGGAGAAGCGCGTCCTGCTCGAGCACGCCGAGGACCCGGCGCTACGCACGCTCGACGGCTACCGGCGACTGGCCGGCGGCTACGGGACGCTCGAGCGCGCTTACAAGGAGATGGAGCAGGACGAGGTCCTGCAGGAGCTCGAAGACTCGGGCCTGCGCGGCCGCGGCGGCGCCGGCTTCTCGATGGGCAAAAAGGCCTCCTTCCTCCCCCGCGGCGAGATGGCGAAGTACCTCTGCTGCAACGCCGACGAGTCCGAGCCCGGCGCCTTCAAGGACCGCGAGCTGATGCAGCGCAACCCCCACCAGCTGATCGAGGGGATCGCGATCGCCGCCCTCGCCGCCGACGCCGGCCACGCCTTCATCTTCATCCGCGGCGAGTACGACGAGCAGGCCGACATCCTCGACCAGGCGGTCGCCGAAGCGTACGAGGCCGGCTACCTGGGGACGAACATCCTCGGCTGCCACCGCGACCTCGAGCTGGTCGTCCACCGCGGCGCCGGCGCCTACATCTGCGGCGAGGAGACCGCCCTGCTCGACGCGCTCGAGGGCAAGCGCGGCAACCCGCGGCTGAAGCCGCCCTTCCCGGCCGTCCAGGGCCTCTACGGCGGGCCGACGCTGATCAACAACGTCGAGACCCTCTCCAACGTCCCCCACATCGTCCGCCACGGCGCCGAGTGGTTCAAAGGCTTCGGCACCGAGCAGTCGCCCGGGACCAAGGTGGTCTCGATCTCCGGCGGGGTCAAGCGCCCCGGCAACTACGAGGTCGAGCTCGGGATCCCGACCCGCGAGCTGATCACGAATCTCGCCGGCGGCCCCGAGGACGGGCACGAGATCAAGGCCTTCTTCCCCGGCGGCTCCTCCTCCCCGGTCCTCACCGCCGAGGAGGGGCTCGACCTCCCCTACAGCTTCGAGGCGATGGCCGAAGCGGGCTCGATGCTCGGCTCCGGCTCGATCATCGTCTGCGACGACCGGGTCTCGATCCCGCACCTGGCGCTGCGCACGGCGCGTTTCTACCACCACGAGTCCTGCGGCAAGTGCGTCCCCTGCCGCGAGGGCACCAACTGGACCGTGAAGATGCTGGAGCGGATGGTCCGCGGCGAAGCGACCCCGATGGACCTCGACGTCGTCAGCTCGGTCCAGCAGAACATCATCGGCCACTGCCTCTGCGTGCTCGGCGACTCGATGGCGATGCCGGTCGGGGCGATGGTCCGCAAGTTCAGGGAGGAGTTCGAGGAAGTGATGGAAGACCCGGAGCTGGTGCTCGACCCGCACGCCGTCGTCCGCGGCGCCCCGGAGACGCTGGGGGCGCAGACGTGAGCCCCGCCGGCCGCGAGGTGACGATCACGATCGACGGGCGCGAGGTGCCCGCGGTCGAGGGCGAGATGCTCCACGACGCCGCCCGAAAGGGCGACGTCGAGATCCCCTACTTCTGCTACGAACCGAAACTCGGCGATCCGGTCGGCGCCTGCCGGATGTGCCTGGTCGAGATCGAGGGGATCCCGAAGCTGCAGACCTCCTGCTCGACGCCGGTCCGCGAGGGGATGGTCGTCCACACCCGCACCGAGCAGGTCAAAGAGGCGCAGAACTCGGTCGTCGAGTTCCTCCTCGTCAACCACCCGCTGGACTGCCCGGTCTGTGACAAGGGCGGTGAATGCCCGCTGCAGGACATCTCCTACGGCTGGGGCCCCGGGAAGAGCCGGGTGATCGACGAAAAGCGCCACTTCGAGAAGCCGATCGAACTCTCGCCGCTGGTCGCGATCGACCGCGAGCGCTGCATCCTCTGCTACCGCTGCGTCCGCTTCAGCCAGGAGGTCTCCGAAGACGCCCAGCTGCAGCTGATCGAGCGCGGCGACCGCACCTACGTAGGCACCTTCGACGACCGCCCCTACGTCGCCCCCTTCCAGGGCAACATCACCGACATCTGCCCGGTCGGGGCGCTGACCAACTACACCTACCGCTTCCGCGCCCGCCCCTGGGACATCGAGCACGCCGGCTCGGTCTGCACCATCTGCCCGAGCCAGTGCAACGTCAGCTTCACCGTCCGCGACGAGAAGGTGAAACGGGTGATCAGCCGCGACAACCACGAGGTCGACGACGGCTGGCTCTGCGACCGCGGCCGCTACGGGTTCGAGATGTTCGACGCGCCGGAGCGGGTGCGCGGGCCGCGGCTGAAGGGCGGCGAGGCTTCCTGGGAGCAGGCGATCGAGGCGGTGGCCGAACGGCTGCGCGCCGCAGCCGATTTTGACCACACCCCAGTGGGGTCAAACTCGGCCGCGTCGAGCCGGGTGGCAGCGATCGTCGGCGACGCCTCGAACGAGGAGGGCTTCCTGCTGCAGCGGCTGCTGCGCGACGCGCTCGGCTCCAATGACGTCGACTCGCGGCCCTCGCGCGGCCCGAAGGCGGCGGTGCTGCGGCGGCTGGCGGATCCGAGCGTCTCGGCCAAGGTGCGGGACATCGACGAGGCCGACGCGATCCTCGTCCTCGGCACCGACCCCCTGCACAGCAGCCCGATCTTCGACCTGCGGGTGCGCAAGGCGATCCGCCGCAACGGCGCCAAGCTGGTCGTGGCGACCGAGCGCCCGACCGCGCTCGACGGCGGCGCCGAGGCGATCGCCCGCTACGCGCCCGGCCAGGCTTCTCACTTCATTTCCGAGCTTGGAAGCGCGATCGGCGGCGCCGAGAACGTCGCCGCCCCGGTTGCCGAGACGCTCCGCAACGCCGAGAAGGTCGTCGTCATCTGGGGCGAACGGGTCGCCCGCGAGGACGGCGCCGCCGAGGCCCTGCTGCAGATCGCCGAGGCGACGGGCATGGGAACCACCGACGGCGCCGGCCTGCTGGAGGTCCCCGACACCACCAACGCCCGCGGCCTGCGCGAGGCCGGCTGCCTCCCCGACGCCGGCCCGGGCCTCGCCGAGACGGCGGTCGGCCGCTCCACCGAGGAGATCCGCCAGGCGCTGATCGACGGCGAGGTGACCCACCTCGTCCTCTTCGGCGCCGACCCGCTGCGCGACTTCCCCGACACCCCCGCCTGGGAAGAGGCGCTGACCGCCTGCGACTTCCTCGTCAGCTTCTCGATGCACGAGAACGCGACCACCGCCAAGGCCGACGTCGTCCTCCCCTTGGAGACCCACGCCGAGAAAGACGGCACCGTCACCCATCCCGACGGCCGCCTCCAGCGCGTCCGCCCCAGCGCCTCGCGCCCCGGCTTCGTGCAGTCGAACATCGTGGTCCTCGCCGAACTGGCCAAAGCGCTGGGTCTCGACACCGGCATCAACTCCCAGCCCACCGCATTCAAAGCGCTCACCGAGGCGGTGAGCTTCTACAAAGGCATCGAGGAGACCGACATCGGCGGCCGCGGCATCCGCTGGCAAGACCGCGAGGGCTCCACCAGCGACCGTTTAGGAACCGAGGGCCCTGCCCCCGGCCCGGTCGGGACCGCCGAGGGTGACTCGCCGGACACTCAGCGCGAGGCGCCGGTAAGCATGGTCCAACCCGACGCGACTCCTCGCCGAGTCGCGTCCGCCGAGTCACCCTCGGCGGTCCCCCAGACGTCAGGAGATGGCGCTCTCCTCCTTGGCACGTATCGCGACCTGTGGGCCGGCCCCATCACCGAGCTCAATCCACCCCTGAAGTTCCTCACCCCCCACCAGCGCCTCGAGATCTCCCCCCAGGACGCCCAGCGGCTCGACCTGAAGAACGGCGAGGCGGTCCGGGTCAGCCAGAACGGTGCCGCGCTCACCGCCGCGGTCCTGATCAAGGAGCGGGTCACCCCCGGCACCGCCTTCATGGCCGAGGGCGTCGCCGAGGCGAACGCCAACGCGCTGCTGAACGGCGGCCCGGTCAAGGTCCAGATCGAGAAGCTGAGCGAGACCCGCGCCTGATGCTGCCGCTCGCCGACACGACCTTCGCCGAAGCGACCTGGATCATGGTCCTCAAGAGCGTCGTCATCTTCGCCGTCATCTTCGGGATCCTGCCGCTGCTGACGGTTCTCGAGCGGAAGCTGATCGGCCGCTTCCAGCACCGCTACGGGCCCAACCGGGTCGGCCCCTTCGGCCTCCTGCAGCCGCTTGCCGACGTCGGCAAGCTCGTCTCCAAGGAGTCCTTCCGGCCGGAGAACGCGACCAAAACGCTGTTCATCCTCGGGCCGCTGCTGCCGGTCCTGGCCGGGGTGCTCTCGTTGGCGATCATCCCCTGGGGCGACGTCCAGGACGGGGTCGGCCTCTACGGGATCGACGTCCCGATCGGGATCCTCTACTTCTTCGCGGTCGGCTCGATCGCCTTCTACGGGCTGCTGCTGGGCGGCTGGTCCTCCGGCTCCAAATACAGCCTCCTGGGAGCGATGCGCTCGGCCGCGCAGCTGATCTCCTACGAGGTCAGCATGGGCCTCGCGCTGCTCGGCGTGGTGATGATGAGCGGCTCTCTCTCGCTGGTCTCGATCGTCCACTCCCAGGGCGAGATCTGGTTCGTCCTCCCCCAGTTCGTCGGCTTCATCATCTTCATGCTCGCCGGCTTCGCCGAGACCAACCGCACTCCGTTCGACATGCCGGAGGCCGACGCCGAGCTGGTCCAGGGCTTCATGACCGAGTACGGCGGCATGCGCTTTGGCTCCTTCCTCTTGGTCGAATACATGGAGATCCTCGTCGTCTCCGGGATCGCCGCGGCGATGTTCCTCGGCGGCTGGATGGGCCCCGGCCCCAGCTTCCTCGACCCGATCTGGATGCTGGCGAAGATGCTCGGCCTCGTCCTCCTCTTCATCTGGGTGCGGGCGACGCTGCCGCGTCTTCGATATGACCAGCTGATGAGCCTCGGCTGGAAAGTGCTGCTGCCCCTCGCCACCCTCAACGTCCTCGTCACCGCGGCCCTGGTGGTGGTCACGTGAGCTACGACCCCAAATCGGCCTCCTACCTCGACTCGATCGACGTCGTCGAGGTCCAGCGCGGCCCCGAGCCGGGCGGGGTCGGCGGCGCCTACCGCGCCTTCGGCGAGACCCTGCGCGGCCTGAAGACGACGATGGCGCGGCTGATCGAGGGGCCGATGACGATCGAGTACCCCGAGGAGAAGACGCCGGTCTACCCGCGCTTCCGCGGCCGCCACAAGCTGCACCGCTTCGAGGACACCGGGCTGGAGAAATGCGTCGGCTGCTCGCTCTGCGCCGCCGCCTGCCCCGCCGACTGCATCCGCGTCGTCGCGGCCGAGAACATCCCCGGCGACCGGGTCTCGGCCGGCGAGCGCTACGCCGCCGTCTACGAGATCAACCTCAGCCGCTGCATCTTCTGCGGCTACTGCGAGATCGCCTGCCCCTTCGACGCGATCACGATGGGGCACGACTACGAGATGGCCGACTACGACCGCCGCGACCTGATCTTCACCAAGGAGATGCTGCTCGCCGAGCCGATCGAGCGGACGCCGCTGAAAAGCGAGGGCGAGTAGCCGTGGAAGAGGTGCTCTTCTTCCTCGCGGCGATCGGCGCCCTGGGCGGCGCCTTCGGCGTGATCGCGATGCGGAACCCGTTCTACTCGGTGCTGGCGCTGATCGTCCACCTCTTCTCTTTGGCGGCGCTGTTCCTGCTGCTCACCTCCGCCTTCGTCGCCGCCGCCCAGGTGGTTGTCTACGCCGGCGCGGTGATGGTCCTCTACGTCTTCGTCGTCGCCTACGTCGGCGGCGGCGGCGAGTCGGCCTGGGAGCCGATCCCCGGCCAGCGCTTCCTCGCCCCCCTGCTCGGGATCGCCCTCTTCGTCGAGCTCTCGGTCGCCGTCCTCAGCTCCTCCCTCCTCGCCCTCGGCGAAGACGGGGCGGACGTGAAGGCGGGCTTCGGCAACCCCGCCGCGATCGGCCGCCTGCTGCTGGAAAAGTTCCTCGTGCCGTTCGAGGCCAGCTCGATCCTCCTCCTGCTCGCCGCGGTGGGAGCGATCGTCCTCGCCTCCAACCGCCGCCGCGAGGAGAGCGCATGAACACCGAGTGGTTCGTCGTCCTCTCCGCCCTGCTCTTCTCCACCGGAGCCCTCGGGATCCTCCTGCGGCGCAGCCCGATGGTGATCCTGCTCTGCCTCGAGCTGATGCTCAACGCCGGCAACCTGGCGCTGGTCGCCTTCAGCCGCATGGTCGGCAACGGCCAGGGGCAGGTGTTCGCGGTGATCGTGATGGTGATCGCCGCCTGCGAGGTCGTCGTCGGCCTCGGCCTGATCGTCGCCATCTTCCGCCGCCGCCTGCCGCTCGACGTCGACGACCTGCGGGAACTGCGCGGATGAGCGCCACCGCCTGGGCCTGGCTGGTCCTGCTCTTCCCCCTGCTCGGCTCGATCGTGATCGGCCTGGGTTACCGGGCGCTGCCGCAGAAGGTCGCGGGGGCGATCGGGACGATCGCAATCGGCCTCGCCTTCGCCTGCGGCGTCGCCGCCCTGCTGTCGCTGCTCGGCGACGAGCCGGAGGCGCGCCACCACGCCTCCTCGCTCTGGGACTACGCCAGCGTCGCCGGCCTCGACATCAAGCTCGGGATCTTCGTCGACCCGCTCTCGATCTTCATGGTCCTCGTCGTCAGCGGCGTCTCGACCCTGATCCACCTCTACTCCTACGGCTACATGCAGTCCGACGAGGGCTACCACCGCTTCTTCAGCTACCTCAACTTCTTCGTCTTCTCGATGCTGCTGCTGGTGCTGGCCGGCAACTTCGTGCTGTTGATCGTCGGCTGGGCCTTCGTCGGCTTCGCCTCCTACGCGCTGATCAGCTTCTGGTACCGGCGCGAGACGGCGACGCGGGCGGGGATGAAGGCCTTCGTGATCAACGTCGTCGGAGACATCGGCCTCGTCCTCGCCGCCTTCCTGATCTTCCGCGAACTGGGGAGCTTCGACTACGGGACCGTGTTCGAGAAAGCGCCCGAGGTCTTCACCACGAACGAGTGGACGATCACCGCGATCTGCCTGCTGCTCCTCGTCGGCGCCTTCGCCAAGTCCGCCCAGCTGCCGCTCCACACCTGGCTGCCGGACGCGATGGAGGGCCCGACCCCGGTCTCCTCGCTGATCCACGCGGCGACGATGGTCACCGCCGGCGTCTACCTGATCGCCCGCACCCACGTCCTCTTCGAACTCGCCCCGACTGCCGCTGACATCGCCGCCTTCACCGGCCTGGCGACGCTCCTGGTCGCGGCGACGATGGCGCTGGTGATGACCGACCTGAAGCGGGCGATCGCCTACTCGACGATGAGCCAGATCGGCTACATGATCATGGGCGTCTCGATCGGCGCCTACAGCGCCGGCATGTTCCACCTGATGACCCACGCCTTCTTCAAGGCGCTGCTGTTCATGGCCGCCGGCTCGATCATCGCCGCGATGGCAAACGACCAGAACATCGACCGGATGTCCGGCTTCGGCAAGGCGATGCGGTTCACCTCGATCACCTTCGTCTGCGGCGCCCTCGCCCTCGCCGCCTTCCCCGGCACCTCCGGCTTCTTCTCCAAGGACGAGATCCTCGCCTTCGCCGAGGCGCGCGGGGGGATGTACCTGATCTTCACCGTGCTCGGCTACGTCGGCGCCCTGATGACCGCCGTCTACAGCTTCCGGCTCGTCTTCCGGGTCCTGCCCGGGAGGCCGTGCGCCGAGGCGCAGGAGCTGATCGATACCGGTCACGTCGCCCACGAGACGCCGAAGAACCCGGCGACCGGCGAGCCGGAGGACACCGACGTCGGCTTCCCGGGCCCCGAGCACCACATCGCCGAGCAGTCGGCGCCGATGCGGGTGGCGATGGGCGCCCTCGCCTTCGGCGCGCTCTTCGCCGGCCTGATCCAGATCCCCGGCGTCGACGACGTCGTCACCGGCTTCCTCGACCCGGTCTTCGAGGGCTCGCCGCTGGCCCGGATCGAACCCTCGCTGGGGCAGGACTACGTCGGGCTCGGCATCGGCGGCCTGATCGCCCTGCTCGGGATCGGGATCGCCTACGTCCTCTACATCGCCCGGCCCGAGCTGCCGCACCGGCTGGAAACGCGCCTGCGCCCGCTGCACACCCTCTTCGCCAACAAGTGGTACTTCGACGAGGCGATCGACTTCCTCGTCGTCCGCCCGGCGCTGGCGATCGGCCGCTTCGCCAACCGCGTCTTCGAGCGCTTCGTCGTCGACGGCCTCGTCAGCGGCACCGAGGGCGGGGTGCGCGGGGCCGGCGGTGTCGTCCGCGCGGTCCAGAACGGGTTCGTCCGCAGCTACGCGCTGCTCCTGATCGCCGGCTTCGCCGGGCTGGCCCTCTACTTCCTGCTGAGCAGCTCATGAGCAGCGCGATCCTCTGGGCACCGCTCGCGTTCGGCCTCGTCGGCCTCTTCCTCCCTTCCCGGGCGGTCGGCTGGTGGGCGACGCTGGGGACGGTGGTGACGCTGGGGCTGGCGATCGCCGCCGCGCTCGGCTTCGAAGGCAGCAGCTCGACCCTTCAATACGCGGTCGACGAGCCCTGGATCTCCGGGCTCGGCGTCGACTACAGCCTTGGCATCGACGGTCTCAACCTCTTCCTGATCCTGCTCACCGCCGTGCTCTGGGTCGGCGGCGTCGCCTTCGCCGCCCTCCGCGAACAGGAGCGGCCGAAGACCTTCTACTTCCTGATGCTGGTCGCCGAGACGGCGACGCTCGGCGCCTTCCTCGCCCAGGACCTGCTGCTCTTCGTCCTCTTCTTCGACCTGATGCTGGTCCCGTTCTACTTCCTCTTCGGCGCCTGGGGGCACGACCGGACCGGCGAAGGCGGCCTCACCGCCTCGGCGGCGACGCTGAAGATGATCGTCTACACCCTGATCGGGTCGCTGCTGATGCTGGTGGCGGCGATCGCGACCGCGGTCCTCGCCGCCGACGGCGGCCACATCAGCTTCTCGCTCGCCTACCTGAACGAACACGGCCTCGGCCACGGCAGCCAGCAGTGGATCTTCTGGTTCTTCGCGGCCGCCTTCCTGGTCAAGATGCCGGCCTTCCTCCTCCACGGCTGGATGCCCGACGCCTACCGGGCGGCGCCGCTGCCGGCGCTGGTCGTCTTCTCCGGCGTCCTCGCCAAGGTCGGCGCCTACGGCTTCCTGCGGGTGGTGCTGCCGCTCTTCCCCGACGCCACGGTCGAATTCCAGGAGGTGATCCTGCTGATCGCGCTGGCCTCGATCCTCTACGGCTCGGTGATGGCCTTCACCCAGACCAACGTGCGGCTGATCGCCGGCTACTCCTCGGTCGCCCAGCTCGGGTTCATCACCGCCGGGATTTTCGCCCTGCGGGCCGACGGCTCCGACGGGGCGGTCCTGCAGATGGTCAACCACGGGCTCGTCGTCGCCCCGACCTTCGTCATCGTCGCCCTGCTGCTGGAGCGGACCGGGACCGAAGACATCCGCGAGATGGGCGGGATGGCGTTACGGGCGCCGGTGCTGGCGGCGCTGTTCCTGATCGTCGCCCTGGCGACCCTGGCGATGCCGGGCTCGGCCAACTTCGTCGGCGAGTTCTACATCCTCAACGGCCTTTTCCAGGCGAAGATCGTCTTCGCCTTCGTCGCGATCAGCGGCGTCGCGATGTCGGCTTACTACGCGCTGCGGCTCTACCAGGGGACGATGCACAACCGTCCCCCATCAGTGCAGAACCAGGGGCTGTTGTCCCGCGAGATCGGAGCGCGCGACGCGCTCGTCCTGGTGCCGCTGGTGCTCTGCATCGTCGGCCTCGCCCTCTACCCGCAGCTGATCCTCGAGCGGACGGCGCCGAAGGTGCAGCAGACGGTCGCGCGGGTGCAGGGCGGCGAAACGCCGGAGGCGAAGCTGGCGAGCAAGCCATGAACTTCAACGAGCCACACATCGACTACGCCGGCATCTCGCCACTGATCGCGCTCACGGTCGGTCTCTGCGTCGTCCTCCTCAGCGCCGTCTTCAAGCCGCTGCGCCGGAGCGCGCTGCTGCTGACCATGGTCACCCTGGGCGTGGCCGCCGGTCTCCTGATCTGGCAGTGGGACGACCCGAAGACGCTGCTCACTGGGGCGCTGCGGCTCGACGACCTGGCGATCTCGATCTCGCTGATCTCGATCCTCACCGCCGCATTCTGCGTCCTGCTCTCGATCCGCGAGCGGGCGACCGAGGAAGCGGGCTCCGGCGAGTACCACGCGCTCCTGCTCGGATCGGTGCTGGGGATGACGATGCTGGCCCAGGCGACCAACCTCGTCACCTTCTTCGTCGCCCTGGAGACGCTTTCGATCCCGCTCTACATCCTCTGCGCCACCAACCTGCGCCGCGAGGGCTCGCTCGAGTCGGGGCTGAAGTACCTGATCGTCGGCTCGATCGGCTCGGCGACGCTGCTCTACGGGATGGCCTTCCTCTACGGCGGCACCGGCAGCACGGACTTCGCCGGGATCGCCGACGGGATCGCCCGCAACGGCCTCGACGGCGACCCGCTGATCCTGATCGGGATCGCAATGGCAGCGGTGGGGCTCGCCTTCAAGACCTCGATCGCCCCCTTCCACCAGTGGACGCCGGACGTCTACCAGGGCGCCCCGACCCCGATCACGTCCTTCATGGCGGTGGCGACGAAGGCCGCCGCCTTCGCCGTCTTCCTCCGCTTCTTCGACGTCGCCCTCGGCTCCCAGCCCGACTCCTGGCAGCCGGCGCTGGCGGCGCTGGCGGCGATCTCGATCGTGGTCGGCAACGTCGGCGCCCTCGGCCAGGACTCGCTGAAGCGGCTGCTGGGCTACTCGGGGATCGCCCAGGCCGGCTACATGCTCGGCGGCGTCGTGGTCGCCTCTGAGGCGGGGACCAGCTCGCTGGTCTTCTACCTCGCCGCCTACGCCTTCATGAACCTCGCCGCCTTCGCGGTGATCGTCGCCCGCGAGCGGGAAACGGTCTTCGGCGACGACATCCGCGGGGTGCGCGGGCTCGGCGCCGAGCGGCCGCTGCTGGCCTGGCCGCTGACGATCTCGATGCTGGCGCTGGCGGGGCTGCCGGCGACCGCGGGCTTCATCGGCAAGCTCTACCTGATCGAGGCGCTGGTCGAAGGCGACTACACCTGGCTCGCGGTCTTCATCGCGGTCGGGACGATGATCTCGCTCGCCTACTACCTGCGGGTGGTGGCGGCGATGTGGATGCGGCCCGAGACCGAGGCGTCGTCGGGCGCGCGGCCGGTGATCGCCGGAGCCTCTCCGCAGGCCGATCCAATCGATCCCGAGGCCGGCCGCCGCTGGTACGTCGCCGGTCCCGCGCTCCTCGCCGCCGCCGCAACGGTCTTCTTCGGCATCGTCCCGCAGCCGCTGGTCGAGTTCGCCGAACACGCCGGTAGAGCTCTCTTCGGGTAGAAACGCCCGATCGGAGTCCTCCTCACCACCGGCGCGATCGTCGCGGCCGTCGCCGTCGGCGTCTGGTCCGAGGGTCGCTGGCCGGCCGGGGCGGCGCGCGCCTCCCGCAGCGCCCTGACTCTGCTGCTCTACGTCCTGCTGCCGCCGGTGATCTTCTTCAACATCGCCGCCAGCGAGATCGACGTCAGCCATGGCGTCGGGCTGCTGCTGGGGATCCTCGCCTCCTCGCTGGGGGCGCTCTTCGCCTGGTCGGTCGCGACCCGGTTCCTCAGCCTCACCCGCCCCCAGGTGGGGGCGGTGATCTGCACCGTGCTCAGCGTCAACACGGGCTACCTCGGCTACCCGCTGGCGGTGGCGCTGCTGGGGCGAGACGAGCTGCCGACCGCGGTCCTCTACGACGTCCTCGTCACCGGCCCCTGCCTGCTGCTCGGCGCCTTCGCCGTCGGCGCCGCCTTCGGGACCAAAGCCGGCGAAACGCCGCGCCAGCGCGTCGGCGCCTTCTTCACCCGCAACCCGCCGCTCTACGCGGCGATTGCCGGCATCCTCGCCCCGGACGCCCTGGCGCCGAACGTACTCGTCGACCTCTCCCAGGCCCTGATCGTCGCCATCCTCCCGATCGGCTTCTTCGCCGTCGGCGCCACCCTGGCCGAGAACGCCGAGCGCGGCTCCCTGCCGATACCGCCGCCGCTGACCCGCCCGGTCCTGCTGGTGATCGCCACCCGCCTCGCGGTCGTCCCCGCCCTCCTGATGCTCCTCGCCGCCCCCCTGATCGACCTTCCCGCCGCCTACCGCCTCCTCTCGGCGATGCCCTCCGGCCTCAACTCCCTCGTCATCGCCCACGCCTACGGCCTCGACATGGAGATCACCGCCGAGGCCGTCACCTGGTCGACGACGATCGTGGTCCTGGCGGCGCAGGGGTCTCTGCTGCTCTGAGCTCTAGATCTGGGTGGCGATGACGCTGATCAAGGCGGCGATGATCACCCCGCTCACTCCCAACAGCGTTCGCTGCATCCCATCGAGGCGACCGTTGAGACCTAGCAGTCCTGCGTCGAGACGACCGTTGAGCTCTCGAATCGCTGCATCTATACGAGCGAAGCCTGCATCCATGCGAGTGAAGCCGTCGTCCATCTTCAGTTCCATCTGATCGAACCTCTGGTCGATGGCTCGGAACCTCTGGTCGATGGCTCGGAACCTCTGGTCGATGGCTCGGAACCTCTCGTCGAGACGCTCGTTGTTCCACTCCACCATCTCTGCCTCCCTCTCCGCGACCATTGCCTCCATGCCAATGACCGTAGCAGACAAAAACATACATAACTGAATCATCTCTGTAGATTTCCTGCAGTGCTCCATCACGTCGGGATCGAGGTTGCGCCGGCTGACGTCGAGGCCGCCGCCGGCTTCTTCGAGCTGATCGGGTTCGCTGGGGTCGAGCCACCGCCGACGCTCGCCGAGTTCACCTGGCTCGAGCGCGACGGGACGCAGGTCCACCTGATGCCGGAGGAGGAGCCGACGGTGCCCTCCCCCGGACACCTGGCGGTGGTCGTCGAGGACTTCGAAGGAACGGTCGCGCGGCTGCGCGAGCGCGGCTTCGAGGTCGAGCCGAAACGCGAACACTGGGCGAGCCGCGGGTGCTGGCGATCGCGCCCGGCGGCCACCGGGTCGAGCTGATGGCCGCACCGCCGGCGTCGCAGACCTGAGCCGTGGCGGCGCCGACCGCTGCCAACCGGAGCGCCCACTACGATGCCCCGGTGCGCTACCCGGTCGAAGACTTCACCGCTGAGGAGCGGGCGCTTCTCGCCCCCCATTTCACCAACCTCGACCGTCCCGTCTTCGCCCTCGTCAACCTGCCGGAGACGGTCAAGGGGGCGCTTTTTGCCCGCTATTCGCGCTATTCCGGGACCGTACGGCGGCTCTACCTCGAGGAGTTCGCGGCCAACGCCCCCGGCGACGGCCGACCGTTCGACGAGGACGAGGGCGCCCGCGCCGCCCAGCTCTACGAGCGGATCTTCGTCGGCTACGGCGACGACTCGATCGCCCAGCTCGGCGGCGCCCACGTCGCCTGCGAGTGGGTCTCCAACATCCTCACTAAGGCGCTGCAGCGCGGCCGCCTCGCCGCCTACCTCGAGCAGTCGACCCGCTACATCCCCTACGACAAGCCGCTGCCCGACGGCGGCTACCGCTTCTACCGCGACGAGGAGCTGGGGCCGGAGTTCGCGGCGGCGATGGACGAGATCTTCGCGATCTACTCCCGCTCCCTGGTCGAGGTCGAGGAGTGGGCGGCGGCGCGCTGGCCGCGGGGCGAGGAGCCCGAGGCCGCCTGGCGGCGCTCGATCCGCGCCAAGGCGCTCGACCTGCTGCGCGGGCTGCTGCCGGCGGCGACCCTCAGCCACGTCGGCATCTACGCCAGCGGACAGGCCTACGAGCAGCTGATCATGCGGCTGATGGCCTCACCGCTGCCGGAGGCGAGGGAGTACGGCGGCATGATCCTCACCGAGCTGAAGCAGGTGATGCCGAGCTTCGTCTCCCGCGTCGACCGCCCCGAGCGCGGCGGCGAGTGGATCTCCTACCTGGAGCGGCGGCGCGAGCAGACCGAGAGCTGGGTCGCCCGGCTCGGCCTCGACCGCCGCGGCGACTCCGGCGACGCCCCCTCGGTCGAGCTGCTCCACGTCGACGGCTCCGAAGAGGACCTCCTCGCCTCCTCCCTGTTCGAGCAGGCGAGCGCTCCCGAGACCGAGGTCCTCGCCCGCATCGACGTCCTCGACCGCGAGGAGCGGGCGCAGCTGCTGGCCGCGGTCGTCGGCGAGCGCGCCAACCGCCGCTACCGTCCCGGCCGCGGCTTCGAGGCCCTGCGCTACCGCTTCGAGATCGTCTCCGACTACGGCGCCTTCCGCGACCTGCAGCGGCACCGGATGCTGACCTGCCAGTGGCAGCGGCTGAGCCCGGACCTCGGCGCCGGAATCCCCGAGGAGGTCCGCGAAGCGGGCGTCGGCGGGGAGTTCGAGCGGGCGCTGGAGATCTCGCGGGCCGAGTACGAGCGGCTGGCTGAGGCCGGGCTGGCCGAGCAGGCCCCCTACGCGCTCAGCCTCGCCTACCGGATCCGCTACACGCTCGACCTCAACGCCCGCGAGGCGATGCACCTGATCGAGCTGCGCTCAGGTCGCGAGGGGCACCCGACCTACCGCGCGGTTGCGCAGGCGATGCACGAGCGGATCGCCGCCGTCCACCCCGGCGTCGCCGCCGCGATGTCCCACGTCGACAGCTCGGTCGAGCCGCGGCTGGAGCGGATCATGAGCGAGATCCGCACCCACCGCAAGCGCATCAGCGCCGGTCAGGCGGAGTAGCCGGCTCGGCGTCCTCGCCGGCGTCGTCGGGCTCGTCCCAGCCGCTCTCCGGTTCCATTTCCGCGGCCGCCCGCTCCCCCGGCGTCGGCCATGGGATCGCTTCGGCCGCCCCCCAGGCCGGCGGCCTGCCGCCGGGGACGATGCCGAAGCAGAGCATGCCGAAGTAGACGAAGAAGACGAGGGTCACCAGCAGGAAGACGGGGCCGAGCAGGACCGCAACGCCCGCCACCATCCCCAACGATCCCCAGAAGCGCGAGAGGATGCCGGTGCGCATCGCCCAGAGGCCGCTGTAGAGGAGGGCGACGGCGAAGCCGAGAGCGCCGGCCAGCCCGAGGCCGGTGGCCAGGGGGGCGAGCGAAGATTCGGTCAGCGCGTTGGAGGCTTCGTCGTCCTCGACCTTGCGGTTCTCGCAGGCGCGCTGCGGGTCCTCGCCCTTGGCCGGGTCGTATTCGTCGACGAGGAAGTCGGCGCCCTTGTCCTTGCGCTCGTCGCTGCATTCTTCCCGCGCTTCGGCGGCGGTCAGGCTGGACTCGGCGTCGCCGGCGACGAAGGCGTCGGCGCCTTCGTCGGTGACGCCGATCGAGAGGCCGGAGGACGCCGCGAGGAATAGCGGCGCCGCCACGATCAGCCCGATCAGCTGCGGGCGGACGCGGTCGCTGCGGGCCTGCACGGCGCGGAAGAGGTAGACGAGGGGCAGCGCCAACAGCAGGAACGCGAGCACCTGCATGAGGCCGGAGAGCAGGACGGAACCGGCGTTGGCATGAGCTTCGCGGAGGAAGTCGGCGCTGCCGTCGCCGTTGACGCTGAGCGGCTTGGCGAGGATCAGGAGGACGACCCCGAGGATGCTGGCGATCCCGACCGGGACCGCCCAGCGCGACTCCCGGGCCCGCGTCTGAGCCTTGCTGTCCTCGATCGGCACGGCGCGTACGCTACCCGAGCATGGACCAGGCCGAGAGCCCCCACGCGGTCGTCCCCCTCGAGGCCGGAGCCGGCCCCGAGAACCCGCCCTGCCCGGCCTGCGGGGAGCCGCTCTTCGGCTGGATCGCGCAGAAGCCGGGGCTGGCCGGACCGGTGCGGCGCTGCGAGAGCTGCGGGCTCGGGGTGGTCGGCGAGCCGGCAGGGGCCGAGGAGGCGCTGCGTGAGCTCGATTCCCACCGCGACGGCGAGGCGATCCGGATCGAGAACCGGGCCAGCTTCGCCTGCTCGCTCGGCGGCGCCGGCTGGTCGGGGCTGCACCCGCAGGCGAAGCACCTCTTCACCGTGGAGGCGGCCCGCCGCCTCGTTGCCCGGCGCGACCAGGTCGTCAAGTCGCGACGCTGGCAGCCGCTGGCGAGCCTCGCCGCCACCTGGCAGACCCTGCTCAACAGCGTCACGCTCGGCCACGACGTCGCCCTCGGCGCCCTGCGCGGCGCCCCGGCGAGGCCGGCGGCGAAGCAGTGGCAGCGCCGGATCGACGCCCTCGCCAGCGTCGTCCTCGCGCTGCCGGCGCTGCTGATCGCGATCCCGGTCGAGCTCGCCGGCGGCCTCAGCGGCCGCGGCGCCGTGATCTCGCTCCGGGTCGAGCTGTTCTGAGCTAGCTCAGGCCTTCCCTGGCCTCACGGACCAGGGTCACGGCCTCGGGGAAGAGGACGCGGATCGCGTCGCGGACCTGCATCGCCTGCTCGTCGGCACTGCCGGTCAGGTCGAGGCGGCCGATCGAGGCGACGGTCATCTCGACCGCCAGCTTGATCGCGTTGTCGGCCCAGGCGACGCGCTGGGAAGACTGCATCTGCTCCTGGAGCTCCTCCATGCGGGCGCGGAACTCCTCCGGGTCGCCGAAAAGGTTGAAGCCCTCCATCGCCCTGCATGTAAGCAGAAGCGACTCGCAATTGACTGACAATCGACGGCTTCTGCGCGCCACACGTGCGCCCCGCCGGTCTAGCTTGCCGGCGATGGGCAGGCATGGGGAGCGGGAGCGGGGTTCGGCCAGCGTCGAGCAGGCCGGCCTGGCGGCGCTGGTGGCGCTGCTCCTGCTCGCCGGCATCGCCGCGATCGCCTCCGGCGGCGAGGTCGACGCGGGCCGTCGCCTCGCCGACGCGATCGGCAAGAAGATGCGCTGCGGCCCGCACCTGCCCGACGGCTGCCGCCACCACCCTCTCGTTCCCGCCTACGGCTGGCAGCTGGCGCGGCTGGCGCGAGCGCTCGCCCCGGCGCCGGTGGCCCTGCCGGGACCCTCGGGGCTGCCGCTGATGCCGGTCGACTTCCGCCGCTGCCGCCGCGAGAGCTGCGCCGTCGCCGCCGGGCCGCACCTCACCGCCTCCGGTCGCCGCACCACCGCTTTCACCGAGCTGATCGACCGCCGCCGCTCAACCGGCCTGGTCGAAGTCATCTACTGGCTCTACCGGCCCGGCCTCGGCTGGGAACGGCAGGGCCGCCGCGCCACCCGAGCCGACGTCGAAGCGGCGGCCGGAGTCGAGGTCCGCGCCGAGGACGACCCCGCCCTCGTCCCGCTGGAGACGCTCCCCGGCCGCAACCACTACGAGTTCCCGGCCTCCGAACAACCGCCGTGGCAGTGGCGCGTCGGCGGCCGCTATCCCGGCTGGTCCTCATGACCTCCGGGCGAGG
>Ga0307300_10000100_pt1 | contig 21038 bp, 18 predicted proteins | sample ER_DNA_181_FD_194492 | JGI IMG/M metagenome (GOLD analysis project Ga0307300, IMG submission 194492) | Bulk soil microbial communities from the East River watershed near Crested Butte, Colorado, United States - ER_DNA_181 | ecosystem: Environmental > Terrestrial > Soil > Floodplain | place... | reverse complement strand
ACGCACCGGCTAGGTCTCCGGCCAAGAGGACGAAATGGTGCGCACCTGCGTCAACGCACCCGAAGGTGACGTCGAAATCGCACTATGAGAAAGAGGAATCGAAAGAGATGACCACGACTGCAACGCCCCCCGTCGACACCCAAGCCGAGAGCCCGCTCGCGCACCTCTCCGAGGAGCAGCTGGACGAGCTCGGCCGCGAGTTCGACGCGATCCGCGACCGCGTCATGGCCGAGCTCGGCGATGGCGACCGCCGCTACATCGAGAGCATGATCGAGATGCAGCGCCGCCTCGCCGTGCTCGGGCGGATCCTCCTGCTCGCTTCCCGCAACCGGACCGGCTGGTGGGCCGGAACCGCCTCGCTCTCGGCGGCGAAGATCCTCGAGAACATGGAGATCGGCCACAACGTGATGCACGGCCAGTGGGACTGGATGAACGACCCCCGCATCCACTCCTCGACCTGGGACTGGGACACCGCCTCGACTGCCGAGGCCTGGAAGCACTCCCACAACTTCGTCCACCACACCTACACCAACATCCGCGGCAAAGACAAGGACCTCGGCTACGAGATCATGCGGATCGACCCGGCCCAGAAGTGGCACCCGGTCTACCTCGCGCAGCCGATCTACAACCTGATCCTGGCGGCGCTGTTCGAGTGGGGCGTGGCCCTGCACGACCTCGACTTCGAGGCGATCCGCAAGGGCCACAAGCCGATGCACCAGGTGAAGCGGGAGCTGAAGGGGATCGCCGGCAAGGCGAAAAGCCAGATCGTCAAGGACTACATCGCCTGGCCCCTGGTCAGCACCCTCGCCGCCACCGCAGTCGACGTCGTGGTCGAGTCAAGGCGGCAGCGCAAGCAGCCGCGCGGGATCCTCGGCCGGGTGAAGGGGCGGCGGAAGAGCCGCTGGGCTCCGGTGGTCGAAGCGACGCTGAACAGCGGTGGCAAGACCTTCCGCGCTACCGCCAAGGCCGACGCCACCGCGAACATCGTCCGCAACGTCTGGGCCTACGCGATCATCTTCTGCGGCCACTTCCCCGACCAGACCTACACCTTCTCCCCGCAGGAGGTCGAGAACGAGAGCCGCGGCGGCTGGTATATCCGCCAGCTCACCGGCTCGGCCAACATCGAAGGCAGCCCGCTATTCCACGTGGCCAGCGGCAACCTCAGCTACCAAGTCGAGCACCACCTCTTCCCGGACATGCCGAGCAGCCGCTACGCGGAGATCGCGCCACAGGTGAAAGAGGTCTGCGAACGCTACGGCCTCCCTTACAACACCGGCCCCTTCAGCCAGCAGCTGGGGATGGTGCAGCGGACGATCCTGCGGCTCGCCCTTCCCGGCGGCAAGCCCCGGCCGAAGCCGGGGCCCTACCGCGGGGAGAGCAACGGGAACGGCGCGGCAGCGTAGCTGCGCTTTTCCCGTTCCTCAGCCGCCCGCCGTCGGGGCGATCGGGGTGCAGAAGAACCCACGCGGGTGCAGCGGGTCGAGCGCGGTGAGCACGTCGGCGCCGACGATGTGGTCGTAGGGCATCGAGAGGTGATCGCCGAGGTCGAGCACGCACTGGTTCTGCAGGAGGATGTTTTTCACGTTCGGGCCCGATAGGAAGGCCGAGGTGTAGGGCGTCACGACCTGGTCGTAGCGGGTCTGGATCACCGTGTATTCGACTCCGGGCACGGTGTCGCCGCCGCTGTTCAGTTCGTTGAGGAAGGCCGATCCGACGATCTGCTCCTCGCAGGCCGGGCAGAGGGCGCCGGTGAACTGTTCGCCGCCGGGGAAGAAGCGGGCGAGGAGGCCGATCCCGTCGACCGTGGTGCCGTGGTTGGAGGGCGAGAGCCCGACCAGGGTGTGGACCTCTTCCGCCCCGCCGAGGAACTTGAGGTACCAGCGCGGCATCATCCCGCCCTGCGAGTGCCCGACCAGGTCGACCTCGGCGGCGCCGGTCGCGGCCCGGACTTTGTCGACGAAGGCGTTGAGTTCGGCGGCCGAGTTGCGGATCTCACCGGTGCCGTAGACGCCGAGCGCGCCGCTGCCCGCGTAGGAGCCGTAGTTGAGGACGAAGACGCAATAGCCGTTGTTCTTCAGCAGCGGTGAGATCGCCTGCCAGCTGTTCGACATGTCGGCGAAGGTGCCATGGACGAGGACGACTGGGCGCGGGTGCGCCGCCGTCGGCTTGCAGCTCCAGTCGTTGGCACCGGGCGGGCTCGCGCTGGGGCTGGTGTGGGCGTAGCCGTAGACGCCGTTCCAGATCACCGGCAGGTCGGCTCGGGCCGGGGCGGCGAAGACGGCGAGCAGGGCGATGAGGAGGAGGGACAGGGAGAGGCTGCGACGCATGGATGTCTCCTTCGGACTGGGTTTAACCGCAAACTATCCTGACCGTACCCAGGCGCCAGCGAGGCAAACGCTCTCCTTGCGGTGGTGAGATAGTCGCCGCATGAGAATCGCCAGCCTCGTCCCCTCCGCGACCGAGATGCTCTTCGCGCTCGGCCTCGGCGGGGACGTCGTCGGCGTCACCCACGAGTGCGACTACCCGCCGGCGGCGGCGGAGCTGCCGCAGCTGACGGCGACGGTCCTCTCGCCCGACCTCGACGCCGGCGAAATCGACGCCGCGGTGAAGGAAGTGATCGGCGAAGGCCGCGCCCTCTACACGCTCGACGAGGAGCGGCTGGCCCAGCTCGAACCGGACCTGATCGTCACCCAGGCCGTCTGCGAGGTCTGCGCCGTCTCCTACGAGGACGTGGTCACGGTGGCGGCGCGGCTGCCCGGCCGGCCGCGGGTGCTGCAGCAGGATCCGAGCACGCTGGGAGAGGTGCTGGAGGACGTGACCCGGCTCGGCGAGGCGGCGGGGATCGCCGAGCGAGCGGCAGCTGTTCGTGCCGAGCTGGAGGGACGGCTGGAGGCGGTGCGGGCAGCGGTGGCCGGGGCGCCGCGCCCGCGGGTCCTCGCCCTCGAGTGGCTCGACCCGCCCTTCCTCGGCGGTCACTGGGTGCCGGAGATGATCGAGCTCGCCGGCGGCGAGGACATGGCCGGACGAGCGGGTGAGAAGTCGCCTCAGGTCGAGTGGAAGCGGCTGCAGGGCCTCGACCCGGACCGCGTGGAAGCGCCCGCCGGGATCGGCTTCGCCGAGCTGGGCGCTCAGAGCTCGCGCTCGTAGAAGAGCATCGAAGGGCCGTCGGGGCCGCCTTCCCTGTTGGTGAAGCCCATGCTCTCGTAGAGGTTGCGGGCGGCGGTGTCGGTCTCGCCGGTGTTGAGGTCGATGCCGGCGGCGCCGGCGGCCCGGGCGAACTCGATCGTCTCCTCCAGGAGGCGGCGGCCGATTCCCCGGCCGCGCAGGTGCGGGACGACGTAGAGCTCCTGCAGGTACGTTTCCGGCCCGTCGGCCCAGAGCGCGGGGCGGAAGCGGAAGAGGGAGAGGCCGTCCGGCTCGGCCCCGGCCAGCATCCCCACGATCTCGCCCCCCTTGAGCAGGCGGCGGACGGTCTCGATGAGCGTCGCGAGCTCTGGCGTCGGTTCGGAGTACTCGAGGTTGAAGTCGCGAAGGAGGCGGGCGATCGCGGCGGCGTCCTCCGCCGTCGCCTGGCGAACGTGTATCTCTGACTCGTCCATGCCCTCAGTTTCCCTTCCCGACCACATCTCCAGCGTGCCGGCGTCGCCGACCTCCCCGGGGTCGACAGCGCTCTGGAACCGTGGTGCCGCTCCTCGCTACGAGTCGCGCCTGCGACCGCGCTCCCGCAACACCGCTTACTGACGCTGTCGAAGGCGCTCCTAGAAAGGTGCCGGGGACCAGAGGACGTTGTACAGCCCCTCCAGGCAGGCGACGGCCAGCTTCTCGTCGCCACCGACGAGGACGGCGTCCGTCTTGCCGTCCATCACCAGCGGGATCCAGGCCTTTACCCTCCCCCGGCCCCAAGCGGTCGGGTTGGTGGGCCGTTCGGCGCAGCTGTGAATCGTGCCGTCGGGCTCGACCTCCGCCCAGACCTCCTCGCCTTCGGCGCCGGGCGCGTCTTCCTCGTCGCGAACCTCGAGGCGGATGCACTTGCCTTTGTGCTTGGGAAGCCTGACCAGCCGCAGCGCCGCCCGCAGCGCCGTCGCCATCTCCGCCGCCGACATCCCTTCTTCGCCCTCGTCGACGACGTGATGGTGTCGCCAGCGGGCGACGCCGACAACCAATCCCATCTTGCGCCGGGTTTTCTCCGTCAGCCCGTAGCAACGGCGGCGGCCCGTGCCCTGCCACTCGGTCAGCAGGCCGCCGGCCTTGAAGAGGCCGGCGCGACGGTTGACCTGGTGGTAGCTGAGGCCGTGCTCCCCCTGGGCCAGTTCGGTCGGCGAGCGGCCCTCGCAAGCGAGCTCCTCGACCATCCCCGCATCCCAGAGGTCCGCCAGCAGGCGGAGCGAGGCCCAGGCGTGGGCGTCGATGCGCCCGTCGGGGAGCCTCGTCAGCGAAGCGTCGGCGAAGCGGTTGACGAGTTCGTAGAGCTCGGTGCCGCAGGGGTCGCTGAGGGTGTGGACGACCTTGGAGGGGACGCCCGGCTCCTCTTCGCGCTCGACCACGTCGAGTTCGGCCAGCTTGTTCGCGTAGCGGTAGATCGTCCGCGGCGCGTAGCCCGGCACCTGCTCGGTCAGCGTCTTCGTCCGCAGCGGCCCTTTGCCGAGGGCCATCAAGATCGCGCCGGTGGCGCCGGCGCTGAGCAGGCGCAGCACGTCCGCGGTCGAGGCGCCGGCGACGCAGGCATCACCGCCGCCTGCCGGCTTGGCTTCTATTCCTTCGAGTCCAGTCGTCATCGTGCTCGCACTCCACGGCGCTATACCTGCATCATCAACTGACTGGTGACTTATCGGTACCCGCTGATCTAGCCCCTGAATCTAAAATTCGAAAGAGCGCGCTTCGCGGTGGCGCTGGACCGCCAGCTGCACCAAGCGGTCGCAGAGCGCCGGATACCCGATCCCCGTCGCCTCGAACAGCTTCGCGTAGACGCTGGTGTCGGTGAACCCCGGCATCGTGTTGATCTCGTTGACGAGGACGGTGCCGTCGGGATCGACGAAGAAGTCGCAGCGGGCGAGGCCGGAGCAGCCGGCGAGGGCGAAGACCGAGACCGCGAGCTCGCGCACCCGCTCGATCGCCCCCGCCCCGATCGGGGCGGGGACGCGCAGCTCCATCCCGCCCTCGGTGTACTTGGCCTCGAAGTCGTACCAGACCCCCTGGGCGACGATCTCCCCCGGCAGCGAGGCCTGCGGCTCGGCGTTGCCGAGGACCGAGCACTCGACCTCGCGGCCCGTGGCCGAGGCCTCGATGATCACCCGCGGGTCGTGGCGCAGCGCCAGCTCGACCGCGGCGTCGAGCTGGCCGAGCTCGGTGACCCGGCTGATGCCGACGCTCGACCCCATCCGCGACGGCTTGACCCAGAGCGGCGTCCCCATCTGCTCGCAGCGGCCCCACCAGTCGTTGCCCTCGACCGCGGTGAACTCGACCTGCGGCACCCCGTGGGCGGCGAAGAGCCGCTTCAGCGTCAGCTTGTCCATGCAGATCGCCGAGGAGAGGACGTCGGAGCCGACGTAGGGCACGTCGAGCCACTCGAGCAGCCCCTGGATGCTGCCGTCCTCGCCGAAGGCGCCGTGGAGAGCCGGGAAGACCGCCTCCGCCCCCAGCAGGCCGCCGCCCGGCACCAGCTCGACGGTGCCGCCGGCAGCGCTCCAGCCGCCGTCGCGGCCGATCGTCACCTCGACCGGCTCGTGGCCCGCCTCGCGCAGGCCGCGGGCGACCGCCGCCCCGGAGCGCAGCGAGACCTCGTGCTCGGAGGAGCGGCCCCCGGAGAGGACCGCCACCCTCATTCTTCTTCCCCTTCTTCCGACGCGGTGACGATCGCCTTGCCGACCGTGATCGTCACCGTCGATCCCGGTTCGAGTTCCTGGCCGGGGGGCGGGAACTGGTCGATCACCCGGCCGATTTTCCCCTGTACTGGGGTTTCTTCTTCTTCGACGTTCGGGGTGAGCCCGGCGGCGCGGATTTCTTCGACCGCCTGCCGCCGTTCCCGCCCGATCACGTTCGGGACCTTCGCTTCTTCTTCGGCTTCTTCGCCCTTCGAGACGACGATCGCCACCGTCGAGCCGGGTTCCACGCGGCTGCCGGCGTCCGGCGACTGGCGGATCACCCGGCCCTTCGATTCCGCGCTTTCCTCTTCGGAGACGCTCGCTTCGAGGCCGTGGCCGCGCAACCGCTGGACCGCCGTTTCGCGCTGGGCGCCGACGAGGACCGGGACCTTGACCAGCTTCGGGCCGCGGGAGACGAAGAGGGTCACGGTCGAGCCCTTGGTCGCGGTGTTGCCGCCGCCGGGTTCGGAGCGGATCACCAGCCCTTCTTCCACGGAGTCGGAGTTGACCCGGTTGACCTCGACCTCGAATTCGGCTGCTTCGACCCGCTTGGTCGCTGCCGCCTCGGTCAGGCCCGCGGTCGAAGGCACCTGCCCCTGGCCGGGCCCGGCGCTGATCGTCAGGTCGACGGTCGGCTTCGAGCAGAAGAAGGTGAGGAAGGAGCAGTCTTCGTCGGCCGAGCCGGGGAGCGGATCCTGCTCTAGCACGGTGTTTCGCGGCACCGAGCGGTTCACGTAGCTTTCCTTGCCGACCGAGAAGCCCTTGCTTTCGAGCTGGGTGATCGCGAATTCGAGCTGCTTGTTGGTCACGTTGGGGACGTTGGTCTTGGTGTCCCGGGTCAGCGCCAGGCCGACGAGGATCCCGATCAGGATCGCGGCGACCAGAGCGCCCCAGAGCCACCAGTTGCGCCGGCGCTCGTCCTCCAGCCTCTCCTCCTCCGGGACCGCGACGACCGGCGGTGCGGCGGCGAAGGCGGCGGTGTTCTGGGCGACGCCAGGGTCTTTCAGGGCCGCGTCGAGGGCGGCGATGAAGGCGTCGGCGCTCTGGAAGCGCTGGCCCGGTTCCTTCTCCAGCGCCCGCATCACCACCGCGTCGAGCGCAGGCGAGACCGCCGGGTTGATCGAGCTCGGGCGCTGCGGCACCGCGGAGACCTGCTTCATCGCCACCGCGACGGCGCTGTCGGCCTCGAAGGGGACGCGCCTGGTCAGCGCCTCGTAGAGGATCACCCCGATCGAGTAGAGGTCGGAGACCGGGGTGACCTCGAAGCCCTGCGCCTGCTCGGGCGAGAGGTACTGCGGGGTCCCCATCACCGAGCCGGTCTGGGTGATGTCGGAGATCCCGGCCCGGGCGATCCCGAAGTCGGTGACGACCGCCTTGCCCTCTTCGTCGACGATCACGTTCTGCGGCTTCAGGTCGCGGTGGACGATCCCGTTGCGATGGGCGAAGCGGGCGCCCTCGAGCACCTGCCGCACCAGCGCCACCGCCTGGTCGGGGCTGAGGCCGCGGTCGATCAGCTCCTTCAGCGTCGGCCCCTGCACGTAGCGCATCGCGATGTAGTTGACGCCCTCGTCGGAGCCGCGGTCGAAGACGGCGACGATGTTCGGGTGCTGGAGGCCGGCCGCGTGCTCGGCCTCGCGCTGGAAGCGCCCGACGAACTCGGCGTCCTGCAGGTAGCGGCGGTGCAGGACCTTCAGCGCCACCTGCCGCTGCAGGTGCGTGTCCTCGGCCAGCCAGACGTCGGCCATGCCGCCGCTGCCGATCCGGCGCAGGACCCGGTAGCGGTTGTCGACGATGCTTCCCTCGCTGACCTCAGCCAATGTTCCTCATTCTCCGTTCAGGATTTGTTCCGCGACGTCGCGGAAAATCGGGGCGGCGATGTCGCCGCCGAATTCCGGGGTGCACTCGATCGAAACCGCGATCGCCGTCTGCGGATCGTCCGCCGGCGCGAAGCCGATGAACCAGGCCTGATTTTCTTCAGCGCCGCCGCCGCAGGCGAGGTTGCCGGGGGTTTCCGCCGTGCCGGTCTTGCCGGCGACGGGAACGCCTGGGATCTGCGCGTTGGTCCCGGTGCCTTCGGTGACCACACCTTCCATCGCCGTCGTCAGCTCTTCTGCGGTCTGTTCGCTGACCGCGTCGCTGTAGACGGATGGGTCCATGGTGTCGACCGTGCGGCCGTCGGGGTCGATCACCCGCTTCCAGATCTGCGGCTTCATCAGCTTGCCGCCGTTGGCCACCGCTGCCGCCACCTGCGCCATCTGCAGCGGCGTCGCCAGGAGCCGCTCCTGGCCGATCGCGACGCGGGCGAGATCGACGGGATCCCCGGCGTGCAGCAGCTTTTCGTTTTCGATGTCCCAGACCCCGCTCGGCAGGACCTCGTCTTCGGGCAGGTCGATCGCCGGCTTCGCGTTGAACCCGAACCGTTCCATGTATTCGAACAGGGTGTCGTTGCCGAGCCGCTGGCCGAGCTGGCCGAACCAGGTGTTGACCGAGTTGGTCAAGGCAGTGTCCAGGGTGGCGCCAAAGAAGTCCTGGCCGAAGTCGTTCTGCAGCGGCGTCCCTTCGACTTCGAGGGTGCCGGGGGCGTCGATCGTCGTTTCCGGCGTGATCGTGCCGCTGTCGAGACCGGCGGCGGCGGTCACCACCTTGAAGGTCGATCCCGGCGGGTAGAGGCCCTGGGTCGCCCGGTTGAAGAGGGGCCTTTCGATTTCGTCGGCGTTCCACTTTTCGAGGTCATAGGGAACGCGGTTCGGGTCATAGGGAGCGTTGGAGGCCATCGCCTGGACGGCGCCGGTCTTCGGGTCGAGGGCGACGACGGCGCCGTAGCCGGCTTCCTCCAGCTCGCTCAGCGCCAGCCGCTGCGCTTCGGGGTCGATGTTGGTGACGATGTCGTTGCCTTCCTGGGTGTGGCCGAGCAGCTCGTCGGCGATCGAGCTGAATTCGGAACCTTCGCCGATCAGCTCGTCGTTGTGGAACTGCTCGAACTCGGAGTCGCCGTACTTGACGAAGCTGTATCCGATCGGGTGGCCGAAGAGGGAGCCTTCCGGGTAGCGCCGCACGTAGCGTTTGGCGGCGCCCTTCCCCTTCGCCACCGACTTCGCGATCAGCGTCCCGTCGGCGGCAAGGATCCGGCCGCGGGGGATCTGCTGCTGCTCGAACAGCGGCCGCTTGTTCGCGTCTTTTTCCTTCAGCGCTTCCGCGTCGAACACCGACCAGTAGGACGTGAACCCGATCAGGACGCCGAAGAGGACGACGATGAAGGCGAACAATTTGACGATCTGGCGGTTCACGCCGCCGCTCCCATCGTCGCCACGCGGCCGGCCGGTTCGGCCGCCTCACGCCGGGCCCGGTCGGAGACCAGCAGCAGCAGCGCCAGCAGCACGAAGTTGGCGACGATCGAGCTGCCGCCGTAGCTGATCAGCGGCAGGGTGACGCCGGTCAGCGGGATCACCCTGGTGACGCCGCCGATGATCACGAAGGCCTGGATCGCGAAGACCGAGGAGAGCCCGACCGCCAGCAGCTTCGAGAAGCCGTCGCTGGCCAGCAGGGCGATCTTGAAGCCGCGGGCGGTGACCAGCAGGTAGACGAGGATCACCCCGCAGGCGCCGAACAATCCCACCTCGTTGACGATCAGCGAGTAGATCGTGTCGGTCTGCGCCGCCGGCAGCAGCGCCTGGTTCGTCCCCGGCACCGTGATCAGCGCCTGGCCGAAGCCTTTGCCGAAGAGGCCGCCGTCGGCCTGGGCGAAGATCGAGTTGAGGATCTGGTAGCCGCTTCCCCGCGGGTCGTTGTAGGGGTGGAGCCAGATTTCCACCCGCTCGTGGACGTGGGGCACGGTGCTGGCGAAGAACCAGGCGCCGACGAGGAACATCAGCATCCCGATCACGACGAAGGAGAAGCGCCCGGTCGCCACGTAGAGCAGGGCGAGGAAGGCGGCGAAGAACATCAGCGAGCTGCCGAGGTCGCGGATGAAGACGAGCATGAACATCGAGGCCCCCCAGACGACCAGCAGCGGCCCGAAGTGCTTCAGCGGCGGCAGCGTCACACCGAGCACGCGGCGGGCGCCGACGATCAGGACCTCGCGGTGCTCTCGCAGGTAGCTGGCGAGGAAGACGATGATCGCGAGCTTGGTGAACTCGGCCGGCTGGAAGGCGATCGGGCCGACCTTGACCCCGAGGTAGGCGCCGTTGACCTGCTGGCCGATCCCCGGCAGCCGCGGCGCCAGCAGCAGCAGCAGGCCGCCGATCGCGATCGTGTACCGGTAGCGCTCGAGCACCTCATAGTCGCGCAGGAAGTGGATCGTCAGCGCGAAGAGGACCAGCCCGAGGACGAACCAGTTGGCCTGGTCGCGGGCCAGGGTCTCGTCGATCCGGTAGATCATCACCAGCCCGAAGGCGGTCAGGGTGGCGAGCAGCGGGAACAGGTAGGGGTCGGCGTTGGGAAGGCGGATCCGCAGGTAAATATGGGTTGCCAGGCAGATCGCCAGGAAGTAGGCGCCGTAGACGAGGCTGAGGTTGCCGAGCTGTTCGTTCTCCTGCGAGAAGACCCCGGCGAAACCCGCCGTGAGCAGGACGGCGACGGGAACCAGGGCGAGCAGCTCCCGGTTCCTGGCTGAGGTCAACGAAGCCCCTTGGACTTTTCGATGTCTTCGACCAGGGAGGCGGCGTCCGAGCGCGAGCGCAGCTTGTGGCCGGTGACCGCGTCCTGGCGCTTCGGCGGCAGCGATCCGGTCTGGACCGGGCTGGCATAGCGCTCTGAGTAGAGGTCGATCCCGAACGGCAGCTCGTAGGGGGCGCCGCGGTAGAGGGCGACGCGGCCCGAGTCGTCGGTGCCGAGGAACCAGATCTGGCGGTTGGCGAACCAGGCGCCGACGGCGACCGCGGCGATCACGGCCACGACGGCCAGCACCTTGAGCGCGGTCCGCAGGCGAGAGCCCCGCGGCTGGCCCTGGTGCTCTTCGCGGCGCTTGCGAGCGGCCTCGCCAGCGGCGCGGCGGCGCACCTCCGTCGCGCTCAGCCCGGCCTCCTCGGCGCTCGACCCGATCAGGGTCGCGCCCTCGTCCGGGCCGCCGCCCGGGTTGCCCGCGGCCGGCGCCGCGGTGTCCTCGAGCCGGAAGGCGACCACGGTGATGTTGTCGCGGCCGCCGGCCCGGTTGGCTTCGTCGACCAGCGCCCGCACCGCCGCCTGCAGCGAGGTGGCGCGGGTGAGCAGGCGGGAGATCTGCTCGTCGCCCAGCATCGTCGTCAGCCCGTCGGAGCAGATCAGGTAGATGTCGCCATCCTGGGCGGGGACCGTCTGCACGTCGACCTGGACCTCGGGTTCGGGCCCGAGCGCGCGGGTGATGATCGAGCGCTGCGGGTGGTCCTCGGCCTGGGCGTCGGTGATCTGGCCCTTGCGCCGCATCTCCTCGACCAGCGAGTGGTCCCGGGTCAGCTGCTCGAAGCGGCCGCCGCGCAGCCGGTAGGCGCGGCTGTCGCCGACGTGGCCGATCGCCACCGCTTCGCCCTCGAGGTCGACGATCGCGGCGGTGGTCGTCGTCCCCATCCCCGCCAGGCCCGGGTCCTTGCGGGCGAGCTCGTGGATCGTCCGGTTGGCGCTCTCGATCGTCTCCTCCAGGACCCGCTCCGGCGGCGCCTTCGGCAGCTCTTCGGGGAACGACTCGACGGCGGCCTTCGAGGCGACCTCGCCCGCTTGCGCCCCGCCCATCCCGTCGGCGACGACGAACAGCGGCGCCCGGGTGAAGTAGGAGTCCTCGTTGGCGTTGCGCTGGCGGCCGGTGTCGGTGCGCACTGCCTCCTCGGCGATCCGCAGGCTCATCCGCTCACCCGACCTCGAAACGGAAGACGGTGTCGCCGATCTGCACGCTGTCGCCGTCGATCAGCTCTGCCTCCCCCTTCAGGGTGGCCCCGTTCAGCAGCGTGCCGTTGGTCGAGTTCATGTCCTCGACGAAGAACCGCCCCTCGCGCGAGAAGACGCGGGCGTGGAGGCTGGAGGCATAGCGGTCGTCGATCCGCACGTCGGCCTCCTTCGAGCGGCCGATCGAGAGGCCGCCGATCAGGTCGAAGCGGTGCTCGCGCTCGAGCCCGCCGCCGCGCTCGGCGACCAGCCATCCGTCGGGCCCGCGCGGCGCCTCGGAGTAGGCGGGCGCGGCGTGGAAACCGGTCGAGTCGGGGGCCGGGGCGAGCGTCCGCCGCAGGTCCTTGAAGGCGCTGCGCGCGATCACGAGCACGAACAGGTAGAGGACGGCGAGGAAGCCGAACTTGAGGGCTACTGAGATGGGATCGTAGTCCACGCGCACAGCACCTTAATGAGGGCGGCAGCCGCCCTACTGCTCGATATCGAAGGTGAAGGAGGTGGTGCCGACGGTGACCTGGTCACCGGGGCTGAGCCGGGTGGAGGGGACGCGGCGGCCGTTGACCTTGATCCCGTTGGTGGAGCCGAGGTCGACGATCTGCCAGTCACCGTTGTCGCCGCGCCGCAGCTCGGCGTGACGGCGGGAGACGTTGGGGTCGGAGAGCACGCACTCGACCGACTTCGAGCGGCCGATCGTCGCCACCGGGCCGTCGAGCACGTAGCGGCGGTCGCCGAGCGAGACGACGGCGCGGGTCGAGACCAGCGCCCCCACTGCCTGCTCCGGCCGTTTCGGCCGGCCGCGGTCGCGCTCGCGCACCGCCGAGTAGACCATCGTGTGTCCCTCTTCGCCCTGCTCGGGCGCCTGGCCCTCGTTGGCCGGCGGCTTCACCAGCCGCGCCTGGATCCCGAACTCGCCCAGCCGCAGCCGCTCGTCGGTCTTGAACTCGACCGCGGGCCGGGTCAGCAGGTCGTAGCCGCGGCGCCGGGCGTGCTCCAGCAGATAGCCGGAGAGCTCCTGCTCGAGCGAGCGCTCGTAGCCTTCGAGCTTGCCGCGGTCCTGGCGGCCAAGGAAGACCGTGTACTCGTTGGGGACGTAGACGCGCTGGACCGAGGCGGTCTTGTGGGCGTCCATTTCCTTCGCCAGCTTGCGCGCCAGTTCGACCGGCTGCACCTCGGAGCTGAAGGCACGGCTGAAGACCCCCTCGACGAGGCCCTCGAACATCGACTCCAGACGACTCAGCGCACCGATGGGGAAATCCTACGGAAGGGCCGCGCCGTGCAGCGCCAGGAAGCCGCCGGCTGCAACCGCGGCGGCAAGGGCGCTGGCGCGGGCGAGGAAGCCGTGGCCGCCGGCGCCGGGCAGATGGTCGCTGAGCGCCTCGAGCGCGTCCTCGATCGTCGTCCCCAGCTCCTCCAGCGAGGGCCGGTGGCTGGGACGGGACGACAGACAGGCGTCGATCGTCGCGGTCAGCTCCCGCGGCAGGTCGGGACGGAGCCGGCGCAGCGGCCGCACCCGGCCGCCGATCGCCCGCGCCGTCGCCGCGGGAGTGGCGCGACGGTGCGGGTTCTCGCCGCTCCAGCACTCGTACAGGGTCAGGGCCAGCGAGTAAACGTCGGTCTCGGGGCCGGCCCGCCGCCCCTCCGCCTGCTCGGGAGCCATGTAGGCGAGGGTGCCGACGACGTCGCCGACCGCGGTCAGCGGCGCTTCGTCGGCGAGCTGGGCGACGCCGAAGTCCATCAGCTTCGCCCGCACTTCGGTGTCGGAGACGACCTGCACGTTCTGTGGCTTGATGTCGCGGTGGACGACGCCGCGCGAGTGGGCGTGGTCGAGCGCCTCGCAGAGGTCGGCGCCGATCTCGCCGATCTCGCGGTCGGAGAGCTCGCCGGCGTGGGCGAGCCGGGCCAGCGTCGAGCCCTCGACCAGCTCGGTGACCAGCAGCGCGTTGCCGTCCTCCTCCCCCAGCTCATACAGGGTGACGATCCCGGGGTGGTTCAAGCGGGCGGCGGCCTGCGCCTCCCGCAGGACGCGGCGCCCCGCCTCCCCCCGCTGCTCGATCGCCTTCACCGCCACCGGCCGCTCGAGGCGGCCGTCCCAGGCCTCGTAGACGACACCGAACCCGCCGCTGCCGATGCGGCGCTCGATCAAGAAGCGGTTGAGGACGAGCGAGCCGACCATCGCTCTTCCCAGTTCGCCGGAAAGGAAAGCCTTCCTGCCCGCTTGCCAGTTGGGAAAAACCCACCGTTTGCGGGGTCTCCTGGCGCCACAGCCGGATCAGAAGTCATACTCTCGCCCCCGTGGAGGACTTTGCCTCACGACGCCCGCCTCGGCGCGAGCGGCCCAAACGTCGACCCGAGCGCCAGCAGATCGTGCTGCGGCGCGCGCTCGCACTCGGCGGCGGCCTCGTGCTCCTGATCCTGATCGTGCTCGGGGTCAAGGGCTGCCTCGACGCCCGCGCCAACCGCGAGCTCGGCGACTACGCCCGCAACGTCACCCAGATCGTCGAAGAGACCCAGCACACGAGCAAATCGTTCTTCGAACGGCTCGAAGACCCAGGCACCCTCTCGGTCACCGACTTCGTCGACCAGGTCAACGCCGACCGCAGCGCGATCGACACCTACGCCACCCGGATCGACGACCTCAGCACGCCGGGCGACATGTCCCGGGCCCAGGGCAACCTCGAGCTCGCCTACCAGCTGCGCGCCAGCGCGATGGACGAAATCGCCGAAAAAACCGACGACGCCCTGGGTGACGCGGGGGCCGAGAAGGCGACCGAAGTGATCGCCAGGCAGATGCAGAAGCTGCTCGCCGCCGACGTCGTCTACGAACAGGTGGTGCGGCCGGAAGTCGACGCGGTGCTCGCCGACAACGGCGTCAACGACAGCGACCTGCCGCAGAGCACCTTCCTCCCCGACGAAAAGTGGCTTGACCCGAACACGGTGAGCGATGCTTTCGCAGAAGTCAGCGGTGGCAGCAGCGCCGACGTCTCCGGCGTCCACGGCACCGAAATCGCCGGCGTGACCGTCAACGAAACCGAACTGATCGAAGGCGCGCCGACGACGATCGTCGGCGAAGGAGGCGTCAACGTCGAAGTCTCGGTCCGCAACCCGCTCGAATCGACCGAGAACGGGATCGGCGTCTCGGTCACCTACGAAGGCGCCACGGTGACCGAAGAAATCGACGAACTGCCGGCCGGGGAAACGGTGTCGACGGTGATCCCGCTGACGCCTGCGCCCAGCGGCGAAGTGACGCTCGCAATCGAAGTTGAAGCGGTTCCGGGCGAGGAAGTCCTCGAAAACAACGAAGCGACCTACACGCTCCTGATCGAATAGGTCAGGCTGTGGGGATGCGCATCGCCTACCTCGGCCCGGCCGGAACCTTCACCGAGGACGCCCTCGGCGAGGCGATTCCCGAGGGCGGCTTCGAGCCGCTGCGGACGCCGACGATCCCCGGCGCGATCCTCGCCGTCGAGCGCGGGGAGGCCGAGCGGGCGCTGGTTCCGATCGAGAACTCGCTCGAGGGCTCGGTGCGCCCGACCCTGGACACGCTCGTCTTCGAGGCTGGTGCGGTGACGATCGTCGGCGAGCACGACTACCGGGTGCGCGTCCACCTGATCGCCCGCGAGGGGACGCGGGCGGAGGAAGTCGAGGCGGTGCTCTCCCACCCGCAGCCGCTGGCCCAGTGCCAGCGCTTCCTGCGCGAGCGCTTCCCCGACGTAGAACTGCGCAGCGCCAGCAGCACCGCGGCGGCGGTGCGGATGGTCAGCGAGTCCTCCCGGCCCTGGGCCGCGCTGGGGGCAAAGGCGGCAGCGGCCCTCTACGGCTGCGAGCTGCTGCAGGAGGGCGTGGAGGATCAGGACGACAACGTCACCCGCTTCGTCTGGATCGCCCCGGCCGGGAGCGAGCCGGTGGGCTCGGGTCAGTGGAAGACCTCCCTGGTCTTCTCCGAGGTCGGGGCCGACCATCCCGGCGCCCTGGTCGAGTGCCTGAGCGAGTTCTCCGGCCGCGGGATCAACCTCACCCGGATCGAGTCGCGGCCGTTGCGGCAGGGCCTCGGCCAGTACATGTTCTTCTGCGACCTCGAGGGGCGGGAGACCGATTCGGTGGTCGCCGAGGCGATCGCGGCGCTGCGCACGAAGGCCGCCTCGGTGCGGATCCTCGGCTCCTATCCGCTCGGCTGAAACGCCCTCGCTCCGGTCCCGAAGACGGGGACAGGCTCCGAGGTGCCTACAATTTCCGGTCAGTTATGGCCAGGGTGCTGGTACTCAACGCGACGTATGAGCCGATCAACGTCTGCACGTTGAGACGAGCCGCTGTCCTGCTGCTGAAGGAAAAGGCCGAACTGCTGGAGCAGCGGGAGGGTGCGGCGCTCCACTCCGAGCGGATGACGATGGAGCGTCCGGACGTGATCCGCCTCGTCAACTACGTCCGCATCCCGCGCGAGGCCCACCGCCGCAAGATCACCCGCCGCGCCGTCCTCGCCCGCGACTCCTGGACCTGCCAGTACTGCGGCTCGACCAAATCGGGGCTGACCGTCGACCACGTCATCCCCCGCTCCCGCGGCGGCCTCTCGGTCTGGGAGAACATCGTCGCCGCCTGCCCGCCCTGCAACCGCCGCAAGGGCAACCGCCTCCCGCGCGAGATCGAAATGCACCCGGCGAAGACCCCGAAGGCGCCGCCGCCGACGGTCTTCATCCAGGTCGCCAGCCCGAAGATCCCTTCGGCCTGGGAGCAGTACCTGCCGCAGGCGGCTTAAGGAGGGCTCGGCAAAACCCTCCAGGCCGCTCGACCAAAAGAGGCTTCTGGGCGCATAGATCGAATCCTGGCCTGATGAATGCGAGTGCTGGCGGGATTCGGCGCGCGGTCGCGGCTGCCGTGTTAGCGGCGACCCTCTGCCTGGTCGCGGTTCCGGTCGGCAGCGCCAGCGCGCGCAGCGGCGTCTGGGTGAAGCCGACCTCAGCCCGCAAGGCGGCGGCCTTCTGGACGCTGGCGCGGATGCGGGCGGCGAGGCCGATCGAGGTGTTCCCGCGGCGGCGGCAGGCGCGTCCGAAGCTGCGTCGGGGACGGCGCGGCGAGCCCGGGCAAGTGGCCGCTTTCGGGGTCCCCGGCCCGGAATTCGGCGCCGACTTCGAACAGGTGCCGGATCCGACCCTGCCCGAGTTCCGGGTCAACGGCGCCCTCTTCCTCTCCTTCGGGATCTTCGGCTACGGCCGCTGCTCGGGGACCGCGGTCCGCTCCCGCAACAAGAGCGTCGTCGTCACCGCCGCCCACTGCCTCAACAGCGGCGGCAAGCGCGGGCGCTGGTTCACCGGGCGGATGGTCTTCATCCCCGCCTACCGCTACGGCCAACGGCCGTTCGGGGTCTTCCCCGCTCGCTGGATCGACACCACCAGGCAGTGGCGGGCCAACGGCAGCGAGAACTACGACGTCGGCGCGATCGTGGTCGGTCGCAACCAGGCCGGCGACAAGCTCGGCGACGCGGTCGGGGGCACCGGGATCGCCTTCAACCAGAAAGCCGGCCAGACCTTCGACGTTCACGGCTATCCGGCCGAAGCGCCCTTCGACGGCGAAACCCAGCGGATCTGCCGCGGCACCCGCTTCCTCGGGCACGACGCCAGCTCCTTCGTCTTCCGCGGCCCGCTCAACCTCGCCGTCGCCTGCCAGCTCAATGGCGGCGCCTCGGGGGGCGGCTGGACGATCGCCGGCGACACCCTCAACAGCGTCACCAACTACGGATACTTCGACGAAGCCTCCCCCGTCTACGGGGCCTACTTCGGAAAGGAAGTCGCGCGGCTCTTCCACCGCGCGACGAAGAAGCAATGAAGGGGCGGCTCACGGACGTGGTCGTGCTGGCGCTGGTGCTCGCCCTGGCTGTGGCGCTGGCGAGCCAGGCTGCGCCGAAGGAGCATCGATCTCCGGCCGCTCATCAACCTCGGGGAGCGCACCAGCCCCGGCTCGAGCACCGCCGGGCGGCACCGCCGCTCCGCCTGCTCCCGCCCTCGCCGCGCAGCCGCCTGCTCAGCCAGCACGGCAAGCCGGCCCGCCCCACCCCCTTCTTCCGCTCCGGGTTCGTGCTCAAGGCCGACGGCTACAGGGTCGGCGTCAGCACCTTCGGCAGCGCCGTCTTCCTCGAGGTCTGGCGCGGCCGTCGCGGCAACCGCATCGCCACCTCCTACATGGCGCGCGGCGTCGCCCGGCCCGAACGCCTGCAGGCGACCTTCGGCAACTTCGGCAGGGTGAAGATGCACTTCCGCCCCTCCCGCCACCGCACCTGGGTCGGCCAGCGCCGCAGCTGCCGCGGCGCCAACCGCTTCATCAAGAAGCACGGCGTCTTCCGCGGCAACCTCCGCTTCCGCGGCGAAGGCGGCTACGTCACCGTCCGCGTCCACCGGGCCCGGGGAGCGGTCGTCATCCCCGCCCCGAAATGCCGCAAGCGCCGGGGCAGGGGCGGCCCCAACTTCAACTTCAACCCCTTCGAACCGAGGGCGGGCCTGCTCTCATTCGTCCGCGAAGGAATCGACTCGACCACCTTCCTCGCCCTCGAAGGCAGGCGCAACACCCAGTTCGTCGCCAGCACCGAAGACTCCCGCCCTCACGTCGCCATCGTCCGCACCGCCGTCCTCCGCAAGCACAGCCCGATCCGCATCGACGAAGCCCTCACCACCGCCAAGCTGACGCCTCCGTCACCCTTCCACGGCACCGCCCGCTACCGCGCCTACCCCGACGGCGCCACCTCCTGGTCCGGCGACCTCAGCGTCAACTTCCCCGGCGCCCCCCGCTTCCCGCTCACCGGTCCGAGCTGGGAAACGTTCCTCGAAGTGCCGTTCTAGGTGAGCGCCGGAGCTACTCACCCGCGCCGTCGGGTGAGGCTTCGACCAGCTCCTCCTGGTCGGCGCCGTCGGTCGCGGCCGGCTCGGCTTCCTCGGACTCGACCACGAGGGCGACGGCGCTGACGCGGTCGTCGTCCTTGATGTTCATCACCCGCACGCCCTGGGTCGAGCGGCCCATCTGGGAGATGCCGCTGACGGAGGTGCGCTGGACCATGCCGTTCTGGGAGATGAAGAGGAGGTCCTGGTGCTCGCCGACAATCAGCGCTCCGGTGAGGCCGCCCTTCTTCTCGGTCAGCTTGATCGTGAGGACGCCTTTGGTGCCGCGGCCCTTCACCGGGTATTCGGAGACCGGCGTCCGCTTGCCGTAGCCGTTCTCGGTGACGACAAAGAGTTCGGTGTCGTTGCGGGCGACGTCCATCGCCAGCACCCGGTTGTCCTTGCCCGAGACGTTCATCCCTTTGACGCCGCTGGTGTCCCGGCCCATCGTCCGCACGTGCTTCTCCGAGAAGCGGGAGGCGTGGCCGGAGTGGGAGACCATGAGGATGTCGTCTTCGCCCGAGGTCAGCCGCACCTGCACCAGCTCGTCGCCGTCGCGGACCTTGATCGCGATGATCCCGTCGGCGCGGATCGGCGTGTTGTAGGCGAGGAACTCGGTTTTCTTCACCAGGCCCTTGGCGGTGGCGAAGGCCAGGTACTTGTTCTCTTTGAAGTCGCGGGTCGGGATCACCGCCATCACCCGCTCGCCTTCGCGCAGCGGCAGCAGGTTGTTCAACGAGCTGCCTTTGGCCTGGCGGGCGCCCTCGGGCAGCTCGTAGACCTTGAGCCTGTAGACCTTGCCGCGGTTGGTGAAGAAGAGCAGGAAGTCGTGGGTCGAGCAGATGTGGAGGTGGGCGATGTAGTCGTCCTCTTTCAGGTTCATCCCCATCACCCCGACGCCCCCGCGGCGCTGCTGGCGGTAGGTCGCCAGCGGCAGTCGCTTGACGTAGCCGGAGGCGGTCAGCGAGATCACCATCTGCTGGTCGGCGATCATGTCCTCGATCCCGACGTCGCCCTCGAAGTGAGCGAGCTCGGTGCGGCGCTCGTCGCCGTAGGCCTCGACGATTTCCGCCAGCTCGTCCTTGACCAGGCCCATCACCCTGGCCTCGTCGCCGAGGATCGCGCGCAGCTCGCCGATCCGCTCCATCAGGTCGGCGTGCTCGGCCCGGACTTTGCCGGCCTCGAGCGCGGTCAGGCGCTGCAGGCGCATGTCGAGGATCGCCTGCGCCTGCTCGCGCGAGAGCTCGAATTTCTCGATCAGGCCATCGCGGGCGGTGTCGGGGTCGCTCGAGGCCCGGATCAGTTTGATCACCGCGTCGAGGTTGTCGAGCGCGACCAGCAGCCCCTCGAGGATGTGGGCGCGCGCCTCGGCCCGCCGCAGTTCGAACTGGGTGCGGCGGGTGACGACCTCGCGCTGGTGGTCGACGTAGTGCTCGATCAGCTCCAGCAGGCTCAGCGTCCGCGGCACGCCGTCGACCAGCGCCACCATGTTGGCGCCGAAGGTCGACTGCATCGAGGTTTTCTTGTAGAGGTTGTTGAGGACGACCTTGGCCGGCGGGCCGCCCCGTTTGAGCTCGATTACGAGCCGCATCCCGGAGCGTTCGTCGCTCTCGTCGCGGAGGTCGGAGATGCCCTCCAGTTTCTTGTCGCGGGCGAGGTCGGCGATCTTCGTGATCAGCCCGCCTTCGCCGCCCTTCTTGACCATGAACGGGAGCTCGGTGACGATGATCGCCTCCTTGCCCCCCTTCAGTGGCTCGACGTGGGCGCGAGCCCGCACCTTGATGCTGCCGCGGCCGGAGGCGTAGGCGTCGCGGATCCCCTCGCGGCTCATCAGCCCGCCGCCCGGGAAGTCCGGTCCTTTCACGTGCTCCATCAACCCGGCGAGGTCGATCGCCGGGTTGTCGATGTAGGCGGAGACGGCGCCGGCGACCTCACGCAGGTTGTGCGGCGGGATGTTGGTCGCCATCCCGACCGCGATCCCGGAGGTGCCGTTGACGAGCAGGTTGGGGAACCGGGCCGGCAGGACCTGGGGCTCCTGGGTCGATTCGTCGTAGTTGGGGCCGAAGTCGACGGTGTCGGCGTCGATGTCGCGCAGCAGCTCGGTGGCGAGGCGGCCGAGGCGCGCCTCGGTGTACCGCATCGCCGCCGCCGGGTCGTCGTCGATCGAGCCGAAGTTGCCCTGGCCGTCGACCAGCAGGTAGCGCAGGGAGAAGTCCTGCGCCATCCGCACCAAGGTGTCGTAGATCGCCGAGTCGCCGTGGGGGTGGTATTTGCCCATCACCTCGCCGACGATGAAGGCGCACTTGCGGTACGGCCGGGTCGGCTGCAGGCCGATGTCGTGCATCGCGTAGAGCACTCGCCTGTGCACCGGCTTGAGGCCGTCGCGCACGTCCGGCAGCGCCCGGCCGACGATCACGCTCATCGCGTAATCGAGGTAGGACGAGCGCATCTCCTGCTCGAGCCC
>Ga0307300_10000094_pt1 | contig 21503 bp, 23 predicted proteins | sample ER_DNA_181_FD_194492 | JGI IMG/M metagenome (GOLD analysis project Ga0307300, IMG submission 194492) | Bulk soil microbial communities from the East River watershed near Crested Butte, Colorado, United States - ER_DNA_181 | ecosystem: Environmental > Terrestrial > Soil > Floodplain | place... | reverse complement strand
CTCCCCGAAGCGGCCCATCGGGATGTGAACGAGGCGCTTGGCGGCGCGCTCGGGGTCCTTGGCGAAGAGCTCCTTGAGGAGGGGGGTGTTGACCGGTCCCGGGCAGAGGGCGTTGACGCGGACGGCGCGGTCGGCGAACTCGACTCCGAGCTCCCGCGAGAGGGCGAGGACGCCGCCCTTCGAGGCGGTGTAGGAGATCTGGGAGACCGCCGCACCCATGGTGGCGACGAAAGAGGCGACGTTGACGACCGAGCCGCCGCCGTTCTCCAGCAGGTGCGGGATCCCGTGCTTGCAGCAGAGGAAGACGCTGCGCAGGTTGACGTCCTGTACCCGCTGCCATGACTCGAGCGAGGTCTCCAGGACCGAGCCGTCGTCGGTCGGGTTGATGCCGGCGTTGTTCATCAGCACGTCGATGCGGCCGAACTGCCCAGCAGCCTCGGCCAGGGCGCTGCGCACCTGCTCCTCGTCGGCGACGTCGGCGACGATCGTCAGCGCCCCGGCCGCCTGCTCGGCGTCGAGGTCGATGCCGACGACGGTCGCCCCCTCGGCGGCGAAGAGTCGCGCCGACTCGGCCCCGATCCCGCTCGCGGTCCCCGTGACAACGCACACCTTCCCCGCCAGCCTGCCGCTCACGATCAGCCCCCCTCTTCGGTCGCGTAGTAGACGTTCTTGACGTCGGTGTAGTGCTCGAGCGCGTCGGGGCCAAGCTCCCGCCCGACGCCGGACTGCTTGAAGCCGCCGAAGGGGGTGGAGACCCGGACCGAGGTGTTGGAGTTGATGGAGACGACCCCGGTGTCGATCGCCCGCGCCACCCGCAGCGCCCGCGCCCCATCGCCGGTCCAGATCGAGCCCGAGAGGCCGTAGATCGTCTCGTTCGCGAGGCGGATCGCCTCGGCCTCGTCGTCGAAGGGGATCACGCAGGCGACCGGGCCGAAGATCTCCTCGGCGGCGGCGCGGTCGTCGTTGGCGACCGGGGCCAGCACGGTCGGCGGGAACCAGTAGCCGGGGCCGTCGGGGGCGCTGCCGCGGATCGCGACCGGCGCGCCGCCGGGAACGTAGGAGGCGACGGCGTCGCGCTGGCCGGCGGAGATCAGCGGGCCCATCTGCGTGCCCTCGTCGAGCGGGTCGCCGACCGAGATTCCCTCGACCGCCGGCTGCAGCGCCGCGAGGAAGTCGTCGACCGCGCTGCGCTCGACCAGGATCCGCGAGCGGGCGCAGCAGTCCTGGCCGGCGTTGCCGAAGACCGCCATCGGAGCCGCCTCCGCGGCCGCCTGCAGATCGGCGTCGGCAAAGACGACGTTCGCGGACTTGCCGCCCAGCTCCAGCGTCACCCGCTTGATCGTCTGCGCGGCGCCGGCGGCGATGCCGCGGCCGACCTCGGTCGAGCCGGTGAAGGCGATCTTGGCGATGTCGGGGTGCTCGACCAGCCGCTGCCCGCAGACGCTGCCGGGACCGGCGACGACGTTCAGCACGCCCTCCGGCAGCCCCGCCGCGAGCGCGATCTTCTCCAGCTCCAGCGCGCTCAGCGGCGTCAACTCCGCCGGCTTGAGGACGACGCAGTTGCCGGCGGCCAGCGCCGGCGCCACCTTCCAGGAGGCGATCGTCAGCGGGAAGTTCCAGGGGACGATCAGGCCGACCACCCCGAGCGGCTCGCGGAAGGTCATGTCGACGCCGCCGGCAACCGGGATCGTCTGTCCCAGCAGCCGCTCCGGCGCGCCAGCGTAGTAGCGGAAGGTCTCGACCACCATCCCGATCTCGCCGCGCGCGTCGCCGATCGGCTTGCCGGCGTTCCGCGCCTCCAGCTGCGCCAGATCCTCGTGCCGCGCCTCGATCGCGTCGGCCAGGTCGCGCAGCAGCTTCGCCCGGTCCGCCGGGGCCACCGCCCTCCACGCCGGAAACGCCGCCTTCGCCCGCGCCACCGCCGCGTTGGCCTCCTCCGCCCCGGCCCGCGGCACCTCGGCCATCACCTGCTCGGTCGCCGGCTCGACCACTTCGATCGCGCTCACGCCGCGCTCCCCTCGGCCCGAGGCGCTTTAGTGTCCTCATGGTCGACAAAAGCGCCTCGCGCCGCGTCCACCAGCGCCCCGATCAGCTGGGAGTCCTCGTCTTCCTCGGGGTGCCAGATGACGCCGAGGGCAAAGCGCTTGCCGGGGAGCTCGATCGCCTCGGGGAGGTCGTCCTCGGCCGACCATCCCGTCACCCGCAGCCCCTCGCCGAGCTGGTCGACGCCCTGGTGATGGTGAGACCAGACGACGAAGCTCTCGACACCCGCCGCGGTGCAGGCGAGCGATTCCGGGTCAAGGCGAATGTGGTGCTTGCTGAAGGTCCCGGCGACCGTGCGATGTCCCTCGTTCCCCAGCGTCTCCGGCAGGTGCTGGACCAGGGTCCCGCCCAGCGCCACGTTCAGCAGCTGCATGCCGCGGCAGATCCCCAGCACCGGCATGTCTCGCTCCAGGGCCCGCCGGGCCAGCGCCAGCTCGAAGGCGTCGCGGTCGGGCCACGTGCCCTTCGTTTCGGGGTGCGGCTCGGCGCCGTAGCTCGCTGGGTCGATGTCGGCGCCGCCGGCCAGCATCAGCGCGTCGACGCGGTCGAGCAGCAGGTCGGGGTCCTCGACGGCGGCCTCGTCGGGCGGCAGCACGATCGCGATCCCCCCCGCCCGCTGCACGCAGCGCACGTAGGCGCGCGGCGCCAGCGTCACTTCATAACCGTCCCAGACGCCCCAGCTGACCCGCTCGACCGCCGCGCAGATCCCGACCGCCGCTCGTCTGTTCCTTTTCGTTGCTATGTCCCGATAAGGAACAGACGAATGGGGGTCCCCCCCGCTCATAGCCGCTCGAAGCCCCGGTAGCGCTCCCAGTCGGTGACGGCCGCCTCGAAAGCCTCGATCTCGACGCCAGCGCGGTTCAGGTAATGGTCGACGACGTCGCCGCTGAAAGCCTCACGCGCCACCTCGCTGGCGGCGAAGGCGTCCCGGGCCGCGTAGATGTTCGACGGCACCCGAGGCTTGTCGGACTCATACGCGTTGCCCTCGAAGACCTCCTCCAGCGGCAGCTCCGCGCCGACCCCGTGCAGCCCCGCCGCGATCATCGCGCTCAGCGCCAGGTAGGGATTGACGTCGGCCCCCGGCAGCCGGTTCTCCACCCGCAGCCCCTCGCCGTGGCCGACCACCCGCAGCGAGCAGGTGCGGTTGTCCCGTCCCCAGGCGATCGCGGTCGGCGCGAAGGAGCCCTTGGCGAAGCGCTTGTAGCTGTTGACGTGCGGCGCGTAGAGCAGCGTCAGCTCCTCCATGCAGGCCAGCTGCCCGGCGACGAAGCGCTCGAACAGCTGCTGGTCGGCGGCGAAGGCATTGCCTCCGTCCTCCCCCGCCAGCGAGCAGTGGATGTGGCACGAGTTGCCCTCGCGCTCGTTGAACTTGGCCATGAAGGTGATCGCGTGCCCCTCCTGGGCGGCGATCTCCTTGGCACCGTTCTTGTAGATCGCGTGGTTGTCGGCGCTGCGCAGGGCGCCGTCGTAGCGGAAGTTGATCTCGTGCTGGCCGAGGTTGCACTCGCCCTTGGAGTTCTCGACTTCCATCCCCGCCCCGGCCATCTCGTTGCGGATCCGCCGGATCAGCGGCTCCACCCGCGAGGTCCCCAGCAGCGAGTAATCGATGTTGTAGAGGTTGGCCGGCTCGAGCTCGTGAAACCCCTTGCGCCAGGCCTCCTCGTAGGTGTTGCGGAAGACGATGAACTCCAGCTCGGTCGCGGCCTTTGCGCTCATCCCGCGCTCTTCCAGCCGCCGCAGCTGCCGGCGCAGGATCTGCCGCGGCGAGGCGGCGACTTCGCGCCCGTCGCTCCACTGCACGTCGGCCATCACCATCGCCGTCCCCGGCAGCCAGGGGATCATCCGCAGCGTCTCCAGGTCAGGGACCATCTCGAAGTCGCCGTAGCCGGTGTCCCAGGAGGACATCGCGTAGCCGCCGACGGTTTCCATGTCGACGTCGACCGCGAGCAGGTAGTTGCACCCCTCCGCCCCGTGCTCGAGCACGTCGCCGAGGAAGTGGCTCGCGGTCAGCCGCTTGCCCTGCAGCCGCCCCTCCATGTCGGCGATCGCGAGCAGCACGGTGTCCACCGCGCCGTCCGCGACCGCCTTCTTCAGCTCCTCGACGGTCACCAGGGGAACGTTACGCCGCAGCGCTCATGGGTTGCCGGGACCGACCGCGGGCTCGGCGCCGAGCGCTTCCTCGATTTCGGTCTCCCGCACCTGCCCGGTGAAGTGCTTGCGGGCGGAGGCGAACCAGGCGATCGCGGCCAGGAGGATGACGACCCCCACCATCAGCGGCGCGTAGTTGAACGACTCCCAGGTGAATTCGTCGTTCCACGGCACCGCCAGCGGCGTGAACGGGAGGCAGAAGATGATCGTGATCAGCCCGACCCAGAAGGTCGCGAACGAGTTCATCCACTTGTACTTGCGGCCGTTGTTCCAGGGGCCGGGCTCGAAGTCGTCGCCCTTGCGCCAGCGCAGGAAGATCGGGATCACGTAGGCGATGTAGAGCCCGATCACGGCGATCGAGACGACCGCGAAGAAGGCGAAGGGCACGTTTTCGCCGTTCCCCTTCAGCGCCGGCAGGGTGATCAGCAGCGCCGCGGTCGCCATCGCCAGCACGGCGTAGATCGGGACCCGCTCGGAGTTGACGGTGGAGATCTTCGACGAGGCGCGCGCCCCGAAGCCTTTGTCGCGCGAGAAGGCGTAACACATGCGCGAGGCGCTGGTCAGGCAGGCGGCGCCGCAGAAAAGCTGGCCGACGACGGAGATGATGAGGACGAACTTGCCCCAGCCGGTCCCCAGCGCTTCGGTCAGCAGGGTCGGCGCGAACCCGAGCGCTTCGTTGGCCCCGTTGACGTTGGTGACCGCGAAGGTGATCGCCAGCAGCACGATCCAGCCGATCAGCGCCGAGTAGAAGATCGACCGCCAGACGCCCTTCGCCGCCGCTTCGGAGGCGCCGTGCGTCTCCTCGGAGATGTGGGCGGAGGCGTCGAAGCCGGTGATCGTGTACTGGGTCAGCAGGAACCCGAGAGGCAGCACGTAGAACCAGTACATGCCGTCGCTGAAGCCGCTGTTGTTGATCCGGTGGCCGAAGACGAAGCTGAAGCTCTGGTGGCCGTCGGGGACGAGGATGAGGACGATGACGATCGCGGCGACGCCGATTACGTGCCACCAGACGGAGATGCTGTTGACCAGCGAGAGCATGTGCGTTCGCCTGATGTTGACCGCGGTGTGGGCGAGCAGGATCAGCGCGAAGAGGAGGAAGACCTCGCCGAGGATGTGAACTTCGTCGCCGAAGTTGACCCCGAGCAGGTTCACTTCGTAGAGGCCGAGGACGACGTTGAGGAAGGTCGCGCAGGCGTAGTCGACCGAGGCCAGGACTGCCACCAGGCCGATCAGGTTGAACCAGCCGGTGAACCAGGCCCAGATCGGGCCGCCAAGGCGCCCGGACCACCAGTAGATCCCGCCCGCGGTCGGGTAGGCGGAGACCAGCTCCGACATGCAGAAGCCGATGATCAGGATCGGGATCGAGATCAGCGGCCAGCCGATCGAGATCGCGATCGGGCCGCCGTTGTTCCAGGCCTGACCGTAGGTCGTGAAGCAGCCGGCGAGGATCGAGATGATCGTGAACGAGATCGCGAAGTTGGAGAACCCGCTCCAAGCCCGGTTCAGCGACTGTTTGTAGCCCAGTTCGGCCAGGCGCTGTTCGTCACGATTCGGGGACGACACACTGCTCTCCATCGACCTTCTCCCTTCCCTGGGCCTTCCCAAGCCCGTGGATAAAAGGTATTGCGAACCCACCTATAAGGTTGCCGCGAGCCTAGATCCTGCACTTGACCCGTGTCAATGGGCGGGTGGAGAATCTTCTACCCGGCTTCGCGGCTTCTTGTACCCGCCTTCATGGCTTCCCTCGCAGACACCCTCGGACCGATCTCGGCGCGGCTGGGAGAGCTCGAAGGGGAACCGGTCCCGCTCGAGGGCGGGATCACCAACCGCAACTACCGGGTGCGGTTCGCCGGCGAGGACGTGGTCGTGCGGCTGCCGGGGAAGGACACCGGGCTGCTGGAGATCGACCGCGGGGCCGAGAAGGCGGCCAGTGAGATGGCGGCGCGGGCGGGGGTCGGGCCGGCGGTGGTGGCGATGCTCGAGGACCCGCCCTGCCTCGTCACCGAGTTCGTCGCCGGCGAGGCCATGGAGGCCGAGGAGCTGCGCGAGCCGGCGGCGCTGACCGAAGTGGCGGTGGCGCTGCGGACCCTGCACGGCTGCGAGGAGCTGCTGCCGGTCGAGTTCTCGAGCTTCCGCATCGTCGAGATCTACGCGGCGCGGATGGCCGACCGCGGTGCCGAGGTCCCGAGCGCGTACGAGTGGGCGCTGGCGTCGGCGCACCGGATCGAAGCCGCCCTAGTCGGCCCCGAGCACGACCCCGTCCCCTGCCACGACGACCTCCTCGCCGCCAACTTCATCCGCTCGCCTCAGGGGGTGCGGATCGTCGACTGGGAGTACGCGGGGATGAACGACCGCTACTTCGACCTCGGCAACTTCGCCGTCAACAACGGGCTCGACGAGGACCAGGAGGCGGACCTCCTCGCCGCCTACTTCGAGGCGCCCGCCAGCGACCGCCGGCTCGCCGCGCTGCGGCTGATGCGGTTCATGTCGGACTTCCGCGAGGCGATGTGGGGCGCGGTGCAGAGCACGATCTCCGACCTCGACTTCGACTTCACCGAGTACTGCGCGAAGCACTTCGAACGGATGCGCGAGTCCGCCGCCGACGGGCGGCTGGAGGCGCTGCTGGAGGAGGCGGGCGGTGCCACGGGCTGAGCTGCCCGACCGGGCGCGCTGCGTCATCGTCGGCGGCGGCGTCGGCGGCACCTCGCTCGCCTACCACTTGGCGAAGCTGGGCTGGGAGGACCTGGTCCTGCTCGAGCGCTCGCAGCTGACCTCGGGCTCGACCTTCCATTCGGCGGGGCTGGTCGGGCAGCTGCGCGGCTCGGTCTCGCTGACGAGGATGATGATGCACTCGGTCGAGCTCTACCGGCGGCTCGGCGAGGAGTCTGAGTTCGACCCCGGCTGGGTCGAGTGTGGCGGCATCCGCCTCGCCTCCAGCGAGGAGCGGATGGAGGAGCTGCGCCGCCAGGCCGGCTGGGCGAAGACCTTCGGCCTGCCGCTGGAGCTGATCTCCGCCGAGGAGGCGAAGGAGATGTTCCCGCTGATGACGACCGAGGGCGTGCTCGGCGCCGCCTGGCTGCCGACCGACGGCTACATCGACCCGGCGCAGCTGACCTATGCCCTCGCCGACGGTGCCCGCCAGGGCGGCTGCCGCATCTTCACCAACACCCGGGTGACCGGGATCGACGTCCGCGGCGGCCGCGTCTGGGGCGTGCAGACCGACCGGGGCGACGTCGAGGCCGAGGTCGTCGTCAACGCCGGCGGCATGTACGCGGCCGAGATCGGCCGCATGGCCGGCGTCCGCGTCCCGGTGATCCCAATGTCCCACCAGTACCTCGTAACCCAGCCCCTCGACGCCGTCCGCGAGGCGCGCCGGTCCGCCCAGGCGCGGTTGAGCTTTGGCGTGGATAACACGCCTAACCTCAACCACACCCGCGGGCATCTGCCCACTTTGCGGGATCCCGACCTGCTCGTCTACTACCGCGAGGACGGGGACGGGCTGGTGATGGGCGGGTACGAGCGCCGCAGCGAGCCGGCGTTCCTGCCGCAGGGGACGGTACGGGTCGAGGCGATCCCGGGCGACTTCAACGGGCGGTTGCTCGAAGAGGACTGGGAGCGGTTCGAGGAGATCACCGAGAACTCGAAGCGGCGGGTGCCGGCGATGGAAGAGATCACGGTGACGAAGCTGATCAACGGGCCGGAGGCGTTCACCCCCGACAACGAGTTCTGCCTCGGCGAAACCGAGGTCGCCGGCTTCTTCGTCTGCGCCGGCTTCTGCGCTCACGGCCTCGCCGGGGCAGGCGGAATCGGCAAGGTCATGGCCGAGTGGATCGTCGACGGCGAACCGAGCCTCGACCTCTGGCACATGGACGTCCGCCGCTTCGGCGCCCAGTACCGCTCCCCCGCCTACACCCACGCGCGGATCGAGGAGACCTACGAGACCTACTACGACATCCGTTATCCACATCACGAGCGGGGAGCGGGGCGGCCGCTGCGGATGTCCCCGGCGAACGCCTGGCACCGCGAGCACGGCGGCGCCTTCGGCGAGAAGTCCGGCTGGGAGCGGGTCAACTGGTACGAGCGCAACGCCGCCGCCGGGGACGAGGCGCTGCGGCCGTGCGGCTGGGCCGGCCAGCACTGGTCGCCGGCGATCGGCGCCGAGCACCAGGCCACCCGCGAGGCGGTGGCGCTCTTCGACGAGAGCTCCTTCGCGAAGCTGGAGATCGAGGGCGAGGGGGCGGAGTCGTTCCTGGAAGTCCTCTGCGACAACCGCGTCGCCCGCGGCGTCGGCCAGATCACCTACACGCAGATGCTGAACGGGCGCGGCGGGATCGAGTGCGACTTCACCGTCGCGCGCCTGGCCGAGGACCGCTTCTCTGTCGTCACCGGCACCGCCTTCGGCAACCACGACCGCGAGTGGATGCGCCGCCACCTCCCCGACGGCGACGAGGTGCGGATCCGCGACGTCACCTCGCAGTGGGCCTGCTTCGGCGTCTGGGGGCCGCGGGCGCGGGAGGCGCTGCAGCCGCTGACGCCACAGGACCTCGCTGACGAGGCCTTCCCGTACATGTCGCTGCGGGAGACGACGGTCGGCAACGTGCCGGTGCGGATGCTGCGGGTCACCTACGTCGGCGAGCTCGGCTGGGAGATCTACTGCCCGGCCGAGTACGGGCTCGGCCTCTGGCGGGAGCTGTGGGAGGCGGGGCGGCCGCACGGGATGCTCGCCGGCGGCTACCGGGCAATCGACAGCCTGCGGCTCGAGAAGGGATACCGCGTCTGGGGCGCCGACATCACCCCGGACGAGACCCCCTACGAGGGCGGCGTCGGCTTCTGCGTCAAGCTCGACAAGCCGACCGGGTTCCTCGGCGAAGGGGCGCTGCTGGAGGCGAAGGAGCGCGGGCCGCGCAAGCGCCTGTGCTGCCTCACCCTCGCCGACCCCCGCTCGATCGCCCTCGGCAACGAGCCGGTGCGGGTCGGCGGCGAGGTCGGCGGGCGGGTGACCAGCGGCGGCTACGGCTACACGGTCGACCGCTCGATCGCCTACGCCTACCTGCCGCCGGAGCGCTCCGAACCGGGGACCGCGGTCGAGGTCGAGATCTTCGGCCGCTGGGTCGAGGGCGAGGTCGCGACCGAGCCGCTCTTCGACCCGAAGGGCGAGCGCGTCCGCGCCTGAGGCGCCTTAGTCGACCCCTGGTTGACTAAGGCGCCTCGCTAGGCCGCGACGGGCACCGGCAGCAACCCGGCGAGGATTAACTCGGTTCCCTCGGTGTGCTCGCGCATCAGCTTTGCGGCCTTGGCGCTGTCGCCCTTGCGCAGCGCCTTCAGCAGCTTCGCGTGCTGCTCGTTGGAGATCGCGAGGACCTCGGGCGGGTGGGCGATCAACGCGATCAGGTCGCTCATCTGCGCCTGCACGTCGGTCATCGCGCTCAGCAGCCGTGGCGAGTGCGCGGCCTCGGCGATGCCGATGTGGAAGCGGATGTCGATCCGCCGGTACTCGCCGAAGTCCTCGAGCTCGCCGGCCATCCTCTCCACCAGCTGGGCCAGCCGGTCGAACTGCGCCTCCTCCCCGCGCTCGGCGGCCAGGACCGCGGCACCCGACTCGATCGCCACGCGGTAATCGAGCACCGCCCAGGCTCCCTGGTCCAGCGGCTCCCCCGCGCTTTCGGCCAGCGGCGGCCGCTCGGCGACGAAGGTCCCGCCAGTCCGCCCCCGCTGCGAGACCAGGTGCCCGCTCTGGACCAGCGCCGTCAGCGCCTGCCGCAGGGTCGACCGGGAGATCCGCAGCCGCTGCGCCAGTTCCCGCTCCGGCGGCAGTTTGTCCCCAGGCGCCAGCAGCCCCAGCCGAATCGCGCTCCCCAGCCGCTCGACCGTCTCCTCGAAAGTGCTCGCCGGCCGCACCGGCATGAACACAGCCTCGACCGCCGCGTCCCTCTCCATCCGACAACCGTAGCGCCGGCTAGGAATCCATGTAGCGGTTGAACGCCTCGCGCGCGAGTTCGCTGAGCGACTTGCCTTCCTTGTCGGCCCGAGCCCAGGCGGCTTTGTGCAGCTCCGGCGGAACCCGGAAGCTGACGCGGGGCGAGAGGCCGTTGGGACCGAGCGATGGGCGGCCGACGTAGCGCCGCTCGAGCGTCGAGGGATCGGGCGGGCTCATCTCGATTTCCTCCGCCCACTGCTCGGCGATCTCCTCGGTGAGCACCATGCCAGACCGCGTGACGAACTCGTCCTCTTCCCTCCTGGCCTGCTTGCGTGGCTTCTCTACTTTGCCCATGCGCGGGCCTCCTCATAGAGAGCACAATTTTTTCCCCGCATCTCCATCGCGTGGATCACCCTGAAGTCCTCTTCCCACGATTCAACCGCGACCACCTCAAGCGCGACTTCCTCCAAGTCGTCGCCGAGGAAATAGACCTTGCGATCGAGGTCATCGGTGGCCGGATTCCAGAACCGGTCGACAAGCTGAAGGCCGCAGTGCTCGATGACGTACAGGGATCGCTCCCGCGAAATCCGGTGCTTGGCAGCTGACCGAGCGAAACTGATCTTGGCGTCTTCAGGCCAAACATTCTGTCTGACAGAATAGTGCTGCTCCGGATCCAGCTCCTTCCGCAGCACCCGCATCAGCAGCCACGGCGGGTTGACCTCTTCGTACCTCGTCTTGGGGACGAAGACGAAGGCGCGGCCGTCGTCGGATAGGTGGACGTAGTCCCGCGTCCAGTAGTGCTTGTACATCTGCAGGCGAGTGCCGTCGGTCAGCTGCACGGTCCCCATCCACATGAAGTCGACGACATGGTCGGGGGCAAGGTTCAGCAGCGGCTCCCATTCGGGTGCCTCGACTCGGACGACTTTGCCGCGGATGGGCTTCGGAGGAGGCACGGCCACAACCTCCCGAGGAAGCTGTGACCGAACAAGACACGGGAGTGCCTCTTCTGAAAATTCTCCCCCGCGAAGCTGTGACATCCCGACAGGTGGGCGGCCACCGGGCTCGCTAGCACCGTCCTTCGGTATCCCCGAAGTAGGCGAGTGCGACGGCGCTGGCGGAGCCCACCGAAACCTCCACCGGAAGGCGGGCGTCATGACCTCCAATCACCAGCGGCAGCATTCCCCTCCGCTCTTCCGAACCACTACTTCGAAGCGAGTCGAGGATCCAGCGAGTCTCGTCGCTGCTAGTAATGCGATTGTGGACTGCGCGTGGAACCCCTACCGTAGATGTGAGACGCCAACTACCGTGAACCCGCCGCCAGTGAAGCAGAGAGCGTCTCCACCCCACCACCTCGCGCAGCCGCACTACAGAAGCCGACAAAGAAGCTCCGCACTCACGCGCAACTGTCCGCGCAACCGCCAGCCGTTCCGGGCTTCCCCAGAACGTGTCTCTAACCCAGAGACGGGGCATCAGCAGCGCAGCGGCGAACTGGTCGCAGAGGCGCTCTTCACGATCGGGTGCAGCAGGTGAGCGGTGGGCAGTAAAGATCTCGTTGGGCGTGGCCAAGATGAGGTGACCGAGCTCGTGGCAAAGAGTGAAGCGCTTGCGCGCTAACCCCACTTGCTGGTTCAACAAGATAGTCGTGACTTCTGGGCCTTGTTCTAGGCGCCCATCCTCTACTAGGCCTGCCTCGATGATTACGTCGACTCCGAGAGCGCGTGCGATCTGATCGACGGGGACGAGAGGTTCCGGAGCTATTCCCGTCGTCTTGAAGACTTGCATCGCCCAGCGCTCGACGATCACGCTCCGAGCCACCTTCTATAGAGCCCTGCCCAATCCCTGATGCTCGCCAAGGGCAAGCGGCGAACCCCACCCTGGGCAAGCTCCTCCCTCGCACGTTCCTGAAGCAGGAGGACGATTTCCGGATCCCAGCCAAACTCACGCGCGGCGGCAGCCAGAGCTGCGCGTTGTTCTTCTCGCAGCTCAGCCGCCACCGCAGGCGCCGGCCCGATGACCAGCTTCGGAAAGCCCAGCGCCCCTCGCAGCGCGCCGATCTCCTGCAAGCTCATGGCCGTCAACACTTGTGGATCGTGCACGGCTCGCTCGATCCGAGCCACCTTGAGCCTGGCGATCATGGCGATTGCCTCCTGCCGCGAAGGGTCCAGGGCATCCCAGGCGTCCCGGAAGAACTTAGCTGTACGAGAGAAGATGAACTCGCGGTTCCTTCGCCGGCGGGGGCCGTCAAGGATCGCTGGTTTTCGCGACGTGAGCCAGCGGCCGACCTTATCTCGCAAATCCGCAGGGTCCGTGTAGGAGACGATCTCTATGTCGTATTCCTCGGTGGCGCCCTTGACCTGCCGGCTGACCGGATCCTCATCGGGGTGAACGTAGAGAACGGGGATCTGGAGATCGCAGGCCCACTCCAGCTCCTGACCCATCCCCAGGCTTCCACCGCAGTCGGCGATCAAGATCATCGCGTCCGCCTCCGCCCAGAGCTTGCCCGAGTTGATCCGGTAGATCTCACCGTCGCTCCAGTCGTCTTCCTTCCAGGGAGCCGTCAGCTTGATCGGCGAGTGGATCCTGATCGGCCAGGGCTCTTCCGCGCCCTGAGCCTCCTCCACGATTGCGCGGTCCACCGTAAAGGCGAGCAATTCGACCCGTTCGCGGTCCTTCTTGTCCGGCAGATGCGAGAGCGGCATCCCCACGTAGAGCAGCGGCGAGTCAGGGCCCAGCTCAGCACCGATCTCGAACAGCTCCTCCTGTCGATTGTGTGGCTCGTCAGCCATCCGTTACTTCCCCGATTCGCTCCTTGATCCAAGCCTCGAGCTCGTCCTCGTCGACCGTGTCGCCAGCAACGCCTCTGATGATCTCGTCCGTCTCGGCCGGATCGTCAGGAGCGTGCGTCCACTGCCTGTCGTTGCGCGCGACGAACTCCAGCAGGCAAAGGAAGGCGCAGCGCTTGTTGCCGTCCGGCAGCGGATGATTCTTGATCAGGTGACGGCAGAGGACCGCGGCCTTCCGGGAGAAGTCGGGATAGGCCTCGTTCCCCTCGAACGCGGCTGCGGGCGCGTTCAGCGCCGAATCGGCGAGACCAAGCCGATCGTTATGGGCTAGCCGCTCCGCCGGAACCCCGGTGACCGCTTCCGCAATCAAGAGGAAGTCCACGAGGTCCAGGTAGCGGCAGCCCATCTCATTGACTTCCTACTGAGCCAGCCGCTCGAGTATTTCCCGGTTTTCCTCGAGCGACCGGCGTAGCCGCTCGACGAACTCCTTGTCCTTGCGGCGCTGCTGGATGTGGTCCTCGATCGCAGTTCGCGCCGCCTCGGCAACCGAGATTTGGTCGACATCGGCGACCGCCTCGAGATCCTTGGCAGTTTGCTGTGGAAGCCGCAGGGTCATGGCCTTGACCTGCTCAGTTCTCTCCTTCTCTGGCATGGGTGACTCCTTCCGAGCTTTGGGTAGAGCCACCATATCATTTTAGTACCGCGGTGCAAACTTGATAGGTTGCATGATACCGTGCTACCATGAAACGGCAGCTCAAATAGCGAGGGGGACGGCGTGAACCGTCCCCCTCGGAGACCCGGCCTCGTGGCAGATCCTGCAAGAAACACCACGCGGCCCGGATGAGAAGGAGTAAAGCAATGAGTGCTAACGCAAAGGTCGCTGCGCCCCCCAAGGAGGCGGTGACCGTTCTCTACAACGGGGACGTCAAGGAGTTCCGCTACCACCCCCACCAGAAGGTCGACGCGGTGCTGAAGGAGGCGACCCGGAATTTCGGGATCGTCGCCAACCAGCATCTCCTCTCGCTCTTCAGCGCGGCGGGGGAGGAGCTCGGCGACGCAGTCTCCCTCGAAGACGCGGGGGTGAAGGCCGGCGACGAGCTGGTCCTGCGCCCGAGCGTGGTGAAGGGTGGCTGAGCGCCTCGCGGTGGAGGAGGGCCTGTGGAAGCAGACCCTCCTCCAGCTGCGTACCTGCGGACAGGGGCACCGAGAGTGCGCCGTGTACTGGACCGGTCCGGCCGAGCGCCCAGGCCTCGTCGACGAAGTGCTGCATCCGGAGCACACCTCGTCTCGAAGCGGCTACGAGATCTCTTCCTCCTGGCTGCGGGACATATGGGAGCGGCTCGGGACCGAACGGCGCTCGATCCGGGCTCAGGTTCACGTCCACCCCGGCCGAGCCTTCCACAGCAGCACCGACGACGGCTTCGCGATCGTCTCCACCGAGGGATTCCTCTCGTTGGTGCTTCCTCGCTTCGCTGCGGCGCCGCTGGCCCTCGAGGACGCTTACCTCGCACGCATCGACGGCAGCGGCGCCTTCGAGCCGGTTCCGGTCGGAAGGTTCCTGGAGGTGGGAGAAGGATGACCGCGCTTCCCCTGGACCGGACCGTGCGGCTCCTGCACTCCGACCTCTTCCCCTCCTTGCCCCTGCAAGTGATCGCCGAAGAGCTCGCCTCCACGCGAGTGCTGCTGCGAGCGGATGCCCGCAGCCTGGGGAGTCCGGCAGCGGAGACCGCCCTGGTCACGACCTTCGTGGCGCTTGCTCAATCCGGTGCCGAGATCTGGCTCGACCTCCCCCCGCTCGAGTCTCAGCTCAGGCAGCCTCCGCTTCGGGACCGACAGCTGCTGGATGGGCTCCTCGACCTGAGCCGGGACCTGATCGTCCCGGCGCACGCCGGCTCCGCCACCGTCGAGGCCGTCGTGCTGGTAGGGGAAACGCCGGCCCCGGATGCCCGTGCACCCGTCCTGCGACTGGGGGCGGGGTCCTTCTCGGCCAGGGTAGGGATCGGGTCCGGCAGCGAGGTCGGGGAGATCAGGTCCGAGCTGCCGTTCGGTTCGATCCTCGCCGGAGCGGCTGCTGCGGCAGAGGTCATGCGGATCGCCTGCGGGCGCATAGCGAGCAGCCATGACGTCGACGTCCCTGCCGAGTTCGACCTCGGCGGGCCGCGATCCGTCGAGATAGACCTGCCGCCGCTCCAGCTGCCGCCTCGGCTCCATCTCGGGGCAGTGGACGTCGTCTCGGCCGGAGCGATAGCCAACGCCTGCCTGTTCGCGCTGCTCCGTGTCCCTGGACTGCGCGGGTCGCTGCGGATCTTCGATCGCGACCGAGGAGAGGAGACCAACTTGAACCGCTATCCCCTCCTCCGCCGCTCGCTTCTCGGCTTGCCGAAGGTCGACGTGCTGGCGGCGCTGGCGACGGAGCAGCTCGAGATCGAAGGAGTCCCGCTGCGGCTGTCGGAGCAAACCCTTCCCGAGGTTTTACCGCTCCGGGAGCGGGTCCTGATCGGCGTGGACGACATTCCCTCGCGCTGGGTGGTCCAGCGGCACGCTCCCTCCTGGCTCTGCGTAGCCGGGACCAGCCACTTCACCGCGCTGGTCTCCGAGCACACCCGGTCCACGCCCTGCGCCGGGTGTCTCCATCCCTACGACGACGAGCTGGCCCCGGCCGAGCTTCCGACCATTTCGTTCGTCTCGCTCTTGGCCGGCCTCCTCCAGGCCTACCGCCTTCTCGCCGCTGCTTCCGGGGCAGAGCCAAGCAGCCCGACGCTCGTGGCGGGCTTCAACCTCGCCGCGTCGCGCAGCGTGAGCCAGGTTGGTTTCTCTCCATCCCCTTGCTGTCCGGTCTCCTGCGGCCCATCTCGGGCATAAGTGACTAGGACGACCGGCTAAGGATTCTTGACCGGTAGTAGGCTGGTCCGATGCCGACCTTCGCCGTCCGCTTCAAGGATTGATGACGGCACAGGAGCGCGAGCGTCTCGGCGCGGCCGGGATCAAGCTCGAGGGCAGCCGCTCCTCGATGGTCGCCGGCGATCCCGTGACCGGGACCGTCCGCACCGGCCGCCCCATCTACACCGTCGCCGTCGAGGCGGCTTCCGAGAACGACGCGCTGGCGAGAGTCCGCGAGGCGATCGAACCCGACACCTCCAACTTCTCCGGCTGGGAAGCCGGCCCGCTCTAGCGCTCGTCGCACCGCGGCCGGCCCCCGTCCGTTTTACGTACTCGACTGTCCCCAGCACCGCTTAACCTGGGCTAACTGTTTAGACCGAGTAGCTTGGCGACACTTGGTGATTTCCCTAGTATGTTCGCCATCGGCGGCACGGGGTCATCGAGAGGGAACTCGCGGGGGGTTCGGGACCAACGGTCACAGTTGGCCGAGCGCCTGCGGGCCCGCGCGCCGGAGATCCAGCGGGCCATCCTCGACCGCCTCGGCGGGCTGGAGGGTGACACTCCCGTCCGCGAGCCAGATTACCTGCACGGCCTCCGCGAGGCCGTCCGCAAAGGAGTGGAATACGGGATCGAAGTGGTCGCGGTCGGCGCCGAGCGCGCCGAACCCGCACCGCTGGCGCTGCCCGCCCAGGTTCGCCTGGCGGCCCGCCACCGGATCTCCCTGGCCCTCGTCATCCGCCGCTTCACCGTCGCCAAAGGCAGCTTCCAACAGTTCGTGCTGGAGGAAGCGGCCGCGATGCCGGACCTCGCGCCGGCCCAGCTAACCGAGGCCCTGACGGCGCAGGAGTGCGTCCTCCAGCAGCTGATCGCGAACGCCACGGAGGAACACCGGCGGGAGACCTCGCCGCCCGCCCCCACCCGGGAGGCGCGCATCGCCGAGCGGGTTCGGCGCCTGCTCGACGGCGAGCAGGTCGATGCCTCCATCCTCGAATACGACCTCTCGGGGCACCACCTCGGCCTCGTCGTCAGGGCCCCGGCGGAACACACCCTCCTGCGGCAGCTGGGCGCCGCGGTTGACGGCAGGCTCCTGGCCGTCGCTCCCAACGAGGCCGAGACATGGGCCTGGCTCGGCGCCCGCCGCCCGATCGACCTCGACGCCGTCCTGCGCTGGGTGAAGGAGGCCTGGCCGGCCGCCGCACCCCTCGGCATCGGCGAGGTCGCCGCCGGCCCCTCCGGCTGGCGGCGGACCCACCGGCAGGCTCAGGCCGCAGCCGCCCTCGACCGGTCGGGCTCGGGCGCCGCCCTCAGGTACCGGGATGTGGCGATGATCGCCGCCGCCGCCAAAGACCCGCTGCTGATCGCCTCCCTGCAGGAGATGTACCTGGCGCCGCTGGCCGAGAAAGGCCACCGCGACGTGCCGCTGCGCGAGACCCTCCGCGCCTACTTCGCAGCCGACGGCAACGCCAGCTCAGCCTGCTCCGCCCTCGGGGTCAGCCGCCAGACGGTCGCCAACCGGCTGCTGACCGTGGAGGAACGCCTCCAGCACCCCCTGTCCAAGTGCGCCGATGCCCTCCAGGTGGCCCTGAGCCTCGAGGAACTGGGCTACTTCCCAGATCTGACCGACTCCCGTTCCTGAGATTTGACCTTCTGCGCGCCACCCGTGCGTCGCGGCCTCCTAGGGTCGCGGGCGAGGACTTCGCTCTAAGGCATATGTAGACGAAAGGTTGCGCTAGGATGATGGTCGTGATGACTCCCAGGGAAACGGGGACCGAGCCCGGAATCGCCGAACTCATCAAGAAAGTCGACGAGGGGTTCGCCGAGGCACACCAGAAGATGGACGAGGGGTTCGCCGAGGCACACCAGAAGATGGATGAGGGGTTCGCCGAGGCACACCAGAAGATGGATGAGGGGTTCGCGCGGTCAGACGAGCGGATGGGCGTGCTCGAGAAGAGGACCGGCGCGCTTGAGGTGAAGGTGGGTGCACTCGAGGTGAAGATGGACGAAGGATTGGGCAGGGTCGACGCTGACATCCGCGAACTGCGCGGGGACCTGAAGGGGCTTCGCAAGGAGATGATGTGGGTCGCCTTCGTCATTATCGGCTTGCTCATCAAGGCCCAGGGCTTTTAGTTCCTCAACCGCTTCGCCAACTCGCGCGGCTTCCGTTCCTGACTTTTTGCTTTTCGCGCGCCACGCGTGCGTCAAGCCTTCTTAGGCTCGGGTCCAGAATTCAAACCGAGCGAGATGTAGACGAAAGGTTGCGCTAGGATCATGGTTGTGACGACTCCAAGGGACAAGGGGACCGAGCCCCGGATCGAGGAACTCAGCAAGAAGGCCGACGGCTGGGCGGAGCTGAAGGTCGAAATGACCGCCGGCTTCAAAAGGATCGACGAAAGGTTCGAGACCCTTGACGGGAAGTTCGAGAAGCTTGACGGGAAGATCGACGGGCTCGACGAAAAGTGGGAAGGGAAGATCGAGAAGCTCGACGAAAAGTTCGACGGTAAGTTCGACCGGCTGACTTTTCATCTACTGACTGGCGCGATGGCGATGATCACCGCTCTGCTCGGCGTCATCGCCACTTTTATCGTCACCCTCATTCACGTCCTCTAACCGCGGCCGCACGGCAGCCGCGCGGCTTTCGTTCCTGATTTTTTGCTTTCTGCGCGCCACCCGTGCGTCGAGCCTGCCTAGGCTCGGTTCCAAGATTCCGAACCGAGCAGTATGTAGACGAAAGGTTGCGCTAGGATCATGGCTGTGACGACTCCAAGGGAAACCTGGACCGCCCCCCAGATCGATGACCTCAGCAAGAAGGTCGACGACGGCTTCGAGAAAGCGGACGAGAAGATGGACGCCGGGTTCGAAAGAGCGGACGAGAAGATGGACGCCGGGTTCGAGAAAGCGGACGAGAAGATGGACGCCGGGTTCGAAAGAGCGGACGAGAAGATGGACGCCGGGTTCGAAAGAGCGGACGAGAAGATGGACGCCGGGTTCGCCAGGGTGGACACTGATATCCGTGAACTGCGCAGGGAGATATGGGGGGCCGCCATCGTCATTATCGGCTTGCTCATCAAGGCCCAAGGCTTTTAGTTCCTCGAACCGCTTCACCAACTCGCACGGCTTTCGTTCCTGACTTTTTGCTTTTCGCGCGCCACCCGTGCGTCGAGCCTGCCTAGGCTCGGTTCCAAGATTCCGAACTGAGCAGTATGTAGACGAAAGGTTGCGCTAGGATCATGGCTGTGATGACTCCAAGAGAAACCTGGGCGGACCCCCGGATCGATGACCTCAACAAGAAGGTCGACGAGGGCTTCAAGAAGATGGACACCGGGTTTGAGAAGGCAGAAGCGAGGATGGACGCCGGGTTCAAAAGAGCGGACAAGAAAATGGAGGCCGGTTTCGCAAAGGTCGACGCCGACATCCGCGAACTCCGCGGCGACATGAGTAGCCTGCGCACCGAGTTGCTGGCTGCCGCCATCATCCTCGCTGCATTGGTTGGCCTCATCGGCGCCGCGATCTTTTAATTGCCGGCCGCCGTGCAAAGAAGCAACGGCTCGCCACGTCGCGCCCTGCGAGAGTCTCGGTCAGCTCGAGAAGGCCGACCAGGACGATGGACGCTCGGTTCGCCCGGGTGGACGCCGACATTCGCGAGCTGCGTGGGGACGTGAAGGGGCTTCGCAAGGAGCTGCTGGGTGCCGCCATCGTCATCATCGGCATCCTCCTAAAGGCCCACGGCTTGTAGCTCCTGGGAGACGGCTCCGCCACCAAGTCGACGCGGTGGCTCCTAGTTGCCCGCCCACCGCATCACCCACTCGAGAGCCACTTCTCGTAGTTCGGCGGCGCGTTCCTGGATCTGAGGCGATCAGGATCTGGGGCCGACCGCACAAGAAGGTCCGTGATGGGCTCGCCGCTGCGCCTAGACCCCGCACTTACCCGAGGCCGTACTTGCTTACAACAAGCAGCGGTTCTAGCCGATGTCCAATCTATATGCCGTTTCTTTGACACATCGCAGGTGCCAAAGGAGCGCTACCCGTGCACATTGGGCTGTCCGCGCTGGGAATAGTCCCGGCGCACCGATTGAAGGGAGACATAGATGTCCCATGCTCTACGGCGATCCATGCTGCTGATCGCCCTCGCGGGGTGCTTGGCATCGATGGCCTTTGGCCTGATGTTGACCAGCACGGCACAGGCCACTTGGGGAAACTATTGCAATCGTACCCTTGGAGGATACGAACCATGCCGTGGTCCTCTGGTGTACGTAAACCAGGCCTACGGCTGGGGCGACCAGCACTCCGTCTGCGTTGGGATTGAACCCTTTAGTAATTGGTCGTGGAATTGTTCCTCTGGACCCGGCTCAGGCGTGTATTCAGCCAAATTGTCAGAAGCCATGAACGCTTGGCCATCCATAAAAAACCACGCCGCCGGGACTAACACGGTTCACGGAATTTACCTCTTTCCGTAAAGACAACATGTGCGGGGCCGGACACAGGCCCCGCACTCGAATGATGTTGAGGACTCTTTGCATCACCTGTTTCCTTGCTGGTCTTGCCTTCGCTGGCGGTTGTGATCATCCAACTAATGCAACCAACCCAAACGGAGCTGCTGTCAAAGAGGCGGCAGAGCACTTTCGTCTCCTTCGGGGCCCTTCTGACGAGATGCCAGAGATTGTGCTAAGGCACCTTTCGCACATCCTTTCTGGTCAATTGGATGGTCCATTCAAGCCCACGGCGGTTCACTCAGCTCAAACGGCGCACGGCACCGTATGGGTGTTCTTAGCTGATGGCGCTTTGTGTCTTGCCCAGGCCGGTTATGGGGCAGTAGGTTGCTCCGCGGTGTCTCGCGTGGAATCGGATGGAGTATCTCTCGGAGTCTTTTCCCCGCCTTCCAAGAAATTCCCAAGGCCCCATAACTTCTTACTGATCAGTCTGGTACCCGACGGGATCAAGCAGGTCGAAGTGACCATTGGGGGGCGGGACCGCACCGTAAAGGTCGAGCACAACTTGTCTTCAGCGTCCAGTGATCGGCCGATTCATGTAAAAGGCTGGCCACGGCCGACAGATTAGGTCCCTGACGGATACTAAGGCTGTTCGAACGTGTGCTGGTACTGCGTGGCGGGGCCGCTGCCGTAGATCGGGTTGAAGGGGGCCTGCTGCTTGCAGGGCGGAGCGGCTATTTCGGAGGTGCTGGTCTTGCCAGCGAACGCGTATCGCTGAATTCGTTCGAAGAGGAGTTTGGCGTTGTCCTCCGGGGTTCTGGTGACCTCTCCGGTTTCCGCGTTCCGGCTCTCCTGGGTATGTTCGATGAAGGCTGGATCTTCGCTGGAACTCGGATTCAAGGTGGCAGTGATGCCGGTCGTGCACTGACGCGTATCGAAGCTCGGCAGCCCAGACACCAGCCCTTCCGCCCATCTTGGAGGGCTATACGGGTTATAACGGTTGATCGTAAGACGCCTCGGATACGTGGTTATGGTTTCCGGCGTCATCCCACCTACGACACGCAGGCCATGTGGTGCATCCGCCCTTTCTTCCCCGGTGGTGACCAACGCCTCGAAGGTAGGTGCGATATTGGCGAAGAAGGACGCAAGGTCTACCCGATACAGCTTCAGGCCCACAAGGATGGGGTTGAGATTGCGGATGAAGGGGTCGACCGCCCGTAGAAGCGGCGGGAATTCGTCGCGGAAGATCGTGCGCAGGGCAGAGAAGCCAGACGGAGCCCGTCTGATCACCGGTCCGAGCCCTTCG
>Ga0307300_10000093_pt1 | contig 21614 bp, 16 predicted proteins | sample ER_DNA_181_FD_194492 | JGI IMG/M metagenome (GOLD analysis project Ga0307300, IMG submission 194492) | Bulk soil microbial communities from the East River watershed near Crested Butte, Colorado, United States - ER_DNA_181 | ecosystem: Environmental > Terrestrial > Soil > Floodplain | place... | reverse complement strand
GCCGGGGCCCCCGACCCGCTCTCACTGATCCCCCACCGATCATGCAGCCGCCGCAGGGGCCGCGGCGCCCACCAGTTCCACTTGCCGAGCAGCTCCATCAGCGCCGGGACGAGGAGGGCGCGGATGATGCTGGCGTCGATCAGCACTGCCAGGGCGGTGCCGACGCCGTTCTCCTTGATGAAGATGATCTTCGAAGTGGCGAAGGCGCCCATCGCGACCGCGAAGAGCAGGGCCGCGGCGGTGACGATGCGGCCGGTCCGCTCCAGCCCGATCGCCACCGACTCGGAGTCCGAGGCGCCGTTGTCGCGCGCCTCCTTGATCCGCGAGAGCAGGAACACCGCGTAGTCGGTGGAAAGGCCGAAGGCGACGGCGAAGAGCAGGATCGGCATCGTCTGCTCGATCGCCCCCGGGCTCGTGTAGTCGAGGAACCCCTCAAGCCGGCCGTCCTGGAAGATCAGCACCAGCAGGCCGAAGACGGCGCTGAGGTTGAGGAAGTTCATCAGCAGGGACTTGATCGGCAGCACCACCGAGCCGGTCATCAGGAAGAGGATCACCAGCGTTGCCAGGATCACGATCGCCAGCGCGATCGGCATGTGCCGCTCGAGGCTCGACTGGAAGTCGACGAAGTCGGCGCTGGCGCCGCTGACCTTGACCGTGGTCCCCGCCGGGGTGGGGAGGCCGCGGATCGCCTTCACCGTCGCCTGGCTCTCGTCGGAGACGAAGGGATTGGTGGAGACGACCTGGACGGCGGTGACGCCGTGGGCCAGGCGTTGCGGGGGCGCCACTTCGGCGACCCCTTCGACCCGGCGCACCTCCGCCGCGACCGCTGCCGCCGCCTTCGGGCCGCCGCCTTCGACGTCGAGCCAGATCGGCGTGTCGCGGTAGGGCGGGAACTGCTGGCTGACGGTGTCATAGGCCTGGCGCGCGCTAGCCGACTCCGGCAGCACGGTTGGGTCGACGGTGTTGAACTTGATCCCGAAGAACGGCAGCCCGAGGACGATCAGGAAGAGCGCGCTGAGGGTCGCCACCGGGAGCGGCCGCCGCATCACGAAGCGGGAGAGCCGGTACCAGAATCCTTCCTCCGCCACCCGGGCGTCGGCCTCGGCCCGCCGCTGCAGGAACTTCGGCGCACCGGCGTTGACCCGGGTCCCCAGCAGGGTGAGGACGGCCGGCAGCACAGTCAGCGAGATCAGCGCCGCGAACAGCGCCACCAAGGAGCCGCCGAGGCCCATTGAGTAGAGGAACCGCTGCGGGAAGACGAGCAGCGAGGCCAGCGCCGCCGCCACGGTCAGCGAGGAGAAGAAGACGGTGCGCCCGGCCGTTGCCAGCACCCGCCGCATCGCCTCCAGTCCCGGCCCGCTCTTGGCGATCTCCTCGCGGTAGCGGGAGACGATGAAGAGGCTGTAGTCGATCGCCAGCCCGAGCCCGAGCGCCGTGGTCAGGTTGAGGGCGAAGATCGAGATCGAGCCGAATTCGCTCGCCACACGGAGGATGAGGAAGGTGCCGACGATCGCCAGGCCGCCGATCATCAGCGGCAGGACCGAGGCGACGAGGCTGCGGAAGAAGAGCAGCGAGAGCAGGAAGAGCAACGGGAAGGCGAGCATCTCGGCCTTTTTCAGGTCTTCCTCGACCTGGCTGTTGACCTGCTCCTGGGCCACCGCGAAGCCGCCGACGACGACACCCGGCTCTTCGTCGAGCTGGTTGGCGATGTCGGCGCCGACTTCCTGCAGCTCCTTGTCTTCGGTCGCGTTCAGCGCCACCGCGAAGTAGGTGGCGTCGCCGTCGCGGGAGACGAAGGCGGGGGAGTGGGTGCCGTAATAGCCGGTGACCGAGGCGACGTCGGGGCGTTCGCGGACCTCGCGTTCGAGCGCGACGACACGCTGCTTGGTCGAAGCTTTCGCCACGGGGGCGTCTTCGACCAGGGCGATCACGGCCGGCACACGCAGCCCGGCGTCCTCCAGCCGTTCCTGCGCCTGCACCGTCTCAGTCGAGGGGTCGTCGGCCCCGTAGGGGTCGAGCCGGTCGGCCACCGAGCCGCCGACCGCTCCCGCCACCAGGAAGAAGACGATCGCCAGCAGGCCCACCCGCTTCGCCCTACCGTTCGCGAGCCGCGCCAGGGAGTCGAACATCAACTGCTCCTTTCCTCGAGAGCGGCATCGAGGAGCTGCGCCTCCATCCGCTCGCACCATTGGGCAAACCACTCCGTGAACTCGAGCCCGCCCCGCAGGACGATCATCGGGAACGGGTCCTCGATCTCACCTTTCCTCCGCTCGATCGACCGCAGCCGCTCGTTCATCGCGAGCCGCTGCGCCTTCATCGATCGTAAGATCTCCAGGGCCTCCTCACGCGGCAGCGCGTCGGCGAAGAACAGCTTCAGCAGCCCTTCGTCGCGCATCTCGAAGGTGTGCGGCGGTTGCCGCAGCCAGGCCCTCAGCTCCTCCTCGCCGTCGGCGGTGATCTCGTACACCGTCCGCTTCCGCCCGCCGGTGGGAAAGTCTTTGCCGGCGATCAGACCCGCCTCGGAGAGCCGCTTCAGCTCGGGATAGATCTGCCCGTAGCTGGCAGCCCAGAAGAACCGGGTCGAGTCGTCGACCAGCGCTTTGATCTCGTAGCCCGAGCGCGGCTCGCCGCGGACGAACCCGAGGATCACGTAGGCGGTCGCGTTCAGCTGCTCCATCTATCGCCACTATATATCGAATTGATATATCGGCAAGTGTGGTGTTCATCACTTATGGTCAGCGGTCCGCGTTCGAACAGCAACCAGTGAGGAAGGGGTCCCAGATGTCGCTTGACCAGAGCAAGGTCGGCCGGGTCGTGGCTGAACAGATGGAGGCGATCGAGAACGATTACGGCGACGACTGCGAAATCGGCGACGTCTGCACGATCGTCGAGGTGGTCGGCCCGCACGGCTCGCACGTTCGCGTGCGGAGCAGCGACATGCGGCCGCACAGCGGGCTCGGGCTGATCCGGATGGCCGAACAGGCGATGCTCGGCAACCTCGGGGGCGCAGCCGAGTAGGCAGGGCGAAGCCGAGCATCCGGGCTCTCCCGACTATCCTCAGACCTCGATGACTGGGGATGGTTCCGACATCGTCGTGATGAAGTTCGGCGGCACCTCCGTCGCCGACGCCGAGCGGATCAAGCGCGCCGCGGCGCGGATCGTCGCCGCCCGCGAGGCGGGCAACCGGGTCGTCGCAGTGCTCTCGGCCCGGGGCAAGACGACCGACCAGCTGGTCGCCCAGGCGCACGAGATCTCCGCCCGGCCGGTGGCCCGCGAGATGGACATGCTGCTCTCTACCGGCGAGCGGATCTCCTGCGCGCTGGCGGCGATGGCGATCCACGACATGGGCCACGAGGCGATCTCGCTGACCGGGTCCCAGGCGGGGATCGTCACCGACTCCTCACACACCAAGGCGCGGATCATCGACGTCCGTGCCGACCGCATCTCCGAGGCCCTGCAGCAGGACCGGATCGTCCTCGTCGCCGGCTTCCAGGGGGTCTCGACCGACAGCCGCGACGTCACCACGCTCGGCCGCGGCGGCTCCGACACCACCGCGGTGGCGCTGGCGGCGGCGCTCCGCGCCAGCGTCTGCGAGATCTACACCGACGTCTCCGGCGTCTACAGCGCCGACCCGCGGATCGTCCCCGACGCCCACAAGCTCGACCACGTCTCCTTCGAGGAGATGCTCGAGATGTCGGCCTCCGGCGCCGGAGTGCTGCAGCTGCGCTCGGTCGAGTACGCGCGCAACCACGGGGTGCGGATCCACTGCCGCAGCAGCTTCGAGGACGTCCCCGGTACCCTCGTCGTCTCAGAGGAAGAGACCATGGAGAACCCTTTCGTCACCGCCGTCACGCATTCCGACTCCGAGGCCCGGGTTACCCTGCACGGGCTTCGCGACGAGCCGGGCGTCGCCGGCCGCATCTTCGGCGCCCTCGCCGCCGCCAACGTCAACGTCGACGTGATCATCCAGAACGAGCCGGTCGGCGACGATCAGCTCGCGGACCTCTCCTTCACGGTCGACCGCGCCGACCTGACGACCGCGAAGGACACGATCGCCTCCCTCGGCGACGTCTCGCTGCAGGTCCTGACCGACGAGCAGATCGGGAAGGTCTCGATCGTCGGTGCCGGCATGCGCTCCCATCCCGGCGTCGCCGCCAAGGTCTTCCAGGTCCTCGGCGAGGAGAGGATCAACATCGAGATGATCTCCACCTCGCCAATCAAGATCTCGTGCGTCATCGCCGCCGACCGCGTCGCCGACGCCGTCAACGTCCTCCACAAGGCTTTCGATCTCGGCGAGGACGCCGTCCAGCCCGAGGACCCGACCGGCCCCGGCCACCGGCCGACGGTCGCCGGCTGATCCTGCGGAGGCGCGGATGAGCGACGGCTACAAGGTCGGAGTCCTGGGCGCGACCGGCGCGGTCGGGTCGACGATCCTCGACGTCCTGGCGGAACGGCGGTTCCCGAGCGCCGAGGTGATCCCGTTCGCCTCCGAGCGCTCCGCCGGCAAGAAGATCGAGTGGGAGGGCGGCGAGCTCGAGGTGCGGCCGCTGAACGAGGAGACGATTCAAGGCCTCGACGTGATCCTCTCCTCCGCCGGGGGCTCGGTCAGCTCCGAGTGGGCGCCGCGCTTCGTCGAGGCGGGCGCGGTCGTCGTCGACAACACCAGCTTCTGGCGAATGCACGAGGACGTGCCGCTGGTCGTCGCTGGGGTAAACCCGGATGCTGCGGCCGGGCACAAGGGCATCGTCGCCAACCCCAACTGCACGACGATGGTGATGATGATGGCGCTGGCGCCGATCCACCGCGCCGTCGGCCTCGAGCGCCTCGTGATCTCCACCTACCAGGCGGTCTCCGGAACCGGGCAGCGGGCAATCGAAGAGCTGCGGGCGCAGTCGCGGGCCATCCTCGGCGGCTACGACGTGCCGCCGCCGGAGGTCTACCCCCACCAGATCGCCTTCAACGTCCTGCCCCAGGTCGAGGTCTTCAAGGACGGCGACGACTACACGACCGAGGAGCGCAAGGTGATGGCCGAGACCCGCAAGATCCTCGGCTTCGGTGAGGAGGTCGGAATCTCCGTCACCTGCGCTCGAGTCCCGGTGATCGCCGGCCACTCAGAGTCGGTCAACGTCCGTACCCGCGAGGACCTCTCGCCGGAGGGATGCCGTGAGCTGCTGGAGGAGGCGACCGGGGTACAGGTCGTCGACGACCCTGGCAGCGGCGGCTACCCGACCGCCCTCGACGCCGCCGGCAACGACGACGTCTTCGTCGGCCGCATCCGCCGCGACCCCAGCCAGGAGCGCACCCTCAACCTCTGGATCGTCGGCGACAACCTGCGCAAGGGCGCCGCCACCAACGCCGTGCAGGTCGCAGAGCTCCTGGCCGAGCAGGGGCTGCTCAACCGCGGCTGAGGCGACGCAGGCCAAACGGCGCTGCGAGGGTCGTGAGCACCGCCATTCCGACGACCACTGCGAATAGCTCGGCGTCGACGACCCCCTCGGCGGCGCCGATCGAGGCGACGACGATCCCGACCTCGCCGCGGGGAACCATGCCTACCCCGACGATCGCTGCTTCATGGCGGCCGAGCGGGCGCGCGGCGAGATAGGCCGGCACCAGCTTGGTCGCCGCCGCGAGGACCGTGATCGCACCCAGCAACCAGAGTGCGTGGCCGTTGAACAGCGAGCCGAGATCGAGCTCGATGCCGATGAAGGCGAAGAAGAAGGGTGGGAAGAAGGAGTAGAGCGGCTTCACTTCTTCCTCGATCGAGGACTGATCTTTGGTCTCGGCGACGATCATTCCAGCGAGGAAGGCGCCGATCAGGGCCGCGAGCCCGATGCTGGCGGCAAAGGCAGCGAGTCCGAGACAGAGGAGGACCGCCGGCAGCAGGGGGGACTTGGCGAAGCGCGGCGCCTCCAGCAGTTGCGGCTGGCTTCGCAGCAGCTGCGTTCCCCCGAGCGCGACAAAGGTGACGAAGGCGACCGCTACCGCAAGGGCGAGGAGGATCTTGCCGGCGTCAACGCCGCCGTCGGCCGCCATCCCGACCGCAACCGAGAGCAGGAGCAGAGCCAAGACGTCGTCGACGACGGCGGCGCCGAGGACGGTGCGGGCCGCGCGGGTCCGCGCGATCCCGAGATCGAGAAAGCTCGCCGAGGTGATGCCGGCGCTCGTCGCCGCCAGCGCCGCGCCGAGGAAGACACTGGTGTCGGTGTCTTCGCCCAAGGCCAACCCGAACCCGATTCCGGCCAGGAACGGGACGACGACCCCCGCGCTGCCGACGGCGACGGCCACCTTCCCCACCGCCCGCATCTCCGAGAGCCGCGTCTCCAGCCCCACCCAGAAGAGCAGGAAGACGATCCCCAGCTCCGAGAACACCCGCAGCACCTCGCCCACCTCGACCAAGCCGAGGACCGAGGGGCCGACCAGAACGCCGCCGAGGATCTCGCCGACGATCGCCGGCTGCCCAATCCACTTGAAGACCTCGTCCCCGAGCTTCGCGGCGAGCAGGACGACGAAGAGGTCGGTGAGGACCGAGGCGGTGTCGGCGGCGGCGAGGGGGAGGGTGAAGGGGAGGTCCAAGGCGATTTCGGAGTCGGCTACGCGGGCGCCGACCAGTCTTCCCGGCTCACCTGACGCCAGGCTATCCGATGGCACACAGAAATTTGAAATTTGCAGGCAATACGCAACATATTGTCTGCTATCGTCCCATTCATGGAGAGCAGTCGCGCCCAATGGACCGACGCCCGCTTGGACGACCTCGCGGAACGGGTGACTGAGCTCGACCATCGCCTTACGTCGCAGATGGATACGCGCTTCAATTCGCTTGACGCCAAGATCGACGGGTTGCAGCGAACGCTGATCGGCTCGATGGCGAGTGTGGTACTCGCTTTCGCTCTACAAGCGGTGTTTGGCGGCTAAGCCGCGGCGCCGGCGGTGAGCCGCTCTTCGACCCAGCGGGTCGAGGCGACGTGCTTGCCCATCCCCATTTCCTTCGGCTCGGCGCCGAGGGCGAGGCCGACCAGCTGCGGCAGGTGGAGGACGGCGAGGCCGAGGTCGCGGTTCACGATCTTGGCCGCCTCCGGCTGCTGCATGTCGAGGTTGAGGTGGCAGAGCGGGCAGGGAGTGACGAGGCAGTCGGCGCCGGCGTCGATCGCGTCGCCGACGTGGGTGCCGGCCTGTCGCAGGGAGGTGTCGCGGTTCATCGTCACCAGGGGGAAGCCGCAGCACTTGCGGGCGCCGTCGTACTCGACGACCTGGCCGCCGAGCGCCTCGATCACCTTCTCGAGGTAGATGTCGCGGTCCGGGTAATGGTTGTAGCCGAGCCGTTCCTTCGGCCGCACGATGTAGCAGCCGTAGAAGGGGCCGACCCGGAGGCCGGTCAGCGGTCGCACCACGCGCTCGCGCAGTTTGTCGAGGCCATAGTCCTCGACCAACAGCCAGAGGAAGTTTTTGTTGGTGAATCCCTGCTTGTCCTTCTCATAGGAGAGGCCCTGGCCGGAGAGCGCCTCGTTGACGTGGGCGCGGTAGGCCGAGTCTGCATCCAGTCGCTGCTGGCACTCGGACTGGGCGCCCTGGCAGGTCGAGCAGATGTTCATCATCGACAGCCCGGTCTGCTGGGCCAGCGCGAAGGTCCGGGCGTTCAGCGTGTCTGCCAGCTCCTGATTGTGCTCGGCGATGACGCCGGCGCCACAGCAGTTGGCGCGATCGAGTTCGACCAGCTCGATCCCCAGCTTCCCGGCGGTAAGAGCCATCGAGCCGTGGAGCTCGGGGGTGAAGCCGCGCGAGACGCAGCCCGGCCAGTAGGCGACCTTGATCTTCTCATCGCTCATTTGTCTGCCTCCTGTCCGGCGGGCGCGGTGGAGCGCTCGATGCCCTTCTCGACATCCTCCTCCGCAAGCTCGCCCTCCTCGCCCTTGATGTACAGATTGAATTCCTCGTTGTGCTCCTCGGCGTGGGCGTAGATCGCCTTCACGTCGTCCATCGCGTCCCCGGGCAGCTTGTGGTGCGTGCCGGGGATCGCCTGGCGCAGCTTGACCTTGCGGTTGCGCAGCGGCCGCAGGATCGTCGGCAGCGATTTGATCGTTTCGCGCAGGCCGCGCTTGCTCGGTTTGAGCTTGCCTTTGATGCCCGGCGCGTAGGACTCTTGGACCAGCATGGCCTCGTCGAGGGTCCCCTTCTTCTCGATGATCTTGACGAAGGCGACCTCGTGAGCATGGCCGGCGTTGGGGTCTTCGATCCCCTCTTCGCCCGCCTTGCGGCGCAGGCGCATGATCTGGTCCATCGGCGCCACGCCCTTCGGGCAGGCGTCGATGCAGCTGAAGCAATGGGTGCAGTCGTAGATCCCGTGCGGGTCGTCGGCGAGGTCGTGCAGGCGCTCGTGGGTCTCGGCGTCGCGCGGGTCGCCGACGAAGCGGTAGGCCTTGGCCAGCGCCGCCGGGCCGATGAAGTCGGGGTCGGCTTCCATCGAGAGGCAGGAGGAGACGCAGGCGCCGCACTGGATGCAGGCCATCGACTGGGTGATGTCGATCATCGACTCCGGCTCGACGATGTACTCGCGCTCGGGCGGCTCGCCGTGCGGCAGCAGCCAGGGGGTGACGCGGCGGATCTTGGTCCAGTGCGTCGACTCCATGTCGGTGATCAGGTCCTTGATCACGGGCATGTTCCCCATCGGCTCGATCACGATTGGCTCGCCGCCCGCCGTCGCGGTCGCGCCCGACTCGGCCGCGTTGACGCCGGCGCTCTGTTCGGGGGCTTGGACGCCGATCGGGCTATCGGCCGTGGCGGCGGTGGCGCCCGTCGCGGCCTTCATCTTGTTGGCCTGCTCCTGTGCCTCGCCGATCTGGGTCTTGCAGCCGAGCCCGGACTGGCCGTTGATCTTCATCCCGCAGGAGCCGCAGATCGCGGCGCGGCACGAGCAGCGGACGGCGAGCGAGCCGTCGTCGCGGTCCTTCGCCTGCAGCAGCCCGTCGAGGACCGAGAGCGAAGGGTCGAGGTCGACGTTGAATTCCTCCCAGTAGGGCCCCTCGCCGCTCTCGGGCTGGAACCGCCGGACTTTGATCGTGTAATCGGCCATTAGTAGGTCCTCTCTTGCGGTTCCCACTGGGTGATCGTGACCTCGGAGTAGGAAATCTCCGGACCGTCGTCGGTCCGCTCGAGGTCGATGTGTTTGAGCCAGTCGGTGTCGTTGCGCTCCGGGAAGTCGGTGCGGTACTGGGCGCCCCGGCTCTCCTTGCGCTCCAGCGCCGCGACGCAGGTGCACTCGGCGTTGTCGAGCATGTACCCAAGCTCGATCGCGGCAATCAGGTCCTGGTTGAAGACCGAGCCGTGGTCGTCGATGTAGGCGGTCTTTGCCTCCTCCTTGAGCCGGCGCACGGTCTCCAGCGCCTCGGTGATCCCGGCCTCGTCGCGGAAGACGGCGACTTTGGCGTCCATCGTCTGCCCCAGCTCCAGTTTGATCTCGGAGATGCGGCGGCCGGAGCCCTTCTCGCGAGCAATGAGGTCGGCGACGAGGTTCTCCTCGTCCTCGAGCACCTGCTTGGAGGCGCGCGAGTAGTCGATCCGCTTGGCGCGGGCGGCGGCGTCACGGCCGCTTCGCTTGCCGAAGATCAGCGTGTCGAGCAGCGAGTTGGCGCCGAGGCGGTTGCCGCCGTGGACGGATACGCAGGCGGTCTCACCGGCCGAGTAGAGGCCGGGGATGTCGGTGCGGCCGTCGACGTCGGTCTTGACCCCGCCCATCGTGTAGTGGTTGCCCGGCTTGATGTGGATCGGTTCGCGGGTGATGTCGACGCCGGCGAAGTCGCGGCCGACGAGGACGATCTCGCGCAGCGCCTCGTGGACGCGCTTTTTCGGCACGACGGTGATGTCGAGCGCGACCGTCCCGTCCGGGAAGCCGCGGCCCTCGTTGATCTCGGTCTGCTCGGCGCGGGAGACGACGTCGCGCGAGGCCAGCTCCATCTTGTTCGGCGCGTACTTCTCCATGAAGCGTTCGCCCTTGGCGTTGAGCAGGTGCGCGCCCTCGCCGCGGGCGCCCTCGGTGATCAGGAAGCCCTTGCCCGCCAGCGTCGTCGGGTGGTACTGGATCATCTCCATGTCCATCAGCTTCGCCCCGGCCCGGTAGGCCATCGCGATCCCGTCGCCGGTGCAGATCAGGGCGTTGGTCGACGGCTTCCAGACCATCCCGTTGCCGCCGGTGCAGAGGATCACCGACTTCGCCTGGAACAGCTCCACCTGCCCGTCGGCGACGTTGCGGGTGACGACGCCGCAGCACTCGCCGTTCTCGTCGATCGCCAGGCTGCTGCAGAACCACTCCTCGTAGCGGGCGATCTGCTCGGAGTACTTCATCAGCTGCTCGTAGAGCACGTGCATGATCGCCTGGCCGGTGATGTCGGCGACGTAGTAGGTGCGGGCGGCGGAGGCGCCGCCGAAGGCGCGGGTCCCCAGTTTCCCTTCCTCGTTGCGGTGGAAGGTGACGCCGAGGTGCTCGAGGTGGAGGATTTCCTCCGGCGCCTCGCGGGTCATGATTTCGACCGCGTCCTGGTCGCCGAGGTAGTCGGAGCCCTTGATCGTGTCGAAGGCGTGGGACTCCCAGGAGTCGCCCGGGTTGAGCGCGGCGTTGATGCCGCCTTGGGCGGCGTTGGAATGGGAGCGGACCGGGTGAACCTTGGAAATGATCCCGACCGACACGCCTTCCTCGGCGGCGGCGAGGGCGGCCCGCTGGCCGGCGAGCCCGGCCCCGATTACGAGAACGTCATGGGATGGCACGGGCGCGGATGCTATAGCGGAGAATCCCGATTGCGTAGTCGGGATTCGTCACTTTGTAATTCGTCACGTTTGGGGGTGGGGGAGGTGGGGGTGCCTCCCTCCAGACACATCTCGCAATGGCTCGATGTTGAGTGTCTGGAAGAGGGCACCCCCACCTCCCTCTACAGCCAGTGTTGGCCGAGGCGGCGGACGAGCGCGTCCGACAAGGCAATCGCTCGTTGGAGAGTGGAGAAGTCGACATTTTGTGCGATGTCGTTGGGCCAGTGGTAGCGGCCTGGCTGCTTGTGGTCGGTGCAGCTGCAGAGGGCGACGGTCTCGTAGCCGGCGGCCGCCGGCTCTAGGCCGTCGGTGCCGTTGTAGGTGCGGAGGTTGGGGTAGAGCCAGATCCCCAGCTCGCCGGCGACGCGCTCGACGAAGGCCAGCGCCCGCGGCGGGTAGTCCCGCATCTTCAGGAAGCCCTCCCCGCGCAGCGCCAGCAGGTGGGTCGCGCCGAGCGTCTCCAGGCAGAGGAAGAAGGTGCTCTTTCTCGGCAGCTGCTCGAAATGGCGCTCGCCGAAGGCTTTGATCCCCTCGCTGAAGGACTCCTCCGAGCCAGTGGAGAGGAGGATGACGCGAATCCCCTGCGGCGGCTCGGCACCGAAGCGGCGGGCGAGCTCGAGCAGCGCCACGACCGCGGTGCCGTTGTCGTTCGCCGCCGGGACCGACTTGCGCAGGCCGATGTCGGCCATCGCCGCGACCGAGCCGAGGCCGAGGAAGAGGCCGATCCTGGCGAGCAGTCGGCTGCCGCTGAGCGCGCCCAGCGCCGCCAGCACCGGGCCGCCGACCACCGGCGCCATCAGCGGCGGGCTGGTGTCCGTTTTCTCCGTCAGGCCGAGGCGGGCGGCGAGGTCGGGTATCGCCGGATGGAAGACGAGGCCCGAGTGGGCGGCGTCGTGGTGAGCGATGAGGACGACGGTCCGCTCGGCGGCCGGGTCGCCGAGCTCGCAGACGACGTTGTAGGTGGTGCGCCTGGGGAGGACCCGCCGCAGGCGCCGCTTCCCCGGCGGGAAGTCGTCGGCGATGCCGGCCGCGCCGGCCCCGCCGAGAAGCGCCCCGAGCAGGCGCCGGCCGCACAACGCCGCGACGGCGCCGAGGGCCCCGAGCCCGGCGCCGATCCCGAGCGGCCACCAGTAGGTCCCGTGCGCGTCCTCGGCCTCGATTCGCGCCTCCGCCCCCAGCTCATCGAACTGCGCGACTAGCCACTCGGCCGCGCGCCGCTCGCCGTCGGAGGCCGAGGGCCGCTCGATTTGCTGCAGTTCTTCGAGCCGCTCCCGCAGCCAATGAGCCTCGTCTTGCATCTCGCGTAAAGCTAGCCGCTTACCATTGGCCCATGTTCGGCCTCGGCGGTGGCTCGATCACCCTCTTCCACTTTCGCGGGATCAAGGTCACGGTCGACTGGTCGTGGTTCATCGTCCTCTTCCTGGTCATCCTCTACATGACCAACTTCTTCGATGACCTGCTGGGGGAATCGGGGAGCGGGCCCTTCCTGCTGGCGCTGCTCAGCGCCGTCGGCTTCTTCGGCTCGATCCTCCTGCACGAGTTCGGCCACGCGGTGGTGGCGATGCGCAACGGGATCGGCATCTCCAGCATCCAGCTCTGGATCTTCGGCGGCATGGCGCGGATGGACCGCGAAGCCGACTCGCCGGGCACCGAGCTGAAGGTGGCGCTGGCGGGGCCGGCGGTGACGGCAGCGATCGCGATCGTGCTGGCGGGAATCGGCAACCTGGCCGCTGGCCCCCACGGCTTTTGGGAGGCGGTGGTGCTCGAAACCCGCTCCGACGTCTCCGGCCTGATGGCGCTGGTCGCCTGGCTGGTGACGATCAACATCCTCGTCCTCGTCTTCAACCTGCTTCCCGCCTACCCGATGGACGGCGGCCGTGTTGCCAAAGCCCTCGCCTGGTACCGCTCGGGCGATCGCAATTCGGCCACCCGCTTTGCCGCCAACCTCGGTCGCGTCTTCGGCTACCTCTTCATCGGCCTGGGTATCGCCTGGGCCTTCAGCGGCAACACCTTCGGGGGTGTCTGGCTGGCGCTGATCGGGTTGGTGATCAACGGCTCCGCCCGCGGCGCCGCAATGCAGACGGCGCTGACCGACCGCATCGGCGACGTCCGCGTCGCCGACGTGATGGACCGCGAACCGGTGACGATTCCCGGCGAGCTCAGCGTCGAGCGGGCGCTCGACGAATACTTCCTTCGCTACCGCTGGCCCTGGTTCCCCGTCGTCGACGCCGGCCGCCGCTTCCTCGGCCTGATCGAGCGCGACCGTGCCGACGGGGTCCCCGAGACCTCCCGCGCCAACTCCCACGTCTCCGAATTCGTCGACCACGACATCGGCCTCTTCGTCCGCGACGACACCCCCCTCGACTCCCTCCTCGCCAACCAGAACCTCCGCCGCCTCGGCGCCCTGATGGCCGTCGACGCGGACGGTCGCCTCAGCGGCGTAGTCACGATCGAGCAGGTGGGGCGGGCGCTGCGGGACGCGCCCACCTCGCCGGCGCGCTAGCCGAAGAGCTCTGCGACGGAGACGTCCGGAAGCTCGCCGAATGCCCTTCGGTCGAGGCTGGCTATCCGGCGGTCTCTGGCTCTTGCCGTCGCGGCGATGATCAGGTCGTGTGCTCCGCGGGGTACCCCTTTGCGTCGAACATGCGCCAGCAGGGCGGCGTGTGCCTCGGCTACCTGTAAGTCGTATGGCTCGATCGCAACGGCATCGAGCACTGCGGTTACGAACTGCGCTCGCCTCTTCCGCCGCGCTCCTTTCGCCATTTGAACCCCAACTCTCAGCTCCGCCACGGTGATTGCCGCCACGGCGACGTCATCGTCGTCATTCATCGACTTCGCAAGGGCATCGCCCCCTCGCTCGGCATCGATGAGGATGGTCGTGTCGAGGATCAGTCGCGCCAGGGGTCCGTCACCGGCTCGAGGCCTTCGCGAAGTTCTCGCAGCTCATCTGCCCAAGCGCCATCAGGGCGATGCGAGGCAAGCACCTCCTTAAGCGCCTTCCCGGCGCCACCGCCCGTGGGACCGATGGTCGCCACTGCACGCCCGTGACGCATCACTACGAATGACTCGCCGCTGCGCTCGACGCTGTCGAGGACCTCAGAGAAGCGACGCGACGCGTCGGTAGCGCTTAACTGTTTCACAGAATCAGATTATCAGATTACTGGTCGATGCCGCTCGATGATGCGGGCGAAGTCGGTGCCCGGGGGGAGGGTGCCGAAGGCTTGGCCCCAGTCGCCGGATAGGCGGGAGGCGCAGAAGGCGTCGGCGACGGCCTCCTCGCCGTAGCGGACGAGGAGGGAGGCCTGGAGGGCTAGGGCCATCCTCTCGACCAGGCGGCGGGCGCGGGACTCGATCGTCTCGAGGTCGCCGGGGAGCTCGTCGCGGAGGGAGGCGGTGAAGGACTGCAGGCGGGGCTCGGCGACGGCGCCCTCCTCGACCTCGGCGAAAAAGGCCTCCAGCGCGGTGGGTGACTTCACCATCGCTCGCAGGACGTCGAGGCACTGGACGTTGCCGGAGCCCTCCCAGATCGAGTTGAGCGGGCTCTCGCGGAAGAGGCGGGGCATCCCCGACTCCTCGACGTAGCCGTTGCCGCCGAGGCACTCGAGCGCCTCGCCAGCATGGACGACGGCACGCTTGCAGATCCAGTACTTGAGGACCGCGTTGGCGATCCGCTTCAGGTTCTGGGCCTCCTCGTCGCCGGCGATCGCTTCGTCGTAGGCGCGGGCCAGGCGCAGGGCGGAGATCGTCGCCGCCTCCGACTCGATCGCGAGGTCGGCGAGGACGTTCCGCATCAGCGGCTGCTCGACCAGCTCGCGGCCGAAGACCGAGCGGTGGGTCGTGTGGTGGATCGCCTGGGCGACGCCGGCCCGCATCCCGGTGGCGCCGCCGAGGACGCAGTCGAGGCGAGTGTGGTTGACCATCTCGATGATCGTCCGCACCCCGGCGCCCTCCTCGCCGACGAGCCAGGCCGAGGCGGCGTCGAACTCGATCTCGCTGGAGGCGTTGGAGCGGTTGCCGAGCTTGTCCTTGAAGCGCTGCAGGCGGAAGCGGTTGCGCTCGCCGTCGGGCGTCCAGCGCGGGAAGAGGAAGCAGGAGATGCCGCCGTCGGCCTGGGCGAGGACGAGGAAGGCGTCGCACTGCGGCGCCGACATGAACCACTTGTGGCCGGTCAGCTCGTACTCGGCGCCGGGCCCGCCGCCGTTCACCGGGCGGGCCAGGGTGGTGTTGGCGCGGACGTCGGTGCCGCCCTGCTTCTCGGTCATCCCCATCCCGGCCAGCGCCCCCGCCTTCTCCGGTGCCGGAGCGTTGGCGGGGTCGTAGGTGGCCGAGAGGAAGCGCGGCTCCCACTCGGCGGCCAGCTCCGGCTGCGTCCGCAGCGCCGGGATCACCGAGTAGGTCATCGAGATCGGGCAGCCGACCCCGGCCTCGGCCTGCGACATGCACATGAAGGCGGCGCCGCGGGCCACGTGGGCGCCCGGCCGCGGGTCCTTCCAGGGGGAGCAGTGGAGTTCGCTCGCCACCGCGACCGCGATCAGCTCGTGCCAGGCGGGATGGAACTCCGGGAGGTCGACGCGGTTGCCGTAGCGGTCGTGGGTGCGCAGCTTCGGGCCGTTCTCGTTCGCCAGCCGTCCCAGCTCCTGCGCCTGCGCGGAGCCGGCGTATTCGCCGACCGCGGCGATCCGCTCGCGCGCCCAGTCCGCACCCTCGCGCGCCACCGCCTCGACCAGCGGCCGGTCGCTCTCGAAGACGTTGTAGTCGACCAGCGGCGGCGGCTGGTTGACCACCTCGTGGTTGCCGAAAGCCGGTCGTTCGACGGTTGCCATCCGGCGCTGATTGTCGCATGCCCTGGCCGGTCAGCCAGACCGCCGGCCAGATAGCATCGCGCCCCGTGGCCAAGATCAAGGTTTTGAAGCCGGTCGTCGAGCTCGACGGCGACGAGATGACCCGGATCATCTGGTCGTTCATCAAAGAGCAGCTGATCCTGCCCTACCTCGACGTCCAGCTCGAGTACTACGACCTCGGGATCGAGAGCCGCGACGCGACCGAGGACCGGATCACGGTCGAGGCCGCGGAAGCGATCAAGCGCCACGGCGTCGGCGTCAAGTGCGCGACGATCACCCCCGACGAGGCGCGGGTCGAGGAGTTCGGCCTGAAGGAGATGTACCGCTCGCCGAACGGGACGATCCGCAACATCCTCGGCGGCGTCATCTTCCGCGAGCCGATCGTGATCTCCAACATCCCGCGGCTGGTGCCGGGGTGGACGAAGCCGATCGTGATCGGCCGCCACGCCTTCGGCGACCAGTACCGCGCCACCGACATGGTGGTGCCGGGGGAGGGCACGCTGACCCTTACCTACACGCCGAAGGACGGCTCCGAGCCGGTCGAGCTCGACGTCTATGACTTCCCCGGCGGCGGCATCTCGATGGCGATGTACAACCTCGACGAGTCGATCCGCGAGTTCGCCCGCGCGTCCATGCGTTATGGCCTCGACCGCGGCTTCCCCGTCTACATGTCGACGAAGAACACGATCCTCAAGCGCTACGACGGGCGCTTCAAGGACCTCTTCGCCGAGATCTACGAGTCCGAGTTCAAAGAGGAGTTCAAGGCCGCCGGGCTGACCTACGAACACCGCCTGATCGACGACATGGTCGCCGCCGCGCTGAAGTGGGAGGGCGGTTACGTGTGGGCGTGCAAAAACTATGACGGCGACGTGCAGTCAGACACCGTCGCCCAGGGCTTCGGCTCGCTGGGCCTGATGACGAGCGTGTTGATGAGCGCCGACGGGAAGACCGTCGAGGCGGAGGCCGCGCACGGCACCGTCACCCGCCACTACCGCCAGCACCAGCAGGGCAACCCCACTTCCACCAACCCGATCGCCTCGATCTTCGCCTGGACCCGCGGCCTCGCCGCCCGCGGCCGCATGGACGACACCCCGGAGGTCTCGCAGTTCGCGGAGACGCTGGAGCGGGTCTGCGTCGAGACCGTCGAAAGCGGGAAGATGACCAAAGACTTGGCGCTGCTGGTCGGCGGCGGCCAGGAGTACCAGACCACGCAGGAGTTCCTCGCCTCGATCGACGAGAACCTCCAGCGGGCGATGGCGTAACGCCTTTCCAACTTCAAATCCTTCCAACCCCGACTCGAGGAGAGATTTAGTGAGCACCACCCCCGTCAAGGTCACCGTTACCGGCGCGGCAGGGCAGATCGGCTACGCGCTGCTGTTCCGCATCGCCAGCGGCCAGATGCTCGGCCCAGACACCCCTGTGGAGCTGAGCCTGCTGGAGATCCCGCAGGCCATCAAAGCGGCCGAGGGCACCGCGATGGAGCTCGACGACTGCGCCTTCCCGCTGCTGCGCAAGATCGACATCAGCGACGATCCCAAGCAGGCCTTCGACGGCTGCAACGTCGGTCTCCTGGTCGGCGCCCGTCCGCGCGGCCCCGGCATGGAGCGCTCGGACCTGCTCGAGGCCAACGGCGGCATCTTCAAGCCTCAGGGTGAAGCGATCAACGCCGGCGCCGGCGATGACATAAAGGTGCTGGTGGTCGGCAACCCGGCCAACACCAACTGCCTGATCGCGATGTCGAACGCGCCCGACGTTCCCCGCGAGCGCTTCACCGCGATGATGCGGCTCGACCACAACCGGGCGATCTCACAGGTGGCGAACAAGCTCGGCAAGCAGGTCTCGGCGGTCACCAACATGACCGCCTGGGGGAACCACTCGCCGACCCAGTACCCCGACCTCGTCAACGCGAAAGTCGAAGGCCAGAGCGCCTGGGACGTGGTCGACGACGAGGCCTGGATCGCCGACGAGTACATCCCCCGGGTGGCGAAACGCGGCGCCGAGATCATCGATGCCCGCGGCGCCTCCAGCGCCGCCTCGGCCGCGAACGCGGCGATCGACCACGTTCACGACTGGGTGCTCGGAACCCCGGACGGCGACTGGGTCTCGATGGCCGTCCCCACCGACGGCTCCTACGGGATCGGCGAGGGGATCGTCTGCGGCATGCCCTGCACCTGCAGCGGCGGCGAGTGGAACATCGTCCAGGGGCTCGACGTCCCCGAGTTCTCGCGCGAGCGGATCGATCGCAGCGTGATGGAGCTGCAGGAGGAGCGCGACGCCGTCAGCCAGCTCGGCCTGGTTTAAGCGCAACTCCCCAGAACTGAATGAGGCCGGCGCAAGCCGGCCTCTTTCAGTTCGGGACCGGTGAGTACCGATCAGTTACCGGTGGGGTGGTACTGGCGCCCGTCCTTTTTCACGCGACCCTCTTTCTCGAGGTCGCCGAGGACGCGGTACAGGTAGTTCGGCTTGATTTTCATCTGCTTCGCGACGTCCGAAGCGCCGATGCCTGGGTTCTCCTCGATCAGTTTCACCGCCTGGTCGGCACGGGTGCCGCCGCGACGTTTACGTCGCCGCCGCGGGGTGCCGGCGGTGCTTCCACTCGATTTTTTGGCGCTGCCGCGGGGGCGGCCGGGGCCGCGGCGGGTGGCTTTGCCGCCGAGTGCGGCGAGCGCCTGCTCAGCTTGCTTGAGCTGATCCTCCAGCTCGCGTACGGTCCTCTCGAGCGCCTCACGGGCGACCTCGAGGTGATTCGTGGTGGGGGGCATCTAATTCCTTTCCATCCAAAGTTAAGACTTACCCGGGAGCGGAGTCTTTCAGAGTCATACACACTGTGACACTGACATCGAGGAAGTCAAAGGAATATTTCAGCGTGGGTGGTCGGCCGGAGCCTTGACCGGAAAGCGCTCCGGATTGTTGAAGAAGCGCACGCACTGGATCGCCCCGTCGCCGATCTCGATCGCGACGATGCTGAGAAAACCGTCGGCCTCGCTATCCATCCGCACGCCCGGGTCGCCGTTGACGAGGACGCGGGTGAAGACGGGATCCTCGGGGTAGGCGTCCTTGCGCTGGACCCCGACCATGAAGCGGGCGATCTTGTTGGCGCCGTAGATCGGTTTGCGGGCAGCGGTGACGACCCCGCCCCCGTCCGTGTACATGATCGCGTCGGCGGCGAGCAGCTCGCGGATCCGTTCAACGTCGCCGGAGACGGAGGCGAGGAGGAAGGCGTCGGCGAGGCGCTGGCGCTCCTCCTCGGCAACCGGACGACGGCGGGTCGTATCGCCGGCGTGGTCGCGGGCGCGCTTGGCGATCTGACGCACGGCCGCAGGCGTGCGCTCGAGGATGTCGGCGATCTCGGCGTACTCGAGGTCGAAGGCGTCGCGGAGGACGAGGACCGCGCGCTCCAAGGGGTTCAGCCGCTCCAGCGCACCCAGTAGCGCCAGGCTCAGCTGCTCGGCCTCGATTGCTTTCGTCTCCGGGGTTTCGGGGTCGGTGAGGAGCGGCTCCGGCAGCCAGGGCCCGACGTAGACCTCCCGCCGGGCCCGCGCCGAACGCAGCCGGTCCAGCGCCAGTCGGGTCGTGACGGTGACGAGGAAGGCTTCCGGGTTGCGAACGGCGTCGCCGTCGGCCCGGTCCCAGCGCAGCCAGGCATCCTGGACGACGTCTTCGGCCTCGGTCAGCTCGCCCAGCAGCCCGTAGGCGATCCCCAGCAGGCGGGGGCGGCAGGCGATAAAGGCGTCGCTGTTCATGCCGCGATTGGCGCCTGGGAGCGCAACGCCGCGGCCGCCGCGGCGCTGCCGCTGGAGATCGCCGAGTCGACGAGCCATCCCTCCGGGCCGACCCAGTCGCCGGCCAGGAAGAGGCCGTCGCCGCGGTCGATCGCGGGCCGCCCGGCGAGCCCGCCGCTCGCCGGCGTCTGGATCGCCGAGACCGCGACCATGCGGGGAAGGAAGCGCCCGAGGACTACCTGCTCGCGCCAGCCCGGCTGCACCGTGTCGGCCAGTTCCTCCAGGACCGATCGGGGTTCACGTGCATAGCTGGCGAGGCTGAGGAGGACGCCGTCCCGGTGGTCGGGCGGCGAGTGCCGGGAGAGGTAGGTCGGCTGGTCGACCCCCAGCGCGAATCGGCGGGAGCGGTGCGGCAGCTTCCGCAGGCCGAGGTCGAGCACGCTCAATTCGGCCGCCGGGCCGGGGGCGGCGGGAGCCCGCCCGCCCAGCAACTTCCCGACGGCGTCGGGCCCGCCGGCGGCGACGACGAGCACGTCGGGACGCAGCGTCTCCTCGTCGAGCGCAACCGTCCATCCATCGGCATCGCGCTCGAGGGCGCGCACGGCGGCACGGGTGCGCAGCGTCGCGTCGCTGGCCTCGGCTTTCGCGGCGAGGGCGTCGACCAGCGACTGCCAGCCCCCTCGCAGATAGCGCACCCCCGGCAGCAGCCCGATCTTCAGCTGGGTTGCGGCGACGTCGGCGCTTAGGCTCTCCTGGTCGGCGACGAACGTCGTCACCCGCACCAGCGCCGCAGCACTCGCCCGCGCCCGCTCCGAGCGCAGGCTCCGCCGCAGCCACTCCGTAGCCGAGATCCCCGCCAGTTCCTCAGGCTCGGTTCGCTGCAGCCTCAGGAACCACCGCCCAAGCTGCGCCGACCCACCCAGCGTCCGCTTCGCCTTGCCCTCCCGCGGAAATACCGAAGCCGCGGAAGCCGGCTGCCACCAGTCCAGCTCGATTCCCATCGCGTCCAGCTCCCGCCTCGCCGGGCCCCCGACATAAAGCGCGTGCGGCCCCTGGTTCAAGAAGAACCCATCCCGCCACTCCGAAGCAGCTCTTCCTCCTAGGTGAGAGCTGCCCTCCAAAAGCAGCGTCTCGAAGCCACCCTCAGCCAACCGGCCCGCCGCAGTCAGCCCAGCGGGTCCGCCACCCACAACTACAGCTTTTCTAGATCCGTTCATGCCCTCTAGACGAAACAGCATTGCGCTTTGTGACAGGAGGGGCCGGTGGGGGTCGTGAGGTACTCAGCATGGAGCCGCGCCACCACCGCCAGAGGCGTCAGCAGCAGGCGATCCTCGCGGCGGAGGTGCTCCGAACGACCCCCACCGGCCCCTCCTCCCGACTAATCGCGGTACTTGCTGCGCTTCTTCGGATAGGTCCGGAACACGTGGTCCCAGGCCGGCGAGGAGACGCCGTAGCCGTAGCCGTGGTCTTGGAAGTGGTGGCGCATGTGGTGTTCGCGCAGGCGCTTGGCGAAGTCCGTCCTCGGGACGAAGTGGTGCACGTAGTAGTGCGTGTAGTCGTAGAAAAGGTAGCCGAGGATGAAGCCGGCGAAGAGGGGGTAGGCGGCGTCGCCGAGGAGCGCCCGGAAGCCGAGGAAGAAGAGGATCGCCAGCGGGATCGAGACCGAGGGCGGCATCACCAGCCGCATCTTGTCGTTGGGATGGTCGTGGTGGACGCCGTGGATGATGAAGTGCATGCGCCGGCCGAAGGCGTTGTCGGGCTCCCAGTGGAAGACGAGCCGGTGCAGCCAGTACTCGGTCAGGGTCCAGACGCCGACCCCGGCCAGGGTCAGAAGCGCCAGCTGCCAGGCGGCGTAGCCGCGATCGGCCCCGATCCACTCCATCGCCACCACCACCGGGACGAAGATCATCGCCGGCACCGCAGGGTGGACGCGGGAGAAGAAGTTGAGGAAGTCGCTCTTGAAAAGTGGGGGAGAAGCGGAGAGCTTCTCGGTCCTGGAATGACTCTCCATCGCCTTCGATATTAGCGCCGGTTGCCCGGGTTCCCGCAAGACGCAGGGAAGCTGTGACGAAGCTGTTTCAAAGAGGTGCCGATTTGCGGAAACGGCCCTCGCGATTACCCGGGCCGGATGCAAACATGCCCGCCGTGCCGCGCAAGCCAAAGCCACCGACCTGCGAAGACTGCTATTTCCGGAAAAATCTGCTCTGCGCCTTGGAGCTGAACGAGGCCTGCACCACCTTCAGGCCGAACCGACCAG
>Ga0307300_10000092_pt1 | contig 21719 bp, 21 predicted proteins | sample ER_DNA_181_FD_194492 | JGI IMG/M metagenome (GOLD analysis project Ga0307300, IMG submission 194492) | Bulk soil microbial communities from the East River watershed near Crested Butte, Colorado, United States - ER_DNA_181 | ecosystem: Environmental > Terrestrial > Soil > Floodplain | place... | reverse complement strand
TGCGCGAAGGCTTCGCCCGGATCGATGAGAGGTTCGCGCGGATAGATGAGAAGTTCGACCGAGTCAGCGAGCGCATCGACAAGCTGATCTTCACGATGTGGGCCGCCGCCGGCGCCGTTGCCGCGACGGCCATCGTCAGCCTCGTCAAGCTTGCTTTCCTCTAGCCGAATCGTGGTCTGACAACACGTTTCGACAGTTTTTGTCTACACTCCTCCTATGGAGGCACTTCTGGAGAAGGAGGGGAGCGTGGAGAACTGGAACGACGAGCGGCTGGACGAACTGAGCCGGCGGATGGACGCGGGGTTCGAGAAGGCGGCAACCAAAGTCGAACTGAGCGCGCTCAAGAACGAATTGAACCTTCGATTCGACGGGGTTGACGCTCGATTCGATGAGGTGGATAGGCGGTTCGACGAAATCAGCGGACGCTTCGGCGAAGTCGGTGGGCGGTTCGACGAAATCAGCGGACGCTTCGGCGAAGTCAATGGGCGTTTCGACAAGATCGACGATCGACTCGACCGCCTGAACCACACGCTCCTCATCGGCCTCTTTGGCCTAATCGCCGCGGTGATCGCGAACGGGATCTGGGGTTGAAACTCAGCCGCCGGACTTGGCCGGCGAGTGCGGGTGCTCCTTCGCCCAGCGGGCGATCGCGCCGGAGCCGGAGACCACCTCGCCGTCGTCGAGGACGAGGATCGGCACCTCGTTGGTGCCGCTGAGGCGCTTGACCTCGGCCCGGTCCTCCTCGCGGTTGCCCCAGGTCAGCGGCATTCCCCGGTACCCCTTCACCGTCTTCAGCTCGTACTCGTAGCCGGCGTTGTCCAACGCCTTGCCGGCCTTCGCGCAGGGATGGGCAAAGCCCGGTCCCCGCTTCTTCTGCCCGCAGGTGTAGAGGATCACCGGGTCAGCCTAATCCAGATCGCTCAGGATCGCAGCGCTTCCAGGCGTTCGAAGATCTCGGGGACGTGGGTGAGGTAGGCGCCGTAGTCGAAGACCTTGTCGAGGTCGAGGTTTGGTGCCGCCTCGGCTAGGAGGTCGCGGAACTCGGTGCGGGTGTCCCAGGCGCGCTGGGCGTTCGCCTGGACGACGCGGTAGGCGTCGTCGCGTGGGAGCCCGGACTCGACCAGGGCGGTGAGGGCGCGCTGGGAGAACAGGGCGCCGTAGGTGAGGCCGAGGTTCTCGCGCATCCGCTCCTCGTTGATCGTCATCCCGGCGGCGACCTTGGCCGCCAGGTCCTGCATGTAGTCGAGGGCGATGGTCGCGTCGGGGAGGATCACACGCTCGGCGCCGGAGTGGGAGATGTCGCGCTCGTGCCAGAGGGCGACGTTCTCGATCCCCGTCTGCGAGTAGCCGCGGAGGACCCGGGCGAGGCCGGTGATCCTCTCGGTGCGGATCGGGTTGCGCTTGTGCGGCATCGCCGAGGAGCCCTTCTGGCCGGCGGCGAACGGCTCTTCGACCTCCCGCACCTCGGTTTTCTGCAGGTTCCGCACCTCGGTCGCGAAGCGCTCGAGGCCGGCGCCGGCGATCGCGATCGCGGTCAGCAGCTCGGCGTGGCGGTCGCGCGGGACGACCTGGGTGGCGACGTCCTCGCGGCCGAGGCCGAGTTTCTGCATCACCCGCGCCTCGACCGCCGGCGGCACCGAGGCGTAGGTGCCGACGGCGCCGGAGAGCTTGCCGACGGCGAGCTGCGCGAAGGCCTCCTCGAGCCGGTCGAGGTTGCGGTCGGCCTCGAAGGCGAAGCCGGCCAGCCGCAGCCCGAAGGTCGTCGGCTCGGCGTGGACGCCGTGGGTGCGGCCGACGCAGAGGGTGTCGCGGTGCTCGAGCGCCCGCGTCACCAGTGCGTCGCGGTAGGCGCAGGCGCTGGCGAGGACGACTTCGCCGGCTCGGCGCAGCTGCAGCGCCAGGGCCGTGTCGAGGACGTCGGAGGAGGTGAGGCCGTAGTGGATCCAGCGTCCGTGCTCGCCGACCGAGGCGGCGACCACGTCGACGAAGGCGGCGACGTCGTGGTCGGTCACCTTCTCGCGCTCGTCGACCGCCTCGACAGTGAAGGCCGCCTTCTCCCGAGCCTCCCGCGCCGCCTCCTCGGGGACGGCGCCCTCCGCCGCCCAGGCCTCGGTCGCCGCCAGCTCGACCTCGAGCCAGCTCTCCAGCTTCGCCTGCGGGGTCCAGACCGCCCCGATCTCGGGGCGGGTGTAGCGGGGGATCACGCGTTGATTATCCGCCCGGCGAGCACGCCGGCATTTTTGGCGCCGTCGATGGCGACGCAGGCGACCGGGATCCCCGGCGGCATCTGGACTGCCGAGAGCAGCGCGTCGAGCCCGCCGAGGCTCTTGCCGAGGATCGGGACGCCGATCACCGGCAGGTCGGTGTGGGCAGCGGCCACGCCCGGCAGCGCCGCCGACATCCCCGCCCCGGCGATGATCACCTTGAGGCCGCGCATCCGCGCGTTCTGGCAGTACTCGCGGACCAGCTCGGGATCGCGGTGGGCGCTCATCACCCGCACCTCGTAGCGGATGCCCGCTTCCTCGAGGGCTTTGCCGGCCGGTTCCATCTTCGGCTTGTCGTTCTTCGAGCCCATGATGATCCCGACGTGGGGCTCGTCGACGTCGATTTCGGTGAAGGCTTCCTCGACGGTCGCCATCGTCGCCGTCTCGGTGGGGTCGGCGGGCCCGCCCCCTGCGGGCGTCGCGGTCCCGGTCGGCTGCGGCTCCTCTGAGATCTCGCTCATCTCGCTCCTTGATTAGGTTGGTGAGGTTTTTTTGATGACCTGAATTAGCTGGGGACGCGCTCGACGGCGCGGGCGGCGATGTCGGTGCGGATCTGCATTCCCTCGAAGGCGATCCGGCTGGCGGCATCGTATGCACGATCGCGCGCCTCGGCGGGACTGCTACCCAGCCCGGTCACGTTCAGCACCCGTCCGCCGGCGGTGACGATCTCGCCGTCGCGCTCGGCGGTGCCCGCGTGGGTCACCTCGGCGATCTCCGCCGCTTCGGCGAGGCCGCTGATCACGTCGCCCTTGGACGAGGACTCGGGGTAGCCGGCGGAGGCGAGGACGACGGTCACAGCCCAGTTGTCCTCGAACTCGGCGCTCGTGCCGGCGAGGCCGCCGGGCTCGCGTGAGGCGAGGAAGAGCTGTGCGAGGTCGGAGCGCAGACGCGGCAGCACCGCCTGGGTCTCGGGGTCGCCGAAGCGGGCGTTGAACTCGAGCACCTTCGGACCCTCGACGCCGATCATCAGCCCGGCGTAGAGGACGCCGTGGAAGGGGACGCCGCGGGCGGCCATCGCCGCCACCACCGGGCGGTGGACCTGCTCGACGATCTCCTCGACCTCGGCGGCGCCGAACCCGGGGACGGGGGAGTAGCTGCCCATCCCGCCGGTGTTGGGCCCCTCGTCGCCGTCGAAGATCCGCTTGTAGTCCTGGGCCGGGGCGAGGGGGACGACGTTCTCGCCGTCGCAGAGGGCCAGCAGCGAGAGCTCCTCGCCCTCGAGGAAGTCCTCGAGCACGACCGTAGTGCTGCCGAAGCGCCGCTCGGTGAAGAAGACGTCAACGGCGGCGCGGGCCTCGCCCTCGTCCTGGCAGATGATCACGCCCTTGCCCGCGGCGAGTCCGTCGGCCTTCAGCACGGTCGGGTAGGAGCAGCTGCCGAGCCGCTCCAGCGCTTCCTCGCGGCTGTGCAGCAGCACGTGGGCGGCGGTTGGCACGCCGGCCTCCTCCATCAGCTCCTTGGCGAAGGCCTTGGATCCCTCGAGCGCGGCTGCGTCCCTGAGCGGGCCGAAAGCGGGGATGCCCGATCCCTCCAGTGCGTCGACCGCCCCCGCGACAAGGCCCGCCTCGGGGCCGATCACGGCCAGGTCGACCGCGTTCTCCTTCGCCGCGGCGACGATCGCGGTGGCATCGTCGGCCGCGACGGTAGGGAGGCAGGCGGCATCCGCCGCGATCCCGGCATTGCCAGGGGCGCAGAGGACATCGGTGACCTGCGGCGAGCGCCCCAGCGCCCGCACGATCGCGTGCTCGCGACCGCCCCCGCCTACGACCAGGGCCTTCAAGGCGCGGCTAGAGCGCGCCGGCCAGGTCGCCGGCCGGGATCGCGGCCAGCGTCTGGCTGGTCATCGTCCCGCGCGAGCCGAGCTCCACCGAGACCTTCGCCATCGTCTTGTCATCGGGCGCCTCGACCACGGTGACGAAGTCGTACTGCCCGAGGGTGGCGTACTGCGAGACCACCTTCACCCCCATCTGTTCGACCTCGCGGTTCACCTCGTCGATCCGCCCCGGGTTGTTCTTCAACGTCCGCACGCCCTCAGCGGTCAAGTTCGTCAGCATCAAGAAAGTCGGCATCTCCGCCCCCTCTGGTCCGTGGTCGAGCCTCCGGCTCAACCGTACTGCTTTGGGGTGGGTCGAGGCGCTTTTGTCAACCATAGGTTCACTAAAGCGCCTCGACACATTCCTCAGCTAGAAAACAAAGGTCGACACGCGTCAGCTCCTAGTACGCGTAGTAGCCGGCGTGGATGTGGTCGCAGTGGTCCGGCAGGGAGAAGGCCGGACCGGGGCCGTCGAGGTCGAAGCAGTAGATCAGCTCGGTCGGGTGCAGCGGGGCCGGCAGCTGGGCGAGGGAGTAGCCGAGCTCGGCGCAGGGGGCGGTGGTCGAGGTGTCGGTGCAGGAGACGCCGTCGACGGAGGCGATGTCCATCGCCCGGCCGTAGAAGTGGTTGGAGACGTTGCCCGAGGCGGTCATCTGGGAGTGGTCGGAGCGCAGGGCGGTGATCGTGATCTGGTGGGTGCGGGTCATCAGGGCCAGCAGGCCGACGACGCGCTGGTCGAGCAGGCCGCCCTGGATGTCCCGCAGCTCGAGGTCGTCGGAGAGGGTGAGGTTCGCCCAGTTGATCTGCGAGGCGGTGTCGCCCGGGAGGACGACCGTCCACTCTTTGCTGGTCACGGCGCACTTGCCGGCGAGCTGGCCGGCCTCGCTGGCGACGGCGTCGACGTACCAGGCGGCCTGGTTATGGGTGAAGACGCCGGCGTCGATCGAGCCGCGGGCCCACATCAGCCGGGCAAGGGTCGCCGCCGAGTCGTCGACGTCGCCGTGGCGGATGCGCCCGTCTTCGTCGCCGTCGACCGCATAGCGGCTCCACTCCATCTTGTCGAGGCCGAGCGGCCCGAGGGTGCGCAACTGCTTGGCATTCATGCCACGGCCGAAGTTCGACTCGAGGCGGGCGATCGCGGCGAGGGTCCAGACCCCGCGCTTGCCGAGTTCGTAGCGGCCGGCGGCGGTCTCGAAGGCGCTCAGGTAGTCCTCCGGGATCTGCTTCTTCCAGTCGTCGGCCGGGCTGCACTTGTAGACCTTGATCTGCGGCGTCAGGGTCAGCGTCGTGTAGCTGCCTCCGACTTCGTCGGCGTAGCAGCCGGCGTTCTGCAGGACCTCTTCGACGTACCAGTCGGCGTGGTTGTAGGCGAAGATCGCGCCCCAGACGTCCGCCGGCATCCCGGCGGCGCTGAGGTAGCGGGCGGCGGCGTAGATCGCGTCTTCGGGGTTGTTCGGGTCGGCGACACCGTCGCCGTTGGCGTCGACCCCGTACATCTCCCAGGTTTCCGGCATGAACTGCATCCAGCCGACAGCGCCGGCAGAGGAGGGGCCGAGGTTGGTCCCGAAGGCGGTCTCGATCGCGTTGATCCCGGCCAGGATCGCCGGCCCCTGCGGCCCGAGGGCGTACTGCTCGGAGGCGCGGTGGTAGATCGGGATCAGGACCGGCGGCACGCCGTTGATCGCGCAGGTGGAGCTCGGCAGGGAGGGGATCGTGAAGGCGCCGGGGCCGGGCGCGGTGGTGGCGCCGGCTTCGGGCGCGGCTGCCGATTCTTCGGGAGCTTCGGCGTCGACCCCGCCGGCGCCGACCCCGCCGCTGGGGGCGGGCGATTCCGTCGCCGGAGCCGGCGGCGGCACCAGGGTTTCGTTCTGCTTCAGCGGAGCTTCGGCCGGTTCGCTCGTTTCGGGCGCTTCAGAGGCTTCCAGCGCCGATCCCGGCACCAGGCCGCTGGCGGGCGTCGCCTCGGCGTTGGCCACCGCGACCGGTGCCGCCAGCGCCGCGGTCGCCGCTGCGGCCGCTAAAACCGTCCTGATCTTCTGCGCCTGCTCCATCAGCCGAGGACGTTGACGACTCGCCACTGCTTGTTCTTCAGCTGTTCCATCTCCAGCCGCAGCTCGCTGGTCGTGCCGACCCGCAGCAGCGAGACGCTGACGGGATAGATGCGGTCGTGGGAGGGGGCGGGGACGACGTTGAGGACCTTCGCCTTCGGCACCTTCACCCCTGCCGGCTGGCGCGGCGGCCGCTGCAGCAGCGCCTTCGTCACGTCGGGGACCGCGGTCGCCCTGAAGGCCTTGCGGACCGCGCTCTTCTCGGCGCCGGTCTCGTAGACGACGAAGGCGTCGGCGAACTTGCGGGCGACGGCGATCGCCGCCGGGCCGGCAGGCGGGCCGTCGACGCTGGCGGCGGCCGAGGAGGTGGCGCCGGCGGCTGGCTGGGCAGCTGCGTTGGTGGAGAAGGTGTCGGTGGCGGGGTTGCCGGTGTTGGCGGTGGCGGCGACGGGCGCTTCGCTTCCGACCGCTTTCGAGGCCTCCACCTTGGAGCTGTTCCCGGCGGGGGCCTTGAAGACCGGCGTCGCCCCCTGCAGGGTCGGGTCGGCCTCGGGCTTCGGCTCCGGTTTCACCGGCGCCGGCTTCGGAGCCGGCGCGCGCGTCACCGCGACCTGGGCCGCGGGCGCGGGCTCGTTCTCCCCCGAGGAGGCGAGTGAGTAGCCGCCGACGGCGAGCCCGAGCGCCAGCACGACGGCACCGCCGGCGACCGCGGCGCGGCCGGCGTCGCTGAAGCTTCGGAAGTAGTCCTCCGCCGGCCAGAGAACGCGATCGCGCACGGCCAGCGAGAGGTCCTCGAAGGCCTCCTCCCGGCGCCGCCGGGGGCGCGCGTTGATCGGGGTCTGGTCGTCGCTCATCGGGTCTCGCAGGTGCTCTCCCACAGCCTAGATTGCCGGGACCAATTAAAGAGCACCTTCATGAGGTTCTTGTTTCGGCAGAAAGAGCCGCAAAGATGAGCCTCAGGCGGGGCTTGCAGCAGGCGTGCCAACCCGCTCGAAGACGATCTCTCCTTCGGCGGCGTCGACGCGAACCCTGTCGCCCTCGCCGAACTCGCCCTCGAGGATCTTCAGCGCCAGCTTGTCGACCAGCTGCTTCTGGATCACCCGCTTCAGCGGCCGCGCCCCGTAGGTGGGGTCGTAGCCGAGGTTGCCGAGGAGGGTGCGGGCGTCGTCGGAGAGCTCGATCTCGATCCCCCGCTCGCGCACCCGGCCGACCAGCTGGTTGACCTGGAGCTCGACGATGCGGCCGATGTCGGCCTTCGAAAGCCGGTGGAAGATCACCGTGTCGTCGATCCGGTTGAGGAACTCCGGCTTGAAGGTCGCCGCCAGCACCTCTTCGATCTGCTCGCGGATCTTCTCGTCGACCTGCTCGCCGACGATCCGGTCGGAGCCGACGTTCGAGGTCATGATCAGGACCGTGTTGGCGAAGGAGACGGTGCGGCCCTGGCCGTCGGTCAGGCGGCCGTCGTCCATCAGCTGCAGCAGCGTGTTGAAGACGTCGGGGTGGGCCTTCTCGATCTCGTCCAGGAGGACGACGGCGTAGGGGCGGCGGCGCACCGCCTCGGTCAGCTGCCCGCCCTCCTCGTAGCCGACGTAGCCGGGGGGCGCACCGATCAGCCGCGCCACCGTGTGCTTCTCCATGTACTCGGACATGTCGAGGCGGACGATCGCCTGCTCGGAGTCGAACATGAACTCGGCCAGCGCCTTCGCCAGCTCGGTCTTGCCGACCCCGGTCGGGCCGAGGAAGAGGAAGGATCCGATCGGCCGGTCGGGGTCGGAGAGGCCGGCGCGGGAGCGGCGCAGCGCGTTGGAGACTGCGGCGATCGCCTCGTCTTGGCCGATCACCCGGTCGTGCAGCCGCTCCTCCATCTGGATCAGCTTCTGCACCTCGCCCTCCATCAGCCGGCTGACCGGGATCCCGGTCCATTTGGCGACGACCTCGGCGACGTCCTCCTCGGTGACTTCGTCGGCGAGCATCACCTCGCCGCCGGCGTGCAGCTCCTCCAAGCGGGCCTCCTGCTCTTTGACCCGCGCCTCCAGCTCCGGGATCTCGCCGTAGCGCAGCTTCGCCGCCCGCTCGAGGTCGGTCTCGCGCTCGGCCCGCTCGGCTTCCTGCCGCGCCTCCTCCAGCTTTTCCTTGGCGGCTTTGATCTGCTCCAGCGGCTCTTTCTCGTTCTGCCAGCGGGTGCGCAGCTCGGCCGCCTCCTCGCCGAGGTTGGCGAGGTCGCCCTCCAGCGCCTGCAGCCGAGCTTTCGAGGCCTCGTCGGTCTCTTTCTTCAGCGCCTCGCGCTCGATCTCCAGCTGCTGGATCCGCCGCTCGACCTCGTCGATCTCGGTCGGTACGGAGTCGATCTCGATCTTCAGCCGCGAGGCCGCCTCGTCGATCAGGTCGATCGCCTTGTCGGGGAGGAAGCGGTCGGCGATGTAGCGCTCCGAGAGGGTCGCCGCGGCGACGATCGCCGCGTCGGAGATGCGGACGCCGTGGTGCTGTTCGTAGCGCGGCTTGAGGCCGCGGAGGATCGCGATCGTGTCGTTCATGTCGGGCTCGCCGACCAGGACCGGCTGGAAGCGCCGCTCCAGCGCCGCGTCTTTCTCGATGTGCTTGCGGTACTCGTCGAGCGTCGTCGCCCCGACCGCGCGCAGCTCGCCGCGGGCCAGCATCGGCTTCAGGAGGTTGGCGGCGTCGACCGCGCCTTCGGCGGCGCCGGCGCCGACGATCGTGTGGAGCTCGTCGAGGAAGAGGACGATCTGGCCCTCCGCCTGCTGGACCTCGTTCAGGACCGCTTTCAGCCGCTCCTCGAACTCGCCGCGGTATTTAGAGCCGGCGAGCAGGGAGCCGATGTCGAGGGCGATCACGCGGCGGTCACGCAGGCTCTCGGGGACGTCGCCTTTGACGATCCGCTGCGCCAGCCCCTCGACGATTGCGGTCTTGCCGACGCCGGGGTCGCCGATCAGGACCGGGTTGTTCTTGGTCCGGCGGGAGAGGACCTGGATCACGCGGCGGATCTCCTCGTCGCGACCGATCACCGGGTCGAGCTTGCCGCTCTCGGCCTCGGCGGTGAGGTCGCGGCCGAACTTCTCCAGCGCCTGGGCGTTGTCCTCGGCGTTCGGCGAGGTCACCTTCGCCGGACCCTGGACAGCCTTGACCGCCCGTTCCAGCTCCTCGCGGCCGGGCAGCAGGTCGGAGACGCCGGAGCCGTCCTCGGCCAGGGCCAGCAGCAGGTGGCCGACGGTGATGTAGCCGTCGCCGAGCTTTGCCATCGCCTGCTCCGCCCCGCGCAACACCCGGGCCAGGTTCGACGACATCTGCGGGTCGGCCCCGTCGCCGAGCGTCGGCAGCGCGCTCACCGCCCCCTCGGCCTCGGTCCGCGCCGTCGCCGGGTCGACACCGACCTTCTGCAGGACCGGGATCGCCATCCCTTCCGCCTGGTCGAGCAGCGCCAGCAGCAGGTGGGCGGAGGCGATCTCGGGATTGCGGCCCGTTCGCGCCAGCTCCTGCGCCGCCGCCACCGCCTCGCGCGATTTCTCCGTGAACCTGTCCGCCTGCATCAGCTCGTCTCTCCGTTCCTGTTCTCGCCCTTCGCCGTTCCAACTTCCTCCAGCCGCTTGCGCAGCCGCGCCACCTCGGCCCGCAGCCTCTGCACCTGGCTTTCCAGCGCCAGCACCATTTCCACCCCGGCCAGGTTCAGCCCTTCGGCCGTCATCTCCTGGATCCGGCGCAGCCGCTCGACGTCGCGCTGGGAGTAGAGGCGGGTGTTCTTCGGCGAGCGCTTCGGCGCGATCAGCCCCCGCTGCTCGTACATCCGCAGCGTCTGCGGGTGCATCTCCGCCAGTTCGGCGGCGACCGAGATCATGAACACGCCCTGCTGTTCGTCGAAGGTCGCCTTGACGCGGCGGCGGTAGGTGGCCATCAGCGCCCCGCCTTCCGCAGCAGCTCGGCGCGCGGGTCGGACCCGTTCAGCGCCTCGGCGAGCTTCTCCACCGCTTCGCTCTGCTCTTCGCTCAGCTCGGCGGGGATCGCGACCTCGAGGCGGTAGCGGATGTCGCCGCGGCCGGAGCCCTTCGGCTTCGGCGGGCCCTCGCCGCGCAGTCGCTGGATCGCCCCGTGCTTGGTCCCCGGCGCGACCTTGATCTTCTTGGTCCCGTTCAGCGTCGGCACCTCGATCGTGCCGCCGCGGATCGCCTCGACGACCGAGATCGGCACCGTCACCTCGAGGTTGCCGCCGTCGAGCCGCTCGAAGACGGGTGAGGAGGCGACCCGGGTGGTGACGTAGAGGTCGCCCGGCGGTCCCCCGCGCGGACCGTCCTCGCCCTTGCCGGCGAGGCGGATCCGGGTGCCGTCCTTGACCCCGGCCGGGACGTTCACCTTGTAGCGCTTGGTCTGCTGGGTGAGGCCCGAGCCGCCGCAGGTGGGGCAGGGGTCTTCGACGATCTGGCCGGAGCCGCCGCATTGGGAGCAGGGCTGGCTGATCGAGAAGAAGCCCTGGCCCTGGGCCTCGACGCCGCGCCCTTCGCAGCGCGGGCAGGTGGTGGGGGAGGTCCCCGGTTTGGCGCCGCTGCCGTGGCAGGTGGCGCAGCGGGAGGACTTGGGGACGGTGACGCTGATCTGGGCGCCGTTGATCGCCTGGTCGAAGGAAAGGGACACTTCCGTCTCCAGGTCGCGGCCGCGCACCTGCTGCGCCTGCGGCCGCCCGCCGCCGCGGTTGAAGACGCCGCCGAGGATGTCGCCGAAGTCGAAGCCGCCGAAGCCGCCGGGGCCGGTCCCGAACGGCGCCCCGCCTCCGCCGCCCCCGCCGAAGCCGGCGAAGACGCCGCCCTCGTCGTACTCCTTGCGCTTCTCGGGATCGCCGAGGACGTCGTAGGCGGCGGAGATCTCCTTGAACCGCTCCTCCGCCTCCTTGTCGTCCGGGTTGCGGTCAGGGTGGTAGGTCCGGGCGAGCTTCCGGTAGGCCTTCTTGATCTCCTCGTCGGTCGCCTTCTTCGAGACGCCGAGCGTCTTGTAGAGCTCGTCCGCCATCAGTCCTCCGTTACGCGCTCACGACCACCCGGGCGGGGCGGATCAACTGCTCGCCCATCCGGTAGCCCTTCTGCATCACCTCGACCACCGTCCCGCCCTCGGACCCCTCGACCGGCATCGTCGAGAGCGCCTCGTGCTGGTTGGGGTCGAACTTCTCGCCCTTCGGATCGACGGCCTCGATGCCGTGCCGCTGCAGCGTCTCCCGCAGCGAGCCGAGCACCATCTCGACACCAGATCGGAGGCCGTCTCCATCATCGCCCTCCGCCTCCAGCGCCCGCTCGAGATTGTCGACTGCGTCGATCACTTCCCGAGCCACCTCGGCCTTCCCGCGAGCCTGCGCCGCCTGCACATCGCCGGCAACCCGCTTCCGAAAGTTCTCGAAGTCAGCCTTCGTCCGCTTCGCCAGTTCGAGGTACTCGTCTTTTTCCTGGTTAGCGTCAGCCAGCAGCTTCTCGAAGTCCTCCTCGACGGCCTGAGCCTCAGATTCAGACGCATCTCCCGCGGGTGGCGACGAAGCCGAGGACTCTCCCGCTAGGGAGAGCCCGGCATCGGAGACAGGACCCGCGGGCCGAGCGCTCGGACCCGCGGGCCCCGCCCCCTCGTCCTTGAGCTCGTCCTGAGGGGGCGTCATTTGCCCTCCTCGTCGACCACCTCGGCGTCGACGACCTCCTCCTCGTCAGAGGCGGCGCCGTTCTCGGTCGGCCCCTCGGAGGCGGCCTCGGCCGAAGCGGCGGCGTAGATCTGCTCGGAGACCTTGGTCATCGCCGTGTTCAGTGCCTCGACTTTGGAGTCGAGCTCCTCTTTGGAGCCGCTCTCCAGCGAGTCGCGCACGTCCTTCACCGCCGCCCGCACGTCCTCCTTGCTGGCGTCGTCGACTTTGTCGCCGGCCTCCTCGATGGCTTTCTCCGCCTGGTAGGCCGAGTTCTCGGCGAGGTTCCTCGCCTCTGCCAGCTCGCGCTGCTTGCGGTCCTCGTCGGCATGCGACTCGGCGTCGGAGACCATGCTCTGGATTTCCTCGTCGGAGAGCCCGGAGCCGGATTTGATCTCGATCTTCTGTTCTTTGCCGGTGCCTTTGTCGGCGGCGCTGACGTTGATGATCCCGTTGGCGTCGATGTCGAAGGTGACCTCGATCTGGGGGATGCCGCGCGGCGCCGGGGGGATCCCGGTGAGCTGGAATTTGCCCAGGCTCTTGTTGCCGCTGGCCATCTCGCGCTCGCCCTGGAGGACGTGGATCTCGACCGAGGGCTGGTTGTCGTCGGCGGTCGAGAAGACCTCCGACTTCTTCGTCGGGATCGTCGTGTTGCGCTCGATCAGCTTCGTCATCACGCCGCCTTTGGTCTCAATCCCGAGGGTCAGCGGGGTGACGTCGAGCAGCAGCACGTCCTTGACGTCCCCGGCCAGCACGCCGGCCTGGATCGCGGCGCCGACGGCGACGACCTCGTCCGGGTTGACGCCCTGGTGCGGCTCCTTGCCGGTCAGCTCTTTGACCTTCTCGCGGACCGCCGGCATCCGGGTCATGCCGCCGACGAGGACGACGTGGTCGACCGCGGTGTCGGCGTCGGCCAGCGCCTGTTTCACCGGCCCGACCACGCGGTCGAGCAGGTCGCCGGTAAGCTCGTTCAGCTTCGACCGGCTCAGCTTGAGGTCGAGGTGCTTCGGCTGCCCCTCGACGGCGGTGATGAAGGGCAGGTTGATCTGCGTCTCCTGGGTCGAGGAGAGCTCGATCTTCGCCTTCTCCGCCGCCTCGTAGAGGCGCTGCAGCGAGTTTTTGTCCTGGGAGAGGTCGACGCCCTGGTCGCGTTTGAACTCCGCCACCAGCCACTCGACGATCGCTTTGTCCCAGTTGTCGCCGCCGAGGTGGTTGTCGCCGGCGGTCGCTTTCACCTCGAAGACGCCGTCGCCGATTTCCAGCACGGAGACATCGAAGGTGCCGCCGCCGAGGTCGAAGACGAGGATCGCGTGGTCGGTCTCCTCTTTGTCGAGCCCGTAGGCGAGCGAGGCCGCGGTCGGCTCGTTGATGATCCGCTTCACCTCGAGGCCGGCGATCTTGCCGGCGTCCTTGGTCGCCTGGCGCTGGTCGTCGTTGAAGTAGGCGGGGACGGTGATGACGGCGCTGTCGACGCTGTCGCCGAGCTTGGCTTCGGCGTCGGCTTTCAGCTTCTGCAGGATCATCGCGCTGATCTCCGGCGGGCTGTACTGCTTGCCGCGCGCGTCGACCCGGACGTCGCCGTTGGGGCCGGCCTCGACCTTGTACGGGACGATCGTCTCCTCCTCTTTGACTTCGGCCTCCTTGCGGCCCATGAAGCGCTTGATCGAGAAGATCGTGTTCTCCGGGTTCATCACTGCCTGGCGTTTGGCCACGGTGCCGACGAGGCGCTCGCCGCTCTCGGTGAACGCGACGACCGACGGGGTGGTGCGCCCGCCCTCCGCGTTCTCCAGAACGGTGGGCTCGCCGCCCTCCATCACCGCCACGCACGAGTTGGTCGTGCCGAGGTCGATACCGATCGTCTTTGCCACTTTTCCGCCTACCTCCAGGTGGGTTGGGTTGTTGAAGCTCTAAAAATCTAAGTGGCAGTATGGCAGATCACCGAATTCGGTCAAGGGCCTGTTTTCTGCCGATCCGATTCGTTCCGGCCCGAAGTGGGTTACACATAGAGCAGGCTGTGGGAGGCCCGGAACCGACTAGGAGGAACAACCTTTGACTTGCATTTCGAAAAGCGTCCGCCGCTTGGCTCTGCTGGCGCTCACCGTCCCCTTGATCCTGGGCCTGTTCGCCGGCAGCGCCGGCGCCAAGTTCGGCCCCGGGCACCAGGTCAACGTGATGACCCGCAACCTCTACCTGGGCGCCGACCTGACCCCGGCGATCGCCGCCAAATCGACGAAGGAATTCGTCGAAGCGAACGGGAAAATCCTCCGCGACGTCACCGCCAACAACTTCCCGGTCCGGGCAAAGGGGCTGGCGAAAGAGATCAACAAGAAGAAGCCCGACCTCGTCGGCCTGCAGGAGGTGGCGCTGTGGCGGACCGGCCCGCCGAGCCTGGAACCGCTGCTCGGCACCGCCGGTGCGACCGCGACCACCGTCCGCTACGACTACCTGAAGGAACTGCTGGCGCAGCTGAACAAGGGCAAGAAGCGCTACCGCGTCGCCGTCGTCCAGCCGGAGTTCGACTTCGAGGCGCCGGCTGACGAGAACCAGGTCCCGAACGACGGACCCAACGGGCTGATCAAAGACGCCGAGATCAACGGCCGCCTGACGATGCGCGACGCCATCCTGGTCCGGCTCGGCTCCGGCGTCGTCACCAGCCACCCGCAGAAGGGCAACTTCCAGAACATGCTGACGGTGCAGCTATCCGGCGTCGAAGTGCACGTGCTGAGGGGCTGGACCGCCCTCGATGCCAAGGTTCGGGGCAGCGGCAAGTTCCGTTTCGTCAACACCCACCTCGAGGCCTTCGACGACTCCAGCCAGGTGCCGAGCATCCGCGCCCTGCAGGCGGGCGAGCTGGTCGCCAAAGGCGGGCCGGCGACGACCAGCCTGCCGGTGGTCCTGGTCGGTGACCTCAACTCCGACGACAACACCGTCGAGGGCGGCGACCGTCAGGCCTACCAGGCCCTGGTCAAAGCCGGGATGCGCGAGCGCAGCACCGCCAAACCGCTGGGCTGCTGCCTGAAGTCGAGCCTGCTGGCGGTCGGCGCCGGCGGCAGCGTCGCCGACTTCGACCACCAGGTCGACCACGTGATGACCCGCGACCCGAAGAAGGTGAAGCTGGTCACCTCCGCGGTCACCGGGCGCCAGCCGGTCAACGGCTTCTGGGACTCCGACCACGCGGGGCTCTACAGCTCCCTCTGGCTGCTTAGGTAGGAACCGGACCTCACCGAGACCGCAGAAACGGTTCTTCAGGAGCCGTTTCTGCGGTTTCGCGAAACTCAGCCGCTGCCGGCGGTGCGGGCGACGAATTCGGAGACTTCCTGCGCCTGCTCTTCGTTGAGGATGCCGCCCGGCATCCGGCCCGGGGTGGTCGAGCTGTCGACGCCCTGTTCGATCGCGTTGAGGACGCGGCCTTCGGTCTGCTTGATCGTTTCCTTGGCGGTTTCGATTTCGTCGGCGCTTCCGGTTAGTTCCGGCGCGCCGTTGGGCGCCAGCAGTTCGTCGAGGTTCGGGGCGTAGTTGCCGTCGGTGCCGGCGCTGTAGAGCGTGTGGCAGGTGCCGCAGTTGGTGACGAAGAGCGTCTGCCCGTCCTTGAGGCTCGCGGGGACCTTGTCCTCCCCGGTTTCGCCGTCGCCCTTGGCGCGGAAGGCGGCGAAGGGAATGACCACGGCGAGGACGAGGAGGAGGACCCCGAACCAGATGAAAGTGCGCTTGCTCATTGGGCGGCGCGCATACTAGATGGTCGCGCGGTTCTCGCGGTACCAGGGGCACATCCGCCTCAGCGTGCACTCGCCGCAGCGCGGTTTGGGCCGGCAGACGGTGCGGCCGTGGCGGATCAGGTTGACGTGGAGCTCGTGCGCGTCCTCGGGCGGCACGATCGCCAGCATCTCGTCGTGGGCCTTCTCGAACGAGGCTTTCTCGGGGAAGAGGCCGAGGCGGCCGCCGACCCGGTGGACGTGGACGTCGACCGGGATCTCCGGGATCCCCCAGGTGAAGATGAGCACGCAGGCGGCGGTTTTGCGGCCGACGCCGGACAGCCCGAGGAGGAACTCGAGCGACTCCTCGCGCGGGGCGCCCTCGGTCCAGTCGAGGTCGCACGGGTCGCCGAGCTGCTCGAGGATCGCCTGGATCCGCGGCGCCTTCTGCTTGGCGAGGCCGCCGGGGCGGATCGCCTCCTCCAGCTCGTCGACCGGCGCGTCGCGCACCTCCTCCCAGGTCGGGTAGCGCTCCCGCAGCCGCGCGAAGGCGACGTCGCGGTTGCGATCGTTGGTGTGCTGGGAGAGGACGGTCTTGACCAGCTCCGCGATCGGGTGTCCGTGCGGTTCCTCCGCCGGCACCCCGTAGGTCTCCCGCAAACGGTCCCGAATCGCCCGCACCCGCCGCCGGTCTGGCCGCTTCCAGCTCACCGTTCGCACCCTAGTCATTCGCCTGTTCCTTTCTGGTCTATGGGAACGAAAAGGAACAGTCGAAGCCTCCCGGCGCCGCTAGCGCCGGGGCTACAATTGGTGGTTCGTGTCCCGTGCCTTCGCCGCCATAACCGCCCGGCTCCCGAAGGGCTGGGGCGACCTCGGTCGCCAGGTCGTCATCCTCGTCGGCGTCGACCTCGCCTACACGGCCGTGCGCGGAATCGCCGACGGCGAGAAATCGATCGCGATGCACCACGGCCAGCAGGTGATCGACCTCGAGCGCACTACTCACACCTTCTTCGAGCCCAGCCTGCAGGCCTTCTTCCTGCCCGCCCAGGGCGTGATCGACGTCGCCAACCAGATCTACCTCAACGCCCAGTTCTCGGTCGCCCTCGGCTTCCTCGTCTGGCTCTATCTCTTCCACAACCAGTCCTACTACTTCGTGCGCAACATGTTCGTCGTCTCGATGGGCCTGGCCCTGGTCGGCTACTCGCTGTTCCCGACGGCGCCGCCGCGGATGTACCCGCAGTACGGCTTCGTCGACACGCTCAACGCCTTCGCCGGGGTCAACCACGACTCGGCGCTGGCGAAGAGCTTCATCAACCCCTACGCGGCGGTGCCGAGCATGCACTGCGCCTTCGCGATGATGATCGGCTGCAGCGGGGTGATGGTCTGCCGGCACTGGTGGTCGAAAGCCTGGTGGGCCTTCTGGCCGTTGTTGGTCTCCTGGGTCACGATCGTCACCGCCAACCACTACTGGGTCGACGCCGCGCTTGGCTGGATGGTCGCGCTGTGCGCTGCGCTGGTCGCCCAGCGCCTCGCTCAGGCGCGGCCGGAGGCCTGGGCCTTCCGTCCGGCTGCCGCCCCGCGAGAGGCCGAGGCGTAATACCCTCACGCTGAATGGGACCTTCGGCGCCGCCGCGGCGCGGCAATCGCGGCACCGCTCGCAACGGGCAGGAGCTCCGCTCCTACGCCCGCGATCGCCTGATCGAGTCCCGCCTCACCCCGAACGCGATCTCGATGATGGGCCTGGTCGGCAACCTCGTCGCCGCCGTGCTCGTCACCCAGCGCCTCTTCTTCCTCGCCGGCGTCGCCTTCGTGCTCGGCTCGGTGATGGACACCCTCGACGGGCGCTACTCGCGGATGTCGGGCAAGGGGTCGCTCTTCGGCGCCTTCCTCGACTCGACCTTGGACCGGATCGAGGAGGGGATCGTGCTCGCCGCCGTCGCCGGCTACTTCGCCGTGACCGGCGACGACTTCGCGGCGGCGATGTGCGTGGTCGCCGTCCTCTTCTCGCTGATGGTCTCCTACACTCGCGCCCGGGCCGAGGCGCTCGGGGTCGAATGCAAGGTTGGCTTGGCCACCCGGCCCGTCCGCGTGGTGATACTTTCTGTCGGCTTGATCTTCGCCAAGGGAGCCGGTCTGGGCGACTTCGAACTGCTGGCGCCGGCGGTCTACGCGATCGCCGCCTTGACGATATTCACGACGTTCCAGCGGGTATGGCATGTGAGAAACGAGCTCTCAGGCGAGGTCTCCGGCGTCAAGGACGACGGCGGCGCCGCGGAGGACGTGTAACCACCGAAGCCGCCAGGTGTCTTCAGCCACCCAGCGCAATCCAGGAGGACTTCGAAATTCATGAGTGAGAACGGAGCAAACGGCCACACGAACGGCGCCGGGCGCACGGACGAGAAGGTCCGCGTCGCGATCGTCGGCGTCGGCAACTGCGCCAACAGCTTCATCCAGGGCGTCCAGTACTACAAGGACGCCGATCCGGGCGACGAAGTCCCGGGTCTGATGCACGTCGAACTCGGCGGCTACCACGTCCGCGACGTCGAGTTCGTTGCCGCCTTCGACATCGACGCGGAGAAGGTCGGCAAAGACCTCGGCGAGGCGATCTGGTCGGGCCAGAACGACACGATCAAGTTCGCCGACGTCCCCAACCTCGGCATCGAAGTCCAGCGCGGGATGACGCACGACGGCCTCGGCAAGTACCTGAAAGAGAAGATCACCAAAGCCCCGGGCGAAACTGCGGACGTCGTCGGCATCCTCAAAGAGACCAAGGCCGACGTGCTGGTCTGTTACCTGCCGGTCGGCTCCGAGGAGGCGACCAAGTGGTACGTCGAGCAGGCGCTCGCCGCCGGCGTCGGCTTCGTCAACTGCCTGCCGGTGTTCATCGCCCGCGAGGACTATTGGGACAAGCGCTTCCAGGAGGCCGGGCTGCCAATCATCGGCGACGACATCAAGAGCCAGGTCGGGGCGACGATCGTCCACCGCTCGCTGGCCCGCCTGTTCCACGACCGCGGCGTGCGCCTAGAGCGCACCTCGCAGCTCAACGTTGGCGGCAACATGGACTTCTACAACATGCTCGAGCGCGAGCGGCTGGACTCGAAGAAGATCTCGAAGACCAACGCCGTCACCTCGATCATGGGGCACGAGCTGCCGCCCGAGAACGTCCACGTCGGCCCCTCCGACTACGTGCCGTGGCTGACCGACCGCAAGTGGGCGCACATCCGCCTCGAGGGCAAAGCCTTCGGCGACGTGCCGCTGACTGCCGAGCTGAAGCTCGAGGTCTGGGACTCGCCGAACTCCGCCGGCGTCGTCATCGACGCGGTGCGGCTGATCAAGCTGGCGCTGAACAACGGCGTCGCCGGCCAGCTCGACGGGCCCTCCAGCTACCTGATGAAGAGCCCGCACAGCCAGCGGCCCGACGACGAGGCGCGCGAGCAGACCGAGGAGTTCATCGCCGCCAACCAGCGCGGGAAGAGCCTGCCGGGCACGCCTGCGGGAGAGCCGTCCGCTCCGGCTTCGGCCTAGCTTCCAGACCGAGCAGCGTTTTTCGCTGAGACCGCAAACGGAGCCGATTATCGGTGCCGTTTGCGGTCTCGCTTATTTCCGGCCTCTTATCCTGATCCCGTGACCGCCGAGAAGCTCTCGATCGCGCAGGTCTTCCCGGTCCGTCGCGCCGGAGCCAACCCGGCGGCTCGGTTCGCCGGCGCCGTCTCCGAGGAGCTGCAGCGGCGCGGGCACGAGGTGCTGCGGATCAAGACCGGGGATCCGGTCAAACGTCTGCTGAAATCGCGGCCGCTCGACCTCGTCCACGTCCACGACCCGTTCGCCCCGAGCGCCCCCTCGGCGGCGCTGCGGCACTCCTTTTCGCTCAATGTCGCCACCTTCCACGACCCGCGCGAGCGGGTGCTCGCGACCCAGGTGGCGCGGCCCTTCGTCGAGATCTTCTTCGGCCGCATCGATGCTCGAACGGTGACCCAACCGCAGACGGCGGCGCTGCTGGAGCGCTTCTTCCCGGCCGGTTACGAACAGGTTGGCGACCCGGCTTCATTCGACGGAACGGGGGGCGAGCCCGATTGGGCCCGGATCGCCGACGAGCTGGAAGCGATCTACCGCCGGCTGCTGGCCCGCCGGCACGACCCGACCGGGGACCCCGAGGTGCGCGAGCGGATCTCGGGGCGGCCGCTGATCGAGGTCGACCTGCACATGCACACCGACCACTCCGGCGATTGCGCCACCCCGGTCGACGTCCTCATCAACACCGCCCGCGACCGCGGCCTGGGGGCGATCGCGATCACCGACCACAACGAGGTCTCCGGGGCGATCGAGGCGCGCAAGCTTGCCGAAGAGCTGGGGGACATCAAGGTGATCGTCGCCGAGGAGGTGAAGACCGCCGAGCAGGGGGAGGTGATCGGCCTCTTCCTCGAGGAGAAGATCCCGAAGGGGCTGACGATGGCGGAGACGATCCGGGAGATCCGCGCCCAGGGCGGGCTCGTCTATGTCCCGCACCCGTTCGACCGCTTCCACTCGGTCCCTGACTACGAGCACCTGCTGGACATGGTCGAGGAGATCGACCTGCTGGAGGTCTTCAACCCGCGGGTGGCGGTCACCGCCTTCAACGAGGAGGCGGTGCGGTTCGCGAGCAAGTACCGGATCGTGCCGGCGGCCGGCTCCGACAGCCACGTCGCCCAGGGGCTCGGCAGCGTGCGGCAGCGGATCCACGACTTCGACGGGCCGGCGGAGTTCCTGGAGGCGATGCGGGACGCCGACATCACCCGCAAGCACAAGAACCTCGTCTACGTGCAGACGCTGAAGTTCCTGCAGACGACGGGGCGGCCGAAGGCGCCGAAACGGCGGGTGCCGGACGCGAAGCCGGTGCGCGGCGGGCGGCCCCGGCGGCGCAAAGAGGGGCGGCGGGCGAGCAACTCCTGATGCAGACGGACCGTCGCAAAGGAGCCGCGCCCGCCCCGTCAAAGAACGCCCCGATGCGCAGTATCGACGACGAGATCCGAGAGAAGTACCTGGAGCGGGCGATCCGCGAGCTCAACCAGATGAGCCGCGAGGTCCAGGAGTGCCAGCACTGCCCGCGCGGGAAGCTGATGCCGGTCCTCGGCTCCGGCCACCCGCAGGCGGACATCTTCATGCTCAAGCAGGCGCCGCTGGCCTCGGAGATCGAGGAGGGGGTGGCCTTCTACGGCCGTTCCGGCAACGCCCTGATGAAAAGCTTCAAGCGCCTCGGCATCGACCCGCTCGTCGTCTACGGCACCCTCTGCGCCAAATGCCCGATCCCCGAGCCGGACCTGGCGGCGGGCGAGTGCGTCGGTCGCCTGGTCGAGGAGCTGGCGATCGTGCAGCCGAAGATCGTCGTCGTCATGGGCGAGCCCGCCCTCCGCATCCTCAACGGCCTCTCGGTCCCCCTCTCCCGCCCGATCGAGGCCCGAGAGGGCGAGATCCAGCCCTTCACCCCCACCATCGACGCCCTCTACGTCCCCGACATCGACGAATCCCTGGACGAAGAGGGCGCCAAGCAGCGCTTCTGGCGCGCCTTCAAGCAGCTCGGTAGTTGGTACGACGACCTGCCGCCTTATTAGCACAACTTCTTTGTGTAGTCAGTAGGCCTGATAGAAGTCAGGTTCTACCCAGGCGCCGCGGCGCCTCACAAAGGAGAAAAGGATGAAGAACCTCAGGACGTTCGGTCTCGCCGTGCTTGCGGCGCTGGCCTTCGCTGCCCTAGGAGCCAGCAGCGCCTCCGGCAGCGAGCTCTACAAGTCCACATCGACTCCCCTCGACACACTCGGCACCGGCACTGAAATCGCCGCGACGATGAAATCGGGAGCCTCGCTGAAACTGGTCGACGAATACGGCACCACCACCGACACATGCACCGCCTCTGAAATGAAAAGCAAAATCGAAAGCCCCGGCGGCGAAACGACGCACCCGAGCGGCAAACTCTCCGCCCTCACCTTCACCGGCTGCAGCCATACGACTACCGTCATCGCCAAAGGCGAACTGGAAGTCAAAAGCATCGCCGGCACCACAAACGGGACCGTCTACTCCAAGGGAGCCGAAGTCACAGTCCAGTCGACATTCTTCGGCGCATCGGTTATCTGCAAAACCGGCACCGGCACCGTGCTCGGCACTCTCACAGGAGCCGGATCGGGCGAACAAGCGACCCTCCACGTCAACGCCAAAGTTCCCTGCGGTCTCATTGGCAACTCTAGCCTGACCGGCACCTACCTGGTC
>Ga0307300_10000090_pt1 | contig 22323 bp, 19 predicted proteins | sample ER_DNA_181_FD_194492 | JGI IMG/M metagenome (GOLD analysis project Ga0307300, IMG submission 194492) | Bulk soil microbial communities from the East River watershed near Crested Butte, Colorado, United States - ER_DNA_181 | ecosystem: Environmental > Terrestrial > Soil > Floodplain | place... | reverse complement strand
CATCCCTAAGCCCGAACCGCCTCCACCTCGACGTCCACCTCAAACGCCGTATCGACCAACGTCTCCCGCTCGATATCCGACTCCCGCACCAACCAGAGCGCCAGCACCGCCCCGGCAAACGAGAGCAGCGCCCCCAGCACGAGGATCTCGTTCAGCCCGTGGATGAACCCCTGTTCGGCGGCGTTCCGCGCCGCGTCCTGGGCACTCGCCGGCAGTCCCGCCACAGCCTGCGGCAGCGCCCCCGACGAGGTCGCCTCGACCAGGCCGCGGGCCTGATCGTGGTCGATAGAGCCGCCCGCCACCGCTTGGGTCTTCGACGCGCCGGTGCCGAGGAAGATCGCGCCCCAGGCGGCGATCCCGACCGCGATCCCGACCTGGCGGAAGGTGTCGTTGATCCCGGCGGCCATCCCGCTCTGCTCTTTCGGCACCACGCTCAGCGCCACGTCGGCGATCACCGGGTTCAGCAAGCCGACGCCGATGCCGCTGACGAGGAAGCCGAGCAGCAGCGCGGTCCACTCGGAGTCGAGCTGCAGCCCCGACATAAGGAAGAGCCCGATCCCCGTCAGGGCCAGCCCCGCCGCCATCAGGTAGCGGGCGTTGACCCGCGCCAGCGCCATCCCCGAGAGCGGGGCGACGACGAACGAGGCGACGGTGATCGGCAGGTAACGCAGGCCGGCTTCGATCGGCGAGAGGCCGAGGAAGCTCTGCAGGTAGAGGGTCAGGTAGAGGAACAGCGCGAACATCGAGCCGGAGACCGCGAAGGCCGCCAGCTGCACGCCGGTGAAGGCGCGGCGCCGGAAGAAGCCGAGCGGCAGCATCGGCTCGCTGACCCGGCGCTCGATCGCGAAGAACGCCGCCATCAGCACCGCCGCGGCCGTGAAGAGACCGACGATCAGGGTGCTGCCCCAGCCCTCGTCGTTGCCGCGCACCAGCGCCAGCACGAGGACGAAGAGCGCGCTGGAGAAGGTGACGAGCCCGCCCCAGTCGATTTGGGTCGCGTTCGGGTCGCGCGACTCGGCGACCTTCCAGTAGGTGACCGCGATCGCGGCGATCCCGATCGGCACGTTGATCAGGAAGACCGACTGCCAGCCGAGGCTGTCGGTGAGGACGCCGCCGATCAACGGCCCGACCGCCACCGCCATCCCGATCGTGCCGCCGTAGATCCCCATCGCCATCCCCCGTTCGGGGCCGCTGGGGAACTCCTGGGCGACCAGCGCCAGGGAGACGGCGAACATGATCGCGCCGCCGACGCCCTGCAGGCCGCGGGAGACGTTGAGGAAGGTGGGGTCGGGCGCCAGCGCGCAGAGCAGCGAGGCGAGCGCGAAGACGCCGAGCCCGATCGCGAAGACGCGCCGGCGGCCGAGCCGGTCGGCGAGCGAGCCCGCGGTCAGGACCAGCGCCGCCAGCGAGAGCGCGTAGGCGTCGATCACCCACTGCAGGTCGGTGAAGCTGCCGCCGAGGTCCTTCTGGATCGCGGGCAGCGCCGTGTTGACCACGGTGATGTCGAGTAGAAGCATGAAGGTGGCGACGCAGACCGCTCCCAGCGTCCACCACTTGCGGTTGGTTTCGGTGCCCATTGAGGACCTCCAGACGGTCGAGTACAATTTGTAAGGCAACCTTGTAAGGTGACCTGACCAGGCGACCTTATCAGGCTTCCTGACGAAATGTCCGCCGATCCCAAACATCCCCTCTGGATCCCCCTCCCGGGCCTGCTCGACATCGCCTCCGAGGCGCTCTTCGCCGAGTTCCGGACCGAGCTCGAGCGCTCGGAGTTCGGCGACATCCGTCCCACCCACGGCTGCGTCTTCCGCTTCGTCGGCGGCGAGGGCCTGCGCCTGACCGACATCGCCGAGCGGGCGAAGCTGACCAAGCAGTCGGTGGGGGAGATCGTCGACGACCTGGTCGAGCGCGGCTACGCCCAGCGCATCCCCGACCCCGACGACAAGCGCGCCAAGCTGATCTGCCTCACCGAGCGCGGCGAAACCGCCCAGGCCCACGGCCGCAAGCTCTTCGCCAAGGTGGAGAAGCGCTGGGCCGAGCGCTACGGCGCCGAGCGGATCGCCGCCCTGCGGGAGATGCTGGAAGAGGTCGCCGCCACCGAGGCGCCCTTCGCGGTCCCCGAGATCGCCCAGCCCGCCGCCGCCTGAGCGGCAATTCCCCGTTCAGTCCGCGGCCTTCTACGGATGGCGCCAAGGCGCCCACCCGCGAAGATGCGGTTGCGTTTGGAGAGGGCATTCGGCCTGGGAATGAGGGAGAGGCTGCGAGGGCCGTCGGGCGGTGCGTTCGGATGGGACCGCACCGCCCGTCGCTCTCGTAGGGCTGTGCCGCCGCTCTAGCGCCGGCCGCGGCGGGCGACGAAGTCGATCCGTGGATGCTTGCGGGTGCCGGTCCGGCAAAACGATTCTTCGTTGCTCTTCTCGGCGTAGGCGCCGACGATCTTCTCGCGGGTGACGCGCCCGCTGAGGACAGATTCGCTCCAGCCTTCAGAGCTTTCGTTGCTCGACTTGGAGCGGAAGCTGCCGTCAGGATGGATCTTCGCGTCGAGCTGGTTCTCGTTCCACCAGGAGTCGTAGACGTCCCCGTCGTTGCAGTGCAGCCGGACGTGGAGGTGGACGCCGGTGATCCGCTGCTTGCGGACGATCAGGCGGATGCGGAAGCCGTCGCCGCCGCGGGCGCTGTAGATGGCCTTCCTGCCGCCGCCGCCAGCGCCGCTTTCCTCGTCGGCGCCGGGGCCGCCGACGATGCGATCGGCCCCCGGCCCGCCGAACAGGCGGTCGGGGCCCGGCCCTCCGTAGAGGCGGTCGGGACCGCGGCCGCCGACGAGGAGGTCGGCTCCTGGCCCGCCGAAGAAGGAGTTCGCGTCTTCGTAGCCTTTGTGGGCGAGGATGACGTCGTCGCCGCGGCCGCCGTAGGCAGGCGCGCTGCCGTAGCGGGTGATCTTGTCGTCCCCGGGGCCTCCGTAGATCGGGCCGGTGACGCTGCTGCCGACCTCGTCATCGCCGGAACCGGCGCAGACCGGACCGAAGCCGGCGTGGATCTCGTCGTCGCCGCCGAAGGCGACGATCGGGCCGAACGCCTGGAGGCGGTCGTCGCCCGGCGTCCCCTGCACCGCCGCCGGCTTGCCGTGGCAGCGGGCGCGGTGGCCGTCGCCGCCGGTGAAGCGGGCGAGGGCGAGCCGGGAGCGCTGGCCGGCGTAGGCGAAGCCGACCGTGGTCGCCGTTCCGTTCGGCGCCGGCGCCAGGTCCGTCGCCAGCTCCGCCGGCGTGGTCGAGTCGAGGTAGGCCTTGGAGAGATTGACGTGGGCGAGGCCGTCGCCGGAGTAGCGGGGGTCGAAGGCGCCGTCGGGGTAGAAGCGGGAGACGGCGGTCATGTAGCCGGCTTCGCCGGCGAGCAGGATTCGGTCCTCGGCGTCGAGCGCCGCCTCGGTCGGTTCGAATTCGAGGTTGGTTGCGTAGTCGTCGGCGACTTCGGCGACGGCCTTCGTGCCGCCGGGGCTGAAGCTCGGATCCTCCTCGCCGTTCGGCTTCAGGCCGACCATGACTTCGCCGCCGACGGCGACGATGCGGTCGCTGCGCTGCACGAGGACGGCCAGCGCCACACCTTCGTGGAAGATTTCGCCTTCGCTGATCGCGGTGTCGGCGTGGGAGCGGGCGAGGCCGTTGCCGGAGAAGGAGGTGTCGAGCGCCCCCTCCGTCGTCAGCCGGACGACCAGCAGGTCGCCGCCGATGCTGCCGCCGGCGAGGACCTTCCCGTCCGGCTGCAGCGTCAGCGCGCTGAGGTCGCCGACGCCGTAGTGGCCGGCGCTGTCGATCAGCGGATGGAAGAAGACGATGCCGCCTTCGCCGAAGCCGGGGTCGAGCTCACCGGCCGCAGTGAAGCGAATGACTGCTGAGCCTTCGTGGAAGCAGCGGTATTCGGGTTCGACTTCGGAGTCCGTGCGGCAGGCTTCGGCGTCGCCGACCGCGACGATGCGCCCGGCCGGGTCGAGCCGCACCCGCTCGAACCCCTCCTCGATCCTCCTGTCGGTAGCGAGTGGCCCCTCGGGCTGGACGTGGGCGGTGGCGACGCCGCCGGTGCCGAAGGCGGGGTCCACCCGCCCGTCCGGATCGAGGGCGGCGACGGCGAACTCAAGCTGGCGGGTGCCGGCGAGGACGATGCCGCCGTCGGGTCGCAGCGCGAGGTCGTGCCAGGTGCCCGCGGGCGCGGCCACCGAGCCGCCGATGCCGAAGCCGCCGTCGCCGTCGCCGTTCGGCAGGAAGCGCAGCAGCCTGCTGCTGCCGTCATCCGCCGTGGCCAGCACCAGGTAACGGCCGGCCCCGTCGACCTCGACCCGGTCCTCGACGTTCTGCACCGCCGGATCGGCCTTCAGCCTGACGATCCCCCGCTGGCCGAAGCCCACGTCCCGTTCCCCCGGCGCCGCCACCGCGGACCCGGCGCACAGCAGAAAGCAGACGAGAAAGACGAGCACCCGCACCCCCACATAATCGCCCCCGGCCGCCAAAGTTGCGCCCACGCCCCGCCGACCCCCCTCTCCTGAGATAATCCCCGACCCCGGGCACCCAGCCCGTCCCTGGGGGCGTAGCTCAGTTGGTTAGAGCGCCGGCCTGTCACGCCGGAGGTCGCGGGTTCGAGTCCCGTCGCTCCCGTTTGGGAGGCACCTCAGGGGCTGGCCTACTGCCCCTCGATTTGCTCGATCCAGTCGCGGACTGCGGTGGGGGTCGAGATCCCTCTCCCTCGAAGTAGCTCGGCGATGTCTTTGCCGCAGACAACAACTACGGGGTGCGCGTCTTCCCGAAGCTCTCGGTAGGCCTGCTGGCCCACGTAGGAGGTAGTGACGAAGACTCCGAACTGGCGGTGCCGGAGCCGGCTTATCAGCCGCGAGGTATCGCGGGTCCCCGCACCGCGGTCTGGCTGGTAGCACTTAGCCTCGAGCGAGAAATCGAGGTGGATCCGGTCGGCAGCAGGGCCGATCGAGTAGAGGCCGAAGGCGTCACGGCCGCCGTCAGCAGTCGGGCGGGTCCCGGTGAACTCACTGACCGCCTCGTTGGCGAACATCCGCCAGATCTCCATCGCACAGGCCTCGAAGCGGTGTGGTTCGGAGTTGTAGTGCTCGTAGATGGTGTCGACCAGCCGCCGCTGCTGGGGATCGAGTGCCTGGTCTTTCGGGGTGCGGAAATCGATCGTCCTCGGAGCTTCGAGGGCTTCGTAGGTTCCGTCTTCGACCCAGCTTCGAAAAGGCGCTGGGCAATGCGGGCCGAGCCGGTGGCCATCGAGGAGTTCGTCGATCCAGCCGCGGCTCACCGTGGCTATGTCCAGCACGGTGAAAAGAGCGCGGTAGTTCTGGAACCGCTGGCCGAACGAGGTGCGCCAGAGGGCGACGAGGTCCGCGATCGGCTCTACTGCCTTGCCGCCCGGCACTGCAAGACCGAGGAATTCCACGTCGCGGCTGCCGGGCCCTGCTTTGCGAAAGACGAAAAAGGGCGGGATGCGGTGCCGCCGAGGCGGGTCGCTATGAACGCACTCGAATACGAACTGCAGCATCTCGTTGCCCCCGCGCGGGGTCTCGTGCAGGTCGGTCCCAGGCCTCTTGTTGTCCCCGAAGTAAGTGAAGACCCCCGTCTCGGGGTCGAGCGAATCTGGCCAATCCGGATCTTCGCCTGACGTGTAGATGAGGGCGATCCGGTAGTCATGATCGCTTCGACTCCCTTTGAACCGAAAGCCTCCCTGGTTGCCGCAAGGCAGTAGCCGAGCAAGTGGGTCGGCGGCTGCATGAGGCTGGGTCCCGCCCTCGTAGACGGCGCCGATGGCCAGGTCGGTCCGAGGCAGGCGCTCGAAAGAGATCCTGCTGCCCATAGGCAGCATTATCGCGAGGATTCGATCTGCCTGATGACGCCCCTTTTCTTGCCCAGCGCCTTCGTCAAATTCTTCGGACGCGCCGACAGCCGCTCGCTCCGCGATCGACCGATCGCCGACCTCGTCGCCACCTCCGGCAGCCACCGCATCTGCACCTATCCGCGGAACCGGCGGCCGCGGCAGGTGCGGGAGGGGGACTTGATGTTCATGGGGCAGCTGGTGAGGGGGCCGGACGACATCGTGGTCTACGGGCGGGCGGTGGCGCGGGCCTATGTGGTGGGGCGGGACGATGCGGGGGCGGAGGACGTGGCGCGGCGGCCTTGGCTGGAGCGGTGGCCGCACTTCATCCGGGTCCAGGAGGCGGAGTTCGTCGACGGGACGCTGGCCAACTGTGTCTCGCTGGGGGAGCTGATGGACGAGCTCGGGGCCTATGCCTTCGGGCCGACGGCGGAGAACGCGGACCGTGGGGTGGGGAACGTCGATCCGCGGCAGTCGATTCGGCAGGCCGCCGCGATCCGGCTCTCGGAAGCGGGTGCCAGCTGGCTGGGGGAGGAGCTGGAGGGCGCCTTTCGCCGGCACGGCAGTCTGCGGGCGGAGGATATGCCTGAACTGGACTGGGACTAGTCGGGCTTCAAGTGCTCGACGTCGAAGCCGAACTCGCTCCCGAAGCGGGCGGCGACGAGGGAGCGGTGGCAGGCCTCGGGGTCACGCTCGACGCAGAGCAGCGCCGGGCGCTTCGAGCCCATCCAGCTGACGATCGGCTCGAGGTCCACTTGGTCGAGGACCTCCTCGGTGTAGCGGCGCACGTACTCGGGCGCCAGCTTGGTGCGGGAGCGTTTGCCCTCGCCGCGCCGTTCGTCCTCGCGGTACTGAAGCTGGCGCATCTCGGTCGTCGGCGCCAGCTCGGGCAGGTGGCTGTAGGCGATGCCCGTCTCCTCGAGCGCGGTTTCGAGGCGGCGGGCGTTCGCCCAGGCGTACTCGCTGCCCCGCACGCCGCGCCGCTGGCGAACGTCGAGGAGCAGGGTTATCCCGGCGGCGCGGAGGGCCGCGACGAAGCTCGGCCCGTCGAAGCCGTAGACGCCGATCGTGGCGAGGGTGCGGCTCAGTAGCGGGGCGGCTGCTCGCGGTAGGCCGGATCCCGGACTTCGCGCCGTTCTTCCACGGGCGGCGCTTCGCCGGGGGCGAGCGGCCGCGTGCGGCGGGACCAGACGATTTCCTGGAAGAGCCCGATCAGCAGGCCGACTGCTCCGGCGATCATCAGGATCACGCCGATCGTGTCGATGCTGAGGCCCTTGACGTGGATGTTGGTCGCGAACTTGAGGATCGCTCCAACCGCGATGAGGAAGATGCCTGCTCCGATAGTCATGGAAGCGGGATACCCCGGGGTTGGATCAACAAACCGCAGCGGTGGACGATCGTTTCCGACATTCGCCTCGCTATAGCGAGGAAAAGTTCGGAAACCATGTCGCTTCAGGCGGAACTCGCGAGTGATGTCCAGAGTCGCTGCTCCGCCCCGAGCACGCCTTTGGCGCCCGCGTCAACCGCCCGCCACAGCCGTGGTTCGGGCTCCTCGCTTTCGCTCGCGACTTTGAACGCCTCGGCCAGTTCGGTCCATCTCACCGCCGCCTCCGCCGCCAGCGGCGCCTCCTCACGGCCCGCCTCCTCGAGGAAGCGCGAGTACATCAGCCGGAAGCAGCCGCCGCCGGTGCCGCGGCGCTCGATCACCTGGTAGGCGAAGCGCGCGCACCACTGCCAGTCCTCGACCGCATCGGGCCAGTCGCCCGCCTCGGCCGCGAGCCGCTCCAGCGCCGGCACGCCGGCGAACTCGCCGAAGGGCGGCTCCAGCATCTCCTGGGCCGCCCGCTCGATCGCCCGCGGCACCGACGCCTCCAGCTGCCCGGCGTCGATCGCCTCGGCGACGGTGAGCATGTGGCCTTCCAGGGGGTAGGCGGGGTGACCGCTGTGGCGGGCTCGCGCCAGGTTCTCCAGCCGCGTCGTCTGCAGCTCCTTGAAGCCGGTGTCGGAGAGCCTCGCGACCTCCTCGTCGTAGCCGGCCAGCACCACCGCGTGTCCCGGGAAGTGGGCCGAGTTGCCGTAGTGGTCGAGGTAGTAGATGTCGGTGAGGAGCAGGGCGGGACGGCCGGCGTCGACGGTCCCCCGCGCCGCCTCCCAGGCCGCGTCGCCTTCCTCCTCGCCGAAGGTCCGCAGCTCCAGCGCCGCCCCGGTCAGCTCGCGGAAGCTCTCCTCCAGCCGCGCCGTGCGGCCGTTGAACCAGCGGCTGGGCGAGGAGTCGTCCATCGCCAGGTAGTAGAAGCCGGCGCCCGCCCCGAGCCCGAAGGCCATCTCCTCGCTGATCTCGGCCCCGTGGAAGGCGAGCAGGTTGCGCAGCGCGGTCGAGCCGCAGTGGTTGCCGGGGATGTGGACGAAGCCGGGAACGGTTGGCACAGAGCCATTCTGACCCGACACGAGCCGTCGGGTTCCGTCATCCTCCCGCGGCGATGCGGGACCTCGACCTCAAGCTCTTGCGCTGGATGCGCACCCACGGCCATTCGCCGGGCGCCGAGGGCGCCGCGGTGGCCCTCGGCAAGGTCGGCAACAACGGCCTGATCTGGCTCGTCCTCGGCCTCGTCCTGGTCGCGATCGACAGCTCGCGCTGGGAGCAGTGGCTCGTCTGCGCCCTGCTCGGACCCTTCGCGATCGGCCTCAACTACGCGATCAAGCTGGCGGTGAAGCGGCCGCGGCCGGTGCTGGAGGGCCTGCCGCCGCTCGGCGGCGCCCCCAGCTCGCTCAGCTTCCCCTCCGCCCACGCCACCTCCTCCTTCGCGGTGGCGACGGCGATGGTCCGGGTCGACCCGGCGATGGCCGGCGCCTTCGCCGTCGCGATCCTGATCTCGCTCGGCCGCCCGTACCTCGGCATGCACTACCCCTCCGACGTCCTCGCCGGCGCCTTCCTCGGCGTCCTCCTCGGCCTGATCGTGCCGCTGCCCTCATGAAGGTCGGGATCGTCGGGCTGCCGAACGCGGGCAAGTCGACCCTCTTCAACGCCCTGACCAAGGGCGGCGCCCAGACCGGCGACTACCCGTTCACGACGATTGAGCCCAACGTCGCCGTCGCCCAGGTTCCGGACGCGCGGCTGGAGCAGGTCGCGGCGACCGTCAAGAGCTCCGAACTGGTGCCGGCGAAAATCGACTTCCACGACATCGCCGGCCTGGTCAAAGGCGCCTCCGAAGGGGAGGGGCTCGGCAACCAGTTCCTCGCCTCGATCCGCGAGACCGACGCGATCTGCCACGTCGTCCGCTGCCACACCGAGTCCGGGGTGCCGCACCCGGACGGCCGCGTCGACCCGCTCGCCGACATCGAGACGATCGAGACCGAGCTCGTCCTCGCCGACTACGAGCAGGTCGAGCGCCGGCTCGGCCGCGTCGGCAAGCAGGCGAAGTCCGGCGACGTCGAGGCGATCGCCGAGCACGGCTGGCTGACCGCCGTCCACGAGGCGCTCGCCGCCGGCCGCCCCGCCCGCACGATCCCGGTCCCCGAGGCGGCACCCGACGCCGCCCGCAACCTCCAGGCGCTGACCACGAAGCCGATCCTCTACGTCGCCAACGTCGACGAGGGCGACGCCGAGGCCCCGGAAGCCGTCGTCTCCCACGCCAACTCGGTCGGCGCCGGCGTGGTCGCGGTGAGCGCCCGGATCGAGGGCGAGCTGGCCGAGCTCGACCCCGCCGAAGCCGAGGAGATGCGCGAGTCCTATGGGGTCGAGGGCTCCGGCCTGGCGCGCCTGGTCCGCGCCGCCTACGACCTGCTCGAGCTGATCACCTTCTTCACCGCCGGTGAGGACAAGGAGGCGGTCGCGCGGCCGCTGCGGCGCGGCGCGACCGCCCTCGAAGCGGCAGGAACCATTCATACGGAGATCATGGAAGCGTTCGTGAAAGCCGAGGTGATCGGCTGGGAGCAGCTGGTCGCGGCCGGCGGCTACGCGGCGGCCCGTGACAAGGGGCAGCTGCGGATCGAGGGGCGCGACTACCTCGTCGCCGACGGCGACGTGATCACGATCAAGGTCTGAGCCGCCGCCGGCTTCAAGGCTGAGACCTGACCGCCCCGCCGATCGGTGCTGCATCGGGGCGGTAGCTGTCAGGCCTCAGCCACCCTTGTGAATGGAGGTGGCGGGATAGGCATGGCCGCATCCGCTGAACTGCATACGCATCACCTCCTCTCCGTGCCGGAAGCGTCCTTCTCGGCCACAGACTGGTTCCTATTACTTCGACCGGTCCCAGTAAAGGGCTCTAGCTAGCCATTTTCCTGCATCTTCCGAGCATTTATGCCCTATCGTGGCGCTGCCTTGGCATCGAACAATCGAAAGGGCTCGGGGATGACGGAGAGGGGCGACGAGGGGAAAGGACGCGGCCGCAGGACGCCCGCCGAGACCATCTGCACCGTGCTCAGGCACCCGCTGCGGGTGCGGATCCTCGAAGCCCTCAACGAAGGCCCGCGGAGCCCCAGCCAGTTCGTCGAGGAAGGGCTGATCCCGAGGGAACACTTCAACAGCTATCAGCAGGCGCTCTCGCTCGCCTCCTACCACTTCCGCGAGCTGGAGAAGGAAGGTTGCCTGGAGATCATCGAATCGATCCCCCGCCGCGGCGCCGTCGAGCACGTCTACCGCGGCCTCGCCCGCGTCTTCGTCAACGACCGCGAATTCGAAGAGATGCCGCGACAGGACCGGCGCCAGCTCTCGCGGATCTCCCTGCAGGGGATGGTGGCCCGGGCCGACCGCGCGATCCGCGAGGACACCTTCGACGCCCGCGCCGACCGCCACCTGACCTGGATGCCGATGCAGCTCGACGAGCGCGGCTGGGGGGAAGTGATCGCCGCGCTCGCCGCCACCTTCGCCGACCTCAACCAGATCCGGATCGACTCGCGCGACCGCCTCGCCGGGTCGGGCGAGGCAGTGATCCCGGCGACAGTGGCGATGCTCGGCTTCGAGTCGCCGCCGGCGCCGCCGCTGCGCGGCTGACTGTCGGCCCTTCTGCGCCCGTACGGGCGCATCGAGCGACACCGCTTAGAGTTCGCGCATGCAGGAACGGGCGCGGTTCCCCGAGGTCGCCGCCAAGGCCGGCCACTACGAGAGCTTCTACGTCAAGGCCTGCCGGCCCGACGGCGGCCAGGGGGCCTGGATCCGCCACACGGTCCACAAGCGCCCTGGCGCCGAGCCGAACGCCTCGATCTGGTTCTGCTTCTTCGACCGCGAGGCGGAGGGGCCGCGGGCGACGAAGGTAACGGTCCCGGCGAGCGAGCTCGTGGCCCCGGCCGGCTCCTGGATCCGCGTCGCCGACGCCGAGATCGGGCCGGGGCGCGCCGAGGGGTCGGTCGAGACCGAGGCGCTGACGGCGGCCTGGTCGTTCACCTTCGCCGGCGACGCCGAGCCCTGCAAGTACCTGCCGGCCGACTGGCTCTACGGTGCGCCGCTGCCGAAGACGAAGTTCCTGGCGCCCTATCCCGACGCCCGCTTCGAAGGCCGGCTGGTGATCGACGAGGAGCCTTACGAGCTGAGCGGCTGGCCGGGGATGATCGGCCACAACTGGGGCAGCGAGCACGCCGAGCGCTGGGTTTGGCTCGAGGGCAGCGGCTTCCCCGACGCCCCCGGCGCCTACTTCGACGCCGGCGCCGCCCGCGTCCGCCTTGGCTCCCGCGTCAGCCCCTGGATCCCCTCCGGGATGCTCGTCCTCGACGGCGAGCGATACCGCCTCGGCGGTCTCGGCGCGATCCGCTCGGCGCGGATCGACGAGCGGCCCTCGTCCTGCGAGTTTCTCCTCCCCGGCAAGGACGTCGTCGTCCGCGGCCGCGTCTCCGCCCCCGAGAAGGACTTCGTCGGCTGGATCTACGCGGACCCTGCTGGCCCCGAGCACCACACCGTCAACTGTTCGGTCGCCGACCTCGAGCTGACCGTCGAACGCCCGGGCCTGCCGCCCCGCCAGCTCACCCTCCCCGGCGGCGGCGCCTACGAGCTGGGAATGCGCGATGCCCCGGGTCATCAACAAGATCACGGCATCCCGATCCAGCCCTACCCTGACGGCTGACGGGGCGGGTTTGCGAACCAGGAGGACGGAAAAGCGCCCCGCGCCGGCGGGGGCGGGGCGGTACTGGTGGATCTGGGCCTTCGTCGCGCCCGCCGTGGCGTGGACGCTGATCCGCCTCTTCGGCCTCGACCGCGGCGTGCCCCTGGTGCCGCTGATGGCGTTCACGCCTTATGTGGCGGTGGCGGCGCTGCTCGTCGCCGGTATCGCCGTGGCGCTGCGCAACTGGGCGGCGGCAGGGGTCGCGGGGCTGGCGACCCTCTGCCTGGCGCTGGCGGTGCTGCCGCGGGCGATCGGCGACGGCACCGTCGATCCCGGCGACCGCGAGACCCTGACCGTCCTCTCGGCCAACGTCTACCGCGGCAAAGGCGACCCGGAGGCGCTGGTCGCGCTGGTCGATCGCTACGACGCCGACCTGCTGGCGGTGCAGGAGCTGACGCCGCGCTTTGCCCGCGGCCTGCAAGAGGCCGGGATCGGCAGCCGCCTGCCGGAAGCGGTCGAACAGGTCAAGCAGGGGGCGGCCGGCGGCGGCATCTACTCGCGCTTCCCGCTGCGGCCGGTCGACGCCGGCTCGGCGACCTTCTTCCGCCAGCCCCGCGTGCTGCTGGCCCTGCCGAGCGGCCGTCACCTCCGGGTCGCCGACATCCACCCGCTGACGCCGGGCCGGACCGGGATCGACGTCTGGGAAGACTCGCTCGAGGATCTGCCCGCGACCGGGAGGGGCGTCCCCTGGGTACTGCTCGGCGACTTCAACGCCACCCTCGACCACTCGCGCCTGCGCGAAGTCCTCGACCGCGGCTACCGCGACGCCGGCAACGTCGCCGGGATGGGCCTCGTCCCCACCTGGCCGAACACGGGTCACGACCTGCCTTTCCCCGTGATCACGATCGACCACGTCCTCGCCGACGAGCGGCTCGACTTCGCCGACTACGGGGTCGAGGACCTGCCGGGCTCAGATCACCGCTCGATCCACGCCGAGCTGGCGCTGCCGGAAGCCGGCGGTTAGCGGCCGCTGACGACCTTTTCGAAGGTCATCCAGGTGTCGTAGCCGCCGAGCGCGACCGAGAGCTCGGAGCCGGTGACGGTCGAGTTGCCGCCGGTGCCGACGAGGGTGGCGCTGACGATCCGCGGCGAGACCCCGGTCTTGGTGATCACCACCCGTTTCAGCTTCCCCTTCAGGTAGCCGCCGAGTCGGGAGCTGATTTCCGGGCCGCTGAAGTCCAGCGTCCACTTGTGCAGGGGGCAGTAGTAGTCGTAGGGGTCGGGGACGCCGACCAGGTAGGGCACGGCGGAGCCGAAGACGTTGACGGCGCTCTCGGTATGGCCGCCCGAGCAGGCCGAGTAGAGGGTCTGGGCGATCTCGCCCCCGTAGGTGACGACCTGGCCGCGGGTGGCGGCGACGGCGTCGTTGGTGCTGCGGTACTCGCTTTCCAGGCCCCCGTAGACCTGGCTGCGGGTGTCGGAGTAGAGGTCGAAGCCGTTGCCGCCGACGTCGCCGGTGAGGGCGATCGAGCGCACCGCCACCGCCTGCGCCTTCAGCTCCTCGCTCGGCCAGGAGGGCGGCACCTCGTTCGGCATCACGCCTTTGACGTACTGCTCGAGGGCGAGCGCGTTGACGACGTTGAGGGAGCCGGCCTCGCTTTCGGTCGGCACCGTCTCCAGCGCCCCGCGGTAGGTGCCCTGGCCGGCGATCGCGATCTTGCCGCGCCCGGCCGCCCGCAGCCGGTGGCCGCAGCTGGCGAGCGTCTTGCCGCCGCTCGTGCGCAGCCGCACCGAGTTGCCGTTGCGGTGGGCCTCGTAGCTGCGGCCCGGGTCGAGGCGCTCGCCGCAGGCGCTGGTGGCGCCGCTGAAGCCGACGTCCCCGGGGGAGATGTCGAGGAGGACGCGGACCACGCGGCCCTTCGGCGCCGTTCCAAGGCTCGTCCCCGTGTAGTAGTGGCCGAGGATGAAGCGGTAGCCCTTGCCGTGCTTGGCGTAGCCGTAGGCGCCGTAGGCGCTCATCCCGACCCCGTGGCCGAAGCCGCGGCCGTGGACGACCCAGCTGACGCTGGCCTGGGCGGTAACGGGGTAGAGGAGACTCAGCAGCAATCCGCACAGAAGTGCGAACCGAGTTGTCCCCGGTATCCGGGGACGGTGGGATCCGATCGCTCTCACAGCCTTGGACATCTCTGAGCCAACAGATTCAACGTTGCGGAGTAGCGGCCTGCACGAGCGGGGGCGTACCCTGGATGTGCACGCAATCTTCTAGGAGGAAGCGATGGCGACGCAGACCGTAGAGGCAACCGACCACAAGCTCCTCGCCGCCGGTGAGTGGACCGAGACGGGCGAGTGGGGCGAGGTGAAGAGCCCCTACGACGGCAGCGTCGTCGGCCGGGTCGCGCAGGCCGACGAAGCCCTCGCCGAGCGGGCGATCGAGGCCGCGCACGAGGCCTTCGAGGGGACCGACTTCCCGCAGCACCGGCGGGCGGCGGTGCTGGAGCGGGCCGCCGAGCTGGTCGCCGAGCGCACCGAAGAGCTGGCGGCGACGATCGCCGCCGAGGCCGGCAAGCCGGTCAAGACGGCGACGGTGGAGGCCGAACGCTGTGTCTCCACCCTCGAGTTCTCCGCAGTCGAGGCGCGCAAGCTGACCGGCGGCACGGTGCCGATGGACGCGGCCCCGGCCGGGGCCGGCAAGCTCGGGGTGATGCTGCGCGTGCCCTACGGGGTGGTCGGCGCGATCAGCCCCTTCAACTTCCCGCTCAACCTCGTCGCCCACAAGCTCGGGCCGGCGATCGCCGCCGGCAACGCGATCGTCCTCAAGCCGGCCGGCCAGACGCCGATCTCCGCCCTGAAGCTGGCCGAGATCCTGCTCGAGGCGGGGCTGCCGAAGAACTGGCTCTCGGTCGTCCCGGGCCCGGGCTCCAAGGTGGGCAACAAGATCGTCGAGCACCCGCTGACCAAGGCGATCACCTTCACCGGCTCGGCCCCGGTCGGCTGGGACATCCGCTCCAAGGTCCCGCACAAGAAGGTGAACCTGGAGCTGGGATCGAACGCGCCGCTGATCGTCAACGTCGACGGCGACTGGGAAGCGGCGGCCGACAAAGCCCAGATCCACGCCTTCAGCCACGCCGGCCAGAGCTGCATCTCGATCCAGCGCATCCTCGTCCACGAGGACGTCGCCGAGGACTTCACCCAGCGGCTCGTCGCCAACGTCGAGAAGCTGACCGTCGGCGATCCGCTCGACGAGAACACCGACGTCGGGCCGCTGATCACGCCCGACGACCGCGACCGGGTGAAGGAGTGGGTCGAAGAGGCCGTCAAAGGCGGGGCTGAGCTGCTGACCGGCGGCGAGTTGGTCGACGAGGGCCGCTGCCTGGCGCCGACCCTGCTGAAGGCGCCGCCGAAAGAGGCCAAGGTCTGGTGCGAGGAGATCTTCGGCCCGGTGGCGACGATCGACACCTTCGCCGACTTCGACGAGGCGCTCCGCCTCGCCAACGACTCGAAGTTCGGCCTCCAGGCCGGCGTCTTCACCCGCGACATCGGCCGCGGCCTGCAGGCCGGCCGCACCCTCGAGTTCGGCGGCGTCCTCATCAACGAGGTCCCGACCTTCCGCGCCGACCAGCAGCCCTACGGCGGCGTCAAGGACTCCGGCAACACCCGCGAGGGGCCGGCCTACGCGGTCTACGAGCTGACCGAGGAGCGGTTTGTGACGCTGCAAGGGTAGGGCAGTCGGGGAGGGGGTCTCCCAGGCACAACACGCAATGGCTCGATGTTGAGTGCCCGGGAGACCCCCTCCCCGACTGCCTTGCCCAGCGCTTTGGTGGAGATTGGGATTACTCGTGCGGGCGGGCCATGCGGCGGTGGTCGAGGGCCTCCTCGAGGACTGAGGGCTCGACGCCCTGCTCGAGTGCGACCTCGCGCAGGGAGCGGCCTGACTCGGCCGCGGCCTTGACGATGTCGGCGGCGCGGTCGTAGCCGATGTGGGGGTTGAGGGCGGTGGCCGTCGCCAGCGTCGCCTCGGCGTGGCGCTCGGTCATCTCCTCGTTCGCTTCAAGGCCCGACACGCATTTCTCGTTCAGCAGGCGCGAAGCGGAAGCGAGCAGTTTGATCGAGTCGAGCAGGTTGCGGGCGATCAGCGGCACGCGGACGTTGAGCTCGAACTGGCCCTGGCTGCCGGCGACGGTGATCGCGGCGTCATTGCCGATCACCTGGGCGGCGACCTGGATTACGACCTCCGGGATCACCGGGTTGACCTTGCCGGGCATGATCGAGGAGCCCTTCTGCAGCTCCGGCAGGCGCAGCTCGGCGAGGCCAGCGCGGGGGCCCGAGCCCATCAGCGCCAGGTCGTTGGCGATCTTGTTGAGCGAGACGGCATAGACCTTGAGCGCGCCCGAGAGCTCGACCAGGGCGTCGCGGTTGCCCTGCGCCTCGAAGGCGTCGAGCGGGCCGGAGATCTCGAGGCCGGTGTCGGCGGCGAGGCGCTCCCGCACCTTGGCCGCGAACTCGGGGTGGGTGTTGAGGCCGGTGCCGGTGGCGGTGCCGCCGAGCGGGATCTGGCCGACCCGGCGCAGCGTCCCCTCGACTCGCTGCACCCCGAGCCGGACCTGCGCGGCGTAGCCGCCGAACTCCTGGCCGAGCGTGACCGGGACCGCGTCCATCAGGTGGGTGCGGCCGGCCTTGACGACGTCGGCGAAGGCTTGCGCCTTCTCCGCCAGGGCGCCCTCGAGCCCGCCCATAGCCGGCAGCAGGTCGTGGGTGACCTCGTCCAGCGCCGCCAGGTGGACGGCGGAGGGGAAGACGTCGTTGGAGGACTGGCCCATGTTCACGTGGTCGTTGGGGTGGGCCCCCTCGCCGGCGAGGTTGGCGATCACCTCGTTGGCGTTCATGTTCGAGGAGGTGCCGGAGCCGGTCTGGAAGACGTCGACGGGGAACTGGTCGTCGTGCTCCCCCTCGGCGATCGACTTGCCGGCCGCGGCGATCCGCTCGGCGAGATCACCGTCGAGCTGGCCGAGGGCGCCGTTGGCCTCCGCCGCCGCGCCCTTGATCCGGCCCAGCCACCTCACCACCGGCACCGGCACCCGCTCGCCGGACACGGGAAAGTTGTCTACGGCCTTGGTCGTCTCGCCACCCCACAGCTCAGTCATGTGTCTCCTCGATGGCGGTCCCTGCAAACCGGCGCATATCGGCGTCCTCGGTCGCTCGCGTGCAAAGCACGCCACGCTCCCCGCGTCCTTGATCTGCTTGGTTTTCGGGGCCGTTCGTTGTTCATCCTTGTTTCCGACCGGCAGCGTATCCATCGCGGTAGGTGCGGACGAACGCGGCTGGGAGCGGCTGCTTGCCGGGGGCGAAGCGGGCGGCGACGACGAGGCGGCGGAGGAGGTCGGTGTGGATCCCTTCGCTCTCCTCGGTGCCGCGCTTGACGGCGCCGAGCAGGTAGCCGAGCTGGAGAGCGGCGCTGCGGCCGGGTTCCTCCCGCGCTTCGGCGTTGAGCTTGGTCGCGGTTTCGATCATCGCTTCGCCGACCCGGCTGAGGTCGCCGCCGCTCTGGTTGCGGGTCAGGCATTCGCTGATCAGCGTCTCGTCTTCGAGCAGGACTTCGTCTGGCGCCGCCTTCAGCGCCCGCTCGTATGCCGTCGCGCCTCCGAGGCAGGCGACCGGCGTCGAGTCGTCGGAGGTGCCGCAGCCGGCGAACAACGCAACGAAAGACGCCATGAAGATCACAACTCGTGCACTCATTCGCAACATCCTACGAACGCCCACCGGGGGTGTCTGAGATAAACCCCCAATAGCGTGGGTTCAGCTCAGAAACGTCTGGGGCGCTAGTCGCCGGCGGGGCGAGCCGAGACGCCGCCGGTGGAGCTCTGGGAGACGCCGCCGGGAGGACCGGCCGGGGCGCGCGGGGCCGAGCGCGGCTTCTTGGGCGCGGGTTTCTTCGGCGCCGTGACCGGCTTGACGCCGGAGAAGTTGACCGCCATCACTTCGACCCATTCGGCGAGCTGGAACATCGGCGCGGTGGCGTGGTTCCAGGAGAGGTGGAGGTGGTTGCCGCAGCCGTGGCCGGCGTCGCCGTCGTAGCCGACCCAGCGGAAGGGCGGCCGCGGCTGTTCCTGAACCGGCTCGGCCCACTCGGCGAGGCGGGTGATCCCCGTCCAGTTGGCGTCGCAGGTGGAGCTGGGGCTGGCCGGGACGATGTCGACGGCGAGGCCGTTGTAGTGGTCGGAGTTCCGGACGTGGCAGCCGTTGCAGCCGACGTGTTCGCCGTTCGGCAACGGCCCGGAGTAGCCGTCGGTGATGTAGATCGGGTACCGCTTGGCGATCCAGCGCAGGTTGGGGACGATCCGCTGGTCGACCATGTCGCCTTCGGCGTGGGGGATCGAGGCCGGGATCGGGACGATCTTGCCCGGGGCGTAGACGATCCTGGTCGGGAGCGGCGCCGCTTCCGCGTAGGCGCAGATCGCCAGCAGCGGCGCCAGCGAGGCGGCGAAGACGGCGAAGATCCGGGTCCAGCGGTGGGCGCGGAGGCGGTGGCTCACCCCAGCCTTATCGGCCCTACGACGTCCGGGCCTTGAATCCTGCTGACTCATCCTCACCGGCATGAGGTAGTTGCAACCCGGGCGGATAGGGTTCGATTCGTGCCGACGATCCGCGAAGCCGCCTTCGACCTCTTCCGCGCCCACGGGATGACGACGATGTTCGGCAACCCAGGCTCGACCGAGCTGCCGATGCTGGCCGACTACCCGGGCGACTTCCGTTACGTGCTCGGCCTGCAGGAGGCGGTCGTGGTCGGGATGGCCGACGGCTACGCCCAGGCCTCGGGCAAGACGACCGTCGTCAACCTCCATACCGCGCCGGGAGTCGGCAACGCGATGGGGGCGATCTTCAACGCCCAGGCCAACCACTCGCCGCTGCTGATCACCGCCGGCCAGCAGGCGCGGGCGCAGATCACCCTGCAGGCCAACCTGACCAACCGCGACGCGACCCGGATGCCGCACCCGCTCGTCAAGTGGAGCTACGAGCCGCCGCGGGCCGAGGACGTGCCGCTGGCACTGGCGCACGGCGCCCACCTCGCCGGGCTGGCGCCGCGCGGGCCGGTCTTCGTCTCCCTGCCGATGGACGACTGGTACGCCGAGGTCGACGAGGCCGACGCCGCCGCGGCGATCGCCCGCAAGGTCGACGGCCGCGCCGTCGCCGACCCCGAGGCGGTCCGCGCCCTCGCCGAGCGGCTCGACGCCGCGTCGAACCCTGTCCTCGTCGCCGGTCCCGACATCGACACCGCCGGCGCCTGGGACACCGCCGTCGCCCTCGCCGAGCGCCAATGCCTCCCGGTCTGGGCCTCGCCCGCGACCGGCGGCGTCCGCCTCGGCTTCCCCGAGAGTCATCCCAACTTCCGTGGGGTGCTGCCGCCGGCGATCGGCCCGGTCGGGCAGACGCTCGAGGGCCACGACCTGATCCTCGTCGTCGGCAGCTCGGTGTTCCCCTACTACCCGCACATCCCCGGGCCGCTGCTGCCCGAGAGGGCGGAGCTGGTGGCGATCACCAGCGACCACGACGAGGCGGTGCGGGCGCCGATGGGCGAGGCGATCGTCGCCGACGTCGGCCTCACCCTGGCGGCGCTGCTCGAGGCGGTGCCGGAGTCCTCGCGGCCGGCGCCGGAGCCGAACCCGGGGCCGGGGGAAATCCCGGCCGAGGACCCGCTCAACGCCTCGACCGTCCACAGCGCCTTGGCCGAGGTCATGCCCGAGGATGCGATCGTCGTCCTCGAGTCCCCCTCGAGCACGCTGGCGCTGCGCAACCAGCTGCGGATTTCGCGCCCCGGCAGCTATTACTTCAGCGCCGGCGGGGGCCTCGGCTTCGGGCTCGCCGCCTCTGTCGGGGTGCAGCTGGCCCAGCCCGACCGCCCGGTCGTCTGCGTGCTTGGCGAGGGCTCGGCCCAGTATGCGATCACCGCCTTCTGGAGCGCCGTCGCCTACCAGGCCCCGGTCACCTTCCTCGTCCTCCAGAACCAGGAGTACGCGATCCTCAAGTGGTTCGCCGAAGTCGAGCAGGTGAACCAGGCTCCCGGTCTCGACCTGCCGAAGCTCGACGTCGCTGCCGTCGCCGAGGGCTACGGCGTCAAGGCCCAGCGGGCGAAGGGCCGCGACGAGGTCGCCGGCGCGCTCGCCAGCGCGCTCGCCTCCTCGGCGCCGGAGCTGGTCGAAGTCCCGGTCGCCCCGGGCATGTCCCTCTTCTAGCCTTGTTTCATGGCCCTGCTGCAGCGCACCCGCTCCGAGGTCCCGCCGCCGCCGAGCCAGCCGGTCTCCGACCGGGCGCCGGACGCGCTCGCGGGCGGGGTCGAGGCCGGTTTGCGGCGCGACCTCGAGGGGCTGCTCGGCGCCGACCGGGTCCTCCACCGCGTCAGCGACCTCGTCGCCTACGCCTCCGACGCCAGCCCCTACCGGCGCTTCCCGCGGGCGGTGGTCGAGGCGCGCGACGCGGACGACGTGGCGAAGGTCCTGCGCTTCGGCCGCGAGCGGGGGATCCCGGTCACCTTCCGCGCCGGCGGCACCAGCCTCAACGGCCAGGGCCAGAGCGACGGCATCCTCGTCGACGTCCGCAAGCACTGGGGCGGGGTGCGGGTCGAGGAAGACGGCGCCCGCGCCCGGGTGAAGCCGGGGACGATTCTCGGCCACGCCAACCGCGTCCTCGCCCCGCACGCCCGCAAGCTCGGCCCCGACCCGGCCAGCACCGACGTCTGCACCGTCGGCGGCGTCGTCGCCAACAACTCCGGCGGGATGCGCTGCGGCGTCACCAAGGACTCCTACTCAACGGTGCAGGAGCTGACCTTCGTCCTGCCCTCGGGAACGGTGATCGACACCGGCGCTCCCGGCGCCGCCGATCGATTCGCCGCCACCGAGCCGGAGCTTGTCGCCGGCCTTGAGGCGATCCGCGACGAGATCCGCGCCGACCGCGATCTGGCCGGGCGGATCCGCCGCAAGTTCGAGATCAAGAACACGACCGGCTACCGCCTCTGCGCCTTCCTCGACGCCGAGGAGCCGCTGGAGATCTTCCGCCGCCTCCTGGTCGGCTCGGAGGGGACGCTGGCCTTCATCGCCGAGGTCGTCTTCGAGACCGTGCCGCAGCCGCCGGTGACGACCACCGCCTGGGTCCACTTCCCCGGCATCGACGAGGCGGTCGCCCCGGTCCAGGACCTCGTCGCCTGCGGCGCCACCGCGGTCGAGCTGATGGTCGCGCCGGCGCTGATCACCGCCGCCTGGAACATGGTCGGGGCGCCGCAGGAGTGGAAAGAGCTGCCGCCGACCTCGGCGGTGCTGCTGGTCGAGTTCGGCGGCGCCGACGAGGGCGACCTCGCCGCGCAGGTGCTGCGGGCCGAGGCGATCCTGCGCTCGCACGAGACGATCCGGCCGCTCGAGTTCACCCGGGAGCCGGAGGCGATCGAGCTGGCCTGGCGGGTGCGCGAGGGGCTGCACGGGCTGATCGGCCGGGTGCGGCCGGAGGGCACGGCGCTGATCGTCGAGGACGTCTGCGTGCCGCCGGCGCGGATCGCCGAAGGCGCGAAGGACCTGCAGGCGCTGCTCGGCGAGCACGGCTTCCTCCCCGGCGTCGCCGGCCACGCCTCGGCCGGGAACCTGCACTTCATGCTGACCCCGGACTTCGCCAAGCAGGAGGACCTCGAGCGCTACGAGGCCTTCATGGGCGGCCTGGTCGAGCTGATCGTCGGCAAGTACGACGGCTCGCTCAAGGCCGAGCACGGGACGGGGGTGAACATGGCGCCTTATGTGGAGCGCGAGTGGGGGGAGAAGGCGACCGAGCTGATGTGGCGGCTGAAGCGCCTCGCCGACCCCGACGGCGTGCTCTCACCGGACGTGCTCCTCAGCCGCGACCCCGGCGTCCACCTCCGGGACCTGAAAACGACGCCGGCGATCGAGGACTGGGGCGGGGCGAGCGCCTGTGTCGAGTGCGGCTTCTGCGAGCCGGTCTGTCCCAGCCGCAACCTGACGACGACGCCGCGCCAGCGGATCGTCCTGCGCCGCGAGATGGCCCGCCAGCCCGCGGGCTCGCCGGTGCAGCGGGCGCTGCTGGCCGAGTACGACTACGACGCGATCGAGACCTGCGCGACCGACGGCTCCTGCCAGCTCGCCTGCCCGCTGGGGATCGATACCGGGCGGATGGTCAAGGAGCTGCGGGTGGCGCAGCACGGCGAGCGGGCGGAAAGGGCGGCGCTGGGGGCGGCGAAGCAGTGGGGGGCGGTCGAGAAGCTTTCGAGGTTGGCGCTCCGGGTCGGCGGTCCCATGGCGAGAAGGACGAAGCGCGGGAAGGGGTTGCCGGGACCGGCGGCTTGGGGGGGAGCGGGGGGGCCCCCCCCCGGCCCACACCGCCCAGGGGGGGGGGTTGGTTGGGCGGGGGGGGGAGCCCCCCCCCC
>Ga0307300_10000089_pt1 | contig 22449 bp, 25 predicted proteins | sample ER_DNA_181_FD_194492 | JGI IMG/M metagenome (GOLD analysis project Ga0307300, IMG submission 194492) | Bulk soil microbial communities from the East River watershed near Crested Butte, Colorado, United States - ER_DNA_181 | ecosystem: Environmental > Terrestrial > Soil > Floodplain | place... | reverse complement strand
TTCCCGCTGGTCGGTGGCGTCCTCTTTCGAATCGTCACCGAACGGACCGGGATCACCTCGGCGGACGCCTCCTTCTACCTGCTGGTCTTCGCACTGTTTCAAATCTCGCTGGCTCTCAACTTCATCCTCACCGCGGGCTACCGCGCCTACGTCGAGCGGGTTTCCTTCGCCAGCCAGCTGGCAGTGCTGCCGCCGGTCCTCCCCTCCGAGTTCGCGAGCGCGATGCTCGCCGTTGCCGTCGCCTTCATCTACCACGTGATCGGCATCTCGGCGATCGCCCTCTTCGGCGTCGTCCTCGTCACCTTCCAGTACCTGCTCGGGCAGCTGCTCCTCTCCCAGCAGCGTGCCCACGAGCTGGAGCTGCGCTCAAAGCAGCTGGCCAGCTTCCAGGTCGGGATGTTGAGCGCGATGCTGCGCACGCTCGACCTGCGCGACCAGATGACCGCCCGCCACTCCGCCGCCGTCGCCCGCTACTCACGGGCGATCGCCCAACGCGCCGGCTACTCCCGCCGTGAGGAGGAGCTCGTCCACATCGCCGCCCTCCTGCATGACATAGGCAAGTTCATCCTCCCCGATCGCATCCTCAAGGCCAACGTGCCGCTCACCGACGAGGACTGGATGCTGATCAAGCGCCACCCCCAGCAGGGGGCCCGCGTCGTCTCCTCGCTCGATGGCTATGGCCCGGTGGCCGAGATCATCCTTGCCCACCATGAGCGGATCGACGGTAAGGGCTATCCGCGGGGCTTGGCCGGGGACGAGATCCCCGAGCTGGCGCGGATCATCTCCGTCGCCGACACCTACGACGTGATGACCGCCCGCGATTCCTACCGGACGCCGATGTCCAGTCACGACGCGATCGTCGAGCTGCGCCGCGTCTCCGGCAAACAGCTCGACGCCCGCTTCGTCGAGACCTTCATCGAGCTGCTCGAGGGCAAAGACGTCTCCTTCCAGCACGGTGAGGACGCCGACTTCGAGAAAGAGCTGGCGCTGGAGGCGCGGATCGAGGAGACCGCCAGCCCCGGCGGCGAGGCCAGCCGCTTCCAGGTCGCCGGCGTCAACTAACGTTGCCGCGCATGCGCGCTGTCACTTTCCAGGCACCCGGGCAGGTGCGGGTGGAGGAGAAGGCCGATCCCGAGATCGCGGCCGCCGACGAGGCGCTCGTCCGGGTCGAGGCGAGCGGGATCTGCGGTTCTGACCTCCACATCTACCACGGCCGGGTGCCGGTCGAGCCGGGCTTCACGATCGGTCACGAGTTCGTCGGCACGGTCGTCGCCGCGGGGGACGACGTCGACCGGGTCGCCGTCGGCGACCGCGTCCTCGGCACCTTCCACACCGCCTGCGCCACCTGCGCTTCCTGTCTGCGCGGCGACTACCACCGCTGCCGCAACGGCCAGACCTTCGGCCACGGCGCCAACCTCGGCGACCTCCAGGGCGCCCAGGCCGAGCTGTTGCTGGTGCCGCGGGCGAACCTGACCCTGCGCCGGGTGCCGGAGGGGATGTCGGCCGACGTCGCCCTCTTCGCCGGCGACGTGATGGGGACCGGCTACCACGCGGTCGCCCACGCGGAGATGAAGGCCGGCGACACGGTCGCCGTGCTCGGCCTCGGGCCGGTCGGCCTCTGCGCCGTCCAGGCGGCGGTGGCCGGCGGCGCGGTCCAGGTCTTCGCGGTCGACCCCGTACAAGAAAGATTGGACATGGCCAGGTCCTTCGGAGCTGTCGCCATCCACCCTGAAACGGAAGATCCGAAGAAGGCGGTGCGGGCCGCGACCGGAGGGCTGGGGGTGGACGTCGTCGTCGACGCCGTCGGCGACCCGGGCCCGCTGGCGCTCGCCGTCAGCCTCGCCCGCGACGCCGGCACCGTCTCCGGGATCGGCGCCTACGCGGGCAAGGGCGAGGTCCCACTCGGGCTCGCCTGGCTGAAGGGCCTGCAGCTGCGGCTGGGCCTGGCCAACGTGATCGCCCACGTCGATCGGGTGCTGGCGCTGATGGAGGCTGGCAAGCTCGACCCCGCTCCGCTCGTCACCCACCACATGTCGCTGGACGAGGCCGCGGAGGCCTACGAGATCTACGACCAGCGCGAAGCGTTGAAGATCGTCCTGACGCCATAGCGCAAGGGCCTCTGTATTAGTTGACTCGCACAGTTGCTGCGGTTACTGTGCGATCCGGTGGCACAGCTCGAGGCTAACCCCTTCGCGATCGACCCCGGCGACGAGCTGCCGGTCGGGCTGCAGCTGGGTTGGCGGCTGCGGGCGCTGATCCGCACCGGCGAGCTGGCCGCCGGCGAGCGGCTGCCGAGCTTCCGCCAGCTCGCTGTATGGGCGGGGGTGAACGTCGGCACCGTGCGCTCGGTCTACGACGCGCTCGAGGCCGACGGCCTGGTCGTCACCCGTCATGGGCAGGGCACCTTCGTCGCCGAGGGGGTGGAGGCGGCCCCGCAGCTGGAAGAAATCGCCGCCGAGGCATTGCGACAGGCGCACGAGGCGGGCCTTGGGCCGCGCGACCTGGCAATCGTCGCGATGGCTTGCGCCAGCTTGCCCGAGGAGAGCGAAACGCTGGAGGTGCGGCAGGAGCTGCGGCGGCAGATCGCCCGGCTCGAGGCGGAGCTGGCCAGCTACACCGGCCACCTCAAGGAGGACCTGGCGACGGCGCCGAAGCGGGCGGTCGCCCACGTCGCCGGGGTCGAGGAGCTGGAGGAGACGCGGGACACGCTGATCGCGCAACTGGCGGCGGCGCAGCGGCAGAGCGAGCAGGAGGTGCGGCGGCGGGCGAGCAGCCGCGGCCCCCTGGGCAGGACGATGAGCCGGTGGCGGGCGAAGCGATGAGCCGCGGGGTGCTGCCCGTCAAGAACGTCTTCGAGGAGGTGGGGGTGATGATGATCCTCACCGTCAAGACGCTGATCTCGGCGGTGCGGGCGCCCTACCCCTACGGCGAGGAGCTGATCTGGCAGTTCCTCTTCGTCCTGCGGCTCTCCTGGTTCCCGCTCCTCGTCTCGACCTTCGCCCTCAACCTCGGCGCACCGGGGCTGCAGGCGGCGGGGATCCTCTCCCTCTTCGGCGCCCTCGACCGGCTCGGCGGCTTCTTCGTCGTGATCGCGGTCCGCTGGATCGGTCCGCTGGTCACGGCTGTGGTGGTGGCGGGGGTCGCGGGGACCGCGATCACCGCCGACCTCGGCGCCCGCAAGATCCGCGAGGAGCTGGACGCCCTCCAGGTCCTCGGTGTCGACCCGGTGAAGAACCTGGTGGTGCCGCGGTTCCTGGCGCTGATGATCGTCACCGCCCTGCTGGACATCTTCGCCTGCGTGACCGGGCTCGCGGCCGGGATTGCCGCCGAGCTCCTCTACCACCAGCCGCTCGGCGGCTTCTTCGCGACGCTCTTCACCAACGCCACGATCACCGACCTCTGGTCCTCGGTCCTGATGTGCACCCTGTTCGGTGCGATCGTCGCCGTCGTCTGCTCCTACAAAGGCATGTCGGCCTCGGGCGGGGCGGCCGGGGTCGGCCGGGCCGTCAACCAGGCGGTCGTGATCTCGCTCGTCGCCGTCTTCTTCTTCCAGTTCGTCGTCAGCTCGATCCTCTTCGCCACCCATCCCGAACTGCAGGCGATCCGGTGATCGGCTGGCTCGAGGTCCCGCGCGGCTGGCTCGACTCCTTCGGGGAGATCGGCCGCTTCGGCCTCCGCGTCGCCGGCCTCGTCTACTCGGGCCGGGTCTTCAAGTTCTTCGGCGAGGGACTGCGGCAGGCGGGGATCCTGATCTTCGGCTCGGCCCTGATCATCTGGGCCTTCTGTTTCATCCTTGGTCTTTCTTGCGGTCTCCAGGGCGCCTACTTCGTCCGCTCGATCGGCGCTCCCTCGCAAGCCGGCGTCTTCTCTGCCTACTGCGACCTGCGCGAGGGGCTGCCCTACGCCTTCGGCTACATCCTCGCGGCCAAGGTCGGGACCGGGATCGTCGCCGAGATCGGGGCGATGCGGATCTCCGACGAGGTCGACGCGCTCGAGGTGATGGGGATCCAGCCGATGACCTTCCTCTGCGCCACCCGGCTGCTGGGAGCCTGGATCGCGCTCCCCTTCCTCTACCTGGTCAGCATCGTCGTCATCTACGGAGCCAGCTACATCTCGGTCGTCAACCAGGTCGGGGACGTCTCCTCCGGCGGCTACCTGCTGATCTTCTGGATGTACCAGAGCCCACCGGACCTGATCTTCAGCCTGATCAAGGGGATGGTGATGGCGACCGTAATCGTGTTGGTCGGCTGCTACTACGGCTACACCGCCTCCGGCGGCCCCGTCGGGGTCGGCACCGCGACCGCCAAGTCGATGGTCTTCAACATCGTCGCCGTCCACATCATCGGCATGCTCGGCACCGTCGTCTTCTGGGGCGCCAACCCGAGAGCCCCGATCGGCGGCTAGCCGCCTTTGGAGAGGATCGCCAGTAGCGTGGAGGCGAACCCCATAGCGAGCCCGATGCAGATTCGGTTGAGGGTCATCTGGACCGAGCCCACGTCCTTTCGAAGTTCCTTGACGTCGCCTTCAACCCGATCGAAGCGCTTGTCGATCTGGACGAACCGTTCATCGATCCGTGCGAAGCGCTCTTTCTGGGCATCTTCGGGCGGGGCCATCATCTGCATGGATAGCAACCTAGCGGAGAAAATGCAACATATTGTCTGAGAAAGTAAATTCTCTGGAAATTCTTCAGCGGTGCCGGTGGCGGCGGAAGGTCTCCTCGACCCAGCGCTAGCCGGGGCGCTCGCTGAGGCTCTGGCGGAAGCGGTCGAAGGCCGGCGGGCGGGGGAGGTTGGGGTCGAGCGGACTCTCGGGGGGCATCACCACCGGGTAGAAGAGCGAGGCGGCGGTGACGTCGGCGACGGAGAGGCCTTCGCCGACGAGGAACTCGCCCTCGCCACGCTCCAGCTCCGCCTCGAGCTTGTCGAAGGCAGCGGCGATCCCCTCGCGGGCCCGGGCGGCGCTCTCGTCGCTGCTCGCCCCCCAGCGGAGGCTGGAGTAGGCGCGGGCGTAGGCGCCGACCACCGGCTTCGCCTTCCCGAGCGGGCCCGGCACCGATTCGGCGGCGAGCTCGGCGAAGATCTCGGGCTCCTGGATCAGCTCGTAGAAGGGGAGCAGGCGCGCATGGGGACCAAGGTTCTCGTCGAACCAGTCCTCCAGCTCGATCGCCCGCGCCCGCTCCTCGGCGTCGATCGGATAGAGCGGGGGCTCGGGGTAAAGCGACTCCAGCGCGGCGATGATCTCGGTCGAGTCGCCGATCGTGCGGCCGTCGATCTGCAGCACCGGCACGGTCGGCTGCGCGCCCCGCGTCAGCACCAGGGCGATCGGGATGTGGCTCCCCGGCAGCAGCGAGCGGCGGGTGTGGTCGATCCCCTTGTACTCGAGCGCCCAGCGGACCTTCTCGGCGTAGTGCGAGATGTCGATCTGCCAGAGGGTCGGCTTCTGCTCGGTTTGCGCGCTCATCGTGAGCCTGGCAGCATAAGCCCGTGGCACTGCTCAGCGACGCCGAGATCGAGGAGAAGCTGGCGGGGCTCTCCGGCTGGGAGCGCAGCGGCGACGCGATCGAGAAGAGCTTCGAGTGCGGAGACTTCGTCGGCAGCGTCCGCTTCGTCCAGAGCCTGGTCGAGCCGGCTGAGGCGATGAACCACCATCCCGACCTGACGATCTCCTGGGCCACCGTGACGGTGACAGTCACCAGCCACTCCGAGGGCGGCCTCACCGCAGGCGACTTCGAGCTCGCCGGCAAGATCGACGCCCTCGCCTAGATCGACGGTGGCGAAGCGGAAGAAGCAGCGGCGGCAGCGGGAGAAGACCCCGACTGTCGACTACTCCGACGCCGAGGGCAACGTGCTGACCCTGCGCCAGACGCTGAGCGCCGGCACGATCGCCAAGGTGGGGGAGCCGCCGGCGGGGGCGGCGACCTCGCAGGAGGACGCCTGGCACCGCCGCTACGAGGTCCTCTTCGAGCGGCTCGCGGTCCGCTGGGAGATCGCCGGCCTGCCGCTGGAGGAGCAGAAGATGCTGCTCGGCCGCTACCGGATGGCCGACGCCGAGACCCAGCGCTGGGTGCGCCAGACGATCGCCCGCCACCTCGAGGACCATATCCCCGAGCTGGCGGGCTGAGCCGGTGGCGGAGCTGCGCGTCAACGGGCAGCTGTCGCTGCCGCTGGGAGAGATCGAGCTGCGGACGAGCCGCTCCTCCGGTCCCGGCGGCCAGCACGCCAACGTCACCGCCTCCCGGGTCGAAGCGGTCTTCGACGTCGAAGCTTCGGCGACGCTCGCCGACGCCCAGCGGGCGCGCCTGCGGGAGCGGCTCGGGCCGGTCGTCACCGCCGTCGCCCAGGACGCGCGGAGCCAGTCGCGCAACCGCGACCTGGCGCTGGAGCGGCTGGCGGCGAAGCTCGCGGCGGGGTTGCGGACGCGGCGCAAGCGGCGCCCGACCAAGCCGACCCGAGCATCCCGCCAGCGCCGGCTCGACCAGAAGCGGCGCACGGGAGAAAAAAAGCGCAGGCGCCGGTCGCCGCCGCTAGAGTGAGAGGGGATGCTCGGCGACGTCAAAGCGACCAGTGGCTTCGCGGTCGAAGACATGGACGCGGCGCGCGCCTTCTACGAGGGGACGCTGGGACTGCGGGTCGAGGTGCTGGACGAGGAGTTCGGGGTCGCGGTGCTGCACCTGGCGAACGGCTACGACGTCTTCATGTACCGCAGCGCCGAGATGACCCCACCCAGCTACACGATCCTCAACTTCGAGGTCGACGACGTCGACGCCGCCGTCGCAGCCCTCGGCGAGCGCGGGGTCGGCATCGAGCGCTACCCCGAGTTCGAGCACGACGAGAAGGGCATCGTCCGCGGCCCCGGCCCGCAGATCGCCTGGTTCACCGATCCCTCGGGGAACACTCTCTCCGTGCTGCAGCAGCCGTAGCGCGGATCTAGCCCAGCTCCCGCGCCACCGCGTCGCGCCGGTAGTCGAAGATCTGCCGCAGGTCCTGCCGCACCAAGCCCCGCTCGGCCAGCTCTCCGAGCGGGCCGAAGGGGATCGCGTAGCGGACGCGGTCGCGGATGATCGTCGCCCCCGGCCCGTCCTCCTCGAACTCGTGCGTGTGCTCCCAGAGCGAGTACGGCCCCTTCACCTGCACGTCGACGAACCGCCGCGGCGGTTCCCACGCCTCGATCCGGGTCCGCCACCGCACCGGCACCCGGTGCAGCCGCAGCCGGTACTCGATCAGCGTCCCGACCCCCATCTCGATCGGCCCCGGCGTCGTCACCTCGAAGCCGAGCCAGGGCGGCGTGATCCGCTCGAGTTTGCGCGCGTCGCCGTAGAAGTCGAAGACCTCGGCGATCGGCATCCGGACGTGCTGTTCCCGATCTAGGGTGTGGATGCGAGGCATCTGCGAAGGCTACGCACCCTGGATGTTCTGTCCAGGGCCGTGCCTAGGATCATCAGTTTGCGATGATCTCTCCGATCCTCCCACCGACCACGATTGACCTTTTTGCGGGTTGCGGTGGGCTGTCGTTGGGCCTGCACCAAGCAGGCTGGCAGGGCATGTTCGCGATCGAGAAGGATCCGATGGCGTTCGAGACGCTGCGGCGGAACATGCTTTTCCCCGAGGGCTCGTACAGAGGCTTCGAGCTCTGGCCCGACTGGCTCAGCCAGGACCCTCACTCGGTCGACGAGCTGCTCGAAAAGGAGGCTCGCCGGCGCTTGGAGCGCCTTTGCGGCCGGGTCGGGCTGGTCGCGGGGGGCCCTCCCTGCCAGGGATTTTCAGTTGGTGGGCGCCGCAACGGCTCCGATGATCGCAACCGGCTCGTGCACCGCATGCTCGAAGTGGTCGAGATCGTCCGCAGCCCGTTCGTCCTCGTCGAGAACGTCGAGGGGATGACGCGCAGGTTCATCTCCAAACCAGGGGAGGAGGATGAAGAGGCGGTGGCCGACCAGGTTGTACAACGCTTGGACGAACTCGGCTACGACGCCGCCTACTCTGTGGTCGACGCAAGCGACTTTGGGGTCCCGCAGTTGCGCCGGCGTGTCCTCATCCTCGGGATCGATAAGGGGGTGGCCAGCGCCGGAACCGCCGCCTTCTTCCCCGGCATCCTGGACGACGTCCGGGTCGAGATGCTGCGGGGCCTTCGCCTTCCCTATCGACGCAAGGTCACGGTCGGCGAGGCAATCGAGGACCTTGCGGGTGAGCGACGGGTGGAGTGCCCGGACTCACCCAACTTCCTCTCAGCGACTTACCGCGACGAACTGCCGGGTTCCGCCTACGGCCGCTTGATGCGCCGTGGCCGCGCGGTCAGCGAGGTACCGGACTCGCACCGGCTCAGCAAGCACGGTGAGCGGATCACATCGCTGTACGAAACCGCCCACGCGACCCAACCTCCCGGCCGCCTGCAGAAGGCCTTCCTGCTCTCGCAAGGGACGAAGAAGGACAAGAAGGTCCTCTTAGACGCGAAGGCGCCGGCTTCGACGATCACCACCCACCCCGACGAGTTCATCCACTACCGCGAGCCCCGCAACATCACCGTGCGGGAGATGGCAAGGCTGCAGTCCTTCCCCGACGACTTCACGTTCCACGGCCGGTACACGATCAACGGCCCCCGGCGGCGCTTCGACGTCGCTCGCTGCTCGCAGGTTGGGAACGCGGTCCCGCCGCTACTCGGCAGGGCTATCGGGTTGGCGCTCATGCGGTTGGCCGGTGCCCCGCTCTTCCGAGCCGATCGCGAGGCAGTGTGCGATCTCGCTTTCTCGTAGTGTCGAGGGCGAAAGGAGATCTTCTTTGGAAGCCTTAAGCATGGCGCTGGGGGTGCGACGGGAGAGTGACTTCAAAGCGGAGTGGCCAGCTGCCGAAGCTGAGCTGGCCACTGTGTTCAGCACTCCGGCATGGGGGGTGACCGGCTTTATGAAGCCCTACTCCGAAGAAAATGCCAAGAACCTTTGGAACAACGAACTTAGTCGCCCGGTGAGAGATGCACTCCTAGCCGGCGGTGTAGACGAAGCGGCGTACCAGCGCTGGCTCGGTGGAGTTCACTATGTGTATGCAGCGGCTTACTTAAAGGCTCTATTCGATCGTTATGGGGACAACAAAGGGTGGCGCGTCCTGGCAATTTCGATCCCGGCGGCAGGGGTTGCCGCCGTGGGGATCGCCTCCCACTACCAGAACGCGCAAAACCACAACCGGCTTGCTGACGTCTCCAACCTCCTCCACGACCAGGCAGCGGCCGGACTCGCCAAGGAGGGGTTGGATCTGCCTGGGCGGAAGGTCGCCCGGGCGGATTGGGATGGCGTTGGCTTGGCGCGGAAGCCGGCTACCTCGCTTGCTGGGGTCAATCTCCCGCCGGGAGAGACTGCTCGGCTTAAGTTCATGAGGACGACCACCGTGAAGAAGATCCTCGCCTCCTTCATCACCCTCCAGCCGCTCGACCTGTCCTCGCCGGACTTGGGGCAGGAACTGGACGACGTAATGGGCAAGCTGGAGAAGGCGGCCCGGAGCCTGGCATGAGCATCTACCCCTTCGGCGATATCGGTGAGTTCGAGAAGTTCCGCAGCGTCGCGATGGAGGATCTCACTACCGGGCGGGTGCGGTTGCGGTTGCGGCAAGCTGGCGACGGCCGCTCGATTGTCCGTATCTACTACGGCCCGCCGGGGACTGGAAAGACCTTGGTGGCGGTCCAGAAAGCAGTTGAGCTGGCAGACCCAAGTTTCACCGAGATAGACGACTTTCGTGCCTGTTTTGAGCACTTCACGACCGTGCTTGCCGACCGCGCCGTATTCGTCACCTTCCACCAAGCGCTTCAGTATGAGGACGTCGTCGAGTCGATTCGTCCGGTCCTGGTCGAGGAAGAGGAGGAGGAAGGTGAGGAGGAGCGCGAGCCCGAGAGCGCCGAGCTACTCTACCGGTTGCACGCAGGGCCGCTGATGCGCATCCTGCGAGCTGCGCTGGACGATCACCACTCCGATTACGTGCTCGTCATCGACGAGATCAACCGCGGCGACATCAGCCGCATCCTCGGGCCCCTGATCTCCGCCCTCGAGCCGGATAAGCGCCTGGGGGCCTCCTACCCCGTCGGCTTCGACAGCCAGTACCCGCGCTCGGGCGAGGACTCCCGGATCTTCATGCCCTCGAACCTCCACGTGATCGGCACGATGAACTCCGCCGATCGCAACATCGCCCTTGTCGATCACGCTCTCCGCCGCCGCTTCGAGTTCGTCGAGGTTCCGCCCGACCCGGCACTCCTAGGTGGTACCGCCGGCCCCCCGTCGCTCGACCTCGAGGCGTTGCTGCGGGCACTGAATCGCCGGATCGCCTTCCTGCTCGGGAAAGAGCACGAGATCGGGCACGGATACCTGATCGGCTGCGAGACCGACGAGGAGGTGGTGGAGCGGTTCGCGCGGCGGATCCTGCCGCTGCTGGGCGAGTACTTCTACGGCAACGAGGCGGGGCTCCTGCTGGTCCTCGGCGACCGGATCGGCGGTGAGCGCAACATCCACCAAGTCGAAACCGCGGCCGACACCTTCGAGTCCGTCTTCGGGCGCGGCCTCGATTCAGCTCTCGAGCTCGGCTACCGCAGCCAGCAGGCGCAGTTGAGCTTGGCCGTCGACCCCCGCTTCTGGGACGCCAGGCGCCTCCCGCCGGGGCCGGGCGATCTTCCGTTCGCCGTGGAGGCGCTGGCCAAGATCTACCAGCCGCCATCTCCGTGAAGCACATCCTGCGGGAAGAGCACCAGCCGATAAGGATCGTCGCGGACGGGACCGAAGAGGGGATGACGGGCGAGCAACTGGAGCTGCTGGTCGCGAGCTGGCGGGCGACTACGGGGCGGGACCCCGGCAGGGCATTCGAATATGGGCAGGGCTTCGTCAAGCCGACCAACTGGGCCGGCTCGCTGTCGGCGGGGGAAGTACTGGTCGAGGTTGTCCCGCGGGGAGCTCTCGCGCTCGGTGAGGGGGACCGCCAGAAGCTCGACGCCAACCTCGGCGAGATGCTCCACATGGCCCTCGGGGCGGAGCCCCTGAGCATCGGCGAGGGGGAGGTGAACCTAAATGGGTCGCGGTTCGAGCGCGCGGTGGAAGCCCTCTGCGAGCTCGTCCTCGCCGCCCGGCGCGGGAGGGTCCTGCGCGCCTACCGGGTGCGGGAGGAGACGACCCGAACCCCGAAGGGAACCCTCCGCTTTCCCGCCCAGGCGGTGGTGGCGCTGCAGCGTCCCGGCCTCTCCGCTTGCAGGTGGGTGGAGTTGAGCGAAGACATCCCCGAGAACCGCTTCCTGAAGGCGGTCCTGTCCCTCGTTCAGGGGAGGGTCGGAGGCGGATTGCGGCGCCGGGTGGACGAAGCCCTGGTCGCGTTCGAGCAAGCCTCTGAGGCGGCGGACCCAATGCTCGAGCACGAACGAATCGAGCTGGGACGGCTCCCGCGCGAGTACGCCGAAGCGATCGAGCTGGGAAAGAGCCTGCTGGAAGGGCGCGCCGCCGGGATCCTGGCCGGAAGCCTTGTGGGCCGCTCCGAACTCGTTTTCCTCCCCGACCTCTTCCAGGGCTTCCTCGGACGCATAGCGCAGGGATTCGCTACGGCGCGAGGGATGGAATGCCACCTGGAGAAGCGCGGCCGCCACCTCTCCAGCTGGCGCTCCGGCCCCTTTGCGGGAAGCAGGCTGGTGGAGCTGATTCCCGATGTCGAGCTGGCGCGGCCGCTGGCCGCCGAGCCGGACCTGATCCTCGATGCGAAGTGGAAAGCGATCTTTCCGGCGAGCCCCGGCTTCGGCATCACCGCCAGCGACGTCCACCAGATGGCGGCGTACGCCCTGCGGCTCGGCTGCAGGCGCACCGCCCTGGCCTACCCGTGGCTCGGCGAAAGATCGCCCTTCGAGGAGGACCCGGTGATGGAGGTGGAATCCGCCGGGGGCTCGATCAGCCTGACGGTGATCGCGGTCCCGCTTCTATGGGAGGACCATGGGGAGATCGCGACCGCGCTGGCCGAGAAGCTAGACGGCCTGCTGGCCGCCTGATCAGAGGGCGGCGATGACCTGCCTTGCCGCCTCCTCCGGGTCGTCGTGCTCCCAGAAGCGCAGGATCTTCCAGCCAGCCGCTTCCAGCGCCTCGGCTTGGAGGCGATCGCGTTCGGCGTTTCTCGCCAGCTTCGGCCCCCAGTAGCTGGAGTTGACGCTGGGGACGCGCCCGTGGTCAGGGCAGCCGTGCCAGTAGCAGCCGTCGACGAACACCGCCACCTGCGCCTTGGTGAAAGTGACGTCCGGGCGTACGAGGCCGATCTCCGTTCGGATCGGGTAGTCGACTCGGTAGCGGCACCCTGCTGCGTGCAGGCGGCGGCGAAGTTCGATCTCCGGCTTCGTGTCCCGCCGCCGGATCGCCCGCATGACCGCGCGCCTTCCTTTGCTGGAAGCGGGAGGCGAGGGCGGGACCTGGATCGAGGCGGGGTTCAACGGATGGGCACGGCTGGTTTCGAACCAGCGACCTCTCGCGTGTGAAGCGAGCGCTCTCCCACTGAGCTACGCGCCCGGGACGGGGATTGTATGACGGGCGCCTTCGATGCCGTTGGTAGGGCATCTGTCCAGGCATCCACATTTTTGAGTATGGCGGGGTACTGAGGTGGTGCGACCCCTCTGGGGGTGCAACCACAACTTTCTCGAAAGGAGTTTCGAATGCGATCCTGGAAAGGAGGACTTGGGCTGGCCTGGGCGGTCTCCTTGGCGCTCGCGCTGGCGGCGCCGGCGATGGCAGCCACGGGTACCTATCCCGCCGGTGGCGGCGAGTTCAACGGAGGTCCCGAAGGTTGGGAGACGACCGAGGCCAGCTGCGACGTACCCGTCCTCTGCTCGGCGGCCGGCGGCTATGAGGCGGGCGACGGCAACCCCGGAGGCTCGATGCAGGCCGAGACCGACACCGGTCTCAACCTGGTTTCGCTCTTTCACTCGACCGTGACGCTGCAGTCGCCCGACTTCGAGGTCGACGCCGGCGGCGCTGCCAGCCTCCACGTCGACCGCCGCTTCGCCCCCGGCTCCCTGATCGACTTGGCCCCGCGCCTCGACTACAAGGTCCAGCTGATCGACCGCAGCAGCGGCAAGCACTCGACCTCGATCGCCGAGTCCGTCGACGGCGGCTCCGGCTGGAGCGGCCGGGACGGCGCGGCGATGGTGGTGGCAGGCCACACCTACGCGATTCAGATCACGGCTCGCTCCACCTCCACCGTGGTCGGAACCGGTCTGCTGGCGGGGTCCACGACCGCCCGTTTCGACAACCTGGCGCTGGCCGTGGGGACGGACGGGCCCGGTGGCTCGGGCGGTGGCAAGGGCGGGGGCTCCGGAGCAAACGGAGACACCGTCGCCGCGCGCGTGACCGCGCTCGCCCCGGCGACGGTCAACGGACCGGCACAGCTGAAGGGGAAGCGGCTCCTCGTCAAGGTCCGCTGCCCGGTCCGGATCGGCCGCGCCTGCCGGGTCGCCGTCCGCGGGCTGCTGACCAAGCGCAAGCCGGCGACGGCTCAGCACCGGGTCAAGGTCGCCAAGGGCAAGAGCAAGCGCCTGGTCCTGAAGGTGAAACCGCGGGCGAAGGGCAAGTTGACCGCTCGCAAGCGGCTCCTCTTCAAGGTGGGGCTGCGAGCCGGAGGGGCTCAGGCGACCGCGTTCAAGCGACTGCGGTTGCTGCGTCGCTGACCGGTTCCTTGCGTAGGGCCATGCCGACGAAGGGATAAATCAGAGTCGAGAGCATCGCCGCGCCGACCAGGCCGGCGGCGGTCGAGGTTTTCATGTGCCCCTCGTCGATCGCGATCGTCGTGATCGCGACGACGAGGGGCAGCTCGGTCGCGCAGTAGAAGGCGAGGGCGGCCCGTTCGCGCGCCGAAAGCACGCCGCGGTACAGCAGCATCGCCGGCACGCCGCGGACGACGAGGAAGAGCCCGAGGAAGAGGACCAGCTTGGCGATCGCTTCCGCCGAGCCGAGTGCGGCGAGGTCGAACTCGATTCCGCTGGTGACGAAGAAGAAGGGGACGAAGAAGCCGAAGCCGACCGCCGTGAGCTTCGACTCGAAGATCTGCAGCTCGTGGCCTTGGAGGGCGAGGCGGGTGATCATCCCGGCGACGAAGCCGCCGAGGAGGATGTCGAGGCCGAGCTTGCCCGCCAGCAGGACGAGGCCGAAGACGAGCACCACCGTCACCCGTACCGCCAGCTGGCTGCTCGCCTCGAAGGTCCGTTCCAGCGCCGGCCAGCCGCGCCAGGCATAGCGGACCGAGACCAGGGCGAGGGCGATTGCGAGGGCGACGAAGACGAGCAGGATCCCGGCCTCGCGAAAGGGGTTGGTGGTCGAGAGGACGAGCGTCACCAGCAGGATCGGGCCGAACTCGCCGGCGCCCCCGGCGGCCAGCAGATGGGTGCCGAAGCGGGTCTTCAGCTCGCCGTTGTCGCGCAGGATCGGGATCAGCGTGCCGATCGCCGTCGTCGCCATCGCCGAGCCGGTGTAGAGGAAGGAGACGACGATGCCGGCCGCGGCGAGGATCCCGCCGAGGCCGTAGGCGAGGATCACCGAAAGCAGCCAGCCGGCGGCACCCAGCTCCATCGGCTTGCCCTTGATCCGCTGGAAGTCGATCTCGTAGCCGGCGAAAAAGAAGAGCATCCCGAGGCCGAGGTTGGCGAAGAATTCGATGAAGTCGTCGCTGTGAGCGAGGCCGAGGATTTCGGGGCCGATCAGGATTCCCAGCATCAGCTCGACCACGACGACCGGCGGCGCGAACCGTTTCGGCACCATGGCAACGGTGATCGCGGCTATCGCCGAGACCGCGACGATCGCGAAGAACGAGCCAGAGTCGACTTGGATCGCGGCGGTCGGCAGGACGATCAAGGGCATCATCCTATGGTCGGCAGGGTAGGATCACCAGCGGACCGTGCTAGGCGGGGTGTCAGCGGTGCCTTGTGACCCGAAATCCGCTTAGCGGGGCCGACTACCGTTCCGAGGGACTGGCCGTCGGGGTCAGTGCGTCGCGGCGGCGTTGACGGCCGGGTCCTGCGCGACGTGGGCACGCGAATCAGGTCAGGTCCGGAAGGAAGCAGCCTTAAGCGGATGCCGCGGGTGCCGCAGGCGAGCCCGGCCCGAGCCATAAGCGACGGACACGCCCGGTGACCTCGTTTCGAAGGACGGGTGCACGGTCCACTTGTGAACCTATTTATCCCCGGTATGCGGGGACAGACGCCTATCGTCAGTCGATCAGGCGCTTGCGCATCTGGTGGATCGCGACGCGCCAGGTGAGGACGGCGAAGGCGACGAGGAAGGCGAAGCGCAGGACGTCCTGCCACTCGAAGCCGAAAGCACCGCCGCGGACCAGTTCGACCAGCTGGTGCAGGGGGTTGACCTGCGCCACCACCTGGAAGCCCTCGGGCAGCCCTTCGATCGGGAAGAAGGTGCCGGCGACGAGGAAGAGCGGCGTCACGAACAGCGCCGTGACGTAGTTGAACTGGTCGATCTTCGCGACCGTCGCCGCCATCGCCACCCCGAAGCCGGCGAAGCCGAGGGCGGTGACGAAGGCGAAGAGCGGGGTCAGCAGCATGCCCGGCTCGGGGTCCAGACCCCAGAAGAAGGTGACGACGAGCGGCACGCATCCGTAGACCGCCGAGCGGGTCGCGATCCAGAGCATCTCGGCGCTGACCAGCTCCTCGACGTCGACCGGCGCCGCGAGGATTGCTTCGTAGGTGTTCTGGAAGCGGTGCTTGACGAAGGTGCCGAACATCGCCGGCAGGGCGCTGGAGAAGATCACCGCCGTCGCCACCATCCCGGTGCCGACGAACTGGATGTAGGGGATGCCGTTGACTTCGTCGACCAGGGTGGCGCTGAGTCCGAGCCCGAAGGCGAGCAGGTAGACCAGCGGTTCGAGCACGCTGGAGAACGTGGTCCCCTTCCAGTAGGTGCGGAAGTTGGCGACCTCGCGGCTCATCACCCCGGTGATCGCGGCGGGTTCCAGCCGGCGCATCGTCCGCCGGCGCGGCTGGGCTCGGCTCGAGGCCTCCATCACTCGGCCTCCTCGCCGGTCAGCAGCACGAAGACGTCCTCGAGCGTCGCCGCCCGCACGACCGCGTCCTCGGGAACGGCGCCGTCTCCCGCCCGCTCGGAGCCGACGATCGCGATCGCCGGTCCCGCCGGTCGCACCCGCAGGCCCGCCGCCTCGGCGCTCGCGCGCAGCTCGCTCAGGCGCTGCGGCGGCGCGTAGACCTCGGCGGTCTGTCGTCCGGCGTGCTCGGAGATCAGGTCGGCGGGCCGGCCGCGGCTGATGATCCTGCCCCGGTGCATGACCGCGACCTCGTCGGCCAGCCGCTCGGCCTCCTCGATGTAGTGGGTCGACATCAGGATCGTCGTCCCGCGCGATTTGAGGTCGCCGATCAGGGTCCAGAGCTCGGTCCGGATCTGCGGGTCGAGTCCGACCGTCGGCTCGTCGAGGAGGACCAGGCGCGGTTCGTGGACGAGTCCGCGGGCGAGCAGCAGGCGGCGGCGCATGCCGCCGGAGAGCTTGTCGACCGCGTCGCGCCGGCGGTCACGGAGGCGGGCGAGGTCGAGGCAGCGGTCGACGGCGGCGCCGACGTCCTTGACCCGGTACAGCCGCGCGTAGACGGCGAGGTTGTCTTCGACGGTCACGTCGACGTCGAGGTTGTCGAGCTGGGGGACGACGCCCATTTCGGCCCGGGCCGGCTTCGACTGCGCCGGCAGCTCGTGGCCGAGCACCCGCAGCTGGCCCGAGTCGGCGACCGCCTGGCCGGTCAGCAGCCGCATCGTCGTCGACTTGCCGGCTCCGTTTGGGCCGAGCAGGCCGAGGCAGATGCCTTGCGGCACCTCGAGGTCGAGGCCGTCGACCGCCGTGATCGGCCCGAAGGTCTTGACCACGTCGCGTAGCTCTATCGCCGCCATCGGGCTGATGGTTTCATGAGCGGACCTTTGGCAGACTGGCGCCGATGCTGGACGAGCGCTGGATCCGGTCGCTGCACGTGGAGTCGATGCGTCGCGCCGACCTGCACCGCGAGCGCGAGCCGCACATCCTCTTCCAGGCCTCGACGATCGGGGCGCTGCTCGACGGCGGCTTCGAGGGCGACCTCAGCTTCGCCGAGCTGGCCGAGCACGGCGACCTCGGCCTTGGGACCCTCGACCACCTCGACGGCGAGATGGTCGCGCTCGGCGGGGAGTTCTTCCGCGCCGACGTCGAGGGGCTGTTGAGCCCGGTGGCGCCGGAGGAGCGGACCCCGTTCGCCGTCGTCACCCGCTTCGAGCCGAGCGTGGACGAGCGGCTGCCCGAAGCGGAGCTCGGGCACGAAGAGCTGCTGGCGCGCCTGGACGCCCTCGTCCCGGACGGCGCCTCCAGCTGCGCGATCCGGCTCGACGGCCGCTTCGACCTCGTCCGCGCCCGCTCGGTGCCACGGCAGGAGCCGCCCTACCGGCCGCTGACCGAGGTCGTCGCCGACCAGCACGTCTTCGAGCTCACCGACGTCGAGGGGACGATGGTCGGCTTCCGCTTTCCCACCTACGCCGAGGGCATCGAGGTCGCCGGCTACCACCTCCACTTCGCCAGCGCCGATCGCCGCCGTGGCGGCCACGTCCTCGATTCCCGCTCGCGCGGTCTGCGGGCGCGGATCGACCCCTCGAACGACCTCCACGTCGAGCTGCCGCCGCGGGTCGAGCTGGCGGACCCCGACCTCGCCGCCGCGACCCACGCCGCGGTCGAGGCGGTCGAGCATGGGTAGTTGTCCCCGCATACCGGGGACAAAGGCACATCGTCAGCAGCGGCGGTAGACGACCCACGACTCGTTGCGGGCGACCTCGTCGAATCCCGGCGGGGGCGGGAAGGAGGCCTTGGTCGGGTCGTTGGGGTCGAGGATGAAGTTGTGGATCACGAAGTCGCTGGCGGGGGCGACGAAGTAGCCGCGCTTCGGGGTCGCTTCCTCGCTGGCGCTGACGATCTGGGTCGGCTTCACGTCGAGGCCGAAGGCGAGGCGGGGGACGGCGCGGTGGTTGGGGGCGGCGATCTTCCCGCAGAGCGGCTCGAAGGCGCCGGCGTCGACGAGGTCGGTCAAGTCACCCTCGATCCGGGCCTGGTTGGTGAGGTCGGTGTCGACGCGGGAGTCGAGGTCCCACTGGTTCGGAAGCCAGAGGACGAACATCAGGGCGACCGCGGCGGCGAAGACCTGCCAGGGGCGGCGGGCAGGATGGTCTGGCTCAAGCAGGCGCCAGCCGAGCAGTGCGAGGGCGACGAAGATCGCCAGGATCGCCGCCGCCAGCATCGTGTAGCGGGCGATGATCGCCAGGCCGGCGACGCCTAGGAAGGCGAAGGCGAGGAGAGCGAGGAGAGCGGCGGCAATGCCGAGGATCGAGCGGCGGCGCAGGTAGAGGTAACCGAGCACGATCCCGCCGACGGCGCCGACCATGCCGGGCCATTGCAGGACTTCACCGAGGGCGCGGGGGCCATAGAGGACCACGTCCACCGGGCCGGTGTGGCGGTTCAGGGTTTCGACGGTCGATTGGGTGCCGGTAAGCGAGTAGAGCGGTTCACCCGTGGTGATCGCGTCGAAGAGGACCCAAAGCATCGGGGCAGCCAGGGCCAGGACCGCAATCCAGCCGAGTTCAACCCGAGACCGGTCTCTGTTCCAGGCCAGCCACAGCCAATAGGCGATCGCGAAGCCCCACGCCTCGGGACGCAGGAGACCAGCGAGGGTGAGAAGAGCTAGGACCGGCCAGCCCGCTTTGGGCTTCTTGGCCTCGATCAAGAGGGCTCCGAGGCAGAGGGCTATGTAGGGGAGGTCGATGTAGGCGCGGAGGCCGTTGGAGAGGAAGGGGGCGCGAGTGAGGACGATGGCGGCGGCGACGGCGCCGATCCAGCGGTCGAACCAGATCGCGCCGAGGCGGTAGACGAAGAAGCCGATCAGGGCGAGGGAGAGATAGGCGACGAACATCGTCACCGTGATCGCGCCGTCGCCGAGCGGGGTAGAGACCAGGCCGATCAGGTCGGTCAGCGGGTGCGGGGTGGGGGGCAGGGCGGCGCCGTAGTCGGGGCTCTCGAGGTGGGCGAGTTCGCGCCCCCAGACCAAGGCGTAGATCGTGTCGTAGTTGGGGAACCCGTAGGGGAAGACGAGCAGCAGCGCCGCCGTCACCCCGGCAACCCAGGCGGCGGGCGAAAGCCAGTTGCGGGCCCGGTTCGGCACGGGCGGGACCGTATCGGGCCGTGGATACACTGGCCCGAGTGCCGATGAACGAGTCGACTTCCCTCTACCGACGCCACCGCCCCGGGTCCTTCGACGAGGTCGTGGGCCAGACCCACGTTGTCCGCACCCTGCGCAACGCAGTCGAGGGGGGCAAGGTCCACCACGCCTACCTCTTCGTCGGCTCCCGCGGCACCGGCAAGACCTCGATGGCGAAGATCCTCGCCCGCTCGCTGAACTGCGAGCGCGGCGGCCCGACGGTGAGCCCCTGCGGCGAATGCGAGTCCTGCGTGACGATCGCCGCCGGAACCTCGGTCGACGTGATCGAGATGGACGCCGCCTCCAACCGCTCCGTCGACGACGTCCGCGACCTGCGCGAGCGGGTCGCCTACGCGCCCACCGGCGGCCGCTGGAAGGTCTACATCCTCGACGAGGCCCACATGCTCACGAAAGAGGCCTGGAACGCCTTCCTGAAGACGCTCGAGGAGCCGCCGCCGAACACCGTCTTCGTCCTCGCCACGACCGAGTCCCACAAGGTGATGGCGACGATCGCCGACCGCTGCCAGCGCTTCGACTTCCAGCGCCCCTCGCTGGAGCAGATCTCCGAGGTGCTGAACCGGGTCGCCGCGGCCGAGTCGATCGAGGTCGAAGAGGGAGCGGTGGCGATGATCGCCCGCTCGGCCTCCGGCAGCTTCCGCGACGCCCTCGGCACCCTCGACCAGCTCGTCGCCTTCGGCGGCAACCAGGTCGAGTTGAAGGACGTGCTGGAGATGCTCGGGGCCGCCGACGCGGACCTGCTCTTCGAGGCGGTCGACGCGGTTGTCGCCGAGGACCCGAAGGGGGTCCTGCTCGGGGTCGAGAAGATGGCCCGCTCCGGCCGCGATCCCTCCCAGTTCGCCCGCGACCTCCTTGCCCACCTGCGCCACCTCCTGATCGCCCAGACCACCGGCGAGGTTCCCACCACCTTCGTCGTCACCGCCACCGACACCGCACGCATGCAGGCCCAGGCCGCCGCGATCAAGCCGGCGAACCTGGTGAGGACGATTGACGAGCTGGCGGATGCGCTCACCGCGGTGCGGGAGGGGGACGATGCGCGGCTGGCGGTGGAGATCGCTCTGCTCAAGGCGGCCAGGCCGGATCTCGACCCCGATACCGCAGGGCTCCTCCGGCGGATCGAGAGGCTGGAGGATGCGGGCGCTCGGCCCGCGGGTCCTGTCACGGCAGGGGACCCCCCATCCCCTCCGGTAGCTAAAGCCTCCTCAGGGATGGTCCCCCCTACCGTGCCACCCGCGGGAGAGTCCACCCCCCAGGACGACCCTGCTCCGGCGGAAGAGGAAGAGGCTGAACCGAATCCTCCGGCGGGTGGCGACGATGCTGAGGGCTCTCCCGGTAGGGAGAGCCCAGCATCGGAGACAGGACCCGCCGGCCAGGAGCCTTGGTCCCTGGACGAGATCCAGCGAGTCTGGCCCGCCGTCCTCCAGAAGCTGGGGGAGACCGCTCCGGCTCTGGCGAGCGCACTTGAGGGTGCCCGCCCCGTCAGCTTCGGCGATAGCGGGCTGGAGGTGGGATTCCCTCCGGATATGAAGTTCTTGAAAAAGAACGTGGACAGCCCGGAGAAGCGCGACACCGTGGCGGCGGCGTTTGCTGCGGTGACGGGCACGGGGCTGCGTCCCACTTATGTGTTGCTGGAGGGGGAGGCGCCGCCGGATACGCCGGCGCCGGGCAGCGAGGAGATCGACGAGGATCAGATCCTGAAAACGCTGGAAAGCGAGTTCGACGCGGAGGAGGTCAGTTAGGTGGCACGTGGAGGCGGTCCCGGAGGCTTCGACATCCAAGGCCTGATGAAACAGGCCCAGCAGATGCAGGCCGAGATGCTGGAGGCGCAGGAGAAACTGAAAGACGAGGTCGTCGAGGCAAGCGCCGGTGGCGGCATGGTCAAGGTGAAGATGGGGGGAGACCTGACCCTGCGGGAGATCGTCATCGATCCCGAGGCGATCGATCCCGAGGAGGCGGAGCTGCTCCAGGAGATGGTCCAGGCCGCGGTCAACGAGGCGCTGCGCGCCGCCCAGGAGCTGGCCAGCTCGAAGATGGGCGGCATCGCCGGCGGCGGCGACCTCGGCGGCCTCGGCGGGATGCTGGGCGGTTGAGCGAGGGCCCGGCACCGCTGGCGCGCTTGGTCGCCGAGCTCTCGCGGTTGCCGGGGATCGGCCAGCGGACCGCGCAGCGGCTCGCCTTCCACCTCCTGCGCGCGCCCGACGAAGAGGCCTTCGCCCTCGGCGACGCGATCCGCGAAGTCAAGGAAAAGGTCGGCCTCTGCGAGGAGTGCTTCAACCTCGCCGAGGGCCCGCTCTGTCGGATCTGCGCCGACCAGAATCGCGACCGCGCGACGATCTGCGTGGTCGAGGAGCCGGCCGACGTGATCCCGTTCGAGCGCACCCACGAATACCGCGGCCTCTACCACGTGCTGGGGGGAGCGCTCTCCCCGATCGACGGCGTCGACGCCGAAGACCTGAAGATCGGCGAGTTGCGCCGGCGGGTGGAGCGCGGTGGCATCGCCGAGGTCGTCCTCGCCACCAACCCGACCACCACCGGCGAGGCGACCGCCCTTCACATCGCCGAGATGCTGCGCGGGCAGGTGACGGTGACCCGGCTCGCCAGCGGCCTCCCGGTCGGGGCCGACCTCGAGCACGCCGACGAGGTGACGCTGGGGAAGGCGCTCGCGGGTCGAAGAAGCCTGGAATAAGCGGCACCGGACATCCGTCCTGGACGACCGTCGAGCCGCAAATAGCGACCTTTCGAAGATCCGTCGTCCGCCGCATTCGCCAAGGTCATCCCGTGGCCGACCAGTCGGGATTAAGACGCCGCAGGGACGACGGCTCGCCGGGAGGGCGCGTCGCCCTCAAGGTGTCGGAGCTGCAGGCCGATCTTCTAGGCACCTTGCACGAGGAGCTTGGAACCAATGGAGAGGACTTCGCGCGAGCCGCCCAGCAGCTTGCCGGCGAGTTCGGTTCGGTGACCGCAGCTGCCATCGAAGCTACCCAAGGGGAGGGGCCGGCGAACGTCACCTCGGCGCCCACGAACGGCAGCGCGTTGGTAGTTCCAGAGCAGATCGAAGAACTGCCCAGCCTCTACCAGCCTGGTCACATGAGGCGGCGCCTGGAGCAGCTGCTGGAGACGAACCGCCGCTACGGGCACCCCTTCGGCCTCGCCGTCTTCGACGCCTCCGGTCCCGGCACCCGCCCGGGCGACGTCGCCGGCGGCCACGAGACGGTGCTCTCGATCGTC
>Ga0307300_10000083_pt1 | contig 23209 bp, 20 predicted proteins | sample ER_DNA_181_FD_194492 | JGI IMG/M metagenome (GOLD analysis project Ga0307300, IMG submission 194492) | Bulk soil microbial communities from the East River watershed near Crested Butte, Colorado, United States - ER_DNA_181 | ecosystem: Environmental > Terrestrial > Soil > Floodplain | place... | reverse complement strand
AACCTAAACTAGAGCCACATCGCCCAGCTAAGTATGAGTGCAGGTCAGACCTCAGGGGGTATTCAGTATCCAAACCGGAGCGAATCTCCTCCTTCGTTTGAGAGGCGTATCATGACGGCACGCGTACCACGAGACCTTTGGGAGGTGGCCAGTGGCCCTCTCAGATGAGGAGCAACGGCTTCTCGAGCAGATGGAAGCCGCGCTTGCGGCCGAGGATCCGAAGCTGGTCAACGCGCTGCGCGGCACCAGCTCCCGGCGGGTTCATCGTCGGCGTGCGGCACTTGCCGGTGTGGGATTCTTTGCTGGCCTTGGCCTCCTCATCGCAGGCATCTCGATCAACCCGTTCTTGAGTGTTCTCGGCTTCGTGATCATGGTAGGGGCGGCCGTAACGGCCATCTATTCCTGGCAGCACGTCGGCGGCAGTGCAGACGCAGGCAATGGCGGCGACCGCGCAAAGACCGCGCAGGGCTCCCGCGCCCACGACGGGCAAGGCTTCATGGACAAGATGGAGGAGCGCTGGCGGCGCCGCCGCGACGAGGGCCTATAAGTCGAAGCGCTGCGATCCCATCTAGCGTTCGTTAGGCTGGCGTCCGTCAGGCTGGCGTCGAAACAGCGACCGCGGCAGCACCAGCGCGATGAACTTGCGCCGCCAGGCCGAAGGGCCCGCCACTCCGTGCCGTATCTCAGATGTCATGGTCGGTAGCTCGTTCACCGCGCCGCCATCGGTAAAGCTGCGCGCGTAGCGCGATCGCTCCACAAGGGTGGCTACCCGGCTCATCGACTCAGACTCCTGCTCATCAAGCCGCTCTGCGACCTCGCGCCCAATGGCGCGTGGCGAGCCTTCCGGCCACGATCCGCCGTAGTCCACTACGGTGTCCCGAATCTCGGCCCAGGCAGCTTCCACCTGTTCCTCCGCGGGCAGGCTCCCGTTCAGCCGGTTGGTGCGACGCCGCAGCCGGATGGTTGCCGGCGCGGCCACGATGACCAGCAAGATCAGTGAGACGCCAGTCCAGATCAGAGTCCGTCCCCGGCCGGCCCCCGCTACCTGCCCTGGGCCGTTCGGTTGCACGCTCGGCGCGACCGTTGGCTCAGCGCCCGGTGCTGTCTCGTTGTCGTTCGACTCCGATGTCGGGTTGGCGGACGGATCACCGGCTGAGGAGCCCGAGTCCTGCACCGTCCATGCCGGAGCCGTCCCTGTCACGCTGGCCGGCGTCGGCTCGAACCGTACCCAGCCGTAATTAGCGAAGTACAACTCTGGCCAGGCATGCATGTCGCGGATCGAAACCTTCCAGCCATCCTCCTCCTGTTCACCCGGTAGGAAACCGACCGATACCCGGGACGGGATGCCGACCACCCTGGCCATCATCGCCATGGCCGACGCGAACTGTTCGCAATAACCCCTGCGATCCCGAAGCAGGAAGTTCTGCATGGCCTCATAACCGCTGCCAGGGAGTGTCTCGGTGCTGTAGGTGAACTGGCTGCTGCGCAGGTACGCCTGAATCGCGGCTGCTTTCTGTGCTGCTGTGTCGGACTTCGCCGTAACTCGATTGGCCAGCTGGACCAGGTTGTCTGGCAGGTCCGACGGAGCAGTCGCGGTCACTTCAGCGTCAGCGGGCGTGCCGGCGACCGCCTTATTGAGGTCGCTGAGGTTCGGCTCGACGTCCGCGCTCTCGACGGTATAGTTCAGCCGGCGCAGCTCCTGGGCACGACCGGCATTCACCACGACCAAGGAGTTGGCGTCGTATCGCCAGTCACCTTGTGCGTCGAAGGCCCGCGGCGCGTACGGCAGCGGCAAGTACTGCGAGGCGAAGTCCAGCACCTTGATCGTGGTACGAGTCCTGTCCTTGGGCTCGCCGCTCACCCCCGGAATGGTTGGCAGTGTCTGTCCGCTGTTCAACTGGATCTGCACGTTGCTCCAGCCGTTTCCGTTGAACTGGGGCAGTGACGCCAAACGCAGATACACCCCGCCCGGAGCGGTCGTCCGATACTCGATGACGGCGCGATCCTCCGGCTGATTGAGATTGCGGCGCAGATCAAGGCTGGGATCGGTGAGCTGTAGCGGACCACTGCCGCCCGGGCCGCTTCCGAAACCGATGCCGGGCAAGGACAAGGTCGGCAAGGCAAAACCGAGCACGATCGTCGAGATGATGGCCGGAGCTGCGAGATAGCCGGCAGCGCGCCAGACCACCGGTGTTGCGGTGCCGAGACTCTCCGCCGAATCCCGAGAAAGCCCTCGCGTCCAGCGCGCTGTGCTGTTCAGGCCTTCGGCGATCAAGATCGCCAGATAGCCAACTGCGATGCAGCAGAAGCTGAGCACCCCGCTGTCGGTGCCCAGGCCGAGTGCCGGCACCAAGAACAGTGTGGCAGGCGGTGCGATGGCCCAAGCCGGCCGACCGACGCCCGAGACCAGCAGATCGGTCATGATCATGATCATTCCGATCACCGTCACGAAGATCAGCTTCACGCCGTTGTCGGGCTCCATGGGGGACGCTTGAGTGCGCATGTGCTCGATCCCAGCCGCCCAGAGCGAGGCATAGCGCTCAAACCACGAGGCACGGATCTCAGTTGCCGAGGAGGCGAGGCTCAGGCCGAGGGCGAAGGAGTAGCCGAGCAAGATCACGAGCTGGGCGGCGAGCACCGTAGCGCTGGCCAACCCCGCACGTCGCAGTCCCATGCTGGCGGCGCCAATGGCGATGATCAAGATCCAGCTGAAGGCGATGAAGCTGGAGTCCTGGGTCAGGGGTGTCACGGTGAAGCTCGCCAGCATCACAGAAATGATCACGGCGAGGGTGCTGCGGTCGGAGGCGCGCATCTCAGGCCGCCGTGTTGATCTGTTCCAGGGCGGACCACGCGTCTGCCACACCCATACCGCGCGGGACGTCGATGACCCGCCACTGATTGTCACGCAGAATCTGCCCGGCCAGTTCGTGCTGCGCCCGTTGCTGCTCGCTGGCGGGTTTGTCGGCGTAACTGTCGACATCGAGCAGCATCGCCAAGCCCTGCGCACGGTTACGGCGTACCCGGAGTAGCGAGTGGGCATCTTGCGCGTTCATCCGGCCCATGATCGCGATGGCCAGTTGACCGGGCCGGTCTACCGCGGCGGACTCGACGGCGTAATGGATGGTGGTCGTCGACCGAACCTTGAGATCGGTCAGCCGGCTGATCACCAGTTCTTGGGACGCCGAGCTGTGTTGGCCCATCGTGCCGCTGATGTGCAGCGGTCCATCGGCTTCATAGATTTCGATGGCGAAGCCATCGTCGAGGAAGTGGATGCCGATCGACGCCGCTGCCGAAATCGCCCATTCGAGGGAGTTCTGCATGCCGCGACCGTCGTGGGCACTTCCTCGTGAATCGAGCATGATGCTGGCGCTGGGGTCCCATGCCTGCTCCTCGCGCCGCACCATGAGGTCGCCCCAGCGGGCAGTAGAGCGCCAGTGGATTCGGCGTACGTCGTCACCTTGCCGATACTCCCGTACCAGCGCGTCGTCTTGCCCCACAATGCCAACGCGATGTGGTCGAGCCTCGCCGGTACTGCCGCCGCCGCCGGCCGTCCGGATGGTCGGAAGGGGCACGATCCGCGGAGTCACCATGACCTCGCTTTTGGCGACGAACTGGCGATCAAGCTGCACCAGACCGAATGGATCAACCGTGCGGACCGTCAGCGGACCTGTCGAGAAGCGTCCGCGTACTCGTCCCAGCAGCGGATACTCGATGGCCCGGCGCCAACGCACATCCGCTCGATCCACCAGGAAACGTGGCCGACTGCCCAGCTCACGCGGCACCGAGTCCTCCAGCAGCAGGATGCCGGCCGCCAGCCTGCCATCCTGGCCGAGGGTGATATGACCCTTCATCGGCGAGCCCAGCGGCACCTGCGCGGGCTCGATGGAGCGCTCGCATGACATCCGCAGCCGGGCCCGGGAAACCAGAATGGCGGCAATGACCGGCAGGGCGACAAGCAACAGGCCAAGTCGCATCACATCGCGCTGGCCGGCGGCCATCGCCACCAGCACGACGATGAGGCCGATCAGGACGAAGAACCGCCCTCGATGGGTGAGCAGCCGCCACGGACGCGACACGATGTGCTATCTCCGGTCGGGAATGTGCACAGACTGAATGGCTTGGGCGATGACGTCGTTCACCGTACGCCGGGCCAGCTGAGCATCGGTGGAGGGCAACACCCGATGCGCCAGCACTGATACGCCCAGGGCCGCGACATCGTCCGGTGTGACGTAGTCGCGGCCGGACAGTGCCGCGAACGCGCGACTGGCGCGCAACAATTGCAGCGTTGCACGCGGTGAGGCGCCAAGCCGCAGATCGCGCGAGTTACGCGTCGCGTTGACCACCTGGACGATGTAGTGCTTGACGGCCGAACTGACATAGACCCTCTTGACCGCCTCGATCAGCCCGCGGATGGCGGCACCATCGGTCACCGGTTGCAGCTCCGCAAGAGGATCGGAGGAGCCATGGGAGTCCAGCATGTCCAGCTCTGAGTTGGGCGTCGGATAGCCCATCTGGATGCGTGCCATGAACCGGTCCCGCTGCGCTTCGGGCAGCGGGTAGGTGCCCTCCATCTCGATCGGGTTTTGAGTAGCGACGACCATGAACGGCGGTTCGAGGAGATAGGTCGTCCCGTCCACGCTGACCTGACGTTCTTCCATCGACTCCAGCATTGCCGATTGCGTCTTCGGTGAGGCGCGGTTGATCTCGTCGCCGACGACGATGTTGGCGAAAATGCCGCCGGGCTTGAACTCGAAGTCGCGCGTCTCTTGGTTGAACACCGAGACGCCCGTGATGTCGGAGGGCAACAGGTCCGGCGTGAACTGCACTCGGCGTACCGAGCACGCAATCGAGCGGCCCAATGCCTTGGCGAGCATCGTCTTGCCGACGCCTGGCACGTCCTCGACCAGCAGGTGACCCTCGGCGAGCAAAACGACCAGTGCGAGGTCGATCGAGCTGCGCTTTCCCTCGATGACGCTTTCTATCGCGTGCCGTACTTGGCCCATGACCTCGACCACGTCGCCGAGTGAGTAGGCCACTTCGGGACGCTGCCCGACCTCGGCTGCCTTCTCATAGCCCAAGGACATGTCCAAACCCTACGTGTTCTCGTGCGGTCTCGACACCACAGGCAACACGCCGAAGGTGGATCCACGAGCCTTTGTGGTGTGCCATGTGGGGGAAAGTGGAGTACAGTGGCGCAAAGTGGAGCAAGGTGGTCATTGAGTGGGTGAGGAGGGCGGTCCGTGTTTCTCGGGACCCACACTCCAAAGCTCGACGACAAGGGCCGCCTCATCCTTCCGGCTAAGTTCCGCGACGAATTAGCTGACGGCCTGGTGATCGCGAAATTCCAGGAGCGATGCCTGGCCATCTGGCCGATCGGTTCGTTCGTCGAGATGACCAAAACCGTAAGGAGCGCCTCCTCAAGTCAGCAAGGCGTTCGGGACTACCAGCGAATACTCGCATCGGGGGCCTCGGACGAGACACCGGATAGGCAGGGCCGGATCACCATCCCGCCCGATCTGAGGTCGTACGCAGGTCTTGACAAGGACTGCGTCGTGGTGGGGTCCATCGATCGGGTGGAGGTGTGGAACCCGGTCGCATGGGAGCAGTACTCCGCCGAGAAGGAACCGGCATTCGCAGAACTGAACCAATCCCTCTTCCCCGGAGGCTGAGGAGCACAACAGCACAAGCAAGACGGCTCGCGCAGAGAGGCTTCAACCCGCAGGTTCGACTCCCTGACACAACTTCCCCGGTGCCAGGTAGGACTCCCCGCGGATCTCGGGTTGAAACCCCTCTGCACGAGCTAAGCACGAGAGCTGCGAGCGTCTCTATCTTTTGGGGCGAGCAGCTCAAGACAAAAGGGATCGAGATGTCGGATGAGTGCCCAAGCCGAGCTGCACGTACCCGTCATGCTGGCGGAGGTCGTTGCGTTGCTGGCTCCCGCGCTGGAAGCACCGCTGACTGATTCGGTTGGCGAAGGCGACTGCGTTCTCCTCGACTGCACGGTCGGTCTGGGCGGCCACGCGCATGCATTGCTCGCCGCCTGCCCGCAGGCGCGACTGATCGGGTTGGACCGTGATCCGCAGGCACTGGCTTTGGCGGCCGAGCACCTGAGTGAATTCTCTGACCGCGTGACGCTCGTCGAGGCCGTGTTCGATCAGCTGCCCGAAGTGCTCGCGAGGCTGGGGCAACCCAAGGTCCAGGGCCTCTTGCTTGATCTTGGTGTCTCCTCGCTCCAGATCGACAGTTCAGAACGCGGATTTGCGTACGCGACGGACGCGCCACTCGACATGCGGATGGGACCCCAGGAGCTGACGGCGGCACAGGTGCTCAACACCTATACCAAGGCCGACCTGGCGCGGCTGTTGCGAGCCTACGGCGAGGAGCGGTTCGCCGACCGGATCGCCGGGCGGATCGTGGCCGAGCGGGAGCGGGAGCCGTTCCGCAACTCGAAACGACTGGTTCAGCTGCTCTACGACGCCGTGCCAGCAGCGTCTCGCAAGTCGGGCGGTCACCCTGCCAAGCGAACTTTCCAGGCGTTACGGATCGAGGTGAACGGCGAACTGCACGCGCTGGAGTCAGTGCTGCCAGATGCAATTGCGGCGCTCGCGATGCACGGCAGGATCGTGGTTTTGGCCTACCACTCACTGGAGGATCGGTTGGTCAAACAGGTTATCGGGCTAGCCGCCAGGGATCGGGCGCCGCGCGACATGCCCATCGTGCCGCCCCACCTGCTGCCGGAGCTCAGGCTGCTGACCCGCGGCGCGCTGCGTCCACATGCGGCCGAAGTTGCTCGCAACCCACGCGCTGCATCAGCGCGGCTGCGTGCGGCGGAACGTATCGCGGAGCTGGCGGTGGCCGGATGAGCGCGCTTTGGGCGCCGATCGCGGGCCGGCGCGATGCCGGCGCCACGGTCCGTCGACCGCTGCACGCAGTGGCCAAACCAGCGGCGCGCTTGGCTCGATTCCCATTCCTGCTGGTGCTGATCGGCATCTTCGGGATCGGCATGGCCGGCTTGCTCATGCTCAACACCACACTGCAGGGTCAGGCGTTTCAATCGCGCACCCTGAACCGCCAGGCCACCGAACTCGCGTACGCCCAGGCTGATCTTGAAAACCAGCTTGATGCGCTGGCCGCTCCTCAGGAGCTGGCACGCCGGGCATCGGCGCTCGGTATGCGCCCCAACCCGTATCCGGCGTTTCTGGTGCTGCCGAGCGGGAAGGTGATCGGCAAGCCGACTTCCGTTCAGGGCCATGAGGTGCCTGCTTTCATCGTGAAGACGCCTGCCGAGATCGCGGCCGAGCGGGCAGCCAAACGTGCTCGTGCCGAGGCAGAAGCCGCCGCAAAGGCGGCCAAGCGGGAGCAGCGTAGGGCCAATCAGACAAAGGCCAGTCAGACAAAGGCCAATCAGACAAAGGCCAATCAGACAGCCGGCACAACCAAGAAAGGTACGGATCGCGGGGGACGGCCTTGATGGCGGAGCCCTATCGTTCCCGGACGGCTCGTCCGCTGCGTACCCCAGCACCGCCGAGTCACCGGCACAGGCCGGGCACTCGAATTCCCCCATCTCAGCCGATTCGGTTGGTTCGCCGCCGGCCCCCATTACGGTTGCCACTCGCCTCGGCCCATCGTCGGCTGCATGCGATGCTGATCATCGTTGCGATGGCATTGTCACTCTGTGCTGGCCGACTGCTGCAACTGCAGGGCTTCGACTCCTCTTCTTACAGCATCGAAGCGCTGACCCGTACGCTGCCGCTGCTGCCGGCGCGTGGTCAGATCACCGATCGCAACGGGCTCGTCCTTGCCTCCACTCAGCCCGCGGTCGCGGTGACCGCCGATCCGAAGCTCACCGCCCGTGAAGCCAGCGAGATCGCCGGCGTACTTTCCGCCCATCTCGGCATGACGGTCGAGGAGCTCATGCCGTTGTTGACCAAGACCGGTACGCGGTTCGTCTACATCAAGAAGAAGGTCCCGGCGCTGACGTACAGCGCCCTGGCTGCGGACCTGTCAAGCCGCCGACTGCACGGCATTTTCCGGGAGAGCGACCCGATCCGTACCTATCCAGGAGGATCGGTCGGTGCCTCGGTCGTCGGTTTTGTGGGGGCAGACGGCGAGGGCCTCGCCGGCCTCGAGCGCACCTTCAACGCACAGCTGGCCGGCGCGGAAGGCACGGAGACCTTCGAGAGCGCGCCCAATGGCAGCAAGATCCCGCTCGGCCGGAGTTCGATCACCCCGGCGCGAAACGGTCTGAGCTATCAGCTCACCTTGGACTCCGAGGTGCAGTGGGCCGCTGAGCGGCGGCTGGCTGAGCAGGTTGCCAGAACTCACGCCGACTCCGGCTTCGCCATCGTTTTGGACGTCAAGACCGGTCAGGTCATCGCGTTGGCGAACGCCCCGACATATGACTCCGCCCGGCCACAGGCGGCTGATTCTGCAGACCGGGGCAATCGCGCCATCTCCGCGCCGTACGAACCTGGCAGCGTGCAGAAGGTCTTGACCTCAGCCGCGTTGATCGACTCGGGTACGGCGAATCCGAATACGCGTGTCGTCGTTCCCGGCCGCCTTGCTTCCGGGGGCCATTCGATCAAAGACTTCTTCTCTCATGGCGTGCTGCACTACAACATGCGGGGCGTGATCGCGATCTCATCCAATATCGGCACGACATTGCTGACTCGGCAGCTCAGCAAGCAGACGCTGCACGATTACCTGGTGAGCTTTGGCCTCGGCTCTACCACCAGTGTCGAACTGCCTGGCGAATCCGCCGGCATCATGCCCAAGGCAGAGATGACCGATGATCAGCGCGATCGGGTCGCATTCGGCCAGGCGATTGCGGTGACGGGGATCCAGGAGGCCGCAGCGGTCGCCGGCGTCGTCAACGGCGGGCTCTTCAACCCGCCGACGGTGATCAAGAAGGCCACCGACGGGGACGGCAGGGAGGTGGCAATGCCGCGTGCGCTGCAGCGGCGGGTCATCTCGGAAAAGAGCTCCGCGCAGGTACGCGATCTGATGGGAGCTGTCGTCGACAGCGTGAACGGTCAGCGGAATCTGAAGCTCGACAGATACAGCAGCGGTGGCAAGACCGGCACTGCCCAGCGTGCCGACACCAGCTGCGGTTGTTACCGGGGGTACGTAACATCATTCGTGGGCTTCGCCCCCCTCGACGACCCGCAGATCCTGACCTACGTCGTCATCAACAACCCGAGGGCAGGCGACACCGGATCGGTCACAGCAGCACCGGCGTACCGCGACATCATGAATATGGCGTTGCCGCGCTACTCGGTGGCTCCTGATGCCAAGCGGCACAGGCCGCTGCCCACCCAGTGGTGAGCACGCGGAGCGAGCGCAGTGAGCGCGGCAATCAAATCCCGCAGCGAGCGGAGCAATCAAACATGCCGGGTATCGGTCCGCGCGGGCCGACAAGTCGCTAACGTCGACAGCGTGTCTTCTGCTCTACGGGGGGGTGTGCTTCGGCCGCGCACCAGACACCAGATCGGTCTGGCCCAGCTGCTCGGGGACCGCGCCGCGGTAAGCGACCCGGTCATCAGTGGCATCACCATCGACTCGCGGCTGGTGCGTCCCGGCGACCTGTACGTCGCACTGTCTGGTGCACATCATCACGGCGCGGAGTTCGCGCGACAGGCCGCCGAGGCGGGAGCCGTGGCAGTTCTCACCGACCAGGCCGGCAGTCAGCTGGCTCGCGACGTACTACTTCCGGTCATCATCGTCGACCATCCGCGGCAGAGGATGGCCAGTGTCGCCGCCACCATCTATGGCAAGCCGGCCGATGCGCTCACCATGTGCGCGGTCACGGGCACGAATGGCAAGACCACGACGACCTTCCTCTTGGATGCCGCGCTACGCGCCGGGGGAGTGAGCACCGGGTTGGTTGGCACGGTCGGCTTCCGGCTGAACGGTGTGGCGTTGGACTGCGTGCCGACCACGGTGACAACGCCGGAGTCAACTGACCTGCAGGGCTTGCTGGCTTTCCTGCTCGAGGAGGGAGCTAGGACGGTCGTCATGGAAGTCTCCTCTCACGCGCTGGTGCTCGGTCGCGCCGAAGCGATCACCTTCGACGTGTCGGCATTCACCAACCTGGGTCGAGATCATCTGGATTTCCACGGTGATATGGAGTCATACTTCGAGGCCAAGGCGTCCCTCTTCGCTCCCGACCGAACCAAGCATGCGGTGATCAACATCGACGATCCGCGTGGTCGTGAGCTGGTGCAGCGCATCGGTCGCCATTCGGGCATCGGGCTCACCACGGTAAGCCTCGACGACGATGCGGCCTGTCGCGCCTTGGCGTACGAGGTGCAGGCGGACGGGCGGACGGCGGTGCGAGCCGACGTAGCAGGCCGCATCCTGAACTTCGGTCTCAACCTCCCCGGGGACTTCAACATTCGCAACGCCTTGACGGCACTGGCCATGGTCAACGCGATCGGCGGTGATCTAGAACTCGCGACGGTCGGTCTGAGACAGGCACATGTCGCGGGTCGGATGCAGCGCGTCGAACTGGGTCCGCAGGCACCCCTGGTCTACGTGGACTTCGCCCATACGCCGCAGGCGATCGCTGCCGCGCTGCAGGCGGTGGGCACCCGGCGCCGCATCGTGGTTGTTGGCTGCGGCGGAGATCGGGATCCGCAGAAGCGCGGACCGATGGGAGAGTCAGCCGCCCGATTCGCAGACATGGTGATTGCCACCGACGACAACCCTCGCTCTGAAGATCCCGGCGCGATCAGAGCGGAGCTGATCAGTGGGGCGCAGGCTGCAGTGCGGCGTGGCGGCCTTGCGACCGAGGTGATCGACGGCGGCGACCGACGCACCGCGATCCGTCTCGCGCTGCAACTCGCGTCGCCTGGTGATGTGGTTGCGATTCTCGGCAAAGGTCATGAGCTCGGTCAGGAGGTGGCTGGGACGGTGCTGCCGTTCAGCGATCCGGAGGTGGCAGCCGAGGAGTGGGCCGCGCTGCATCCGGAGCTGGGCCTGCGGGCCGGCCAGCCGGGCACGACGTCGTGATCCCACTGACGGTCGCAGAGATCGCCGGGGTGCTAGGGACGCCGCTGTTGGGTCCCGGCGACGAGTCTGCGCTCGTCACCGCGCTGACCGCTGACTCCCGCGCGCTGGTTCCCGGCGCCCTCTTTGTGGCGCTGCCTGGCGAGCGCGCCGATGGTCATGACTATGTCGCATTGGCAACGGCCGCAGGCGCGGCCGCATCGCTCACCAGATATCCCGTCGACGGCGCGCTGTGCCTGGTAGTGGTTGATCCGCTGGTCGCGCTCGGCCGCCTGTCGCGCTATCTGGTCGAGAGATCGAGTGCTGCGGGCCTTCAGGTCGTGGGGATTACCGGTTCGGTCGGAAAGACCTCTGCCAAGGATCTGCTGGCACAGGTGCTCGAACACGTCGGCCCCACAGTCGCGGCCACGGGCAATCTCAACAATGAACTCGGCGTGCCACTCACGGTTGGTCGAATCGACGCCGAGACCAGATACCTGGTGGTGGAGATGGGTGCCCGCGGCATTGGCCACATCGGCTATCTCTGTGAGATTGCGCCGCCTCAGGTCGGCGTGGTGCTGAATGTCGGCCAAGCCCATGTCGGGGAGTTCGGCGGGCAGACCGCCATTGCCCAGGCAAAGGGCGAGTTGGTCGAGTGCCTGCCTGCGAACGGCTGGGCAGTTCTCAATGCCGACGATCGGCTGGTCTGGGCCATGCGTCGCCGGACCACGGCGCGCGTGCTGCCCTGGTCCACCAGCCAGCAACTCACCGAAGGTGTCTGGGCTTCCGGATTGGCGGGCGACGCTTACGGGCGGTACTCCTTCACCCTCCATGAACGTCGGGGGGCCGAACCTGCGCAGGACGCTCCGGTTCAGCTTGGACTGGCCGGCCGGCACCAGGTCTCGAACGCAGTCGCGGCGGCTGCTGCGGCGCTGGCCCTGGGGGTCGAGCTCGATCAGGTCGCCGCTGCACTCGGTGCTGCCGCGCCGCGCTCGCGTTGGCGCATGGAGCTGCATGATCGGCCGGACGGCGTCACGGTGATCAACGACTCCTACAATGCCAATCCCGACTCCATGCGCGCCGCGTTGTCGACCCTCGCCGAGCTCGGCGGAACTGGGCGGCAGACCTGGGCGGTGCTGGGGGACATGCTCGAGTTGGGTGACACTGCGGCCCACGAACACGAGGCGATCGGCCGGTTCGCCGCGCAGATCGGGGTCGAGCACCTGGTTGCCATTGGCGAGCACGCGAAACGCATGACCAAGGCGGCTGTGGACGCCGGTTTACCGCCCGCTTCGGCGGTCGCTGTGGCCGACAAACCCGAAGTGGTTGCGATGCTGACGGCTGGTCTTGGACCTGGCGACGTGGTCTTGGTCAAGGCATCTCGTGGCTTAGCCTTGGACACCGTGGCCGACGACATCCTTACCGCCGTCCCGCCACTACCGCCCGAGGACCCTGGGTGAAGACCATTGTTCTCGCCGGCGGCCTTGCCCTGATCGCGACGTTGCTTGGCACCCGGCTGGCTATCCTTGTGCTGGTCAAGAAGGGCTACGGACAGCTCATCCGCGACGACGGCCCGACCTCCCACCATGTGAAGCGGGGCACGCCTACGATGGGCGGGCTGGTCATCATCGCCGCCGTGCTGCTCGCCTACTTCGGCAGCCATTTGATCATCTTTTCGGCTCCGTCCGCCTCGGCATTGCTGGTGCTGTTTCTGTTTACCGGTCTAGGCGTTGTCGGGTTTTTGGACGACTACGTCAAGATCAGCAAGCAGCGCTCGCTCGGACTCCGGAGCAATGCCAAGATCGCCGGCCAGTCGATCGTCGCCATCGTCTTCGCGGTCGCGTCGCTGCAGTTTCCCGACGAGCGCGGAATCACGCCCGCCTCACCGGCGATCTCTTTCCTGCGCGACATCGAATGGCTCCGATTGCCGCTGATTCTGGTGATCATCTGGGTGATGCTGCTGATCGCGGCGGCCAGCAACGGCGTCAACCTCACTGACGGGCTCGATGGACTCGCCTGTGGTGCCTGCGTCATGATCTTCGGCGCGTACACACTGGTCAACATCTGGCAGTACAACCAGTCCTGCGCCTACACCGCATCCGCTGGGCCGAAGTGTTACGAGGTACGCGATCCCTACGACCTGGCGGTGGTCGCCGTAGCGCTCGCGGGGGCATGCTTCGGCTTTCTGTGGTGGAACGCTGAGCCAGCCAAGATCTTCATGGGCGATACGGGGTCGCTCTCTCTCGGCGGTGCCCTCGCGGGGATGGCGATCTTCACCCGAACCGAGCTATTGCTGGTGATCTTGGGCGGACTGCTGGTCATCGAGGTGATGTCGGTGATCTTGCAAGTCGGCTTTTTCAAGTTGACCCGTGGGAAACGACTGTTCAAGATGTCGCCCATTCACCACCACTTCGAGTTGCTGAGCTGGGCACAGGTCACCATCGTGATGCGATTCTGGATCATCGCCGGATTGTGCGTCGCCGCCGGCTTGGGCATCTTCTACGCGGAGTGGGTGGCCGGCACATGAGTCTGTCGTGGCTGGGCCAAGCCGATGCACGGTCACCGTGGCCGCAGGCCCATATCGTGGTCGCCGGCATCGGCGTTTCGGGATTCGCCGCTGCTGACGGCTTGCTGGAGTTCGGTGCCCGCGTCACAGTCCTGGACGACGTGCTCGATGAGCGTCGGTCCGACAAAGGCAAGCTGCTGGAAGTACTCGGCGGCACCGTTCGGCTCGGGCCGGGTGCCACCTCAACTCTGCCTGACGATGCCGATCTGGTGATTACCACGGGCTGGCCGGCCACCGCACCGCTGCTGCGCCAGGCTGCTGAGCGCGAGGTGCCGATCTGGAGCGAAGTCGAGCTGGCCTGGCGGCTCAGCCGGCCCGACAAGATCGTGCCGTGGCTGGGCATCACGGGAACCAACGGCAAAACAACGACCACGCAGATGCTGGAGTCGATGCTTGCCGCCGCCGGGCTGCAGACAGCTGCGGTCGGCAACATTGGCCGCCCGATCATGGAGATCGTGCTGGATCCGCAACGCTACGACGTACTCGCCGTCGAGCTGTCCAGTCATCAGTTGCATTGGTCCTACTCGCTGGCCATGCATTCTGCCGCGGTGCTCAATGTGCAACATGATCACCTGGAATGGCACGGCTCCTACCAGGCCTATCGCGATGCCAAAGCCAAGATCTATGAGGGCGTGCAGGCGAGCTGCGTCTACAACGTCGCAGACCCGGTCACCGAGCAGATGGTCGAGCAGGCCGAGGTCGTCGAGGGTGCCCGAGCGATCGGTTTCACGCTGGGCACGCCTGCGGTGTCGATGCTCGGCGTGGTTGATGACTTGCTCGTCGACCGGGCATTCATCGAGCAGCGGCGGGACTCCGCTCTCGAGCTCGCGAAGATCAGCGATGTCAGTCCACTCGCTCCGCACAATGTGGCCAATGCCTTGGCGGCCGCTGCGCTGGCTCGCTCGTACGGCGTGCCGGCGACGGCGGTGCGGGACGGCTTGCGTTCGGTGAAGGTCGGACCCCACAAGATTCAGACGGTGCTGGAACGCAACGGCGTCTCGTGGGTCGACGACTCCAAGGCGACCAATCCGCATGCGGCAGATGCCTCGCTGCGCGCCTTCGAATCAGTGGTCTGGATCGCCGGTGGCCAGGCCAAGGGCACTACGTTCGATGAGTTGATCACCGCTCATCGGCAGAGGCTGCGTGGCGCGGTGCTGCTTGGCACCGACCGCGACATCATCGCTGAAGCCCTCGCTCGACACGCACCGGAAGTCCCCACACATGTCATCGAGTCGGTCGACACTAGAGCGATGGCACAAGCCGTTGCGGCGGCTGCTTCCCTGGCCAGACCTGGTGATGCAGTTTTGCTCGCGCCGGGGTGCGCCAGCAAGGACATGTTCACCGATTACGCCGCACGCGGAGATGCCTTCGCTGCGGCCGTACGTGCGCTCGCAGAGGAGTAGACGTCAGTGGCGACCCTGACCCCGCAGGGCCAGACAGTGCGTCGCCCCATGTCTGCGCTGGAGCTGCTGCGCTGGCTCCGCTCGGTGTTGGACCGGCCCCTGACCAGCTATCACCTGGTGCTCGGCTCGGTCGCCTTGCTGCTCATCGTCGGCGTCATGATGGTGCTCTCGGCGTCCAGCGTGAATGCCTACCTCACCGTGGGGGATTCCTACTTCTACGTCAAGCGGCAGGTGATCTTTCTCGCAGCCGGCGTACTGGGCGCATTGATGATCATGAAGTTGCCGCTATCGACGCTGCGGTTGCTCGGCTGGTTCGGCCTCGCCGGTGCCATCGTCTTATTGATCTTGACCTATACACCACTCGGGATCTCGGTGAACGGCAACCGCAACTGGCTGTATCTCGGTTCCTCACTGTTCTCGATCCAGCCGGCCGAATTCGCAAAGCTCGCCATGATCATTTGGGGAGCGGACGTGTTGGCCCGCAAGAATCGGTTGCTCGACCAGCCGAAACACTTGCTGGTGCCGTTCCTCCCGGTGAGCGGCATTCTGGTCTTGCTAGTGCTCTTTCAGGGTGACGCCGGTACGGCGGTCGTGATGGCGGTCATTGCCGCCGGCCTGTTGTGGATCGTCGGTGCACCACTGCGCGTACTCATGGGCCTGGCATCCGCCGGTCTGGCCGGCATGATCGCGATCTTCATCACGTCCTCGGTGCGAATGCGTCGGCTTGCTGCCTTTCTGGACCCCACCCTTGACGTCAATGGCGCCAATCACCAGGCCAACGCGGGGATGTTCGCCATTGCATCCGGCGGCTGGTGGGGTGTTGGTCTCGGCGCCAGCCGGCAGAAGTGGGGGAGCTTGCCGGAGGCGCACACCGACTTCATTTTCGCCGTGCTCGGCGAGGAGTTCGGGCTCTGCGGCAGCTTGGTCGTACTGGCCATGATCGGCATATTGGGCTACGCCGGCATCCGGATCGCCACGCGCGCGGATGATCTCTTCGTACGCTATACAGCCGGCGGTATCACCACGTGGTTCATGGTCCAGGCATTGATCAACTTGGCCGTGGTGCTCCGGCTGCTCCCCATCGCGGGCGTTCCGTTGCCGTTGCTGTCTTACGGCGGGTCGGCACTGGTCGCCAACCTGCTAGCGGTCGGCGTACTGCTGGCCTGCGCCCGGCGAGAACCCGAAGCCAGAGAGCTGCTGGCCAAGAAGGCAACGCGGCCTACCCGGCGGATGACGGCCGTCGTCGGCTCGCGTGCCAGCCACGGCCGTACCGACTCATGACCGGGTCAGCTACCGGCTCTGTCGTGCTCGCCGGTGGCGGGACCGCGGGTCACACCTCGCCGTTGATTGCGACAGCTCTCGAGCTGCGTCGACTCGGCGATGGCATCACGCTGACGGCGCTCGGTACCAGCCGAGGCCTGGAGACCGCCGTTGTTCCCGCAGCCGGCCTGGACTTGGAGCTGATCCCTCCGGTACCAATGCCCCGGCGACTCGGCAAGGATTTCGCGCTGGTGGGACCGCGGCTCCTGCACGCCGTGACCGCAACCGCACAACTGCTCCGGCGGGTCGAGGCTAATGCCGTGCTCGGCTTTGGTGGCTATGTCTCCACTCCGGCCTACCTCGCGGCCCGCCGACTCGGACTGCCTCTGGTCATCCACGAGCAGAACGTGCTCCCCGGCCTCGCTAACAAGCTTGCCGCCCGGCTCACCCATGAGGTCTTCACATCGTTCCCGCAGACCTCACTGCCGCATGCCCGCTGCATCGGATTGCCGATGCGGCGCGCGATCACCGATCTTGACCGTGCCGCGCTGCGCCGGGAGGCGCGGATCGGTTTCGAGCTGGACCCGGATCTGCCGACCCTGCTGGTGAGTGGCGGATCACAAGGCGCACTGCGGATCAATACTGCGGTGGCAGGGGCGTGGCCGGAGCTGCTGGCCAACAGAATCCAGGTGTTGCACGTCCTCGGACCCAAGAATCTCGTGCCTGGCATCGAGCGGAGCCTCGATGTGGACACCGGCGCCGTGTATCAACCCGTGGGGTATGTGGCACACATGGAGCGGGCGTACGCCGCGGCCGACCTGATGCTGGCACGCAGTGGCGCTGGGACGGTCTTGGAAACGGCGGCCGTCGGACTTCCCGCCATATTCGTGCCCTACCCTCACGGCAACGGCGAGCAAGCGCTCAATGCCGAGCTCGTTGTCAACGCGGGCGGCGGAATCATGCTGGCCGACAGTGACTGCACGTCAACCTGGGTGGGCCAGGAGATACCGGCCCTGTATGGACATCCGGATCGGCTCGCCGGAATGAGTCAGGCGCTGTCCGGCGTTGCGCGCCTGGACGCGGCTACCGTGTTGGCGTCACGAGTTTTGGAGGTGATTCGCTGATGAGTCTGCTCACTCCCATCCAACTGCCGAGGCTGGAGGAGCTGGGAGCGGTGCACTTCATCGCCATCGGCGGCTCGGGCATGAACGGAATCGCCTCGATGATGCTGGCCCGCGGGATCCCGGTGAGCGGCAGTGACCGGCAGGACTCCAAATATCTGCGTGCGCTTGAGGCGCAAGGGGCGCGGGTCTACGTCGGGCACCGTGCCGACCAGCTTGGCAACGCCGAGACCGTCGTCGCGTCCTCAGCGATTAGAGAGGACAACCCTGAGCTCGCCGAGGCTCGGCGCCGCGGTCTGCGGGTGCTGCATCGCAGCGCCGCACTCGGCTCACTGATGTTGGGTCAGCGTGGCATCGCGGTAGCCGGAACCCACGGCAAGACCACGACCACGGCCATGATCGCCCATGTCCTCAGCGGGTGCGGACTCGATCCATCCTTCGTGATCGGCGGCGCACTCACCGGCACCGCCACTGGTGGGCATCATGGCAGCGGCGACATCACGATCGTCGAGGCCGACGAGAGCGATGGCTCCTTCCTGCAGTATCCGCGCGAGATCGCTGTCGTCACCAACATCGATCCTGATCACCTCAGTAACTGGGGGAGTGCGGAGAACTACGCCGACGGTTTTCTGCGCTTCGCAACTGCGGAATCGGTACGGCTGCTGGTGACCAGCGCAGACGATCCAGGAGCGGTTGCCTTGATCGACCGAGTTCGGCAGCGTACGTCCGCTGGGTTACCCGGACCTCAGGTGCTGACCTTCGGATTGTCGAAAGAGGCCGATATAGGAATCGTCGGGCCCAGCATGGCAGGTACCGGCTCAAGATTTGAGCTGCGCTGGGCGGGCCACACCGGCCCGGTCGAGCTCTCGGTGCCCGGACACTACAACGTCCTCAACGCGGCAGCGGCGTACGCGGTGGCGGTCTGGCTCGGTGCCCAGGACGTGGACATCCGACGCGAGTTGTCGAGGTATCAGGGCACGTACCGACGGTTCGAGCTGATCGGAACACCGAACGACATCCGGGTTTACGACGACTACGCCCATCACCCGACCGAAGTGCTGAACACCTTGATCGCGGCTCGCACCGGTGTCGGGAACGGCCGTGTCGTGGTGTGCTTCCAGCCGCACCTCTACACCCGCACTCGGGACTTCTGGCGAGAGCTGGGCCACGCTCTGGAGCACGCGGACGAGGCCATCGTGATGGATGTCTGCGGTGACCGCGAGGATTCCATTCCTGGCATCGACGGCGCCATGGTTGCCCATGCGGTAGCTCCTGGCACGGCGAACGTGACTTACGAACCCGTCTGGGATGAGGCCGCACCAACAGTGGCCAGGATCGCTCGTCCCGGCGATCTCGTGATCACCGTCGGCTGCGGCGACGTTACGAAAGTGGCGCCTCAGATCGTCGCGGAAATTCAGCGACTTACTGGCGTGCCGCGGTGACCGCGAGAGTCACGCCCACTCGACGGGCTCGTCCAGCAACCACCCGACCGCACCGGAAACCACGTCGGTCGTGGCGCCGCAAAGCCTTGGTTCTGACCGTCATCGTTGTTGTGCTGACACTGCTGGCAGGCAGCCTGTGGATCGTCTATTTCTCTTCAATGTTGGCCACCAGGCGGGTGACTGTGACCGGCGCTCGCTCGCTGACGCCAATCCAGGTGAGCCTCTACGCGCAGGTCCCAGTTGGGGTGCCGTTGGCTCGTCAGGACCTGGACGCGATTGCCGCGCGGGTGACCACGGTGCCGGCCATTGAGGCAGCGACCGTGACTCGCAGCTGGCCGAGCACTATCACCGTGACCGTTGTGGAGCGTCGACCTGTGCTCGCGGTGCTCCACCCGGATGGCTACGTCGTCGTTGACAAGCACGGCGTTGCGTACCGGACGCAGCCGACGCTGCCACCGAAGGTCGTGCTCGCCGACATCAACACCCAGGACAGACCGCTGCTCAGCGAGGTTGCCGTTGTGGCGAGCGCGCTTCCAGACAAGCTCCATGGAAAGGTCAGATTGATCACGGCCGACAATCGCGACAGCATCGCACTGGTCTTGAGCTCTCGGCGGATCGTGACCTGGGGTAGTTCAGCCGATTCGGAGTTGAAGGCCCAGGTCCTCACAGCCTTGTTGAAGCGGCAGCCGAAGACTTCCATCGACGTCTCGAGCCCGCACAATCCCGCCGTGCGCTAGGGCTCGAATACGCGCCCTCTAACCTTCAACCTCTACTTGAGATGTAGTAAATCGACGATGAATTGGTGATCTTGGCGTGTCACAAAGGCTCCGCGACACACCATCTCGTAGCCTCAATGAACACCGCACTGTTTCTCCACCGTAGGAACTTAACCATCCACTGCAGGTTAAGACCTCTGAGAACCTCAGGTTGAGATCTTCAGGTTGAGACTTGGTGCGACCACCTAGTCCGCAAACATGGAAGAAGAGGCGGAACCGTGGTTTCTGCGTCACAGAACTATTTGGCGATCATCAAGGTCGTCGGCGTCGGCGGCGGCGGCGTCAACGCGGTCAATCGGATGATCGAGGCCGGGCTTCGGGGCGTCGAGTTCATCGCCGTCAACACCGACGCGCAGGCGTTGCTGATGAGCGACGCGGACGTGAAGCTGGACATCGGACGCGATCTGACTCGCGGCCTTGGCGCGGGCGCAGATCCCGACAAGGGCCGTCAGGCGGCTGAGGATCACGCCCAAGACATCGAGGATGCGCTCAAGGGCGCCGACATGGTCTTCGTCACTGCAGGCGAGGGTGGCGGGACTGGCACCGGCGGAGCGCCGGTGGTCGCCCGGATCGCCCGGGCACTTGGTGCTTTGACGATCGGCGTTGTCACCCGGCCGTTCACTTTCGAGGGGAAGCGCCGCGCGGTTCAGGCCGAGCAGGGCATCGCCGGCCTCCGCGAAGAGGTCGACACCTTGATCGTGATTCCCAACGACAAGCTGCTCCAGATGATCGACCATCAGATCGCGATCCTGGACGCCTTCAAGCAGGCCGACCAGGTGCTGATGCAAGGCGTCTCAGGCATCACCGACCTGATCACCACCCCCGGCTTGATCAACTTGGACTTCGCCGACGTGAAAGCCGTGATGTCGAATGCCGGCTCGGCGCTGATGGGCATCGGCTCAGCCCGGGGCGAGGATCGCGCGAGGGCGGCCGCGGAAACGGCAGTGTCCTCGCCGCTACTGGAAGCCAGCATCGAGGGTGCCCACGGCGTACTGCTCTCCATCGCCGGTGGCTCAGATCTTGGTCTGTTCGAGGTCTCTTCTGCCGCGAATCTCATCCAGGAAGCTGCGCACGAGGACGCGAACATCATTTTCGGCACGGTGATCGACGACGCGCTCGGTGATGAGGTTCGGGTAACAGTGATCGCAGCCGGCTTCGAGGGCGGCCAGCCGCCGCGTCGCCAACCCGGCATCAGCCGAGCTGCCGACCTGCGCGCCCAACAGGCCCGGCCGACGCCACCGACTGCGGAGCCAGAACCTGTCAGCGTTGCGTCGAATAACAATCATTCGATCAACCACGTATCGCCGGTTGAGGCTACGCCGGCGCCTCAGCCGCCTGCCCCTCAGCCGCCACCCGTGCCGCTCCCTGCCACCCGGGTTACGGTGCCGAGCAGGCCCTCCTACGACGATGATCTAGACGTTCCCGACTTCCTCAAGTAGCGCGTGTCGGGCCGAATGATCACCGTGCTCGGACGGTAATCTCAGCAGCACGTACGCGCTGACTGCGGCGCAGCGTAGCCCGGCTAAGGCCTCGATCAGGCCCGATCAAGGCCCAATAAGGCACAGATTAGAGGCGGATGAGATGGCGGAACGACTGAAGCGCGCAGCAGCTTGGCTGGGCCTGGTCACCGACGATCGGTACGCGGACTATGACGATGCCGCGGACTACGAGGAGTTGACCGAGGAGGACAGTGCGGATGAGCCGCTCGCCGCTGCTGATAAAGCCGCCACGGTGACACCGCTTGAAAGCCGGCGCGCAACCGCGCTAGCCCCGACTCAGGTGGCAGGGGCTGCCGCTGGCGGCCACGCTGGCAGCCCGAGTCTCGCCCACCACGCACGGACGGCCGATGTGTCCCGAATCATCACTGTTCACCCCCGCACCTATAACGAGGCTCGCGTCATCGGCGAGCACTTCCGCGACGGCGTGCCGGTCATCATGAACTTGTCCGACATGGAGGATGTAGACGCTAAGCGGCTCGTCGACTTCGCGGCTGGTCTCATCTTTGGTTTGCGTGGCAGTATCGAACGCGTCACCAGCAAGGTGTTCCTGCTCTCGCCTCACGACGTGACTGTGGCAGCGGAAGACAAGGAGCGGATTGCTGGCGGGTTCTTTAACCAGAGCTAGTTGGAAGAACCCGCGGTCCGGTCTGCGCGCCTAGGCTGGTGTCACGCGTAGTACACCGAAGCGAAACCGAAGCAAAACAGGCAGGCCTCAACCATGTTTGTCGTGGGACTTATCATCAACTGGATCCTGTGGATCTTTCTGCTGATCCTCTTTGCGCGCATGATTTTGTCTTGGGTTCCGGTGCTCGTTCGTGACTGGGAGCCCAGGGGACCGATGCTGGTCTTTGCCGAGATCATCTACTCCATCACCGACCCGCCGCTGCGCCTACTACGCAAGGTCTTGAAGCCCGTCAGGATCGGCAACATGATGCTCGATCTGGCCTTCATTGGCCTCGCGATCCTGGTCAGCATCTTGATGCAGGTCAACCGAAGTTTGTTCTTCTAATTTCGTCGCCAGCCGTCTTATGCCAGTTCCTTGGCCGGGCTGTACGCCCAGACCAAATTGGGTACGGTAGGGCGGGTGAGGCGGCCGGCCCCACCCGAAAGTTCCACCTAGATACCCGAGGTGCACGATGACGCTGACGCTTGACGACGTTCGCAACAAGCGGTTCCGGATGGCGCGCAAGTCTGGCTATGAGGTCTTAGAAGTTGACGAATTCGTCGACGAGGTCGAGGAGAGCTTCGCGCAGCTCAACGAGGAAAACCAGAATCTCAAGAAGCAGGTCGAGGCGCTGAAGGCGGCGCCGCCACCCACACACCAGATGGCTCCCGCAGCTCCGGCGGTTCAGGCACCACCGCCACGGCAGCAGCCGGCGCCACCCCAGCCCCAGTCCGGCACGATTGTGGTCACCACAGGCAAAGAAGCCAGCTCCGCGGTCGTACGCCTCGTCGAGATGTCGACCGAGCAGGCCGAGCGCCTGGTCGATGAGGCCACCGAGGACGCCAACCGGATCCGGGAGGAAGCCAACCGGACCGCACACCAGCTCACCACCGACGCCCGTACGCGTGCGGAGCGGGTCGAGTCCGAAGCCCGCGTCAATGCCGAGCGGCTTCAGGCTGATGCTCTGGGCCGGGCCGAGAAGCTTGATCGTGAGATCGAAGCTCGGCGCGGCGAAATGTTCGGCGACCTGGAGCGGCAGCGCGACGACCTCACCGCAGCTGTCGGGTCGCTGCGCAACTTCGAGACGGCGTACCGCACTAATCTCACCAGCCACCTGCGTAAGCAGATCGAGTCGCTGGAGTCAGGCCGGGCGGAGCCGGTCGAGGTACCGGATGTGGTACGCGAGCACAAGCCGGCCGAGGGACACTCCAACGGGATTGGCTCTGCTCAGCAGAGCGAGCATGGCGGCGCTGAGCAGCGCGAAGACGCACCTAGCTACAGCGGCGGTTCCGGCAGTAATACCCCTCGCCTCGACGCTCTCTTGGGAGATCAGCGCTGATCTGGTTCCATCCATGATCAACACCCACAGGGCCCGCCTCGGCGGGCCCTGTGGGTGTTGCTGCTCAGACCCTGTGTCATTGCTCGCTCCGCTCGGGAGGCGAACAACGGCGGCGCGCGAACGCCCATTTGGAGTTTCAGGGAGAAATCAGCG
>Ga0307300_10000081_pt1 | contig 23259 bp, 24 predicted proteins | sample ER_DNA_181_FD_194492 | JGI IMG/M metagenome (GOLD analysis project Ga0307300, IMG submission 194492) | Bulk soil microbial communities from the East River watershed near Crested Butte, Colorado, United States - ER_DNA_181 | ecosystem: Environmental > Terrestrial > Soil > Floodplain | place... | reverse complement strand
GTTAGGAACGCCCTTCCCTGCATTTTTGATCACACTGAACACAACTGGATACACCTGCGCTGGGATCTCCAACACTCATTTGGAAGGCAACCTCATCGGGACAATCACCAGTCCTGCCTGTAACGCTGAAAGCAAAGATTGACCCTCAGCTTTACCGCTCATAGAGAGAACAGGCGGAGGCGCGGTTCGCCGCTGACAGCCAGCCTGAACGCCAGTGCCACGCTAACCGCTAACACTGCGGGCAACTTACATGCACATAGGTGCTCACGACTAAAGGATGACCTGGGGGCGGGACTTCGGTTCCGCGCCCCCCTGGCGTCTCAAGGGTCTTTACGCGCAGGCTTTCGCACGCATACAAGCAATGACACGGCGCTGGCAGTCCGGCCGGTACCGGCGCAGGGGGCGCCTCCTGCCCAACAGCAACCCCCTACTTCCCCTTGCTGCTCTCCCACCCTCCTTCCCGCCGCACTGGGTCTTCACGAGGGGGTTGAATTCACGGAGCTTGCCGCTCTGGCCCTCGAAGTCGCCTTGGCCGGCCGCGACCATGAAACGCGGAGGTGACGCTGGGGCTGGGTCGTGGCCTGCGGCCGAAAGGCGATGCTGTTTGTGCCGGCACTCGGCTTATCAGAGCTTTTTGCGGGACTTCAGCGCCCGCTTTGCATGCTGGGGCTACTGGTGGTGCTCCTCAAGCCGAGTAAAGAACTCCGGGTCGTGCCCAGGCGTGATCACCGCATCGGGGAACTGCGAGCGGAAGAGCCGCAGCTCCTGCAGGGACCGCCGGGCGTTGTGGGCGTCCTGGAAGCGTGGCGGCAGCGGCTCGGAGCCGTCGAGCTGGCCCTCAACGTAGAAGCAGTCGCCGCCGATGGCGAAGTCGCGCTTCTCCAGGCGGCAGATGACGGACATGTGGCCGGCGCTGTGACCGGGGGTGTGGGCAAGGCGGAGGGAGCCGTCGCCGAAGAGGTCGAAGGTGCGGCCGAAGCTGGCATAGGAGTCGACGTTGCCGCGGTGGAAGTCGACGGTGCGGTAGTCGAAGGCGTAGTCGAAGTGGGAGCGGCGGTAGCCGTTGGCCATCGGGTTGGCGCCGTGGGTCGCCGCCTGCCACTCGGTCTCGGAGACGACGAAGGTGGAGTTGGGGAACTCGGAGATGCCGGAGGTGTGGTCGAGGTGGAGGTGGGTCATCACCACGATTGGGACCTCGCCGGGCTCGAGGCCGCGGCTGCGCAGCTGCGAGGCGGCGTCTTCGCCCGGGGCGAGGGTCGGGTGACCGAGGCGGGCGCCGAGGGAGCCGAAGTTCTCCTTCGGGTCGGTCGCCACCGAGGGATGCAGGCCGGTGTCGACGAGGATCGCGCCGGCGCTCGGGTGGCGGACGAGGAAGACTGGGCACGGGACCTCGATCGCGCCCTTGCCGGTGAGGATCGCCCGCAGCAGCTTCGCGCTCAGCATCCGCCCCCCGCGGCTGACCATCATCGCCCGCGGCCATTCGACGTGGCCGGCGATCAACGGCTCGACGGTGACGGTGGCGCCGGGGGTGCCGCCGGCGAGCGGCTCGTGCAGTGGGTGGGGTTCGGCGTGAACGCTCATCGCGACAGGGAATCTACGCCGCTCAAGCTGCCGATAGGCTGCGCCGTCGATGGCTGAAAGCGACCGTTCGCGGATCTTCAGGGACGGGCTGCTCGAGGGTCGGGTCTGCGCCGTCTCCGGCGCCGGCAGCGGCCTGGGGCGTGAGACGGCGCTGGAGCTGGCCCGCCTCGGCGCCACCGTCATAGCCTGCGGCCGCCGCGAGGAGCCGCTGGCGGAGACGGCGGAGCTGGCGGCCGGGCTGCCCGGCGCCTTCGAGCACGAGTGCCTCGACATCCGCGAGGAGGAGCCGGTGGGGCGCTTCTTCGACGGCCTGCTGGAGCGCCACGGCCGGCTCGACGTCCTCGTCAACAACGCCGGCGGCCAGTTCCTCAGCCCGGCCGAGGCGATCTCCCCGAAAGGGTTCAAGACGGTGATCGACCTCAACGTCCTCGGCACGTGGTTGATGACCCATGCCGCCGCGACCAAGGCCTTCATCCCCCAAGGCGAGGGCAAGGTCCTCAGTGTCACCCTCTCCCCTCACAACGGGATGCCGGGGATGGTCCACTCCGGCGCCGCCCGCGCCGCGGTCGAGAACATGATGCGGACGCTGGCGGTCGAGTGGGCTCGGTTCGGGATCAAGACCGTCGCGCTCGCCGCCGGCCAGTTTGCGACCGAGACGCTGCTGACCAAGTATCCGCAGGTGGTCGTCGACAACCTCGAGCGCTCGATCCCGATCGGCCGCGCCGGTCAGCCCGAGGAGATGGCCTGGCTCGTCGCCTATCTCGCCTCCCCCGCCGGCGACTTCTACTCGGGGACGACGATCACCCTCGACGGCGCCCGCGACAACTGGGTGGGGCCGTGGCCGCCGGAGGCGATCGTGACCGAGTCGGGGGACCCGGTCGCCGAGGAGCGCCGGGCGAAGTAGCCGGTAGGGCGCTAACGCGGTTCGAGAACCACGAGTGGGATCTCGCGCCCGGCGCGGGCGCGGTAGTCCTCGTAGGGGCGGTAGATCCTCACCGCCATGTCCCAGAGGCGGTCCCGCTCTTCTGGCCTCGCCTCCCGCGCGTGCACGGCCCGGTGCTCGGAGCCGATCTGGACCGTGGCGTCGGGGTTCGCCATCAGGTTGTAGAACCAGGCCGGGTTCTTCGAGTAGCCACCCTTGGAGGCGATGACGACGACGTCGCTGCCGTCCTCGACGTACTGCAGCGGCGAGGTGCGGTGAACGCCGCTCTTGGCGCCGACGTGGTCGAGCAGGAGCATGCGGCCGCGCAGGCCGGGGATCTTGTGGCCGAGGCGCCCACCCGTCCTCCGGTAGAGGAACGTGTGGGCGCCCATCGCGCGGCGCAGGACCGGCCAGATGCGGTCGGCTATATCCAGGTAATGCATGAGTTGGGGAGGGCGCGAAAACCAAGTCTGACAAGGACGCAAGGAGGCCGGAGAAGGGAGCGCACTGGTTAGTGCGTGACCGATCCGGCCTCCCGAGGACGCCGTCAGACGCCGGTTTGCAGCGTCCTCAGGTGTACATCCCCCCGAACATGCCGCCGGTGACGTTCAGCACCTGGCCGTGCACGTAGTTGGCGAGCGGCGAGGAGAGGAAGAGGACCGGACCGGAGGCCTCCTCCGGGGTCGCCGGGCGGCCCATCGGGATGATCGCCGAGGCCATCGCCCGCATCTGCTCGGGGATCCCGAGCTCGACCTTCTCGCCGGTCGGGGTGGTCATCTCCTCGCCCTGCTCCTTGGCCTGGGTGAGGCGGGTTTCGACGAAGCCGAAGGCGACCGCGTTGACGTTGATCTTGAACTGGCCCCACTCCTTGGCCAGCGTTTTCGTCAGCCCGACGACGCCCATCTTCGCGGCCGAGTAGTTGACCTGGCCGGCGTTGCCCATCATCCCCGAGGTCGAGGAGACGTTGACGATCTTGCGGAAGACCTCTTTGCCCTCGTTTCGCTCGGCCTTGGCCGCCTCGCGCCAGGCCGGGGCCAATGCCCGGGCGACCCGGAAGGGGACGATCGTGTGAATATCCAGCATCGCCTGGAACTGCTCGTCGCTCATCTTGTGGGCGACGCCGTCCCAGGTGTAGCCGGCGTTGTTGATCGCGATATCGACCGTGCCGAAGGCGTCGGTCGCGGCCTTGACCAGCTCGTCGGCAGCGCCCTCCTTGGTCAGGTCGCCAGCGTAGACCGCGGTCTCGCCGTCGATCTCACTCGCGGTCTGCTGCGCAACGTCGGGGTCGAGGTCGTTGATCAGCACCTTCGCGCCCTCGCTGACGAACAGCTCGGCCGTTGCACGCCCGATGCCGCGGGCCGAGCCCGTGACGATCGCGGCTTTTCCATCCAGAAGTCCCATGTCCCGTCTCTCCTTCGCTCGCTGAAAAGTCGGGCCGGGAGGCTATCGGGATCGGATGATCCTGGTTGACCGGCCAGTCAGCAGCGACAAACACCGCATCCGTTGTGTGGCCAATTCCCGATGACACTCTGTCCAGAAAGCGGCAGAATCGGTGTAGATGACAGTCCTCGTCGCCTACTCCTCCAAACGCGGCTCGACCGCCGAGATCGCCGAAACCCTGGCTGCAACGCTGCGTCGCGAAGGTCTCGGCGTCTGCCTGGAGCGGGCGGAAGACGTGCGCAGCCTCGAGCCATATGACGCGGTCGTGTTTGGAAGCGCTGTCTACATGAAGCGCTGGCGCGGGGAAGCCAAGCACTTCCTCAAGAAGCACCGCAAGGCGTTGCGGCAGAAGCCCTTCTGGGTCTTCAGCTCTGGCCCCGTCGGCGATCCCGCCAACGACAACCCGGAATGGATCGAGCCGCCGAAGCTTGCGGAGAAGGTCGAGGAGCTGGGGGGACGGGACCACGCCGTGTTCGGCGGCCGGGTGCCGAAGGAACCGCGGGGGCTGATGGAGAAGGCGATGGCCGAGGGGGTTCCGGAGCAGTTCCGCGACCGCCGGGACTGGGACGCGATCCGCGCCTGGGCCGCGGAGATTGCGCACGAATTGACGCCGATTCGCTCTTAGCGTCAAGTATCGGCTTTGTTAGCCGATACACATGTTTAAGATGCCGCGGATGCTTGCCACCCCTGGCCGCAAGCTCGTGGTCGGCCTGCTCGCGGTGATCGCAGTCGTCGTCCTCGCGATCCCCAACGCCGCCGCGCCCGCTCGCAAGATCGTCATCTACGGAGCCAACTCCGGCTCCAAGCTGACCCTGAGCAAGCGCCACCAGGGCCGCGTGATCCTGGTCAAGGGCAACATGGCGCGCCATCATCCGCGCGGGTGCCACTTCACCCGCGGCCACCGACGCGCCCTCTGCCCCGTCCGCAACGTCCACCGAATCGAAATCCAGATGGGTCGCCGCGGCGACTTCGTCCGCATCAAGAAGAAGATGCCGGTCCCCGTCGTCGTCTACCTCGGCCCCGGTAGCGACAAGTTCATCGGCAACGGCGAGCGGGACTTCTGCTTCCCCGGCGGCGCCCGCCGCAACCGCTGCGTCGGCGGCGCCAACAACGACGTCTGCATCACCGGCAACCGCAACAGCGACTGCGTCGGCGGGCCGGGCAACGACTACTGCCGCCACGGCCGCGGCTCCGACGGCTGCTGGGGCGGGCGCGGTAACGACATCTGCATCATGGGCCCGGGCCAGGACGGCTGCCACGGCGGCCCCGGCCGTGACCGCCTCTATGGAGGCCCTCAGCCCGACCAGCTCTACGGCGGTGCCGGCTTCGACTACTGCAACGGCGGGCCGGGCAGAGGCAAGTCCCACCGCTGCAACATGGGCCCGCGGCGCTAGCGATCGCCCGAGGCGGGCGCGAGTCCGTCGCGCAGGTCCAGGACCCGCTGCACGGCCTCTTGGAACTCGGCGCGATCGAGCTTGCCGCCGCGCAGCCCTGCGACCAGCGCCTTCCGGGCCCGCTCCGCGGGGCCGAGGCGAGCGAAGAGGAGGAGGTCGGCACCGGCGCGGGCTCCGGCGCGGGCGACCTCGGCGGTGCCGCCGAAGTGTTCGACAGCCGGGGTTTCCAGGGCGTCGGTGACGGTGACGCCCTCGAAGCCGAGGCGGTTGCGCAGCTCGCCGTTGACGATGGCACGGGTGAAGGCGGCCGGGTCGTTCGAGAAGGCCGGGTAGATCGCGGTGCTGAGCATCACCATCTCGCCGCCGGCGGCCGTGAAGGCGGCGTAGGGCTTCTCGTCGACCGCTCGCAGCTCACGCTTGGAGAGGTCGATGCGTTCGACCGAGAAGTCGGTGTTTTCGGTGGCGGCGCCGAAGCCGGGGAAGTGCTTGCCGGTGGCGACGACGCCGCCGACCTGGAGCGCCTTCGCGAAGGGGACCGCGGTGGCGCTGACGCGGGCGGCGGTCGCGCCGAAGCTCCTTTCGGTCTCGGCGATGACTCCGCCTGGGCGGCCGACGTCGAGCACCGGCGCCAGGTCGACGTTGATGCCGACGTCGCGGAGGTTGGCGCCGGCGCGGCGACCCTGCTTGGCGCTGAAGGCGGCGCCGCGGGCGCCCGTCTGCCAAGCCGAGGCCGTGGGTGCGCCGCCAAGGCGCTTGACCAGGCCGCCCTCCTGGTCGGTCATCACCAGCAGCGGGTCGCGCAGCTTCGGCGGTCGCTTGATCGCCTGCATGCGGGCAATCAGGTGCCGGCCGGCGGCGCGGCTGGGAAGGTTTTCGGCGAAGAGGACGACACCTGCTACCCGTCCCCGGGCGATCGCCTTCCGCAGCTCCGGTGAGACCGAGGTGCCGCGCAGCCCGGTGACGATCCGCTCCCCGGCCAGCAGCTGCGGCGACAGGGTTTCCGCCACGCTCGGCTGCGGGGCCGCGGTCTCGTCCCCGAGCGTCGCGCCGCAGGCGAAAGCGGCGACCGCCAGGCACGCGAGCGCCCCCAGCGCCACCCCTCGCCGCCGCGCCACAGTCCGCTTCATCGCGCCGATACTAGGCGTCCGGGGCGATTCCTAGGGTGCGTCCCGATGCCGCCGCTGATTACCGCCGAGGAGGCCCGCGCCTACGGCCGCCTCACCGACCACGCCGAGATCGAAGCCCTGGTCGAACGCGCCTGGGAGGTGCGGGTCGAGAACTTCGGCGACTCGACCGACATGTGCTCGCTGGTCAACGCCAAGTCCGGCGGCTGCGCCGAGGACTGCGGCTTCTGCGCCCAGTCGCGCTACGCCGAGGCGGACACGCCGATGCACGCGATGATGGAGCCCGAGCAGATCCTCGAGCACGCGAAGGCGGCCGAGGCGGCCGGCGCCCACCGCTTCTGCATGGTCACCCAGGGCCAGGGCCTCTCCAAGCGTGACTTCCAAAGGATCCTCGAGGGGACCAGGCTGGTCGCCGAGCAGACCAACCTCAAGCGCTGCGCCTCGATCGGCCACATGTCGAGCGAGCGGGCGAAGGCGCTGAAGGAGGCCGGAGTCCAGCGCGTCCACCACAACGTCGAGTCGGCCCGCTCCTACTACCCCGAGGTCTCGACCACGGTCCGCTACGAGGGCCGGCTGCGGACGATCCAGGCAGTCAAGGAGGCGGGGCTCGAGACCTGCGTCGGCGGCATCCTCAACCTCGGCGAGAGCGCGGAGCAGCGGGTCGAGATGGCCTTCGAGCTCTCCGAGATCAACCCGACCTCGGTCCCGATCAACCTCCTGATCCCGAAGGAGGGAACGAAATTCGGCGAGCGCGAGGTGATGGACCCGTGGGAGGTCGTGAAGTGGATCGCGACCTTCCGCCTGATCATCCCCGGCGCCCTCTTCCGCCTCTGCGGCGGCCGGGTCGAGAACCTCGGCTCAATGCACAAGCTCGCGGTCAAGGCCGGCCTCAACGGGGTGATGATGGGGAACTTCCTGACCACGCTCGGGGCCGAGCCGGCCGAGGACCGGGCGATGTTCGAAGAGCTCGGCCTCAACGTCGCCCGCCAGCCCGACAACGGCGCCAACCCGCGGCCCGACAACCGCTCCGGCTGGCTTCAGGGAGAGGCGCCGGCGACGCCGATCGACGAGCTGGTCGACAGCCAGGAAGAGGCGAACTTCTGGGACCCTTCGACCCAGCTGCGGGTCGTCAAGAAGTCGAAGAAGCCGCCGTCATACCCGCGGGCGGCGTGACGGACGTAGCCGAGCGGCTCGAGGAGCTCCGCGAGCGGGGGCTCCACCGGCGGTTGCGGCTGATCGAGGGGGCGCAGGGACCGACCGTCACGCTTGACGGCCGCCCGGTCCTCCTCCTCTGCTCCAACAACTACCTCGGGCTCGCCGACCGTGCCGAGGTGCGGGAGGCGGCGGCCGAGGCGGCGCTGCGCTGGGGCGCCGGCGCGGGCGCCTCGCGCCTGATCTCGGGGACGATGGAGCCGCACCGCGAGCTGGAGGCGCGGCTGGCGGACTTCAAGGGCAGCGAGGCGGCGCTGCTGTTCGGCTCCGGCTACCTCGCCAACACCGGCGTGATCGCGGCGCTGGCGGGGCGCGGCGAGGTCGTCTTCTCCGACGAGCTCAACCACGCCAGCATCGTCGACGGCTGCCGGCTCTCGCGGGCCGAGACCGTCGTCTACCGCCACAACGACGTCGAGAACCTGGCCTGGTGCCTGCGCCAGGCGGGGGAGCGCGCCTCGCTGATCGTCACCGACGGGGTCTTCTCGATGGACGGCGACGTCGCGCGGCTGCCGCAGTTGCTGGAGCTGGCGCGGCGGCACGGCGCGCGGCTGATGGTCGACGAGGCACACGCCACGGGGGCGATCGGCCCTGGCGGGCGCGGCTCGGTTGCCGCCGCCGGCCTCAGCGACGAGGTCGATGTCGTCGTCGGCACCCTCGGCAAGGCACTCGGCTCCTACGGCGCCTACGCCTGCGCCAGCGCCGAGACGGTCGAGTTCCTCGTCAACACCGCGCGCCCCTTCATCTTCTCGACGGCACCGCCGCCACCGGCCCTCGGCGCCGCGCTTGCCGCGCTGGAGATCCTCGAAGCCGAGCCGGAGCTGGTCGAGCGGCTGCAGGCGAACGCGGAGACGCTGCGAAGCGCGCTCGCCGTCCACGGGCTCGACGTCGGGCACTCGACCACGCAGGTCGTACCGCTCAACGTCGGCGAGACTGAGGTGACGATGGAACTGTGCGAGAGGGCGCTGCTCCGCGGCGTCTTCGCGCAGGGGATCCGGCCGCCGACCGTGCCCGAGGGCTCCTCGCGGCTGCGCTTCACCGTAATGGCGACGCACCGACGGGAGGAGCTCGTCCAGGCAGCGGCCAAAGTCGCCGCGGCGGCGCAGGCGGTGGGCCTGATCCGGTCGCAGGCGTTAGCCGCGTAACGAGGCGCCGTGACGCAGGGAATCTTCGTCACCGGCACCGGCACCGAGATCGGCAAGACCGTCGTCGCCGCGGTCATCGCCCGCACGCTCGCGGAAGAAGGTCAGACGGTCCACGTCTTCAAGCCGGCCGCCACCGGGCTCGACGAAGGGGTCGAGACCGACCACGCGCTGCTGCGCCGCGCCTCCGGGTCCAACCAGAGCGACGAGGAGATCGCCCCCTACCGCTACGGACCACCGGCCTCTCCGCATCTCGCCGCCGAGCTGGCCGGCGAGGAGATCGACCCGGAGCGACTGCGACGAGCGGCTCGCGCGGCCGCCGAGGGAGCCGACGCGATCGTCTGCGAGGGCGTCGGCGGCCTCCTCGTCCCCCTCTCCCCCAGCTATCTCGTCCGCGATCTCGCCGCCGACCTCGGTCATCCCTTGGTCGTCGTCGCCAGCCCCGGCCTGGGGACGATCAACCACACCCTGCTGACGCTCGAGGCGGCGCGAGCCGCCGGGCTGGAGGTCATCGCCGTCGTCCACACCCCCTGGGCCGGGGAGCCGACGGAGATCGAGACCTCCAACCGCGAGACGATCGCCAGGCTCGGCGACGTCGAGGTCCTCACCCTCCCGCCCATCAAGCTCAGCGACCCTTCAGCCTGGCCACCCCTTCATCTGCCGACGGGACGATTTCGGTCCATATAGGGACGTTTTCGTCCCGTCGGCGGGGGTGGTTAGACGATCACGTCGAGGTTGCCGTCGTTTAGCTCGACGGTGAAGCCGGCGGACTCGGCGATACGAGCCGCCTCGCCCGGATCTTCCGGCGCTTTTTTCGCCTGTAGCAGCACCCGCGCCACGTCCCCGCGCACCGCCTTCGCCATGTGAGAAACGGCCTTGCGTTCGCCGTCTTGCTCGGTGAAGGCACGCACCGCCAGCAGCCTCGCCCGCTTCGGTTTCCAGAAGGAGGCGTAGGCACCGGAGCGCATATCGACGATTAGCTCGCCCTCCCGATCCGGCATCGCCTCGCTCAGCGCCGGCCGCCAGTAAGCCGCCGGTGCCCCGATTCCCTCCAGCTTCGTCTTCGGCGGGAACTTGTAGAACGGGATCCGGTCGTCCGGCCGCACGAACCCCCAGAGGGCGCTGGCGATCAACACCCGCCGCCGCACCCTTCTCCCCAGCTTCGGCAGCTCCAGCCGCCCGAAGAGGACGCCGGTGTAGACCTCGGCCGCCGGCGCCGCCGGCGCCTCGCGCAGGCCTGGATCGAAAGCGTCGAGTAGCTGCTCTCGCCGCTCGCCCAGCTCCTCCGCAAAGACGAGCGAGTCGAGAGCCAGCTTCTCGTCGCTCTCCGGATGTGCCTTCCCTTCCGAAGGCGGCAGGAGCACCAGCATCAGCGGACCCTAAGCGACCTGCGCAGCCTCCCGCTCCTCACCAGCCAGCGCCTCACCACCGGGACTCGCCTCAGCCACCGCAACCTGGTCGCTCGTCACGGTCCGGCCTTTCGCCCGGATCGCGGTCGCGCCGATCACCGCTCCCAGCAGCGCCACGAACCCGGAGACGATCATCGCGTAGCTGAGGGCGTAAACGAAGGCTTCATTGCCTGCCGCGGCGACCTCTTTGACTTCCGCGGCGCCGAGCCCCTGTACGTGCGGGACCGCGCCGCCGCCGAGCTGGTCGGAGATCGACTGGCGCTGCGCCTCGGTAATCCCGCTCCCGCCGAGCAACGAGCCCAGCTTCGAGCTGACCAGGCCCTGGAAGATCGCGCCGGTGACGGCGATCCCGAGGCTGCCGCCGACCATGCGAAACATCGAGAGCACCCCGGAGGCGATCCCGGCTTTCTGCACCGGCACCGCGTTCATCGCCGCGCTGGTCATCGGCGACATAGTCATCGCGATGCCGATGCCGAGCAGCATGAACCCGGGCAGCAGGTCGATGTAGGTGGAGTCGACCGCGATGCGGCTGAAGCTGAACAGCGAGGCGGCGACGATCGTCAGCCCGATCGCGATCAGCCAGCGCGGCCCGTAGCGATCCGAGAGGCGGCCGGCGACCGGCGCCACGCCGACGATCATCAGGGTCGAGGGCAGGAACCTCACCCCCGCCTCCAGCGGCGAGTAGCCGAGGATGTCCTGCATGTAGAGGGCGAGGAAGAAGAAGACGCCCAGCATCCCGAAGCTGATGATCATCGCCACGCAGACCGCGGCGAGGAAGTTGCGGTCGCTGAGCAGGTCGAACTGGACCATCGGCGCCTTGACCCGGTTCTCGACGAAGACGAAGGCGGGCAGCGCCAGCGCCGCGAGGATCAGCAGGCCGACGACTTCGGTCGAGCCCCAGCCCCAGGAATTGCCCTCGACCAGGGCGAGGACGAGCGCGGTGAGGCCGACGGTCAGCACCGCGACGCCGCCGTAGTCGACCTCGCGACCGACCGAGGTGTCGCGGGACTCGCGCACCGCGAACAGGGTCGCGATCACGGCCCCGATCGCGACCGGGATGTTGACGTAGAAGATCGCCCGCCAGCTGACGTGCTCGGTGAGGAAGCCGCCCAGCACCGGCCCAACGGCCAGCGCCAGAGCGGAGACTCCGGCCCAGGTGCCCATCGCCTTGCCGCGCTCGTGGGCGGGGAAGGCGTCGGTGATGATCGAGAGCGTTCCCGGCATCATCAGCGCCGCGCCGACCCCCTGGACGACGCGGCTGAGGACCAGCGCGGTCTCGTTCGGCGCGAAGCCGGCGGTCGCCGAGGAGAGGGCGAAGATGACGACGCCGACGAGGAACATCAGCCGCCGGCCGAAGATGTCGCCGAGCCGGCCGCCGGTCGCCAGCAGCACCGCGAAGGAGAGCGTGTAGCCGTTGATCGTCCACTCGAGGCCGCTGATCGAGGCGCCGAGGTCCTGCTGGATCGACGGCAGGGCGACGTTGACGATCGTGTTGTCGAGCATGATCATGAACAGCGCGAAGCACATCGCTCCGAGCGTCCACCACTTGCGGTTGTCGTCGGTGATCAGGTGGCGGTAACGGGTCAAGCGCGCTCACTTCCCTTCAGGTGCTGGTAGGTCTGGGCGAGGTCCTCGCGGTCCAGCAGCGACTCGACGGCGGCGTCGAGCTTGCGGCGCTGGGCGGCGTTGAGGGTGCCCACGAAAGATTCGATGCCGGTCATGCGGACGGTGACGATCGTCGCGACGAGGCTCTTGCCCTTGGCGGTGATCTTCACCCGGCGGACCCGGCGGTCGTCCGGGTCCTCGACCCGGGTCGCCAGCTTCGCCTTGACGAGGGCGTCGACCGCGCGGCTCATCGACGGGACCGAGACGCCGAACAGCTCGGCGAGGTCGGAGACCTGCCAGACCTGCGCCTCGTGGCCGAGGCCGCCGAGCTCCAGCAGGACCTTGCACTGCGTGATCGAGAGGCCGGTCTCCTCGATCACCCGCAGCTGGTTGCCGCGGTCGTAGAGGAATACGTGGTGCATCAGCGCGGTCAGCCGCGCCGCGGTGTCCTTCTCCGCCGGGGAGACCTCTTTGCGAGTGGCCCTCTCGATCGCTTTCACATCCGTCGCATGCATCTGCACAATAGTTGCAGACGCGCAACCTTTCCAAAAGGGCAACAGTTGCTTGAGTGACGGATATCACTCGCCGTCGAAGTAGTCCACCTTGCTATCGCGGCGGACGATCACGTCGGCCTCGGGATCGCCGGTCCAGATCCCCACCTTGTCGCTGTCTGGATAGACGGTGGCGGCGGGAACGACGACCGTGGAGAACATCAGGACCCGGACTGGCTCCTCGGTTTCGTTGCGGATGCCGTGGGCGCCTGCCGCACCCTTCTCGAAGTAGACGACATCCCATGGGTCAAGCCGCTCGGAGCCATCGGGGTGGCGCAGGGTCGGGTGGCCCTCCAGCACCAGCAGCCACTCCTCCTCCCCCACCTCGTAGTGGTAGGGGCAGATCGCCTGGCCAGGAGGCAGCTCGTAGACAGAGATGCCGGATTCCTCGGCGCCGCCGAGTACCTTGCCGAGCTTCGCCAGGCCGCTGCGAAAGCCCTCGGGATCCTCCGCGTCGTACTCGAACGGCGGCGATTCGATGTTGATCCGTCTCATGGAGCGAAGCTAGCAACGCGCTAACTCGGCATTTTCGACCGGCCGCTGCCGCCGTTGCCGGGGCTAACGTCCGCCCATGCAGCCGGACTACGCACAGCTCGACCGCGACCACGTCTGGCACCCGTTCACCCAGCAGCAGGGGTGGAGCGAGGAAGAGCCGCTGGTTATCGAGCGGGGAGACGGTTCCTACCTCTTCGACGTCGAGGGGCGGCGCTACCTGGACGGGACGGCGGCTCTCTGGTGCAACGTCCACGGTCACCGCCACCCGGTGATCGACGCCGCCGTGCGCGAGCAGCTCGATCGCGTCGCCCACACGACGATGCTGGGGCTCACCCATCCGAGTGCGACCGAGCTGGCGGCGCGGCTGACGGAGATCGCGCCGGACGGCCTCTCCCGCGTCTTCTACTCGGACTCCGGCTCGACCGCCGCGGAGATCGCGCTGAAGATCGCCTTCCAGTACCAGCAGCAGCGGGGCGGCGAGCATGCCCGCCGGACCAGGTTCGTGCGCCTCCGCGAGGCCTACCACGGCGACACCATCGGCTCGGTCTCGGTCGGCGGCATCGACCTCTTTCACTCGACCTACCGGCCGCTGCTGTTCGAGACCCACGTCGCCGAGCCGGGCGACGCCGCCGACCTCGAGCGGGTGCTGGCGGCGCACGGCGAGGAGGTGGCGGCGGTGGTCGTCGAGCCGCTGGTCCAGGGCGCGGCGGGGATCCTCGTCCAGCCGCAGGGCTACCTGCGGGCGGCGCGGGAGCTCTGCGACCGCTTCGGCGTCCTGCTCGTCTGCGACGAGGTCGCCACCGGGTTCGGCCGCACCGGGACGATGTTCGCCTCCGAGCAGGAAGGCGTGGCCGCGGACCTGATGTGCCTGGCGAAGGGGATCACCGGCGGCTACCTGCCGCTGGCGGCGACGCTGACGACGGAGGAGATCTACGAGGGCTTCCTCGGCAACTACGAGGAGTTCAAGACCTTCTTCCACGGCCACACCTACACCGGCAACCCCCTCGCCTGCGCAGCGGCGCTGGCCAACCTCGACGTCTTCGAGCAGGAGCGGACGCTTGAGCGGCTGCAGCCGAAGATCGCGCTGCTGGAGGAGCTGCTGGCCGAGGTCGCGGCGATGGACGAGGTGGCGGAGGTGCGCCAGAAGGGCTTCATGGTCGGCCTCGACCTCGGCGACCACGACGACGCGCTGCGGATGGGGCACCGGGTGACGGTCGAGGCGCGCCGGCGCGGCGCCTTCATCCGCCCGCTCGGCAACACCGTGGTCCTGATGCCCCCGCTCTCGATCTCCGAAGGGGAGCTGCGGGAGCTGGTGGCGATCGCGAGGGACGCGATCCACGCCGCGGTCGCCTCGATCCCGGCCGAACTCCCCCAGGCCGCCTAGCTCCCCGACAAACTCAGCGCACGCTGAAAAAGTGCCCCTATGGGGGCTCCAATTCAGCGCGCGCTGAAAATGTCGTGATGGATCGAGATCGGGGTCGTAGTACGGGTATGGAGCAGACGCTCGTTGCCGAAGCACAGGAGGCGCCGCGGGCCGCGGACCTCGTCTTCGACCGGCTCTACCGGTCCAGCCGCGACGACGTCTACGCCTACGTCGCCAGCCTCCTGCGCGATGCGGCGGCGGCGGAAGAAGTAACCGCGGCGGCCTTTGAGCGCGCCTACCGCAAGCGCAACCGCTTCGACCCCGACCGAGGCGAGCCGCGGGCATGGCTGTTCGGGATCGCCCGCAACGCTGCGCTTGACGAGCTGCGGCGGCGCGGACGCCAGGCCGAGCTGACGGCCGAGCCGGCGGACCTCGACGGCCTCGGGGCCGAGGAGGGCGCCGAGCGCAGCGAGCGCCGCCTCGCCGTCTCGGCAGCCTTGGAGCGGCTGGAACCGCGTGAGCGCGAGCTGATCGCGCTTAAGTTCTTCGCCGGCCTTGCCAACGCCGAGATCGCCCAGGTTCTCGGGATCAGCGAGTCGAATGCCGGCACCAAATTGCACCGAGCGATGACCAAGTTGAGGGAGGCCTGCGATGGAAACGCCTGAGAACAGGAACGATCGGCTGGCCGAAGACCTGAGAGCGCTGCGACCGACGCCGCACCCCGAGTTCGCCGCCGAGCTCGACAAGCGTGCCGCCGCGGGCTTCCCGCGGCGCTCGCGACTGCCGCGCTTCTCATTCGCTCGCCTACGCACGCTCCCGCCGCGGCGCCTGATGCTGGCGACGGGAGCGCTGGCCGTGGTGGCGATCGCGGCCACGGGAGTGCTTGTCGCCACCAATGACACCTCGGAGCAGCAAAGCGGCTCCTCCCAGCTCGGCTTCCTCAATTCCTATGACGGTGATGTGGAGGAGCCCGGCCCGACGACCTCTCCCCCCGTGGAAGCGTCTGCCGAAGAAGCGCAGCCCTCGAAGGGCACCGAGGGAGATGCGGGTTCCGCCCTCAACTTCGATGGCAGCGGTGGGTACGCTCGGGGCAGCGCCCACCTCACCAACCGCGCCGTCAGACGCGAAGCCCAGGTTGTCCTCGGAACCGATCCCGCCAACGTCGCCGAGAACGCGACCGAGGTCCTCGAAACCGTTCGCGCCTACGACGGCATCGTCCTGCGCTCCTCCAGCCACCAGGGACCCGAGGGCGAGGCTGGGGCTCATTTCGAACTGCGGTTCCCGAGCGCGAAGCTCGCTACCGCCCTCGCCGCCCTCTCTGAGATCGGCGAACTCCGCTCGCGCCACGACACGAGCCTCGACATCACCGCCCCCACCGTCAAGGTCGGCGAACTGCTGCAGGACTCGAAAGCTCGGATCGACAGCCTGCTCGGACAGCTCGGGGGGGCGGAAACCGAATCCGAACGCGAAGCCGTCGAAGCCGAGCTGCGCCAGGAGCGGCACTATCGGGCCCGCCTCCGCACGAACCTGCAGAAGCTGAAGCGGAAGGCCGAGTTCTCGCGGGTCACGGTGCGGATCGAGACCGACGCCGTCGAGGACTCCTCCGGCGGCGGCGCCTGGGGCATCGACGACGCCATCGCCGGCGCTGGCCACATTCTCGCCGTCGCCGCCGCGGTCGCGGTCGTCGCCCTGGCGATCCTCGGCCCGATCGCCCTCGTCGCCCTGCTCGCCTGGCTCACCCACCGCGCCTGGGTCCGCCGCGAGCGCCGCCGCGTCCTCAGCTGATCGCAGACGTGTCTGAGCTTGACCCACATATGTGTGGGGAAATCTCAGACACCTCCTGCGGTTAGGGTGGGCGACATGGAGGAGCGGCGACGGGGACCGGCGGAGATGCCCAATTTCGGGCCGCCGTCGACGCCCCGGCCGGCGGCCTCGGTCGTGCTGCTGCGGCGCGGCGGCAGGCACTCGCAGCGAGCGCTCGAGGTGCTGATGCTGCGGCGCAGCGAGGAGGCCAAGTTCATGCCCGGCGTCTGGGTCTTCCCCGGCGGCTCGCTCGACGCAGCCGACGGCGCCGAGGAAGCCGGCCTGCGCGCCTGCGCCATGCGCGAGCTGGCCGAGGAGGCCGGGATCGAGCTCGACGCCGGCGAGGAGCTCGTCCCCTTCAGCCGCTGGATCACTCCCGAGGTGATCGCGACCCGCTTCGACGCCTGGTTCTTCCTCGCCCTCGCGCCCGCCCACACGCCGCCGGAAGCGGACGGCATCGAGACCACCGAGGCGCGCTGGTTCGAGCCGGCCGCGGCGCTGGCGGCCCAGGAGGCCGGCGAGCTCGTCCTCTCCTTTCCCACCCAGACGCAGCTGCGCTGGCTGTCCGAGTTCCGCACCTCCGACGAGGCGATGACGGCCTACCGCGAGCAGACGCTCGAGCCGATCCTCCCCGTCGTGATCGCCGAAGACGGGGCTGAGGTCCGGGTCGTCCTCCCGGGCGACCCCGACTATCCGGCCTGAGGCTGCGGGAACGGCGCCAGACCCGCGTGCCAGGGGCCGGGCGGGTAGGTGTGGATCCCGCTCTCGTCCATCTCCGACTGCAGCCGCCGGAACAGCTGGCCGGCGTTCTTCAGCGCCGCTTTCAGCTCCGCATCGCTGCGCTCGCGCAGGCGCCAGAGGAACCAGAGCTGGCGGTCGTTGACGCCGAAATCGATCTCCCCGTCCATCGTCGTCACCCAGCTGAGGAAGCCGGGGCTGAACAGCTCCCGCAGGGCGACCGGGTCGTACTCGCTCGGCACCGTTACCAGGAAGCGCCGGTTGAAGTCGATCGACTCGAACTCGACCTTGCGCTGGAAGCGCTGGGTGACCACCTCGTGGCCCTCGATCGACTCGACGTTGAAGGACGGCACCACCTGCGCCAGGTCGGGCATGTGGGACTTGGCGAGGATCGCGGTCGGCAGCACCGCCTTGCTGAAGAAGCCGCCCACCTCCTTTTCGTCGGCGTCGCAGCATGCGCCCCAGAAGCCCTCGCTGAGCTGGCCGGTGAGGCGGTTGACGCCGCCGACGCAGAGGGCCACCGGCCCGTCCTTCGGGTTGATCCCGCCGACCGGCTCGTAGGTGAGCCCGTTGCGCTCGCCGTAGCGCCGCACGGTCTCGGCCCACTCCCCCGCTTCGGTCTTCGCGCCCACGCCGCGATCCTACGCGTCACAGATCCGGCGTTCGTCCTTTCCTGGTCATATGCCCGGGAAAGGACGAACGCCGGGCAGATAGGATGGCTTCGACCCCGGTTCGACAACAGGAGCCTTCATGACCATCGCCATCATCGTCGTCGTCGCGATCATCATCCTCGCGGTCCTCTACTACATCGCGAAGCGCAACTCGATCATCGCCTCGCGCAACCGTGTCGACGAGTCCTGGAGCGGGATCGACGTGCAGCTGAAACGGCGCCACGACCTCGTCCCCAACCTGGTCGAAACGGTCAAGGGCTACGCCGAGCACGAGAGCGCCACCTTCGAGAAAACCACCCAGGCGCGAGCGGCGGCGATGCAGGCGCAGGGGGTCGAGGAGACCGCCAAAGCCGAGCAGCAGCTGACCCAGGCGCTGGCCGACGTCAAAGCGGTGGCCGAGAACTACCCGACCCTGCGGGCGACCGAGAACTTCCAGCAGCTGAGCCGCAACCTCTCCGAGCTCGAGGACGAGATCCAGGCCTCGCGCCGGATCTACAACTCCAACGTCCAGTCCTACAACACGGACATCCAGCAGTTCCCGGGCTCGATCATCGCCAACCAGGGAAACTTCACCCCGCGCGAGTACTTCGAGATCGAGGACGCCAGCGAGCGCGAGGCGCCGCAGGTCAGCTTCGGCAAATAGAACCTGGCCACGCAGCCAGGATCTCTAACATTCAGGGCAATGACGACCGAGACCAAAGACGCGACCCTCTGGATCTGCGACAGCTGCGGGTTCATCTACGACCCGGCGATCGGCGATCCGGACGGCGGCATCCCGCCGGGAACCGCCTTCGAGGACATCCCCAAGGACTGGTTCTGCCCGGTCTGCGGCGCCCGCACGACGGACTTCCGCCCGCTCGGGCCCGGCGAGGCCTAGGCGCCCCGGTGAGGTTGGGACGATGAGCCAGTACGACTACGACTGGATCGTCGTCGGCTCCGGCTTCGGGGGATCGGTGTCGGCCCTGCGCCTGGCCGAAAAGGGCTACAAGGTCGCGGTCCTGGAGTGTGGCAAGCGCTTCACCGACAAGGACTTCCCGAAGTCGACCTGGGACCTGCGGCGCTACTTCTGGGCACCCCGGCTCGGCCTCCGCGGCATCTTCCGGCTCTCGACCTTCAAGGACGTCTCCGTGGTCAGCGGCAGCGGCGTCGGCGGCGGCAGCCTCGGCTACGCCAACACGCTCTACAAACCCCCGTCGAAGTTCTTCCAGGACCCGCAATGGGGTGACCTGGCCGACTGGGAGCGCGAGCTCGCCCCCCACTACGCCGAAGCGCAGCGGATGCTCGGTGTCGTCAACGTCGAGACTGACGACGCCGCCGACGACCTCCTGCGCGAGTATGGCGAGCAAATCGGCGTCGGCGACACCTACCAGAAGACCCCGGTGGGGATCTACTTCGGCGAGTCCGGGAAGACCGTCCCCGACCCCTTCTTCGGCGGCGAGGGCCCCGACCGCACCGGCTGCACCCTCTGCGCCCGCTGCATGGTCGGCTGCCCGGTCGGCGCCAAGAACACGCTGGTCAAGAACTACCTCTACCTGGCCGAACAGCGCGGGGTCGACGTGATCCCCGACCGCACCGTGACCGAGATCCGCCCGATCGGCGCCTACGACGGCAGCGACGGCTACACGGTCGCCAGCGAGCGCTCGGGGATGATCCCCGGCCGCGGCAGGCGCACCCTGCGGGCGCGTGGCGTGGTGGTTGCCGCCGGCGCCCTCGGCACCAACAAGCTGCTCCAGCGCTGCCGCCTCGGCGGCGCCCTCCCCCGCATCTCCGAGCGGCTCGGCGAGCTGGTGCGGACCAACAGCGAGATGATCCTCGCCGTCACCGTTCCCGAGGACTATCCCGAAGACCTGACCAAGCGGGTGGCGATCAGCGGCAGCATCTACCCCGATGCCGACACCCACATCGAGACCGTCAGCTACGGCAAGGCGGGCGACTCGATGAACCTCCTCTACACCTTGCTGGTCGGCGACGGCACCCGCGTCACCCGGCCGCTGAAGCTGCTCGGGCAGATGCTCCGCCACCCGGTCCGGTTCGCCAAGGTGATCTACCCGAAGAACTGGTCGCGGCGGACGATCATCCTCCTGGTGATGCAGACGCTCGACAACGCGATCTCCCTGCGCCCGAAGCTGAAACGCTCAGGCAACGTCTGGCTGCAGACCGAACAGGACCCGGAGAAACCGAACCCGACCTTCATCCCGGTCGCGAACGAGGCGGCGGAATGGCTGGCCAAGCGCACCGGGGGGGTCGCCCAGAGCTCGATGACCGAGGCGCTGCTGAACGTGCCGACCACCGCCCACATCCTCGGTGGGGCGGTGATCGGGCACGGACCCAAGGACGGCGTCGTCGACGCCCGCCAGCGGGTCTTCGGCTACGAGAACCTGCTCGTCTGCGACGGCTCAGCGGTGCCGGCGAACGTCGGCGTCAACCCCAGCCTGACGATCACGGCACTAGCCGAGCACGCGATGAGCCAAGTTCCCGCAGCCTCGGAGCAGCGGACCTACGAGGCGAACCTCTCCGCGACGTAGTCCCAGTTGACGACGTTCCAAAAGGCGTCGAGGTATTCCGGGCGCTTGTTCTGGTACTTCAGGTAGTAGGCATGCTCCCAGACGTCGACGCCCAGCAGCGGCGTGGTGCCGTCGGAGATCGGCGAGTCCTGGTTCGGGGTCGAAATCACGGCGAGGCCGCTCGAGTCCTTGACCAGCCAGGCCCAGCCGGAGCCGAAGCGGGCGATGCCGGCGTTTTTGAACTCCTCCTTGAAGGCGTCGAAGGAGCCGAAGGTGTCGCCGATCGCCGAGCCCAGCTCACCGCCCGGCTCGCCGCCGCCGTCGGGGCTCATCATCCGCCAGAAGAGAGTGTGGTTGTAGTGGCCGCCGGCGTTGTTGCGGACCGCGGCCTGCTTGTCGCCCGGCAGCGCCGAGAGGTTGCGGAGGACGTCCTCGACGTCGCGGTCGGCCCACTCGGTCCCCTCGAGGGCGCCGTTGGCTTTGTCGACGTAGGCCTGGTGGTGTTTGTCGTGGTGGATGCGCATCGTTTCCTCGTCGATGTGAGGCTCGAGCGCGTCGTAGGGGTAAGGCAGGTCCGGTACGGAAAAGGCCATCGCAACTGCTCCTTCGGTCGTTTGAAGTTCGAACGGAGCCTAACTATTCCGCTTGTTGAGTTGCCCCTTCTTCGCTCCGTGGCGGCGCTTCGGCTTCGTCGGCTACTTCGCCGTCGGTTCCGATCCGCGGCACCGTGCCGGGGTCGCCCCCGGTCCATTCGTTGAACCGGTACCAGGCAGGCTTGCCTTCGCGCTTGCCCGTCAGCAGCCCGGCCGAGCGGCAGAAGACGCAGCTGCCGCCCTCGTCGGTCCAGGTGAACCACCAGGCGCCGCGGACGTTCCAGCGGGTGCGGTTGGCGGAGAGCATCGCGAAGGCCTTGGAAAGCTGGTAGGCCTGGCCCCAGAGGCCGCGCTGCCAGCGGGTCGGCCCGCTCTGCGATCCCCAGCCCAGCTCGGTCACGTAGAGCGGCGTAGCGCCGTCCCCGTGGCGGCGCATGATCCGCCGCAGGTTGGTCAGCTGCGTCCCCATCGCCCGCGCGTCGGCGACATAGGGGTGGAGGGCGACGCCGTCGAAGAAGCGCTTGATCGGGCGGGCGCGGTAGAGGCGCGCGAGGAAGTCGCCCGAGGCGACGTTGGGCGGGATCTGCAGCGGCCGCCCGAAGAGGCCGCCGAGGATCACCTTCGAGCCGGGGGCTTCCCGGTGGATGACGCGGCCGGCGATCCGGATCAGCTCCGCGAAGCGCTTCGGTTCGGGATGGGCGGCGAAGCTGACAATGTTCTCCTCGTTCCAGATCTCCCAGCGCCGCATCGGCAGGTAGGGCAGGTCGTCGGCTTCGGCTTCTTCGCGCCAGAAGGAGCCTTCGGGCCCGTAGCGCCGCACCGCCGCCCGCAGGAACGAGGCCCAGGCGCGGCGCTGCCAGCCGGTGGCGACCGGCAGGTCGATCCCCTGCCTGGCGACCCATGCCGGCGAGTTGGTGAGGAAGGGGAAGATCTCGATCCCTTCCCGCGCCGCCAGCCGCACCTCGTGGTCGAAGCCCTCCCAGTCGCGTTCGGAGAAGGCCGGGTCCTCCGGCTCGACCGAGCTCCAGTTGAGCGGCATGCGGACGCTGTAGACGCCCGCTTCGCGCATCAGCCGGTAGTCCTTGGCCGTCCCCGCGTTCTGCGGCGAGACCCCGATGAAGCCCGCCGGCAGGTACCCCGCAGCGCCCGCCGGCCAGACCGCCAGCAGCGCCACCACGAGGATCGGGATCAGCCTTCGCGCCATCGTCATCGCTTGGAACAGCTCACCCGCTCAAAGTAGCGCCGCCCCCTCCCCGGCACCCCCCTTCCCCGCTTCTGAGATAATCACCCCTCTCGGGGCGTGGCGCAGCCTGGTAGCGCGCACCGTTCGGGTCGGTGAGGTCCCCGGTTCAAATCCGGGCGCCCCGATGAGCAGGCAGGTTTGCGTCCTCCAGTGGCAGCCGTTAAAGCACTAGCTCACGGCTTGAGGCGACGATTACCCGGACAGCCAGCAGGCGCAGCAGCGCCAAGTCCTGTCCCAGCAGCTGCACCTCCGGTGAGTTGGGCAAGAGTCGCTCCAGTTCGTCGGGCTCGTCCTTCGTGTGGACGATCCGACATCGCAAATCGTAGATTCTGCTTGCGGCAGCATCACGCAAGTCCGTATTGCGATCAGCCGTCGTCAGGGTGCAAGCGGTCAGTGAGCTGCGGCGTTCGCGAAAGAACTCCCGTCTCTGCTCGTCGCCTTGCAAGAACTCCCGAATCTCCTCTGGCTCAACGCAGCCCCGCAACGTAGCCTTTAGCTGCTCCAACTCGGAGCCATAGGTTCGCCCCCCCTTGCCCTGGACGACTTCGACGAGACGCCCAACGTCACGGTCGAGATGTGGGTTGAACCGAGGGTCCTTGACGATCCCCTCCACTCTCTGCCTGACCTCCTGTGCCGCATAGCGGGGAAAGTAGTGCTCGATCGCCTGGTAATAAGCCAGATACTCGAGAAGGGGCATGCCCCTTGCCGAGCGACCGTAGATGTAGAGGGCAACCGGCTCCCTGTCATAAAGGTTGCTGGGGAACTCTGGGGGCGCATCCGATCTGCTCCAGCCACGAGCGGACCTTCTTCTTACCTCCTGGGCCTTGACCAGCTCGACGGCGGTGTCATAAACGATGTCCAGCTCGAAGAGAACAGAAGGGGCCAAATCATCGAGCAGGCTCTGCGCCCGCTCGGGACCGTGGGCTCCGAATCCCCTGAGTTTCAGGACTAGCGTCCTCGCGCCGATTCGAGAAGGCAGCCGACTTGGATTGAGCGCCTGGTACGGCTCACTTGCAGTAGTGAGTTCAATCTCTTGATCTCCGGTCCCCGCAGGAGCCGTCATCTTGTAGGGCTGGTCGAATGGGCGCCGGTCTCGCATGAAACTGGCCAAGGGGCCGCTCGGACGCAGCCTCGCCTCGATCTCGTCGTCGACTTTGCTGTAGATCCCCTCATAGCCAGGTACAAAGCGGTAGCGCTCGAACGGCACGGCAAGCATTTCTTCAGCGCGCTCGGGCTGGAAAACAAGGCCTTTGCGTCCGTCGGATCCCTCACCGAAGAAGAGCGAAAGCCCTCTTGAGCCCCCAGCCTTCTCGACAGGTTCAGTCTTTAGTCCATGGGCCAACGCCCGCTCGGCAATCAACCCGAGAAGCTCTTGATATCTCTGGCCCTGCTGAGCCTCAACACTTCCCTCCGCCTCCACGAAGAGGAAGCCTAGCCTTCGATCTCGGTCCGTGGGGAAACCCGTGAATGAA
>Ga0307300_10000080_pt1 | contig 23295 bp, 22 predicted proteins | sample ER_DNA_181_FD_194492 | JGI IMG/M metagenome (GOLD analysis project Ga0307300, IMG submission 194492) | Bulk soil microbial communities from the East River watershed near Crested Butte, Colorado, United States - ER_DNA_181 | ecosystem: Environmental > Terrestrial > Soil > Floodplain | place... | reverse complement strand
GCTCACGATTGACGAAGCTGGTCTCAAAGCCACTGCGACGGATCCCGGCCCCGCCTTCACCTCCGGGATAAAGTGGATCGTTATAGGAGTCGATGGCTCCCAGGTCGCAGCGTTAAACGGATGCAAAGTGTCGCCATGCGCCTCCTCTAGGTCACTTTCCTATAACTACAAAGAGACGGAATGGGGGGTGGGTCCGCATGAGGTCGAGGTACTAGTGACCGATTGGGTCGGTAACACCGTTGAGAGGAAACTCATGGTCAATGCGCCGGTAGCTGCGGTCGCACCAGCTTGCCCGACCGTGGCACAAGACGTGCTTCAACCGAAAGGAGTTCTAACCCCGACCGAAGCCTCGCAGTCATTTGCAGCAGCTATTCCCCCTGCAGTCGCACCTACGGAACCTTCTCCAACCGAAGCAACTGCGGAATCCCCATTCAACCCTTCAGTGACTGACGAATCGTCGCACTCAATCGATGAACAAGGCATCGACGTCACTGGCGCACCAACCGGGGGCGGTATCGAGGATACCCCTGACGGCCGTTTCACGGTGGGCCAAGCTGTGTGCTTGCAGCCGGTCCAGAAGACCAGTGCAACCAACGCACCCGTAGAAGTAGGGGGTGACGCTGTTCTCTACGCGAATTCGGCGCCGGAAACGGACACCATTGTGCGACCTGCCGCTTATGGAACGACGATCATCGAGCACAGGCGCGGTCCGTCGGCCCCATCAAGCTTTTCGTGGCGGATAGAACTCCGCCCCGGGGAAGAACTTAGAAAACTCGCAAATGGATCCATAGCGATAGTTAGACCAGGAGTCGATGTCGGTGAAGTCGAAGTCCCGGCCGGAGCTCCCGCCCTTGAACCCGCCTCCATCCCTAATGTCGAGGCCCAGCAGCTCCGCACTGGCGTCAATGTGGCCGAGGCCAACAATGCGGTGAACGAAGAGGTGGTGGCGGTCCTCGCGGTTCCTCAGGCCGTGCTTACCGGTGGAGCCACCTCACCTGCGCTGTTACAGATCAGCGGAGGTCAGATCGTCACCGCCACCCTGCCCCCGGGCATCGTTGCCGACACCATCGCAATGATCATCGAAGCAAATACCTCACCTGACCCGGTGGCCATGTGCGCACACTCGTTCGAAAGCACTCCCAACCTATATGTGGATGGTTGTAACGAACCCGAGGATCCGGAAGCAGAACCAGAAGCTTCTGCGGAGGAAAACCTCAGCATGTACGACCTTGACTTTGCAGGGAACTCGCAGCAACGGACCGAATTTCTGGCCGCTCTATCGCCAAGGGGAGGAGCAACTGCAAGCTCCGGGCCAACTGCCAGCGTTCAAGATAAGGAATGGTGTAGCTCTGGCTATCCACGGGAAATCTACTGCGGGTATTTCAATGACGACAAGGACTTCGCTGTCGCTGTGGAAGCCGGTATGTTCAACTTTTCTTCGACCGACAGTACGAAAGGGAATGCTTTCAGACATGCGGTTTGGGTCTCCGCAATGGTAGATAGCGAACCACCCGATGCAGAAGCACTGAGCTTTGCATTGAACCATGAGAAGGGGCAACAGAAGTCCAAAGATAGACGGACCAGGTACAAGTCTTCGATGGACGTATTAAACAACTGGTCCGCCTACTTATTTTCGCACTATAATAGTGATCGAGCTGATTGGCATGCGTGCCAGCATTGGGTCAGTAAGGTTGGCGACGCGCTGCTAATCCCCTTTAGTGAGAATCCCAATGCTTGGGCAAACCGGGTTCGCTTCGAGAATCATAACCTCGTATATCGTCGCAAATATGAACAAGGTGTACGGGTGCGTTTGGTCATGCAGGACTGTCATGCGGGCTACGTTCGAGGTATTTATTTCGGCTCCGGCAACTACGAATAGTCCCATGGCCCGTTGGATCCCAACCCTATTCTTGTTAGCAATGGCGCCGATTGCTTGTGGATCTGCGGACGTCTCTGAGCATGCCCGACTCAGGTCAGAGGTATCTAACGCGATGGCCACCCTACCGTACCCCTATCGCTTTGTGGATAGATTCCCCGACCGCCGATACGTAGTATTTCGAGTGAACGCTGGAGGTGCCGTTACTATTGCTTACGGGGGGAAGAGCCAAGACGGCAAGTGCCCTGCGGCGCCCCGTCTGGCCGCGGAGCGGCGCCGGGGTCCGAAGCCGATCCCTGCAGCAGGTCCGCAACCGCTGATCTGCTTTGACGACAATGGCTGGCGGCTAGATAGCCCAGAATCGGCAACGGTTACCAGAAGCAATGCGGTCAATCTCATCGCGGAAGCACTCTGCGAAGAGGCTTATGAGGGCTACGAAAGTTTCACTTGTTTCGATTAATTTCAGGAAGGAGGTGGCTGGTTGGGCTAGTGCTGCTTGGCTTTTTCGGTTGTGGTGACGGAAGTGGATCCAGTGAGAGGCAGCACTCGCGGGAGCCCACGCTGAAAGTCGGTGGCGGCCGAATTGAGTCAAAGGATCTGAAAGGGGGGTCGATCACGAGCCCCATTGGGGACGACACTCAAGGGTCGCGGCACACGGAGCCAAGATGAGAGGGCTCGGGCTGATCGTCCTTGGGATTTGCGTCGCTTCGAGCGTTAGCGCAAATGCAGCGCAAAGCGAGTTTTGTCAGGGGCGCGAAGCGACCATCATTGAGCCCTCAAGGGGTGGCAATATCAAGGGGACCTCGAGCGCCGATGTGATTGTTGCCCTTAGAGGGACCCATGTGATTGAAGGGCGTGGCGGCAACGACCGGATATGCACTGGCCAAGGCGGCGATTGGATCTTTGGTGGCGGGGGCAGCGATTGGATCGAGGCGGGAGGAGGGGATGACGCACTCGAAGGGGGCAACGGAAGCGACCGCATCTTCGGGGGAAGCGGTGTTGATGTAATCCGCGGCAACCGCGGTAACGACCGGGTCAACGGTCGCGCAGGAAGCGGGGACTTCGTGGACGGGGGGCTAGGCGATGACTTCGTCTCGGGGGGAGGGGGTTCCTTCGACCGCGTCATCGGCGGAGTCGGCAACGATCTCGTCCGAGGTGGCCCCGGCTACGAAGACGTTTTACGGGGGGACCACGGAGCGGACCTTTTTGACGGAGGCCAGGGAGATCATGACGTCGCGTCCTTCGCCGTCTCCGGCTTCGACGGGCCAATCCAAGGAGGCCAGGGAGTAATCGTGGACTTGACGACGGGCCGGGCCACCCAGGATGGCGACGACCGGCTGACGAGAATCGAGGACGTGATCGGAACTGCCTTCAACGACACCCTCCTCGGCAACTCCGCGAAGAACGTCCTCTACGGCGGTGGCGGCAATGATCAGTTAGCTGGTGTGGGAGAGGGCGACCGTGCGGTGGCGGGGGCAGGGTCAGACGCTTGCGGCGGGTTCGAGCAGGCTGAGTCCTGTGGGCACGAGGCTCCCGTAACCAAACAGGTGGTGGAAGTGGCCGTTGCAGGCGGTAAGACTCGCGGCAGCTTGACCGTTGTCGGACGGGCTCCCGGGTTCGTCCCCGGAAGCCAGCCGGACACCCCCAGCGGAATATCGATCGAGGTCGGCTATCGAACCGGCAGCTGGACAATCAATGGAGGGCCGGGCCTGCTTGCGGGGGAAGGGTGCTCTGACGCTGGCTCCGAAGAGGTGTACTGCCCCACGGCTGACCCCGACGCGGTCCTGGTCGCGGGCGACTCGCAAGCCGACCGGCTGGCACTTCGGGACGACCTTCCTCCCACCATCTCCGGCATCATTCACGGAGACGAGGGATCAGACGTTCTCCTAGGAAGCTCCGGAGACGACAGCCTCAATGGAGGAGGCAAGGAAGGAGGCTTGACTACGGATCTCCTAATCGGCCAGGGAGGCGACGATGTGCTGACCAATGGTGCGGTTCTTCAAGGGGGTATTGGCTCGGACCTTCTCATCTCCAGCCCCTGTATGGGCCAGCAAGTGATGGGAGGACCGGGAGTCGATAGCGCCTCGTTCGCCCGCGCCTACTTGGGGCTGGGGGTACAGATCCAAATCGGGGGAGCTGCGGTGCTTCCGCCGCACAGGCTGGGAGGGAGAGAATTTCCCCCGGGATGCCCGATCGCGGGGTCGAAGCCAACCTCGATCGACAGTTCGATCGAGAATGTCGAGGGAAGTCCCGAGGGGGACATCCTGATTGGCGACGTCTCCGACAACGTCCTGTTGGGAAGGGGTGGCGACGACCGTGTTCTCGGGGCTGGGGGCGCCGACTTCCTCGTCGGCGGAACGGGGCGCGACGAGATGATTGGCGGATATGGCGTCGACCGCCTCTACGCCTGGCCGGCAAGCGTGATGGCCCTCTCCGCTGTGGTCCCGCCCCTTCACGAATGGACGTCGCGAAGGTTGACCCCAACGATCCCCGCCCGCAGGGCTGTCGACTGCTTCCCTAGCGGTTCAGCTTCCAGCCGAGGCCGGAAGCATCACCTGCTCGAACGAGTCAGCCAGACCTCGATCGTTCACGTCGACAAGCGCCCCCATCACCCAGACGTCCTCCTCAGCCGTCTCGAACCGGGTCGGCATCTGCGTGATCAGCGACCGCAGTGCCTGCTCTGGCTTCACCCCGAGCACGCTGGTCCGCGATCCCGTCATCCCCACGTCGGAGACGTGAGCCGTCCCCCCAGGGAGCACCCGCCCGTCCGCCGTCGGCACGTGGGTATGGGTCCCGAAGACCGCCGCCACCCGCCCGTCGAGGTGCCACCCCATCGCCACCTTCTCGCTCGAGACTTCGGCGTGGAAGTCGACGATGGTCGCGTCCTGCTCGTGGTGGCTGAGGATCGAGTCGATGGTGTCGAAGGGCGAGCGGGCGACGCGGAGGCCGACGCCGCCGCTGAGGTTGACCACCCGCACCCGCATCCCGCCGACCTCGACCACGGTGTGGCCGCGGCCCGGGTTCGCCTGCGGGTAGTTGGCCGGCCGTACCACCCGCTCCTCCGTGTCCAGCCACTCGTAGGCCTCACGGTGGCGGTAGACGTGGTTGCCGCTGGTGATCACGTCGGCGCCGGCGCCGAAGATGTCGTTGGCGGTGCGTTCGGTGATCCCCATCCCGCCGGCCGAGTTCTCGCCGTTGACGATCACCAGGTCGGGTTCGTGCCGCTCGCGCAGCGCCGGCAGCGCCTTGCGCAGGCCCTGCCGCCCCGGGCTGCCGACCACGTCGCCGATGAAGAGGACCTTCATGTCGACCCGACCCTATTCGAGGCCGGCGGGATCAGACCGTCGCGAAGCGGCGCAGGGCCAGCCGCGCGATCAGCGCGTAGGCGGCGGCGAGGATCGCCAGGTGGAGCAGCGGGCCGCCGATCCCGGCGCCGGCCTCGTCCAGCGCCGCGGTTATCGCTTCCAGCCCCGGCTTGAAGGGGAAGAGCGCGGTCAGGTAGCGGATCAGGTCGAAGGCGGTGGGGCTGACGGCGCCGGAGGGCACGAGCGAGAGGAAGGCGATCGGCAGCGTCACCATGAAGGCCAGCAGGGAGACCGCGCGCACCTCGCGGGCCGCCGCCCCCAGCGCTGCCCCGGCCGCCCCGAGGGCCGCCGCTGCGAAGAGGATCGCGACCAGCCACAGCCAGACGCGCCCCATCTCCAGCGGCACGAAGATCTTCATCCCGAACAGCATCAGCAGCGTCACAACCAGCCCGACCGCGACTCCCAGCAGCACCTTCTCGGCGAGCAGGCCCTCGCCCGAGACGAGCCCGCGAGTCAGCCGTGGGAAGGCATTCTCCTCCCGCTCCAGCGCCAGCGAGCCGGCGACCAGGAGGACGACGACGAAGGCGAGGGTGAGGGTTGCGGCGACGGCGATCGCGAAGATTTCCAGCGGCGGGCTCTCCCCGTCGACCACCACCTTGTTGACCTTGATCGGCTGCGCCAGCCGGTCGATCAGCGGTTTGGCGACGTCGAGGTTGTCGCGCGCCTGGCTGGCGAATTGGTCCACTTCCTCCAGCGCCGGCCGCAGCGATTTCGGCACCGCCGGCGTCACCGCGTGGAGGATCCGTGCGCTCGCCCGCAGGCCGAGGATCGGGATTGCTTCCCCCAGTACGTGGAACTCGCCGCCGTTGACGATCAGCCCCAGGTAGCGGCTGCCTTCCGAGCCGATCCGCCGGGCGATCCGCAGGTTCGCCTGCGCCAACAGGCTGGTGATCCGGTCGTCGACGAGTTCGGCCTTGACCGCGTTTTCCTCGTTGACGAGGACTTCGACTTCCGGCACCCCAGGGGTCAGCGTCGAGAGCGAGTTGATCTGGTTCACCAGGTCGGCGGGGAGGATCAGCGCCGCCAGCACGTCCCCCGACTCGACCTTGCTCCGCGCTTCCTCGCGGTTATCGACGAAGACGCACTCGACCCGCTGGCAGATCTGCTCGCGGACGTTCGCCTTTGGCAGCTCGGCGCCGCCGACGTTGATCCGCGTGTTCGCCGGCACTTCGTTGAGGAAGGCGACCCGCGGGTCTTCGGGCCCGCGCGAGATCGCGAACCCGACTAGGACCGCGATCAGGATCGGGTAGGCGACCAGCAGCGCCGCCTGCAGCGGCGAGCGCCGCAGGATCTGCAGGTCCTTCAGCAGCAGCCAGCGCACGCCCCGCATCAGTGCCCCCGGTGGTGCAGGTAGGCGACGAAGGCGGTCTCGAAGTCGCGGTCGGCGTCCTCCGGCGCCTCGCGCCGCACCGCCTCGCGCAGCTCCCCGGCGGAGCCGTCGAAGAGGGACTCGCCGTCGGCGAGCACCAGCACCCGGCCGCCGTAGCGCTCGGCCTCCTGGATGTCATGGGTGGAGAAGATCACCGTCGTCCCGCCCCCGGCGAGCCCGGAGACGAACTCCCACAGCCGCGCCCGCTGCCGTGGGTCCAACCCCACGCTCGGCTCGTCCAGCAACAACACCGCCGGCCGCGACAGCAGCCCGATCGCGATGTTGATCCGCTGCTGGTTCCCCCCCGACAACCGCGCCACGACCTCCCCCCGCCGCTCCGCCAGCCCCGTCAGCCCCAACATCTCCTCCATCGAGGCATGCGGATCCTCATGCCCCTCCAGCCGAGCAAACAGCAGCAGGTTCTCCTCCACCGTCAGCCGCCTATACAGAGCCGCCTGCTGAGGAACCCAGCCAACCGCGCCCTCGGAGCTTTCGACCTCCCCACCATCAGGCCTCGCAATCCCCGCCAGGATCGACAACAGCGTCGTCTTCCCAGCCCCATTAGGCCCGATCACCGCCACCAGCTCACCCGGCCCAGCCTCCAAAGAAACGCCCCGCAGCGCCTCCCTGCTCCCGAACCGCTTGCTCACGTTCTTCGCCAGCACCGCCGGACAAGCTACTGCGCTGGCAGACAGGGACCGGGGGTGTCTCCGTACGGACACTTGGAGCGAGCGAAGCGAGCGGGTCCGGTAGGAGGCACCCCCGGTCCCTCCCCAACGCCAAGAGCCACCCCTTCCCTAGACTCAGGTGCAATGCCTTTTCCCTCCACGCGCATGCGCCGCATGCGCCGCACCGACACCCTCCGCGGCCTGGTCCGCGAGACCGAGCTCACCCCGGGGCACCTGATCCAGCCCGCCTTCGTGGTCGCGGGAGAGGGCGTCCGCGAGGAGGTCCCATCGATGCCCGGCGTCGAGCGCTTCTCGATCAACAACCTGGTCGAGGAGGCCGGCGAGATCGCGGCTGCCGGGATCGGCGCCCTGATGCTCTTCGGCATCCCCGCCGCCAAGGACGACTTCGGCACCGGCGCCTACGACGACGAGGGGATCGTGCAGATGGCGGTGCGGGCGCTGAAGGAGGCGCATCCCGACCTGGTCGTCATCACCGACGTCTGCCTCTGCGAGTACACCTCGCACGGCCACTGCGGCGTCATCCGCGAGGGCAGCCGCGAGGTCGAGAACGACCTCACCGTCGAGCTGCTGGCGAAAACCGCGATCTCCCACGCCGAGGCCGGTGCCGACGCGGTCGCCCCCAGCGACATGATGGACGGGCGGGTCGGCTCGATCCGTCACCAGCTCGACGAGGAGGGCCACCCCGACGTCCCGATCGTCGCCTACTCGGCCAAGTACGCCTCCGCCTTCTACGGCCCCTTCCGCGACGCCGCCGAGTCGACGCCCGAGTTCGGCGACCGCCGCGGCTACCAGATGGATCCGGCCAACGCCGCCGAAGCGGTGCGCGAGGCCGAGCTCGATCTCGAGGAGGGCGCCGACATGCTGATGGTCAAGCCCGCGCTTCCCTACCTCGACGTCGTGCGCCGGGTCAAAGAAGCGACCGGCGCCCCCGTCGCCGCCTACCACGTCTCCGGCGAGTACTCGATGCTGAAGGCCGCCGCCGCCAACGGCTGGATAGACGAGCGCGCCGCCGTGGTCGAGGCCCTGACTTCGATCCGCCGCGCCGGCGCCGACGCGATCGTCACCTACTACTCGAAGGAGGCCGCCCCGTGGCTTCGGTGAAGGTCCCGCAGTCGAAGGCGCGCAGCCGCAAGGACGGCGCCGCGATCCCGCTCGACGAGACCGACAAGCGGCTGATGAACCTCCTGCAGTCGAGCTTCCCGCTCGACCCCGAGCCGTTCGCGCTCGTCGCCGCTGAGGCCGACCTCGAGCTCGACGACGTCCTCGGCCGCACCCAGCGCCTGCTCGACGGCCGCATCATCCGGGAGATCACGCCGATCTTCGACACCCGCGCGCTCGGCTACGAGTCGATGCTGGTGGCGGCGAAAGTCGACTCCGAGCACCCGCAGCGGGCTGCTCGCCTTGTCAACGCCCACCCCGGCGTCTCCCACAACTACCTGCGCACCCACGACTTCAACCTCTGGTTCACGATCGCCACCCCGCCGGACTCGGAGCTCGGGCTGAAGGGGACGATCGAAGCGCTGATGGAGGAGACGGGAGCGGAGTCGATGCGGGAACTCCCGACCCTCACCCTCTTCAAGATCAACATGAACCTGGAGATGGAGAAGGGGACCGACGCGCTCGCCGCCGCGGTCGAGGCGGCACCACCGCGGGAGCTGGAACCGCAGCCCTACGACGAGGACGACATCGCCCTGATCCGCGCCCTGCAGGGGCCGATGGAAGCGGTCGCCCGCCCCTACGATCCCGCCGCGCAGGAGCTGGGGATCTCGACGGAGGAGCTGCTCGACCGCCTGCGGGCGATGGTCGACCGCAAGATCCTCCGCCGCGTCGCCGCGATCCTCTTCCACCGCCGCGCCGGCTTCTCCGCCAACGGGATGGGCGTCTGGAAGGTCCCCGAGGACGAGATCCTCACCACCGGCGCCAAGATGGCCTCCTTCCGCGGCATCTCCCACTGCTACCAGCGCCCCACCTACGCCGACTGGCCCTACAGCGTCTTCACGATGGCCCACGGCCGCTCGAAGGAGGAGTGCGACGCCGTCCTCGACGCGATCGCCGAGGAGTGCGGGATGGGCCCGGACGATCGTGCCACCCTCTACTCCTCGACCGAGTACAAGAAGATCCGCCTCCACTACTTCACCGACGACTACGCCCGCTGGGAAGCCGAACATTCCTGAGCTTCAGCTGTTCGGATGACCGACCTATTCGAGCGGGCGCGGCGAGTGCTTCCCGGGGGAGTGAACTCGCCGGTCCGGGCGATGCGGCAGATCGGCCGCGACCCGATCTTCGTCGACCGCGGCGAAGGCTGCTGGATCTTCGACGTCGAGGGCAACCGCTACGTCGACTGGATCGGCTCCTGGGGGCCGATGATCCTCGGCCATGCCGAGCCGGCCGTCCTCGCGGCGGTGATCGAAGCCGCCAAGCGGGGGACGAGCTTCGGCGCCGCGACCCTGGCCGAGGTGCGGCTGGCCGAGGAGGTGGCGGCGCGGATGCCCGCGGTCGAGATGCTGCGGATGACCAGCTCCGGGACCGAGGCGGCGATGAGCGCGGTGCGCCTGGCTCGCGCCGTGAGCGGCCGCGAGGTCGTCGTCAAGTTCGCCGGCGCTTACCACGGCCACTCCGACGGACTCCTCGCCGACGCCGGCTCCGGCCTGGCGACGCTGGGGGTGCCGGGCAGCCCCGGCGTCACCGCGGCGCAGGCGAAGACGACGGTGGTGATGCCGTGGAACGATCGTGAGGCGGTGGTGCGGGCGCTGCGCGAGCACGAGGTCGCGGCGCTGCTGGCCGAGCCGATCGCCGCCAACATGGGCGTCGTTCCCCCGGCCGCCGGCTTCCTCGAGTTCCTCCGCGAGGCGACCCGCGAGGCCGGCGCGCTGCTGGTCTTCGACGAGGTGATCACCGGCTTCCGCGTCGCCCGCGGCGGCGCCCAGGAGCTGCTCGACGTCGAACCGGACCTGACCGTGATGGGCAAGGTGATCGGCGGCGGCCTCCCGGCCGCGGCTTACGGCGGCCGGCGCGAGCTGATGGAACGGATCGCCCCTGCCGGCGACGTCTACCAGGCGGGAACCCTCTCCGGGAACCCGCTCGCGGTCGCCGCCGGCCTGGCGACCCTGGAGCAGCTCGACGCCGCCGCCTACGAGCGCCTCGGCGCCCTCACCGACCGCCTCGCCGCCGGCTTCGGAGAGCTCGCGCAGAACCGCCCGCTCCAGGTCGCCGCCGCGCCGGGCCTCGTCACCCTCTTCTTCAGCGAGGTCCCCGTCGTCGACTTCGCCACCGCGACCGCCTGCGACGTCGGGGCCCACGCCGCCTTCTGCCGCGCCCTGCTCGAGCGCGGCATCTACCCGCCGCCGGCCCAGTACGAGGCCTGGTTCGTCTCCCTCGCCCACGACGAGGCGACGATCGACCAGACGCTCGAAGCCGCCGCCGAGTCTTTGGACGAGGTGCTGCGGTGAGCCGTGTCACTTTCTTCCCCGCCGTCGGGGAATAAGGCGCCATGGCTGATTCCAGCGACGCCCTCCAGGCCCTCGCCGACCAGCTCCGCGCCGAGGACACCCCGATCTCCCCCCACGTCGTCGATCCCGCCGAGCCGGCGAAACTCGGCGAACTTGCCGGCGGAGGCGAGTACGCCCTGGTCGTCGAGGCTGTCCGCGAGGGCTACCTCCTCCACTACGAGCAGCCCCGCCTCCTCGCCGGCCACGACCCCGACCTCGCCCTCCTCGCCGGCGACTACCTCTACGCCCTCGGCCTCGACCGCCTCGCCAGCCTCGGCGACACCCGCGCCGTCGCCCTGCTAGCCGACCTGATCAGCGAATGCGCCCGCCGTCAGGCGGAGGGCGATGCTGCCTCCATCCCCTTGCTTTGGAGCGAGGCGGCCGAAGGCATTTCCGCCGCTCCGCGATAGCGCACGGGGAGCCCGGCTGCTTCACGCAGCCTCTGGAACGCGAGCGCCGTCGTCACCGTGTGGATCGGGGCTTCGCGATCGAACCATCGAATGAAGGCATCGGCTCTTTCGAGGGCCGCGCGATTTTCGGCCCGCGTCCTCTCAATTTTCTGGTCTAGCTCCTGTCGGGTCACCACACCCTCCACTCGACGACGACAAAACCATTCTAACGTCTCCCAAGAACGTCAAGAAGCTCTTCGGAGCGTTCCAGGCGTTCCCGCAACTCGGCGGTTTCCTCTCGACTAGCCATCGCGGCTTGCTGCCAAAACTCGGTGCCACTCTCGACTTCGCCCATCCTTCCCTCGGAGATTTCAAACGGCCCTGCCCGGCGCAGCCACTCCGGGGGAGATCCGCTGGGTATAGACCCCTCACAAGCAGGACGACTGCAGCAGCAGCCGCAACGACGAAAACCCAACCACAGAGCTCCCTGCCGATGCCATAGATCCTCCTCATGGAGGACTAAGGCCTCAGTCCGCCGAATCGCCCCCCAGGCGCCCCGGCTTCTGCGCAGTTTGCCCCTCTGTGACGCAGGTCACACCGCCTAAGCAATAGACTTCATCTCCCTACGCGAACCGACCTGTGGCAGACGACGCGAACAAGGTAAACGGGGCTGACGAGGTCCCCATCAAGGAGCGGGTGAAGCCCGACCCTCCCGGCTATTTCGAGGGGGAGTCGATGACGCGCCGCCACGTCTTCACGGTCGCGTCCCAGGCGCTCGGCGGCCTCGCCGCCGCCGGGATCGTGCTGCCCGCCGTCGGCTTTGCGGTCGCCCCGATCTTCCACCGCGGCAAGGAGCGCTGGGAGGCGGTCGGGCCGGTCTCCGACTTCGTCGAGGACACCTACCGCCAGGTCGTCTTCACCGAGACCGAGGGCATCGGCGACGCCGGCAAGACCACCGCCTACGTGCGCCGCAGCTCCGAGGACCTCGGTGAAGAAGCCGGCAAGTTCGTCGCCGTCTCCAACCGCTGCGCGCACCTCGGCTGCCCGGTCCGCTTCGTCGAGGCGGCCGGCAACTTCATCTGCCCGTGCCATGGCGGCGTCTACGACTTCCAGGGCAAGCGGATCGGCGGCCCGCCGGTGCGCCCCCTCGACCAGTTCCAGACCCGCGTCCGCAAGGGCCAGGTCGAGCTCGGCCCGCGCTACAGCGTCACTTCGCAGATGGAGCCGGTCCGCGCCCGCGACCCCGGGGAGTTCACCGGCGGGATCTGGGAATACCTCTACCCGCCGCGACCCTCTACCTTCCCACCGCCCTGATGCCGAGCTTCCCGAAACCGAAGATCCCGGACGCCGTCGTCCCGCCGCCGTTGCGCAAACCGGGCAAGCCCGGCACCGGCGGCACGCCCAAGGGCCAGGCGCCGTCGGACCTGAAGGACGGGTCCCCCGAGCGCCGCAGCGCCGGCGACAAGCTGCTCGAGCGCGGCAAAGAGGCGCCGATCGACGCCCTCGGCTGGGTCGACCAGCGGCTCGCCGCCAGCGGCTTCCTCACCGGCATGCTCTTCCGCAAGGTCCCGAAGGGGACCAACTGGTTCTACACGCTCGGCTCGGCGACGCTCTTTGCCTTCATCGTCCAGGCCACCACCGGCGTCTTCCTGGCGATGTTCTACACCCCCTCCGCGACCCAGGCCTACCACTCGATCTCCCACATCAACAACGAGGTCCCGCTCGGGCAGCTGGTGCACGGGATGCACAAGTGGGGCTCGAGCGTGATGGTGATCCTGATCTTCCTCCACATGGGGAGGACCTTCTTCTTCGGCGCTTACAAGTACCCGCGGGAGCTCAACTGGGTGATCGGCGTGGTGCTGCTGATCCTGACCATGACGATGGCCTTCACCGGCTACCTGCTGCCCTTCGACCAGCGCTCCTTCTGGGCCTCGATCGTCGGCATCAACATCAACGGCACCGGCCCGGTCGTGGGCCCGTACCTGAGCGACTTCCTGCGAGCCGGGCCTGAGCTCGGAGCGACCACGCTGTCGCGCTTCTACGCGATCCACATGCTGCTCGTGCCCGGGGCGATCATCGCCCTGATCGGCGCCCACATGTACCTCGTGGTCAAGCTCGGCACCACGGCGCCCCCGTGGGTCAAAGCCGAGCGGCCGAAAGTCGCCTCCCCGGTCTCCGAGCTCGACGCCGGCGCCAACGGCAACGGCCGCGTCAACGGCAACCGCGTCAACGGATCGCCCGTCAGCGGCGAGGGCAACGGAGCCCTATGAAGCCGCAGGACAAGCAGGCCTACCTGGAGGAGTACGAGCTTCTGAAGAAGAAGGGGAAGCCGTTCTTCCCCTACGCGGTGATGAAGGACTCGGTGATGGCGCTGATCGTCGTCGCCGTGATCATCGCGATGTCGATCATCCTCGGCGCCGAGCAGGGCCCGAAGGCGGACCCGACCTCGACCACCTACGTGCCGCGCCCCGAGTGGTACTTCTTCTTCCTCTTCGAGCTGCTGCGCGTGATCAAGCCGCCGGAGCTGGTTCCGATCGCGACGATCGGCATCCCGACCATCTGCATGGTCCTGCTGCTTCTGCTGCCGTTCTACGACCGCGGGCCGGAGCGCCGCCCCGAGCGCCGCCCGATCGCGACCACGGCCGGGATCATCACGATCATCGCGATGGGGTACCTGACCTACCTGGGCGCCACCGGAGGCGCGCCGACCGAGGTCGACATGAAAGTCTCCAAGCAGTACGAGCCCGGCAAGGAGGTCGTCGCCGGCTCCGGCTGCCTGGCCTGCCACAAGCTCGGCGAGAACGGCAACAACGGGCCGGGCCCCGAACTCACCCACATCGCCTCCCGGATCCCGCGGGCTGCGATCATCCGTTCGGTCGAAATCGGCCCCGGCATCATGCCCTCGTTCCGCGAACTGCCGCCGAAGAAGATCGAACAGCTGGCGGACTTCCTCTCCTCACTGGATTAGCCGGGCGGTGGGGACGGGCCCCGGCGGCCTGAATCCCATGGACACCATCAACGACAACCGCCAATCGCCGGACTTTGCCGGCCAGGTCAACCGCATGTTCGACCGGGTCGCCGGCCGCTACGACGCGCTCAACTCGCTGATGACCGCCGGGCTCCACCACCGCTGGCGCGAGCGCGCCGCGGCGCAGACCGGCCTCGAGCCGGGGGACTCGGCGCTGGACGCCTGCTGCGGGACCGGGGACCTGGCGCTGGAGCTTTCCCGCCGCGTCAGCCCCGGCGGCCACGTCGTCGGCTGCGACTTCTCCGAGCCGATGCTCGACCTGGCGCGGGAGAAGGCCGCCGAGCGCAGCGCCCCCAGCGTTCGCTTTGAGTGGGCCGACGCGCTGGAGCTGCCCTACGACGGCGAGCGCTTCGACGCCGTCACCGTCGGCTTCGGCGTCCGCAACCTCGCCGACCTCGACCGCGGCCTGCGTGAGATGGCTCGGGTCCTCAAGCCCGGTGGCCGTGCCGTCATCCTCGAGATCACCCAGCCAACCCGGCTGCCGCTCTCGCTCTTCTACTCGCTCTGGTTCGACCGCATCGTGCCGTTGCTCGGCGCCCTCTCCAGCAACCCGGAGGCCTACTCCTACCTGCCGGAGTCGGTCCGCAGCTTCCCCAGCCCCCGCGGCCTGGCCGAGAAGATGGACGCCGCCGGCTTCGAGGGCATTCGCTACACGGTGCTGGCGGGCGGGATCATCGCGATCCATGGCGGCACGCGCGGGTGACCCGCCCCTCCTCGGTTCCGCCTCCGGTCACGGCGGTCCTCGACGCCTCCAGCCGCTGGCTGCCCGCGCGGCTGGGGGAGGTCGAGGGGCTGCTGCGGGAGGCGATCGCCGGCTACGGTGAGCTGCTCGGCGCCGACGCCAGCGCCATCCTCGACGCCGGCGGCAAGCGGCTGCGCCCGATGCTGGTCCTCCTCTGCGCCGGACCGGACGGGGACGGGGCCGCCGTCCGCGCCGCCGCGGCCACCGAGCTGGTCCACATGGCGACGCTCGTCCACGACGACGTCCTCGACGACGCGCCGCTGCGCCGCGGCCTGCCGACCGTTGCCGCCACTTCCGGCCGCGACCGCGCCGTCGCCACCGGCGACCTCCTTTTCTCCCGCGCCTTCGCCCTCCTCGCCCACGCCGGCGACGCCCGCTCCGTCGCCCTCCTCGCCGACGCCTCCGTCGCCCTCGCCCGCGGCGAGCTCGCCCAGCGCCGCGACGCCTTCGACCTCGGCATCGACGAGCAGCGCTACCTGCACCGCTGCCGGCTGAAGACCGCTCGCCTCTTCGAGTGCGCCTGCCTGCTCGGTCGCGAGGAGGAGCGGCTGCGCGCGTTCGGTGCCGGCATCGGCCTCGCCTTCCAGCTGCTCGACGACGTCCTCGACGTCAGCGGCCCGCCCGAGCGAACCGGCAAGGCGCGCGGGACCGACCTTCTCGACGGCACCGTCACCCTGCCCCTGATCGAGGCGGCGAAGAGCGACCCGAGCATCCGCGAGGTCGACCTCCGCTCCCTCGACGCCGCCGGCACCGAGGCCCTTTGCGACCGCATTGCCGCCACCGGTGCCCTCGAGCGCGTCCGCGCCCGGGCGATCGAGATGGTCGCGGACGCCAAGGCGGCGCTGGAGAAAGCGGAGTTCGAAGCCGAGCAGCGCCACCTCCTCTCCCTCGTCGCCGACGGCGTCGTCCAGCGCTATAGCTAGGCGCTTTGGTCAACCAGGAGGCGACTAAGGCGCCTCATGCCCGCCCGCCCCAGTTGAGGCGGGCGGCTGATCACTGCTCCTGCTGGGTCGGCCGCACGAGGATCTCGTTGACGGCGACGTGGCGGGGGCGGGTCACCACGTAGGCGATCGCGTCGGCGATGTCCTCGGACTGGAGGATGTCCATGTCCTCGAAGCGGCCGCGAATCTCCTGCTCGATCTCCGGACGGTTGTGGCTCTGCAGCTCGGTGTCGACCGCGCCCGGCTCGACCAGGGACACTCGTACGTGCCGCCCGCTCAGCTCCTGGCGCAGGGACTCGCTGAAGGCGCCGACACCGTGCTTGGTCGCGTTGTAGACGCCGCTGCCTTTGCGCGCCATCCTCCCCGCGACCGAGGAGATGTTGACCATGTCGGCAACCCGCCGCGGCTCCTCCTCGGCGGCGGCCAGCAGGTGGGGGAGGGCGGCGTGCGCCGTGTAGAGGAGGCCGAGCAGGTTGACGTGGACCATCCGCTCCCATTCCTCCAGCGGCGCCTCGACGATCGGTCCCAGCAGCATCACCCCGGCGTTGTTGACGAGGACGTCGAGCCGGCCCAGCTCTTCGACCGCGCGCTCGACCGCGGAGCGCGCCTGCTCCTGCCCGCTGACGTCGGCCTCCAGCGGCAGCGCCGTGCCGCCGGCGCCGGCGATCTCGCCTGCCAGCTGCTCGAGCCGATCGGCCCGCCGCGCCACCAGCGCCACCGCCGCTCCGCGCTCGGCCAAGGAACGCGCCGCCGCCGCGCCGATGCCGCTCGAGGCGCCCGTTACCAGGGCGACGGTCCGATCAAGGTCCTGGGCAGCGGCCACCAGGCGTCTATACCCGGCCGCGAGTGGGCTCAGTCAGCGGGCGAAGTCGTCGGCGCCGATCAGGTCCCGGTGCAGGGCGCTGATGAAGGCGCCCGCCGACTCGCTCATGTTCGCGTGCTCCATTGAGCGGAGCTGGTCCGCCAGCTCCTGGGCGCCGAGGTCGAGCTGCTCGTCGAACACGTCGATCTCGACCTCGTTATGGACGCTCTCGCCGGCCCAACTGCACTCCGGGCAGCGCCGAGAGACGCGCCAGGCGCGGCGATCGCCGTCCTGCTCCCAGGCAACCGGCTGCACCAGCGCCGAGCTGCAGGCAGGGCAGACGTGGAGCGTCAGGTCGAGGGTCTCGTCGGAGCGGTGGTTGGCCACACTCGCAATATCGACCTCGAGCGCTCCACGGCAATCCGTAGTTCGCCCCATCCTCGCGTCAGAAAGCCCACAGGGGCGAACAGAAACCCGGACGAAAGTGATCCGGACACCGCGCCACCCCGTTACCATGGGCAAGATGCCAGGAAACATTGGACTTCCAGAGATCGCGATCGTTCTCGTTATCGCCCTCCTCGTCTTCGGGCCCAAACGGCTCCCGGAGCTCGGGCAAAGCCTCGGCCGCGGAATCCGCGAGTTCAAAGGCTCGATCAGCGGCGAGAACGACAAGGACCACGACGACGAGGACGAGGCGCCGAGCCTCCCGGAGTCGGAGTCGGCAAAGGTTCACGGCGACCCGGCCGACGCGGAGATCGTCCGCAACAAGACCAGCTAAGGCGGCGCCAGGATGGCCCGTCGCGTCAGGGCGGTCTCCCACGAAGATCGCCTTACCCTCGTAGAGCACCTGGACGAGCTGCGGACCCGCCTGTTTGTCTGCCTCGCCGCCCTCGGCGTCGCCCTGGCGCTCTGCTTCTGGCAGAACCACCTGCTGCTTGAAATCGCCCAGGGGCCGCTGCCGTCCGACCACGACCAGCTGCTCACCCTCGGGCCCACCGAGCCCTTCACGACCACCCTCACCATCTCCGCCTACGGCGCCCTCGTGCTCGCACTGCCGGTCGTCCTCTGGCAGCTCTACGCCTACGTGCTGCCGGCCTTCAGCCAGACCGAGCGGCGGGTGATCCTGCCGATCCTCCTGCTCTTCCCGTTCCTCTTCATCGCCGGCATCGCCTTCGCCTACTTCGTGGTGATGCCGGCGGCCCTCAACTTCCTCCTCGACTTCAACGACGGCCAGTTCAACATCCAGTTGCGGGCGCGCGACTACTACAGCTTCTTCTCGATGACCGAGCTCGCCTGCGGCCTGATCTTCCAGCTTCCGCTGGCGATCATCGCCGTGACCAGGCTGGGGATCGTGCGGATCGAGCAGCTCACCCAGAACCGGCGCTACGCCTACCTCGTGATCGCGATCGTCGCCGCCGCGCTGCCGGGAGTGGACCCGGTGACCATGCTCATTGAGATGGTTCCGCTGCTTGTTCTGTATGAGCTGAGTATCCTCCTCGCTCGGGTCCTGGGACGTCCGGGACACAGCGGAGGCGTGGCTCAGCCCTCTCCGCAGGAGTAGAGGGAGAGACGGAGTGGCTTCAGGCAAGCAAGAGCACAAGATGCTGTTCGACCTGCGCAGCGGTCGCCGCCGCGGCCTGGTCAAGGTCGTCTACGGGGTCCTCGCGGTCCTGATGGGCGCCAGCCTCTTCCTCACCGTCGGACCGGTCAACATTGGCGAAATCTTCGGCAACGGCAACGGCAGCTCGAGCGACGCCGCCCAGATCTACGAAGAACAGGTGGAGCGGCTCGAAGTCAAATTGAAAAAGGACCCGGAAAATCCGGAGCTGCTGCAGTCGCTGACCCGGGCCAACATCAACGCCGGCAACGCCGGAGTGGAACGCAACGAACAGACCGGCGAAACTTCGGTCACCACGGAAGCATTCGAGTCCTACCAGAAGGCCGACCAGGCCTGGACCGAATACCTGAAAGCCACGGAGGAACCGAGCCCCGGCCTCGCCCAGGTGGTGGCGCCGATGCTGTTCCAGCTGGCCGAACTCTCGAAAAGCTACCCGGAGGCGGAAACGCGCCTGCAGGCCGCGGCCGAAGCGCAGAAAATCTCCACCGACGCCCGGCCGAACCTGAACTCGCTCGCCACCCTCGCCCGCTACACGTACCTCACGGGCGATTTCGCTACCGCCGACAAGATCCGCGCGGAAGCGATGAAAGAAGCCAACAGCGCCTCCGAACGCGAAGCCATCGAAGAATTCCTCGACGAATCCGAAAAATCAGCCCACGCTTTCGTGAAAAACGCGAAGGCCGCGGCAAAGGCCGAAAAAGCCAACGGGGGCAAACCCTCCGAAACGCTGGAAAACCCCCTCAGCGGCGGCTTGACCGGCGGCGGGCTGGGCGAATAGCGAGCGGCGAGTCCGCTCTGCTGCGATGGGCCGTGTTGGGCTCGAACCAACGACCTTGAGATTAAGAGTCTCCTGCTCTACCAACTGAGCTAACGGCCCGGGGACGGGCAAGTATAGGAAGGTCGGCCGGTCGGGGCGGGCCAGCGGGGGCTACTTGAAGCGGCAGTATTTTTCGACCGAGCCGTCGATGATCGTGCCGTCTTCGAAGCTGAAGCGGCCGTGCGTCTGGAGGATGTTGTCGCTGCAGCGGGCGGAGACGTAGCTGCGCCGAGCTCCGGCGACGCGGTAGCGGCGCCCGATCTCCACGTCGAGGTGGGTGATCGCGCCGAAGCCGGCGGCGATCGGGGGGAGATCGATGCGGGCGCGGTAGCGGAAGCCGCCGCGGCGCTGTTCGATCGGGACGACGATCGCGTAGGTCTGGGTGCCGGGGACCGTGGTCTGCGCGTGCAGGACCGCGGTCGGCAGCCCGTCAAGCCGCGGGCCGTTGAAGATCGTCAGCGGCGCCCGCGCCTTGACCGGTCCGCTGTCGAGAGAGATCAGCGCTTCGACGTGGCCGGTGCCGACGATCGCGCCGCTGCAGATCGCCCGCGCTTCCTCGGTGCTCTCCTGGTCGATCGATTCCGGCGCGCAGCTCGGCAGCCCGGCGACGCTGAGGCGGCCGTCGCGGTCGAAGTCGATCAGCGCCTGCCGCAGCTTCGGCGGGCCGGCGCCGTTGCGGCCGGAGATCTCGACGTGGCCCTGGAAGTCGATCGGGGCGAACCGGTGTCGCGGCAGCGTCTGCGGCGTGAAGCCGCCGTCGGCCCGCAGGACGACGTCGTCGACTTCGACGAGCGCGGCACGAGCGGTGCCGGCCGCCAGTGCGATCGCCAGGATCGCCAAGAAGAGCAGCAGGGGGCGCCGTCTCAGCGCGGCAGGTGGCATGGCGAGGTCAGGGTCGCCGGGAAGAAGTCGCCGTTGGTGAAGCTGAGGTCCCCCTCGACCTGGAGCCGGCCGCCGGAGCAGTAGGCCTCGACGAAGCCGACCTTCTTGCCGCCCCGCTTACGCGTCGCGCCGACGTGCGCTTCGGCCAGCGTCGGGGCACCGAAGCCGCCGGCGATCTCCGGCATCTTCACGTCGACCTGGTAGCCGTAGCGCCCCTTCGAGACGCGCTGGACGACGATCGGGACCAGCAGCGCCTGCGGCGAGGGCACGGTCTCGTAGGCGTGGGCGATCAGGGTCGGCTTGCCAGCGGTCGGCGCGGCGTTGAAGAACGAGATCGGCGAGGTGATGGTGAACGGGTCGCGGCCCGGCATCGTCACCAGCGCCTTCCCCGTCCCCTTGCCGACCAGCGCCGACGCGCAGCGCTTCCGCGCCTGCGCCGGCGTCGCCCCTTCCAGCTTCGCGATCGGGCAGGTGGGGAACGCCTTGCTGTTGACCCGCCCGTGCTTGTCGATCAGGAAGCTGATCTCCGCCAGCGTCGGTGGCGTCGAACCGTCCTTGGTCTTGACCCGGGTGATGCTGCTGAGGGTGATCGGGGCGCCGCCGCTCCTCGGCAGCTCCCGCGGCTGGATCGTCGCCGTTGAGCTGACGCAGAGGGGGCCGATGCAGCTGTCGACGCCGGAGGCGCTCGCGGCGAGGCCCAGGACCAGCAGCCCCGCCAGCAGCAACGTTTTCCGCATCGGCTTCCTCAATCAGCTCCCCTTACACGTTTTGAACACCGAACCTTGGAGAAAGGTGCCGTCTTTGAACTGGAACTGCCCTTTCGCCTGCAGGCGCCCGTCCGGGCAGCCGGCGTTGGCGTAGCTCAGCGTCTTCCCCTTGTACTTCCATTCGCGCCCGATCGTCAGGCGGGCATAGAGGGGGATGCCGGAGCCGCCCGCGATCTTGGGGATTTTCCCCACGGTCTTGAAGCCGTAGCGGCCGTCGTGGACCCGCTGGATCTCGACCGGGACGACAAAAGTCGTCGGGCCCGGCACCGTCAGGTGGGCGTGGATCAGCACCGCCGGGTTCCCGTGGATCGGCCGCGCGTTGAAGATCGTCAGCGGCGAGGAGGCCGGGATCGGCCCTTGTTCGGGGAAGATGACGACGGCCTTGCCAAAGCCTTTGCCGACGATCGCGCCGGGGCAGAGCTTGCGCGCCGCCTCGGTCGTCGTTGCCGCCAGCTTCTGCGGCGTGCAGACCGGCAGCCCCTTCGTCTCCACTTCGCCGTGTTTGTCGAACCAGATCGTCACGGTTTCCAGGATCGGCGGCGGCGTCCCATCAGCCGTCCCGATCTTCCCGAACCCGTGCAGCTTGATCGGGGCGAACCCCTTCTTCGGCAGCGTCGTCGGCGAAAACCCGCCGTCGGTCGTGACCACGACGTTGCCCGCGGTCAGCTTGATCGCCAGCGCCGAACCCGCCGCGACGAGCAGCAGCGCCAGCCCCAGTACATGTGCTCTTAACAGAGTCTTCCGCACCAAATCTCCCTCCCGTTGGCCTCTACCGCCAAACTACCATCCGTGGGAAGGAGGATCGGCAGGGCAGGCAGAGGGTCCTCGCGGAAAGGGCCGAATCGAGACCAGCCATTTTTGCTGCGCCATCCGCGCGCGGTCCTGGTGGTCGCCGCCGTCCTGCTGGCCACGTTGGGGGTAATCGGGACCGGCACGAACAGCCGCCTCGACCCGACCACGATCGACGTCGCCGGGACCGAATCCTTCCGCAGCAACCAGCTCCTGCGCGAACACTTCGGCGAGACCGCCCCCTTCGCGATCCTCCTCCGCGGCCCCGCCGCGGCGATCGACCGCCAGGGGCCGCGGCTGATCGACGCCCTGCGCGAGGACCCGCGGGTGACGACGCTCTCGCCTTGGGACACCGGTGCGGTCCAGCGCCTGCGCCCGAGCCCGGAGAAGGCGCTGATCCTCGCCGACTTCCACGTCGGCACCCGCACCGCGGTCAACGAGACCGTGCCGCACCTCAACCGCGTGCTCGAGGAGGAGGTCCACGCCCCGGTCGACGCGACCCAGACCGGCTACGCCAGCCTCTCGCGGGCGCTGCAGGAAGAAAACCTCGAGGCCAGCCACCGCGGCGAGCTGATCGCCTTCCCCTTCCTGCTGATCATCCTCCTGCTCGTCTTCCGATCGCCGATCGCCGCGGCGATCCCCCTCGCCTTTGGCGCGATCACCGTGGTCGCCTCGCGCGGGATCCTCTACTTCTTCACCGGCTGGTTCGAGATCGACGCCTTCGCGGTGACGGTCTGCTCGATGATGGGCCTCGCCCTCGGCGTCGACTACGCGCTGCTGATGGTCTCCCGCTTCCGCGAGGAGCTCGCCGAGGGGCATGCGCCGGTCGAGGCGGCGCGGCTGACCCGCCACCACGCCGGCCGCACGGTGATGTTCGCCGGCAGCACCCTGCTGCTCTCGATGATCGTCTCCCTCTTCATCCTCCCCGGCTCCCTGCTCGCCTCGCTGGCCGGGACGGTTTGCATGGTCGTCATCCTCAGCGTCACGGTGGCGACCGTCGCCGGCCCGGCGATCCTCACCCTGCTCGGCCCCAACGTCGACCGTTGGCGCCTCGGCGCCACCGCCCCTGCCGGCGGGCGCTCCCGGCTGATGGTGCTGGTCGGCGCGGCCCTGCGCAAGCCGGCGCTGGCGGCGGTCCTGATCGGCGGCCTGCTGCTGCTGCTGGCGACGCCGGCTGTGGGGCTGAAGACGGGGCCGCCGAGCACCGAGCAGCTCCCCCACGACTCGACCGCCCGCAAGGACGCGGAACTGATCGGCATGCAGTTCGGCCCCGGCTACGAAGCGCCGTTCCAGGTCGTCGCCGTCTCCAACTCGGGGCCGATCACCGACGCCAAGAACCTCGCCGCGATCGAAAGCTTCCAGCGCAAGGTGGCGAAGATCCCCGGGGTGCGGACGGTGATCGGGCCGGGCCCGGCGGTGAAGCAGGTGGAACCGCTGCGGGACCTCGGCAACTCCTTCCTCTCCAGCGAAGGCAACATCGCCCAGGTAAAGCAGCTCGGCCGGCTCGGCCGCAGCCTCACGGTCGCCGCTGGCGGGGTGGGGCAGCTGCGAGAAGGGATTTCCGAAGCCAGCGACGGCGCCGGCCTGCTCGCCCTCGGCTCCGACCGAGCCGGCGAGGGCGCCCAGAAGATCGCCAGCGGGCTGACCCGCGCGCTGGACGGGAGCGGGGAAGCGGTGGAGGCGCTCGACAAGTTCTCCGAAGGGTCGCGGCAGCTCAACAAGGGGCTCGAAAA
>Ga0307300_10000077_pt1 | contig 23762 bp, 20 predicted proteins | sample ER_DNA_181_FD_194492 | JGI IMG/M metagenome (GOLD analysis project Ga0307300, IMG submission 194492) | Bulk soil microbial communities from the East River watershed near Crested Butte, Colorado, United States - ER_DNA_181 | ecosystem: Environmental > Terrestrial > Soil > Floodplain | place... | reverse complement strand
CGGCCCAGTGTCAAGCCTCTCTCTTAAAAAGCCGCTTGAGAGATGGAAGTCCCGCGCGGCCTTGGTGGAGAGCTGGGGTATCTCGATAACGCTCGATTGGGGACCCTGGTGGGGGGTCACTGGGTACTCAGCATGGAGCCGGGCCAGCAACCTTGGGGCGACAGCAGCCCACGATCCAGCCGGCGGTGGTGCTCCCAGGGACCCCCCACCAGGGTCCCCCCCGCCCGTACTTAGTGTCTTTGAATCCCTGGTCGATCCAGGGCATCATGTCGCGGAGGTCGTGTCCGACCTCCTCGATCTGGTGCCCTGCACCCTCGGCTCGCATGCGATCGAAGTTCTCGTTGCCGGCGCGGTTCTCGGCGATGAACTCCTTGGCGAAGTCGCCGGACTGGATCTCGGAGAGGATCTGCTTCATCGCCGCCCGGGACTCCTCGCCGATAACGCGCTTGCCGCGGGTCATGTCACCGTACTCGGCGGTGTTGGAGATCGAGTAGCGCATCCCCTGGATCCCCTTTTCGTACATCAGGTCGGCGATCAGCTTCAGCTCGTGCAGGCACTCGAAGTAGGCGAGGCGGGGGTCGTAGCCGGCCTCGACCAGGGTCTCGTAGCCGGCGCGGACCAGCTCCGAGGCGCCACCGCAGAGGACGGCCTGCTCGCCGAAGAGGTCGGTCTCGCACTCGTCTTTGAAGGTCGTCTTGATCACCGCGGCACGGCCGCCGCCGATCCCGGAGGCGTAGGCGAGGACGAGGTCGTGGGCTTCGCCGGAGGCGTCCTGGTGGACGGCCATCAGGCAGGGGACGCCGCTGCCTTCCTCGTACTGGCGGCGGACCAGGTGGCCCGGGCCCTTCGGCGCGACCATGCCGACGTCGACGCCGGGGGGCGGCTCGATCTCGCCGAAGTGGATCGCGAAGCCGTGGGCGAAGAGCAGGAGGTTGCCGGGGGCGATCCCGTCGGAGATCTCCTCGCGCCAGACCTCGGCCTGCTTCTCGTCCGGGAGCAGGATCATCACCAGGTCGCCGCGGCTGGCGGCTTCGGCGACGTCGAGCACCTCGAGCCCGGCCGCTTCGGCCTTGGCGCGGCTGGAGGAGCCGGGACGGAGGCCGACGACCACCTCGACGCCGGAGTCCTTGAGGTTGAGCGCGTGGGCGTGTCCCTGGGAGCCGTAGCCGAGGATGGCGACGGTCTTGCCGTCGAGCTTGCCCAGGTCAGCGTCCTTGTCGGTGAAGATGTCGTCGGTTCGCATGAGGCGGCAGGCTAGCGGAGCGCCCTGCGCATCAGCTTGCCCGAGGGCGTGCGCGGCAGCGCCGAGGCCAGCTCCACCCGCTTCGGGACTTTGAACCCGGCGAGGGATTCGGCGCAGTGGCGGCGCAGTTCGTCCGGGCTCACCTCGGCCTCGCTCTCGAGCACGACCACCGCGGTCACCGCCTGCTGCCACTCGGGGTCCTCGCGGCCGATCACCGCCGCCTCGGCGACCTGCGGGTGGCGCAGCAGCACCTCCTCGACCTCGGCCGGGATCACGTTCTCGCCGCCGCTGACGATCATGTCGTCGATCCGGTCGCGGACGTAGAGGAAGCCTTCCTCGTCGATGTGGCCCAGGTCCCCGGTGTGGAGCCAGCCATCGGAATCGGCGCTGCCGGGGGCTACGGTCGGCCCCTGGACGAGGATCTCCCCTTCCCGGATCCGCAGGTGGGTGGTCAGCAGCGGCCGCCCGGCGGAGCCGAGCTTGCGCTTCGCGTCGGCCGGTGCCAGCGTCGTCACTTGGGAGCAGGTCTCGGTGAGGCCGTAGGTCTGGACCACGGTGGCGCCCTTGGCGAGCGCCTCTTCCAGCGGTTCGGCCGGGACCGGCCCGCCGCCGACGAGGATCGCCCGCGGCCCGGAGAGGTCGACGCCGGCGTCGAGCAACCGGGCCAGCATCGTCGCCACCAGGCTGACCTGGGTGATCCCGTCGCGCTCCAGCGCGTCGGCCACCCGCTCGACGTCGAAGCCGTCGTGGACGACCGCGCCGGTGCCGTAGACGACCGCTTTCATGACGATCCCGAGGCCGGCGATGTGGCTGAGCGGGACGCAGCAGAGCCAGCGGTCCTCGGGCTGGACGCCGATGTTGAAAGCGGAGCCGACTGCGTTCCAGAGGAAGTTGCCGTAGCTGAGCGGGATCGGGCGCGGCTGGCCGGTGCTGCCGCTGGTGAGGACGCGGCAGCAGATGTCGTCCATGTCGTGCTCGCCGAGCAGCGGCAGGTCGGCCTCGGTCTGGGTCAGCTGGCCGGGGTCGTCGAGGTCGATGATCGGCTCCTCGGCGCCGACGATCGCGGCCCGCTCGGCCCCGGTCAGGCGGGGGCCCAGGGGCAGCAGCGCGGCTCCGAGCTTCATCAGCGCGTGCAGGAGGACGACCTGCTCGCGGCGCGGGTGCATGGTCAGCGCCGCGGTCGAGCCGCGGCGGACGCCGTGGGCGGCGAGCCGGCGCGCGACCCAGGTCGCTTCCGCCTCCAGCTCGGCGTAGGTCATCTCCGCCCCGTCGGCGACGAGCGCCGTCCGGTCGGGGCAGCTCTGCGATCTCTGGGAGAGCCAGTCGTCGAGCTTCATCGGGATATCGTCCCCATCATGCCCAAACGCCACAAAGGAGCTCCGCCCGAGGAGCAGCTCTACGCACCGATCGAGTGGATCGCGGGTCCCGGCGACTACGAAGACATCCGCTACGAGACCGGCGGCGGGATCGCCAAGGTGACGATCGACCGCCCCGACGTGCTCAACGCCTTCCGGCCGCAGACGCTGATCGAGGTCTCGAAGGCGATGGAGCTGGCGCGCGAGGACAGCGAGGTCGGCGTCATCGTCTTCACCGGGACCGGCGAGCGCGCCTTCTGCAGCGGCGGCGACCAGACCGTCCGCGGCGACACCGGCTACATGCCCGAGGGCGCCTCGGTCGGGCGCTTCCACGTCACCGACCTGCAGGTGCAGATGCGGCGCCTGCCGAAGCCGATCTTGGCGATGGTCGCCGGCTACGCGATCGGCGGCGGCCACATCCTCCACCTCTGCTGCGACCTGACGATCGCCGCCGACAACGCCGTCTTCGGCCAGACCGGGCCGCGGGTCGGCTCCTGGGACGGCGGCTACGGCGCCTCGTTGCTGCGCGACCTGGTCGGGACGAAGAAGGCGAAGGAGTTCTGGATGCTCTGTCGCCAGTACGGCGCCGAGGAGGCGCTCGAGATGGGGCTGGTCAACGCGGTCGTGCCGCTGGCCGAGCTGGAGCGGGAGACCGTCGCCTGGTGCCGGGAGATGCTCGCCCTCTCCCCCTTCGCCCTGCGCCTGGTCAAGGCCAGCTTCAACGCCCACGAGGACGGCTACGCCGGGATCCAGCAGCTCGCCCACGACGCGAACCTCCTCTTCTACGGGAGCGAGGAGGCGGCCGAGGGTCGCGAGGCCTTCAAGCAGAAGCGCTCCCCCGAGTTCTCCAAGTTCCCCCGCCGCCCATGAGGATCTGGCTGATGGCGGCGCGGCCGCGGACGCTGCCGGCGGCGATCGCCCCCGTCCTGGTCGGGACCGCGGCCGCGGTGCAGTGGGCCGGGGAGCTGCCGCGCTGGGGCGCCTTCCTCGCCGCCCTGGTTGGCTCGATCTTCATCCAGATCGGGACCAACCTCGCCAACGACTACTCCGACGCCAAGCGCGGCGCCGACACCGCGGACCGGCTCGGGCCGGTGCGGGTGACCGCCAGCGGCATGGTGACGCCACAGCGGGTGATGACGGCGACCTGGATCGCCTTCGCGGTCGCGGTCGCCTGCGGGATCTACCTGACCGCGGTGGCTGGATGGGTGATCCTCCTGATCGGAATCCTCTCGATCGCCGCCGGCGTCCTCTACACCGGCGGTCCCCGCCCCTACGGCTACGCAGGTTTCGGGGAGGTCTTCGTCTTCCTCTTCTTCGGCCTCGTCGCCGTCAACGGCTCCTATTACGTGCAGCTGGAGGAACTCGACGCCCTCTCGCTCGGGCTCTCGATCTCGATCGGGTTCCTGGCGACGGCGATCATCGTCGTCAACAACGTCCGCGACGTCGACACCGACCGCCGGGCGGGCAAGAACACGCTGGCGGTCCGGATCGGTCGCGAGGCCGCGGTGCGGCTCTACGTGGTACTGGTCGTGGGCGGCTTCCTGGTGCTGCCGATCGCGCTCTGGGCCGGCGAGGCGAGCGCGCTGCCGATGATCGGCTGGCTGGCGGCACCGCTGGCGGTGAAACCGGCGCGGGCGCTGGCGGAGCGGCGGGACGGCCCGGCGCTGAACGCGGTGCTGGCGGCGACCGGGGCGCTGCTCGGCGTCTTCAGCCTGCTCGTCACCGCCGGCCTCCTGATCTCGGCCTGAGAGACTCCGGCCGTGCACCTCAGCTCGGTCGAGGTCATCCCCTACGCCCTGCCCTTCAAGCGTCCCTACGTGACCGCGCGCGGGGCGCTGGAGCGGCGGGAGATGGTGCTGCTGCGGGTCCGCGACGAGGAGGGGGTTGCGGGGCTGGGCGAAGCGGTGCCGCTGTCGCTGCGAGGCGGGGTGACGCTGACGGAGGTGGTGCGGGAACTCGAGGAGTGGGCGGCGCGGCAGGAGGACGAGGGACTGAGCGCGCCGGCCCGCTGTGCGGTGGCGGTGGCGCGGATGGACTTGCTGGGTAGGAGGGCGGCCGATCAAAGTGGCGGTGAAGACGAAGCGGTTCCGTGCAACGCAACGTTGGCGGCGGGTGGGCCGGAGGCGGTCGTGGCTGACGCTGAAGCGTGGGCGGCCGAGGGATTCACGACGTTCAAGCTGAAGCTCGGTGCCGAGTCCGCGAGAAGCGTCGGTATGCGACGGTCCTCACGGACTCGCGGAAGTGGGGATGTGGAGATGGTGCGGGCGGTGCGGGAGGCGCTCGGGCCGGAAGTGCGGATTCGCGTCGATGCGAACCAGGCATGGGACTTCGAGACGGCCAAGGTGCGCCTGGCCGAACTGGAGCCCTACGGGATCGAGCTGGCGGAGCAGCCGGTCGGGACGCTGGAGGAACTCGCGGAGCTCGCTGAGGCGACGTCGATCCCCCTCGCGGCCGACGAGAGCGTCGCGTCTCTCGACGAGGCCGAGGAGGCCGCGGCGCTCGGCGCCTGCGCCTACACCGGGATCAAGCTCTCCAAGGTCGGGGGACCGGAGGATGCTCTGCGGATCGCCGACGTCCTCCCCGCCTACATCACCAGCGCCCTCGACGGACCGGTCGGGATCGCAGCAGCCGCGCAGACCGCCCTCAGCCTCGCCGAGACCGGTCACCCGGAACGTCTCCACCTCGCCCACGGCCTCGCCACCCCGCGCCTCTTTGACTCCACCATCGCCTCTGCGGAGTGCGAGCTGCGGAACGGGATGCTTCACCTGCCGCCAGGACCAGGTCTTGGGGTCGAGATCGACGAGGATGCCCTGCAGGCACATCGCCTCTAGTCCCATGGACCCGACCAACGCCAACACCGCCCTTGCCTCGGCCTTCGCCGAGGAGCTTGCGCGGAGCGGACTGCGGCTGGCGGTGGTCTCCCCCGGCTCGCGTTCGACGCCGCTGGCGTTGGCGCTGTGGCGGCAGCCGGAGATCGAGGTGAAGGTGATCGTCGACGAGCGCTCGGCCGGGTTCTTCGCGCTCGGGGCGGCGCAGGTGCGGCGCGATCCGGTGGCGCTGCTCTGCACCTCGGGGACGGCGCTCGTCAACTACCACCCGGCCGTGGTCGAGGCCGACGAATCGGGGATCCCGCTTGTCGTCCTCAGTGCCGACCGGCCGCCAGAGCTGCGGGGGATCGGCGCCGGGCAGACGATCGACCAGATCAAGAGCTTCGGCTCCTCGGTGCGCTGGTTCTGCGAAGTCGGGACGCACGAGGCCGACGACTCCGGCCTCCTCCACTACCGCTCGGTCGCCTGCCGGGCGCTGGCCGCGGCTCGGGGAGAGGCGCGACCGGGACCCGTGCACCTGAACATGCCGTGGCGCGAGCCGCTGGCACCGGTCCAAGTCGAGGGCGCGGTGACCGCGACTGACGAGCTGGCGCTGAACGGTCGCGGCGGGCGGCCGCTCACCGCGGTCACCCCCTTGGACCTCGAGCCCTCCACCTTCCTCCTCGACGAGGTCGCCGGCCATATCGGCAACGCGATCTCCGGCGTCATCGTCGCCGGGCGCCAGCTCGACCCCGAGCTGCGCGAGCCCCTCGTCCACCTGGCCCGCGTCGCCGGCTTCCCGATCCTCGCCGACCCGACCTCGCAACTCCGCTGCGGCCCCCACGACCGCTCCCACGTCGTCGCCGCCTACGACCTGCTGCTGCGCGAGGAGCACTTCGCCCGCTCGGTCGTCCCCGACCTGATCCTCCGCTTCGGCGAGATGCCGACCAGCAAGCCCCTGCGGGCCTGGATCGAGGCCAGCGGCGCCGAGGAGATCGTGATCGACCCCTACGGCGGCTGGAACGAGCCGTCCAACCGGGCGGCGGCGATCCTCCGCGCGGACCCGACTGAGCTCGCCTCCGGCTGGGCGGCCCGGGTCGAGGGCCTGGAAGGGCGGGAACGGCCTCTGCCGGAGCGGTGGACGGAAGCGGAGCGGGCGGCGCAGGCGGCGCTGGACGAGGCACTGACCGGCGCCGGGATCTCCGAGCCGGCCCTCCACCGCACCCTCGGCGCCGCCCACCGCGACGGCGACCTCGTCTACACCAGCTCAAGCATGCCGATCCGTGACCAGGAGGCGTTCCTCGCCGCCGGGGGCGCCGACGTCCACTTCCTCTCCAACCGAGGCGCCAACGGTATCGACGGCCTGATCTCCTCCGGCATCGGCGCCGCCCATGCCAGCGGCCGGCCGACGACGATCGTCACCGGCGACCTCGGCCTCCTCCACGACATCGGCGGCCTCGCTGCCCTGCGCGAGGTCGAGCCCCCGGTCCGGATCGTCGTCATCGACAACGACGGCGGCGGCATCTTCCACTTCCTGCCGCAGGAGTCGGCGCTGGACCGCGACGAGTTCGAGACCCTGCTGGGAACCCCACGCGGCGTCGACGTCGCCAAGGCCGCCCAGCTGTTCGACCTCCCGCACCAGCGCCTGGAGTCGCTCGGGGAACTGCCAGGCGCCCTCGCCGCTGGCACCGGCCTGATCGAGGTCCAGACGGACCGCCATGCCAACGTCGAAGCGCACCGCGAACTCGCACACCGCGTCCACGACGCACTGCCGGGCTAACAGGAGATCGGACCGGCCTCGCGTCCTGACCCCGGTTGCCAGGCAACCCCGTAGATGCTCATATCAGGATCCGAAAAGACCTTCGTCAGGCAGGTCCCGTCGGCGTTCATCGCCATTACGCGGTTGCCTTCCTCGAGACCGTGATCGCCGGGATCGACGTCCCGGAAACTCACGAACGCGAGGCGCTGCCCAGAGGGGTCCCAGCTCGGCGAGGCAAGTGGCCCGCGCATGCGCGCCAGCAGCCTCGACCCAGCCGAGGAGCCGACGCGTCCTACTCGCAGCTCTCCCAGCGAGGACGCTCTCTCTTCTCCCTTTCTCGGTAGCCAGGGTCTCAAGCGCACGAAGGCGAAGCTGGATCCATCGGGTGAGTAGATGGGTTCGGCCCCATTGCGGGCGAGCAGCGAGGTGCGCCCGGTTCCGACGTCGATCGCGACCGCCCGGAACCGTCGGAAATCCCACCCGGTAGCGGCGAGAGTCGAGCCGTCGGGGGCGTAGGAGTTGGGGGTCAGGAACTCGCCCCCCCACCGGGTCAGCCTCCGCATCGTGCCTTTCTCGAAGTCGAGTGACCAGATCGAACTCCTGACGGTGATGGTCCTCTTGCCGGTCCTGCGAACCTGCACCCGAGCGAAAGCCGCCGAGCTGCCGTCAGGCGCCATGACCGCATCGCCGAGTTCAAGCGGGATGCGTGGGTAGATCCGGGGGTGGCTGCCGTCGGCATCGACTACGCCGAGCACCGGATCGTCATCCGGGTACACATTGGCGGAGAAGGCCATTCGGCTTCCGTCGGCTGACCACGAAGGAGGTGCGTCCGCCCCCGCGGTGTCGGGGTCGACGATCTGACGCGGATCTTCCCCCAGCGGACCCATCGTGATCACTTCTTGACCGTATTTCTGGACGACGATCGCCAGGCGCGGACCTTCCGGTGCTGCAGCGCCGGCGGGGGCCGCCACGCCGAAGAGCGCACCGGTAATTACCAAAAGGGCGACACGGAAGTTCACGGGATCGTGACCCTACTCGGCCAACAGCGGCAAAAGCGCCCCGAGCTTCACCTCGGTCTCGGCCAGCTCGGCCGCCGGGTCGGAGCCGGCGACGACGCCGACGCCGGCGAAGAGGTGGGCCTCGCGGTCGCGGAGGAGGGCGCTGCGGAGGGCGACGCAGAATTCGCCGTCCTCGGTCGCGTCCATCCAGCCGACCGGGGCGGCGTACCAGCCGCGGTCCATGCCCTCGAGCTCGGCGATCGCGGTCGCCGCGGCAGGCCAGGGCTCGCCGCCGACGGCGGGGGTCGGGTGCAGGAGGCCGGCCAGCTCGAGCGCCGAGTGGGGCTCGGCCAGCTGGGCGATCACCGGCGTCGCCAGGTGCTGGATGTTCGCCACCCTGACGATCTCCGGCTCGGCCGCGGCCTCGACCCAGACGGCGTGCGGGCGCAGGGCGCGGACGATCCGCTCGGCGACGATCCGCTGCTCGCGGCGGTCCTTGTCGCTGCGCAGCAGTTGCTCGCCGAGATGGTCGTCGACGGCGGGGTCGGAGCTGCGGCGGGTCGAGCCGGCGAGGGCGACCGTGGAGACGCTGGCGCCGGAGCGGCGGACCAGCAGCTCGGGGCTGGCACCGACGAAGGCGGCCTCGGGCGTGCCGCAGCAGAAGCAGAAGCAGGCCGGGAACTGCTCGCGCATGGCACCGAAGACCGCGGCGGGATCGTGAGCCGCACCGGCGCTGACGATCACCTCGCGGGCCAGGACGACCTTGCTCATCTCGCCCGCGGCGATCCGGGATGTGGCGCCCTCGACGGCGGCTTCGAACTCGCGCGGCGGGCGGGCGCTGCGGATGTCGGCGCGGGCGGTCGGGTGCGGGTCGAGCAGGGGCAGCGGCGCGTCGGTGCGAAGCGAGGCGAGCCGGGACCGCAGACCCTCCCCCAGCCGCTCGACGTCCGCGCCGGGCTGCACGACGGCGTTGACGGTGAGGAAGGTGCACTCGCCGCTGCGGCAGAGCGAGAGCTCGGGCAGGACCAGCGAGGCCGGCGCCAGCGAAGACCAGGTTGCGCTGTTCCCGCCGTCAGGGTCGAAGGCGAAGCCGCCGAGCCAGACCGGGCCGGAGCCCGCCGGCAGCCCGCGGGGCTCGTCGAACACAGCGCCACCGCCGATCCGCAGGCACTCCTCGGCGACGTCGTCGAACCGCCCCCTCCCTCGCGAGCTCGCCTCGTGGGCGACCCCGAGCCCGGCGAGCGCGAACCCGCGGTCGGGCTGCTCCCAGCAGAACCAGCGGTCCGAGGCCAGCCGCGAGGCGAAGACCGCCGCGCAGGGATCTTCGACGTCGACCTCGCGGGTGACGCTTACGAGAGTGCGCCGTCCCCGTTCGGCAGCCTTGGCTAGCGCGCCGAAGAGGTCACTAGTCGTGACCACGACCTATTGCTATCTCGCCAGTGCGTACCATTTCCACCAGGCCGTGCGGGCGGACCATCCGCTCGAAGGCCTCGATCTTCTCGGCGGAGCCGGTCACCTCGATCGTCATCGTCCGCCGCGCCACGTCGACGATTTTCGCCCGGAAGATCTCGGCGAACTGGATGATCTCGGCCCGGTTCTCGACCGCCGAGGAGACCTTGAAGAGGGCCATCTCGCGGGCGACCGTCTCCTCCGGCTCCATGTCGCGGATCTTCAGCACGTTGACGAGCTTGTGCAGCTGCTTGGTCACCTGGTCGATCGGGTGGACGGCGCCGTCCAGGGTCAGGGTGACGCGGGAGACGCTGGGGTCGTCGGTCGGCCCGACGGCAAGGGTGTCGATGTTGAAGCCGCGGCGCGAGAAGAGCCCGGCGACGCGCGCCAGCACCCCCGGCTTGTTCTCGACCAGGATCGAGAGGATGTGCTTGCGGCCGCTGAGCTGCCCGGCGACATGGAGGTCCTCGAGCTTGACGACCTGGGGAGTCCCGGCCTCCATCAGCTCACCACTCCGCGCGGGGCCTCGACCATGTCGCGGGCGGCGTTGCCCGGCGGGATCATCGGATAGCAGTTCTCTTCGCGGGCGACGCGAACGTCCATCAGGACCGGGCCATCGTGCTCCAGCGCCGCGGTCATCTGCTCCTCGAGGTCGGCGGAGTCGTCGCAGCGCATCCCTTTGGCGCCAAACGCCTCGGCCAGCTTCACCCAGTCGGGGCTCGAGCCCATGTCGACGGAGCTGTAGCGGCGGTCCCAGAACAGCTCCTGCCACTGGCGGACCATGCCCATGTAGCCGTTGTTCATGAGGAAGACCTTGACCGGGATCTGCTCGGTCACGCAGGTCGCGAGCTCCTGCACGTTCATGATCAGGCTGCCGTCGCCGGCGACGCAGACGACCTCCTCGTCAGGGCAGGCGACCTTGGCACCGATCGCGCTCGGGAGGCCGAAGCCCATCGTCCCCAGGCCGCCGGAGTTGATCCAGCGGCGGGGCTTGGCGAAGCCGTAGTACTGCGCGGTCCACATCTGGTGCTGGCCGACGTCGGAGGTGACGATCGCGTCGCCCCGGCTGGCCCGGTGCAGCGCCTCGATCATGAACTGCGGCTTGATCTCGCCGTCCTTGCCGGCGTCGTAGTAGAGCGGGTGCGCCTCTTTCCAGCCGTCGAGCGTGTTCCACCACTCGTCGAGGCGGCTGGAGTCGGTCTGCAGCGCCCGGTACTCGCGGGTCAGCTTCGGCAGCACCTGCTTGACGTCGCCGACGATCGGGATGTGGGCGCCGACGTTCTTCGAGATCTCGGCCGGGTCGATGTCGATGTGGATCACCTTGGCGTGCGGCGCGAACTCGCTCAGCTTGCCGGTGATGCGGTCGTCGAAGCGGGCGCCGATGGCGACGATCAGGTCGGCCCTGTCCATCGCCCAGTTGGCGGCGACGGTCCCGTGCATGCCGAGCATGCCGAGGAAGCGGTCGCTGGAGGCCGGGAAGGCGCCGAGGCCCATCAGGGTCGAGGTGACCGGGAAGCGGTCAGAGTCGGCGAGCTCGCGCAGCTCCTCGGAGGCGTTGGCGTTGATGACGCCGCCGCCGGTGTAGAAGATCGGCCGCCGGGCGCTCGCCAGCGCTTTGGCGGCGATCCGGATCTGCTTGATGTTGCCTTCGGTGGAGGGCTTGTAGCCGGGCAGCTCGACCGGCTCGGTCCGCGGCAGGTAGTCGATGTCGGCACGCGAGAGATCCATCGGGATGTCGAGCAGCACCGGCCCGGGGCGCCCGGTCGAGGCGAGATGAAAGGCCTCGTGGACGTACTCGGGGATCTGGCGCGGGTCGGTGACCGCGAAGGAGTGCTTGACGAAGGGCAGGGTGGCGCCGAGGATGTCGGCCTCCTGGAAGCCGTCGGTGCCGATCAGCTCGGTGCGGACCTGCCCGGTGATGAAGACCGTTGGGGTCGAGTCCATCATCGCGTCGGCGATCGCGGTGACGAGGTTGGTGGCGCCGGGACCGGAGGTGGCGAAGGCGACGCCGACCCGGCCGGAGGCTTTCGCGTATCCCTCGGCGGCGTGGCCGCCGGCCTGCTCGTGGCGGACCTGGACGTGGCGGAACTCCGCGTCGATCATCGCGTCGTAGGTCGGCAGGTTGGCCCCACCGGGGATCCCGAAGACGTCCTTGACGCCCTCGGCCTTGAGGGATTCCATCAACGTGTCAGCAGCCCGCATAGGAACTGGCGATGGTAGCAGCGGGCCTAAGCCTGGCCTGCAGGCGATTTGGCGGGGTTCCAGCGGGTCTGCGGGTCGATCGCCGTCTCGATCACGCGCCCTTTGTGGCGCTCGATCGCGTGGATGATCGACTCGACCAGCTCCTCGCCGAGGAGGGTCGGCTGCAGGCCGAGGTCGAGCAGCTTGGTGTGGATCGCGTTGTAGTAGTGCTCTTCCTTCTCGACCCGCGGGTTCTCGTAGTGCTGGATCTCGACGCTGTAGCCCAGGTGCTCGCCGGCCTCCTTGACCAGATCGGCCAGCTCCAGGACCGAGAACTGCTCGGTGAACTGGTTGAAGACGCGGAACTCGCCGGCCTGGGCCGGGTTCAGCGCCGCCAGTTCGACGCAGGCGAGGGTGTCGCGGATGTTGAGGAAGCCGCGGGTCTGGCGGCCGGCACCGTAGACGGTCAGCGGGTGCCCGATCACCGCCTGGACGCAGAAGCGGTTGAGCACGGTGCCGAAGACCTCGTCGTAGTCGAAGCGGGTGACGAGGCGCTCGTCGCGGGCGGTCTCTTCGGTCTCGACGCCGTAGACGACGCCCTGGTTGAGGTCGGTCGCGCGCAGGCCCCAGGTGCGGCAGGCGAAGTGGATGTTGGTCGAGTCGTGGACCTTCGAGCAGTGGTAGAGCGAGCCGGGCAGCTTCGGGTAGGGCAGGGTGTCCCGGCGGCCCTTGTGCTCGATCTCGATGTAGCCCTCCTCAATGTCGATGTCGGGCTGGCCGTACTCGCCCATCGTCCCGAGCTTGACCAGGTGCGCGTCGGGGACGTGGTCGCGCATCGCGAAGAGCAAGTTGAGGTTGCCAATCACGTTCGCGTGCTGGGTTTCGACCGCGCGCTCGCGCGAGAGCATCGAGAACGGGGCCGAGGCCTGCTGGCCGTAGTGGACGACGATCTCGGGCCTGGTCTCGGCGACGACCTCGTCGAGGAACTCGCCGTCCTCGACGGCGCCGACGTGGCTGCGAATCTGCTCGCCGGAGACCTCGCGCCAGGCGGCGATCCGCTCGTCCAGCTCCCCGATCGGGGTCAGCGAGGCGGTGCCGTGTTCGGTGTGCCAGCGGCGGCGGGAGAAGTTGTCGACGACGGAGACTTCGTGGCCGCGAGCCGAGAAGCGGAGCGCGGTGGGCCAGCCCAGGTAGCCGTCGCCCCCGAGGATGAGGATTCGCATGAGGGCGGCACTTTAGACGCTCGGGCGGCGCGCGGGACCGATGGTCAGGCGTCTGGTTGGCTGTCTCCGTGTGACCGGGGGCGGGTGCGGCCACGCAGATCAAGGACGCAGGGCGCAGCCTTTGGCGGCGCCAAAGGCAAGCCTGAGGACGCCGATATGCGACGTGCCGCACACGTCATCCGGGTGCGCGGAGGCAGCCGACCAGGCGCCTTAGTTGAATCCGGGCGATGGAAAGTGGACTGGCGGCGCGCAACGGCGGCCGAATCGGGCTCGCGGCGCTGGTCGCAGTCCTGCTGCTGGGGCTGGGCCTGCGGGTCGGCGAAGCCTGGGACGGGCGGGCGCCGGTCTACGACGCCCGGGCCTACGCGGCGATCGCGAAGAACCTGAGCGAGGGCGAGGGCTTCACGGTCGGGCCGGGAGCGACGCAGCCGTCAAGCAACTACTCGCCGGGGCTGCCGCTGTTCGTGGCGGGGTTGTACGAGGCGACGGGCGGGGTGCACGAACGCTTGGCGCGCCTGGTGCTGGCGGCGATCGGGACGCTGAGCGTGCTCTTCGCGTACTTGATCGGGAGGCGTTTGATCCGGCCGCCGCACCGACCCGGTTCAAGTGAGGTCGGCGCGGCGGCCGGACGAATTCAGCGGACGCTGAAAAATGGCCCCTATAGGGGCACGAATTCAGCGCACGCTGAGTTCGTCGTGCCGCTGACCGTCGCGTTCGTGGTGGCGATCTACCCGGCGCTGCTGGAGTACCAGGGGATGCTGATGAGCGAGCCGTTGGCGGCGACGCTCTTGTCCGGTGGGGTGCTGGCGGTGCTTTGGGCTTGGGACGGCGGCTGGACGAGGTGGGTCCTGCCGGGATTGCTGTTCGGAGGGTTGGCGCTGGCGCGACCTGAGTACCTCGCGATCGCGGTGCTGGTCGCGATCGTGATCGCGGTTCGCGCTCTGCCATGCGGTTGGCGCCCCTCCCTCCTACCTGCTGCTGTTTTTCTCCTCGCCGCCCTCGTCGTCATAGCCCCTTGGACGATCCGCAACGCCGCTGCCCTCGACCGCTTCGTGCCGATCTCCACCGGCGGCGGCCAGGTCCTGTTTGCCGGCACCTACCTGCCCTCCGACGGGGACCCGGAAAAGGTCGGCGCGGAGGTCGTAGCCGAACATCCAGACCTCTTCTCCCCGCAGGACGCGCAGCGGCTGCGCCTCGAGCAGATCCTCGCGCGGCTCGCCGCCCAGGAACACCCAGGCATGGAAACCGACCAGGCGCTCTCGAAGATGGGAAAGGAGCAGCTCTGGGACGACATCTCCGACGAGCCGCTCGAATACGCCGGCTTCGTCGCCACCAAGGTCGGCCGCATCTGGTCCCACGGTCCCCGCGATGTGATGCGCGAGCCGATCTGGGAGGTCGTGCACTGGGCGCTCGTCGCCCTCGGCCTGATCGGGCTCGGGCTCCTCGCCTGGCGGCGCCGCTGGGAGGCGCTGCTGCTCGGCACGATCTTCCTCGCGATCACCGCGATCAGCGCCCTGCTCGTCGCCTCCCCCCGGCGGGTCCTCGTACTCGTTCCGCTGCTCGCCTCCCTTGCGAGCGTCGCGCTTGCGTGGGTGGGAAGCGCATCCGATTCAAGACACAGCCGGGTGGGGCGAAAATCCGATGCGTTGACGGGCGGCGGCCAGGATAGCCTGGGCGCCTCTTGACCGCCCTCGTCGACTGGATCCGCGCGTTGCCGCAGCGCTATGGCAAGCGGACGCTGATCGCGCTGGCGGCGATCGCGCTGCTGGGGCTGGTGGTGCGGGCGTACGTCGTCGTCAACCCGGTCGAGCATCCGGGCGACGACTCGCGGGCCTACTACGCGCTCTCGAAGGCGCTCTACACCGAACAAAGCTTCGGCGGGCCGGAATTCGAAGACTCGAGCGACTGGTCGCCCGGCGCCCCCTTCCTCTACGCCGCCTCGTTCTACGCGACCGGCGGCGCCCGGGAAGGCACCGCGCGGATCGTCGAGGCGCTGCTCGGCGTGGCGACGATCCTCGTCGTCTTCGCCCTCGGCTGGCGCCTCGGCGGCCGCGCCCACGGCCGCTTCGCCGGCCTCTTCGCCGCCTTCGCGATCGCCGTCTACCCCCCGTTCCTGCACACCACCGGCGAGCTGATGAGCGAGCCGCCGGCGATGCTGACCCTGCCGGCCGCGATCCTCGCCTTCCTCTGGGCCTGTGATCGACAGGCGAACGCAGTTGTTCCCGGTATGCGGGAACAACACGCCACTTGGTGGGTGTGGCTGGTCCCAGGGTTCCTCTTTGGATTGACCGCCATGTTCCGCCCCGAGTACCTGCTCGTCGGTGCCGCCTTCGTCGTCCTCGCGGCGATTCGCCAGTGGCGCCAGCGCGAATGGCGCCTCGGCCTCGCCGGCGCCGCCGTCCTCCTCGTCGCCCTGGTCCTGCCGATCATCCCCTGGACGATCCGCAACGTCGTCGTCCTCGATCGCGTCGTGCCGATCTCGACCGGCGGCGGCAAGGCGCTCTACGTCGGCACCTACCTCCCCGCCGATGGCGAATACCAGCGGGTGAAGGAGGACCTCGCCCAGAAATACCTCCCGTCCACCTTCAGCTACACCGACGAGGAACTCGACGAAGTCGACCCCGCCCCGCTCTTCGACGAAGTCGCCAAACAGGTGCAGCGGGAACACCCCGGCCTGACCCGGGACGAAGCACTGGGCAAGGCGGGCAAGGAAAACTTCAGCAAGTACTTCGGCGAAGACCAGGGCGGCTACCTGGCGATGACCGCCCGCAAGGTCGGCCGGATGTGGAGCAGCGGCGTCGGCGAGGCGATGAGCAGCACCGCCGGCCGCGCCGTCCAGATCGCCCTCGTCCTCCTCGGCCTCGCCGGCTTCGCCCTGCTGGCGCTGCGGCGCCACTGGTGGGAGCTGGTCGTGCTGGCGACCCCGATCGCCCTCGTCACCACGGTCGGCGCGATCTCCCTGGCGGCGCCGCGGCGCAACGAGGTGCTGATGACGCTGGTCTTTCCGCTCGCCGGCCTGGCGCTGTCCTCCGCCCTCGCGGCCATATCCTCCGGGCGCGAATGGTCCCCAGAGCAGGCATCCTCCCAGCCGAACTGACGGCGCTCCGCAGCGTCGGGCTGTTGATGGCGATCTTCTTGGTCGCCTACGCGGTGGTCCGCCGCCGCACCCTGCGCAACGCCGACGTGCTGATCCTGATTGCGTCGGGCCTCGGCCTCGCGCTCGTCTCCGGGACCGAAATCGTCAACGGTCTCCTCTCCGCCTTCTCCTTCGAGAAGGGCAACGGCGGCCGCATCCTCGGCCTCGCCGTCTTCGCGATCTTCGTCCTCTTCGGGCTGACGCTGCGGGCGCTTTCCCAGTCAGCCCGGAACAACCGCCAGCTGGCGGCGGCTCTGGAGGGCCTGGCCTGGGAGGAGTTCCGCCAGGCGGGAATGCCGGAGCGCTTCCGCGACAAGATCGCGATCCTGATCCCCGCCTACAACGAGGCCGACAACATCGCCACCGTCCTCGAGCAGATCCCGCCCGCGGTCTGCGGCGTCCGCACCGAGGTCCTCGTCGTCGACGACGGCTCCCGCGACGGCACCGGTGACGTCGCCGCCGAGCACGGGGCCGCGGTCGCCCGCCACGTCACCAACCGCGGCGGCGGCGCGGCGCTCCGCACCGGCTACCGGCTGATGGTCGAATCGGGGGCGCTGATCGTGGTCACCCTCGACGCCGACGGACAGCACCGCCCCGACGAGATGGAGCGCCTGGTCAAGCCGATCCTCGACGGCGAGGTCGACATGGCCCACGGCTCCCGCGTCCTCGGCCACGCCGACCGCAACCACTTCGCGCGGGAGCTCGGGATCGTCTTCTTCAACCGCCTCGTCTCCGCGATCACCCGCACCCACGTCACCGACTGCTCCAACGGCTACCGCGCCGTCCGCACCACCGTCCTTCCCCAGCTCGTCCTCCGCCAGGAGCAGTTCCACACCTCCGAGTTCATGATCGAGGCGATCAAGCGCGGCATCCCCGCCACCGAGGTCCCGATCACGGTCGAACAGCGCCTCCACGGCCACTCGAAGAAGCCCGCCGCCCTCCGCTACGGCGCCGGCTTCGCCAACGCGATCGTGCGAACCTGGTTGCGCTAAGCGCTTTGTACCAGCGGCTGTGAATCAGAACTTGTTCATTTATATGCTGCCGCCGTGAGCAAGGGGCGCCGGAGCCGCAACATTCGGCGCCAAGAGCCGTCACCGGCACCTCCCCGCTTGTACTGGCTGAAGTCCAGATGGGGACGCGCGCGAGCATTCGTCGCCGGTTTGGGCAAGCGCACGCGCTTCGTCATCGCAGTGGTCGGCGTTCTTCTTGGCGTAGGACTGGTTCTGGGAATTCAGAGGATCCCCGCTGAAGAGACCGTTGAATTCCGGCTCAAAGCTGACAAGGGCACGACCAGCTTCCAGCTCCTTGCCGAGGACGATGCTCTCAGTCCCGCCTGCGGATGTCCGGCACCGGAGCAGGGTGAGCAGCACTGGCTTGGGATGAGTCTCCCGTCCATGGGGTTCGACCTGGACGTGGCCGGCGAACCCTCCGATGAGGTCGCCGAGCACCTCTGGTCGCTAACCGCCTTTTCCCCCAACATCGGACCCATCGATTGGTACGGGCCGCCGAGTAGAGCGGTTACGCTTCTTGCCTACGCGATTCATCCTGGCGGGAAGCAGGGCAGCTACCTCTATATGGGACCGGCATCGCACCTCGTAGTTTGGAGTGACAAGAAGGTGACGGTCAGACAACCGCGGAATGAGCCATACGCCGCGATCCTGCCCGCAGCGGGCGGAACCACGAGTTTCTCCTCGCACGAAGCTCCCCGCGCCCAATGGGGCACCCGGATGAATGTCACCACGACCGCCCCGGAGCGTCCAGCGGTCGACCTCGCGATAGGGGAAGAAGATGTCGAGATACTCCAACGAGGGCCAATGGTGGATGTGCTGGGGCGATCAGTGGACTTCATCGTCCGCTACACCAACCGCACCAGGATCTGGGCTGCCTCCCGACTACTGACCGGTGCCCGCCCGGGTGACCGGGTGGCGATCGTGGTCATGACGCCCCACGCGCTGCGACTCATCTCCCACCCGGTTCCATGGGAGTGGCGAAACACCTTCGTGAACTCATCCATGGGCAGGTCTATGCGTCCGCAGGCTCGAGACCGGATCCTGCTCAACCAATCACTGCCTGCGTACGAGGTCCGCCTGACTGGGATCGATCCTCCCCGCCCCGAGACTTGGAAGGCCTTCGCAAACCGCGCGCAGAAGTACGACCTGATGTCCCCCATGATCAAGCAGACCAGCTTGGATCCCATAGAGGATCCGAGCTACATCCCAAGGAGGTATGGGCTGCCGCCCGTAACGAACCGGACGCAGATCGGGGTGTTCGGGCGGATCAAGGAGTTCAAGTCCACCGGCGTCGGCGGGCAGGCCATCGTCGACACGACCCCCCATGCCATCACCCGGGGGCAAGAGCTCAAGTTCAGCTCCAAGAGGGGGTTGATTTCCGGCGCTTACCTCCCCACCCCTTTGGTCTCCTCCGGTCAGGAAACCGCAGAGGCCTCGATCTTTGGCAAGGCAGAGGTCTGGATCGGCGGTGACCTCGTCTCGCACTGGGAATTGTTTCCACCAGCTCTCATTTCAGCCCTGTTGGGAGCAATCTTTGGGGTGATCGCGACGCAGATGTACAACCGCTGGACTCGTCAGGAAGACACCGACGAAGAGACTTAGATCAGCGGACGCCCGGGTGGCGCACCGCTGCCGGGTCCGGCAGGTAGAGGTCCGTGCCGCAGCGGGGGCAGACCTGGACGTAGAGCTTCAGCGCCTTGTGGCAGTTGGGGCACTGCCGTTCGGGTTCGTCCTTGTCGAAGCGGTAGAGGATCACGGCGACGAGGCCGAGCAGGGGCAGGACCAGGCCGACGAGGAACCAGATGAAGAACGAGCTGCCCTTGCCCTTGCCGACGAAGCCGGTGGCGAGGCCGAAGAAGAAGGCGATGACGAGGTACTCCACGTACCCATTCTCCTAGAGCAGCGGTTTCGGGTGGCCGATCGAGCCGACCTCGGAGATGTCGCGGCGGAACGGCAGGCCGGCGGTCCAGTCGAGGACGGCGCGGAACTTGCGGGCCGAGCCCGGGATCTGGCTCATGTGGTAGGTCCGGGCCAGCCACCAAGCCGGGAAACCGCGGAAGGTGCGGTCGCCGATCTTGCCGACCGCCTTGTAGCGGCCGAGGTTGACGAAGGCCGCTTCGGAGCGGTACTCGTAGGGCTTGGAGCTGCCGATCCCGAGCTCGGCGGCGATGTTGCGGGCGGCGACGGGGCCCTGTCGCACCGCGGTCTGCGCCGTCGGCGGCGAGGTGCCGCCGGCCGGGTCGGGAACCGCGGCGCAGTCTCCGATCGCCCAGACCGAGTCCATCCCCCGCACCCGCAGGTGTGAGTCGACCGGCACCCGGCCGCGCTCGTCCAGCGGCAGGTTCAGCTCTTTGAGAATCGGCTGCGGGGCGACGCCGGCGGTCCAGACGACGGTCTTCGTCGGCAGGACCTCGCCGCTCGAGAGCCGCGCCGTATCCGGCCCGACCTCCTCCAGGGTCGTCTCCATGCGGATGTCGATGCCGCGGCCGCGCAGCTCCCGCAGCGCGTACTCGCCTAGCTGCGGGTCGATCTCCGGCAGCACCCGGTTCGTCGCCTCGACCAGGACCCAGCGCATCCCGTGCAGGCGGGCGCGCGGGTAGCGATCCATCGCGTCGGCGGCGAAGTCCTGCAGCTCGGCCAGCGCCTCGAGCCCGGCGTAGCCGCCGCCGACGAAGACGTAGGTGAGCAGCTCTTCGCGCTTGGCGGGATCCTCGGTCGCGTTGGCTTCCTCCAGCGTCTCGATCACGTGGTTGCGCAGGTAGATCGCGTCGGCGAGGCTCTTGAACCCGACCGCGTGCTGGGCCAGCCCCGGCACCGGCAGCACCCGCGAGACCGACCCCATCGCCAGCAGCAGCTGGTCATAGGGGATCTGCTCGGTTTCGCCGTACTTGGCCCGCAGGGTCACCGTCTTGCGCTCGGGGTCGTGCCCGACGATCGCACCCAGCCGCAGGTAGGTCCGCTTGAGGATGTCGCGCAGCGGCGTCACCACGTGCCGCGGCTCCAGCGTCCCGGCCGCCGCCTCCGGCAGGAACGGGGTGTAGAGCGCGAAGTTCGTCTCGTTGACCAGCGTCAACCGCGCCGACTGCTTCGGCATCGTCCGCTCCAGCTCCCGCGCCGCCGCAGCGCCGCCGAACCCACCACCCGCGATCACGACGTTCCAGGCCATAACCCCAACCTAGCACGCTTGTAACACGTTGTTACAAAGTGCCGGGAATCACTATCTGCAACCGCCCTCGGGTGTGAAGTAGGAGTCGGGGGAGCCTCGCCAGGCACTCAACATCGAGCCATAGCGAGATGTGCCTGGAGAGGCTCCCCCGACTCCTACAACCGCCCCCGAATCAGGCGGTTGACCTCGCCGCCATCGGCGCGGCCTTTGGTCTCTCGCATAACGGCGCCGACGATGGCGCCGATCGCTTTGTTGTTGCCTTCGCGGATCTTCGCGACGGCATCGGCGTTGTCGGCCATCGCTTTCTCGACGATAGCCTCGAGCTCGCCGGAGTCGGACATCTGGGCGAGGCCCTCGCGCTCGACGATCGGCTCGGGATCGCCGCCCTCCAGCACCAGGGCGGCGAGGACGGTCTTGGCGCTGCCGTGGGAGATCTTCTTCTCCCCGACCATGCGGACGAGCGCCACCATCGCTTCGGGCGAGACGCGGGAGTCAGCGGCACCGCCGTCGACCTCGGCCTGGCGCAGCGCCGCCGCCAGCTCGCCGGTGACCCAGTTCGCGAGGACGCGGGGCTCAATCCCGTCCGCCGCCTCGACCACGTTCTCGAAGTAGCCGGCGGTGCGGGGGTCGGTGGCGAGGGTCAGGGCGACGTCGGCGGGGACGCCGATCCCTTCGTAGCGCTCGATCCGCGCCGCCGGCAGCTCCGGCAGCGACTCGCAGGCCTCCCGCAGCATCTCCTCGGTCGGGACGAGCGGCACCAGGTCGGGCTCGGGGAAGTAGCGGTAGTCGTGGGCTTCCTCCTTCGAGCGCAGGGAGGTGAGGCTGCCGCTCGCCGGGTCGAAGTGGAGCGTCTCCTGTTCGACCGTCCCCCCCGCCTCGACCAGCTCGCGCTGGCGCGCCAGCTCGGCTTCGACGCCGCGCTGGAGGAAGCGGAAGCTGTTCATGTTCTTCAGCTCGGTCTTCGTGCCCAGCTCCTCGCTGCCGGCGGGCCGGACCGAGACGTTGGCGTCGACGCGGAGGCTTCCCTCCTCCATGTTGACGTCGGAGACGCCGAGTTGGCGCACCGTCTCGCGCAGCAGCCGCGCCCACTCGGCCGCTTCGGCGGCGCCGCGGAGGTCGGGCTCGGTGACGATCTCGACCAGCGGCGTGCCGCCACGGTTGAAGTCGACCAGGGAGGCGTCGGAGCCGTGGATCCGGCCCGAGGAGCCGACGTGGATCGTCTTTGCCGCGTCCTCCTCGAGGTGGGCGCGGTGGATGCGGATGTCGCCGAGCCGGCCGGCACCGCAGATCGGGATGTCGTACTGGCTGATCTGGTAGGCCTTCGGGTTGTCGGGATAGAAGTAGTTCTTGCGGTGAAAGATCGAGCGCGGCGCGATCTCGCACCCGAGCGCAAGTCCGATCTGCAGCGCGTAGCGGATCGCCTGCTCGTTCGGCACAGGCAGAACGCCCGGGTGAGCGAGGCAGACCGGGCAGGTGTGGACGTTTGGCTCGTCGCCGAAGGAGAGCTCGCAGCCGCAGAACATCTTCGTCTTCGTCGCCAGCTGGACGTGGATCTCCAGCCCGATCACCGCCTCCAGCTCAGCCACCGGCGCCACCTCCCGGACGAGCGTCGAAGCCGATCCCCTGCTCCAGCGCGTAGGCGGCGTCGAGCAGCTTCTGCTCGCTGAAGGCCGGGCTGGCGATCTGGAAGCCGACCGGGAGCTGCGGGCCGCCGCCTTCGGGCTCGGCGAGTCCGGCGGGGATCGAAATCGCCGGGATCCCGGCGAGGCTCATCGGCACCGTGAAGAAGTCGTTCAAGTACATCGCCAGCGGGTCGTCGGTCTTCTCCCCCAGCTTGAAGGCGACCGAGGGCGCGGTCGGGGTGACGACGAAGTCGACGCTGCCGAAGGCGCCGCTGAAGTCTTCGGCGATCCGGGTGCGGACCTTCTGGGCCTGGCCGTAATAGGCCTCGTAGTAGCCGGAGGAGAGCGCGTAGGTGCCGAGCATGATCCGCCGCTTCACCTCCGGGCCGAAGCCCTCCGAGCGGGTCGCCTCGTACATCTCGATCAGGTCGCCGTCACCGCCGGCCCGCATCCCGTAGCGAACGCCGTCGTAGCGGGCGAGGTTGGAGGAGGCCTCGGCGGGGGCGATCACGTAGTAGGCGGAGATCCCGTGCTCGGAACTCGGCAGGGAGACCTCGGCGATCTCGCCGCCGAGGTCCTCGACCTTCCGCAGCGTCCCCTCGAAGACGGAACGCACTCCGCTGTCGTAGTCGTCGCCCCGCAGCTCGGCCGGGACGCCGAAGCGCAGGCCGGAGAGGTCCTCGCGGCCGGGCAGGGCGATGCCGCCGTCGATGCCGACCGAGGTCGAGTCGCAGAGGTCTTTTCCCTGGAGGATCCCCAGCAGCAGGGCGGCATCGGAGACGCTCCGGGTCAGCGGCCCGCACTGGTCGAGCGAGGAGGCGAAGGCGATCATCCCGTAGCGGGAGATCGCGCCGTAGGTGGGCTTGAGGCCGACGATCCCGCAGAAGGCGGCGGGCTGGCGGATCGAGCCGCCGGTGTCGGTGCCGATCGCCCAGGGGGCGAGGCCGCCGGCGACGACCGCGGCCGAGCCGCCGGAGGAGCCGCCGGGGACGCGCTCGCGATCCCACGGGTTGAGGACCGGCCCGTAGGCCGAGTTCTCGTTCGAGGAGCCCATCGCGAACTCGTCCATGTTGGTCTTGCCGAGGACGGGGGCGCCCGCGTCCAGCAGCTTGCGAACGGCGGTAGAGGTGTAGGGCGGGCGGTAGCCCTCGAGGATCCGCGAGCCGGCCGTGGTCGGCACGCCCTCGGTGGTGAAGATGTCCTTGACGGCGATCGGGGCGACGCAGTCGCGCTCCACCGCGATCGCGGTGGCCTCCTCGCCACCCTCGTCGCGCCAGAGGTAGGCGTTCAGCTCGTCGCCGGCGGCGGCCTCGCGCCAGGCGGCGGTGTACTCCTCGGCGCCGAGGTCGCCGGCGACCATCGCTTCGTGCGCCTCGAGGGCGGTCAGCTGCAATAGGTCGGTCATCTATTCCGCCTGCGGCGAGGGGGCGCGGAAGGCGCCGCCCTGGGGTTCGGGCGCCGAGGCGAGGGCGACGTCGCGGGGCAGGCTCGGCCGCGGCTCGTCGGGCCGCAGCACGTTCTCCAGCGCCACCACGTGCGAGGTCGGCTCCACCCCCTCCAGATCCAGGTTCCCGATCCGGTCGACGTGCTCGAGGATCCCCGAAAGCTCCCCCACCATCCTCTCCACTTCCTTCTCGGAGAGGCGCAGCCGCGCCAGCCGTGCCACATGGAGTACCTGCTCTCGCTCAATCACGGCGGCCGATTCTAGGCAGTCAGCCGCAAACGCTCCTCGCGGTGGGTGGCGTCGATTGGGGGGACCATCCCGAGCAGCTACTGCAGCGCAGGGATGGTGGGCCCCAATCGTCGACAGGAC